>OGQO01000270.1_pt1 | contig 56016 bp, 56 predicted proteins | sample 1553241 | NCBI WGS metagenome assembly OGQO01 (sample SAMEA2579933, study PRJEB22360) | human gut metagenome | biome: human gut; feature: human-associated habitat; material: faeces | place: Denmark | collected 2008/2010
TCGGTTGAAACTAGCCGTTAACATCCGTTAGTACATTTATCACCACACAAAGAAATTTAAATCAATCCCGAAATTGCAGATGCAAAATTAGGGAATAAAAAATGAAGACTTATGGCAAACATTTGTGACACTCAGTACAAGGTGATGGGCGAACGCAAGGCGGTAGCCGACCTTTGGAACACGCTCCAAACAATGGAGGTGAACACCAAGAACGTACATCTCTACAAGTTGGCGGAACACTATGGCATCGACTATGTGAAGATGGGCATATCGGTAAGAGGATATATCTATTGGGCAGAGTTTGAGGCAGACGAGGACATCTGCTTGTTGTCCTTTGACACCGAAAGTGCATGGTCTGCCTGTGAGGAGTTCTTTGATGAACTGAACAAAGTTCTTGGTGGAGAACTTTCCGTCAGTTATCGTGAGATAGAATGTGGATGCGACATTTTCTATGTCCATGACGAGCAAGGCTTCTTCCCAGAGGAATGCTGTGTGAGTTCTTCGGGTGAGCCTTTCGAGGATGCTTGTGAGGACATCTTTGACACTTGCCAAGATGCTATTGCCAAGTGGTGTGAGAAGATGGGTATCTCGCAAGGTGACAGAACCGAAGATGAAATGGTGGACTTCATCAACGGCTATGAGTATGAGAACGTGGACACCTATTTTTATATAAACAAGTTCACGTTTGACTGATGGAAAGATTTGAGACGATAGAGAAAATCCCCACATTGGCATTATGCTACATCATCAATGGCGACCCTACGGGATTGAGTGATGAAGACATCAAGATGGTTGATGGCTTCATGCAGAAATGGCAAGTGGAGATTGTTTCTCCACTCAGCCAAGATGGAAACGCATCATTCTCGCACTATCCTGCCTTTGGACTACCTGCCGAGGTTGAGGATTGCAAGGTGATTTATCATTCGGAGAACCCACAAACTTTATAGAGCTATGTTTGAATACGAAGAATTGACCGACATTATCGGTTGCAGTTGCACACTGCTGATACCCTACAGAGGACGCACAGAAGGTTTCGTGGTAGCAGACTATGGTGATGACATCGTAGTGAAATTGCGCAATGGCAAGGAAATTGTAGAAAGACGTGATGACGTTCTTGTCTATGACTGACGAAAAGGATGCTTGGTGAAGGTTATACTCGCCAGGCATCATTTTTCTTTCCGCCAGTAAAAGCCCTTTTGTATGTAACGGCAAACTCCCTTCATCGTTTGCCGATAAACTTTTATATGGCTATGCTTTGATGGTTGTATTCGCCAAATGGCGACCTGCCTCTTTGTATGAGATAAAATCTGCGACTACGCCTTTCTTGGAGCTTTTCGTACAATGAAGCCTTTTGTCTGAGGATGGATCTTGTTTGCAGCATTGCGATTGTAGTTGGTTGCTCATGCTTACCTTCCTCTACAAATAGGAGTAGCCTTCGAAGCAGGTTCTCCTTCTGCTTGTCTTTGTCAATATGCTCATGCGACCACCCTCCATGCAGAAAAGTGTATTGCCTGTTGGTTTACCATTGTTTATGACGGCACACGCCATGGAAACGTGTTTTGCATTGGTGATGGTTACTGCAAATGATTGAGCCATACGATGCTGTTACGGTGTTCTTGCGTCCTTTTCTGAATTACCGATTTTTTGAAGCCACTATTTTTCCTATGCAAAGGTAGCGTGATGCTTCGACAGATGGAATCCGTCTTGTGCGGTCGCTTCGCTGTGACCAATAAAATAGCCGATAATCTTCCTTTTTCTCCTCACCGCCAACAGAAAACGAGTATTATAGTCGATTTTCATGGTGCTGCTCTCATGTGCCACATCCCTGCTCTTGGATTGCATGTAAAAATTAAGTTTCACTTCAAAAAGTAATTCAATATGAAAAAGATCGAGAACACTTTCGTAGTAACAGGATTCGTAGGCAACAACGCAGAAATCCGTCAGTTCACCAACGCTTCTGTAGCACGTTTCTCATTGGCAGTCAGCCGTCAGGAGAAGAATGGTGAGGAAACCAACAGAGTATCAGCTTTCATGAACATGGAGGCATGGCGCAAGAACGAGCATGTTGATTCTTTCGACAAGCTGCAGAAGGGAACCATGCTCACCGTAGAGGGCTACTTCAAGCCAGACGAGTGGGTTGATCAGCAAGGCACCAAGCACAACCGCATCGTCTTCATCGCAAACGAGTTCTATCCTACACCAGACAAGGAGGAAGCTCCAGCGGCAGAGCCTGAAAAGCCTACCAAGAAAGGCAAGAAATAGGATTTCTTCATTCTCTCCAATAAACAAAGCGGCTTCGGTCGCTTTTGTTTTGCTCATACAATCATGTTTACTTTTATAGCCACTATTAGCAAGTTTACTCTTATAACCGCATGTGTACTGCTATTATAAGCGTCAAGCCGTCTTCCCTTTTTATTACTTTTCCCCACCCATCTGCGAAACCGCACCAACAGTTCGTCAAAGCGACATTCTTTATTTATCGGGAGTAAGATCCCGAAAGATGAAGAATGACCATTTGCCGAAGGACAAGCACGAACAGAATGGCATTGGCGAACGGCATCCGTGACGCAACCGTCACTTACATGCTGTCTACCAATGCCACCCCTTTCGTTAAGTTGCTTGTCTGGCTGTTGCGCAGTTTCACTCCCACCCATATCTTTTATATTCGCTTCTCGTCTTCCTTTTATAATCCATGGTTTACCCTTTTTATAGCCGTCACAAAGATTTCATGCCAAAAGGCTCCTTGACTGTGGCGACCAACTGTCGCTACTGCAATAAGCCACATGGCATGAAGGCTGGAGCGGAAACACACTCGGCATAGATGCCAAGAGAGTTTCCCAATTACTCCTGCCGCATCTTTGTTCCATTCTCTTTTATAAACGACAGGTCGTCTTTCCATTTTTATTACTTTGTCCCACCCATCTGCGAAACCGTACCAACAGTTCGTCAAAGCGACATTCTTCATTTATCGGGAGCAACATCCCGAAAGATGAAGAATGGCCATTTGCCGAAGGACAAGCACGAACAGAATGGCATTGGCGAACGGCATCCGTAACGCAACCGTCACTTACATGCTGTCTACCAATGCCACCCCTTTCGTTAAGTTGCTTGTCTGGCTGTTGCGCAGTTTCACTCCCACCCATATCTTTTATATTCGCTTCTCGTCTTCCTTTTATAATCCATGGTTTACCCTTTTTATAGCCGTCACAAAGATTTCATGCCAAAAGGCTCCTTGACTGTGGCGACCAACTGTCGCTACTGCAATAAGCCACATGGCATGAAGGCTGGAGCGGAAACACACTCGGCATGGATGCCAAGAGAGTTTCCCAATTACTTCTGCCGCATCTTTGTCCCGTCCTTCTATTATAATCGGCAAGCCATTCTCTCTTTATAGCACTTCGTCCCTCCCTTGTGGAACTGCGCCATTGGTGCAGTTCCACACCCACCCTTTTCTTGTTGTAATCTTATGTAGTAGCACTTATAGCCATTTCATTTCGTCCATCGTCTTTGCCGCTTCGGATATTTTCCGCAAAGGTACCAGTTGCATGGCAAATGCCAAATTGGGCATCATGGATGCTTTTCAAAAAATCTTCCTCTATGTGCCTTGCATATAGAGCGTATTTTTCGCTTCCGATTTGTCTTTTTGCCTTCCAACTCCTTTGCGTGGCGGAAAAATATCCCTTGGGCAAGCCGAAAGGCTTCCGAAAATAGGGAAAATAAATAATCGAGTTTAACGCAAATAATTTTTCCGACTATGGCAAGAATGATAGACGACAACATCAAGAGGATGGATTTCTTCTTGAAGTATTTTCCTGTGAGGGTTCGCAATGTGGGCGAGGACGCAGTGGCTGCACGCCAACTGATTTGGGCGTTCAAGGATGCAAGGGACAACGCTTTTGAGAAGGTGGCGCAAATGACCGCAGCACATCTTATCAAAGTTTGTGGTGAGAAGATAAAGGACATCGTGTTTGTATGTGTGCCAGCCAGCACCCAAGCCAAGAACGAGAGTCGATACATGGCTTTCTGTAATCGTGTGAGCGAGCTTTGCGGCATCATCAACGGCTATTCGCACATATCCGTTTCAGGCGACCGCTTGGCAGTACACGAGCACCGCCATGACAAGGAAAAGAGCATCACTAAGACACAAGTGATTGAGTTTGATGAAGCCTACTTCAAAGGCAAGGACATCTATGTTTTTGATGATGTGGTAACGACCGGCGCAAGCTATGCCATTTTTGCCAATCAGTTGGAAATGTTTGGCGGAAACGTGTTAGGCGGTCTTTTCTTGGGACGCACACACTATAAATATGCAAAGTGATATGGATAAGACAAAGTACATCAAAGCCAATTCCGTGGCTTTTTCGGGACATCGCACGATAGCAGAAGACCGCAAGGACGAGATAAGGAAGAAACTGAGGGGCAAGATAAGGCTGCTCTATGCTATGGGCATCACCAATTTCTATTGTGGCATGGCACTCGGTTTCGATATGTTGGCAGCCGAGGAGGTGATTTCCTTGAAAGTGGAACTTCCCAATCTGAAACTTATTGCCGTCATTCCCTATGACGGTCAGAACGAGAGGTGGAGCGCAAGTGAGCAAGACCGCTATTGGGATATTCTTGACAAGGCGGACGATGCTATCCTTTTGAGTAAGTACTATTTCAATGGATGCTTGCTCAGACGAAATGATTATATGCTTTCTCATTCGTGCGGACTGATTGCTTTCTTCGACGGCAAGCCCAAGGGCGGCACGTTCTACACTTGCCGAAAAGCCAAGTCGATGGGGATGGACATCATCAATCTGTACAAGTCACAAGTATAACAAACGAAAACTATAGCGTATGGACGACATTGTATCTTTGTTCGTGGTGTTCTTCGTGTTCAAGGCTTTAGGCGGAACGCTTAAAAGCCTTTTCCTCGGAGATAAGCGAAATGATTTCAGAAGAGACAGATAAGGAATTGCCTTATCTGCCAAGTATTATGGGCAAGCCATACTGCAAGCATCAGTTGCAGTATGACTCACCATTTATCTATATTGCACAAAATCTAATTCGTTCAATAAGGATTTGTATGTTTTGCGAAACTTACTAATGGCAATATTTTTGATATTGCCTGGCTTGTTGCTTGTTATCAATTCATTCAGTAAAGCCGTGTCAGCTATGGCTGATTTCATTGCATCTACGCTCTTCTTATATCCGCATACCAATTTTGCGCCTGTAACAGACTTGAAGTGCTCAACTTCAGAGGTGTTAGCGAGTGTTTTACAACACTATTTTATCACGGAAGAAATCCCCAGCTATATCTGCCAATTCTTGTAAATCAACATTTCCATTCTCTCCCTCTAAACTTATAGAATGAAACCAACCATGACAAGCTATATAAACAATGTCTATTTTATTCCATTCACGTTTGTTCCGGTTGAAATACTCTATGTAGAGTTTCAAATCCTCTTTTGTCAAAATGTGTCTATAAATAGCATCGCATTTATGATATTCTTTCAACATTCTAAGAATAGGCTCGCTATTCAAATCAAAGCGTTCAGGCTTTTTGTGGGTATTGAATTTCCATTCTCCCTCAAAACAAAGTATATTCTTCATAAAATCACCTTTTATATTTCACTTTCATTCTTTGGTTTTCTCTTGCCAAGCGGTCCGCTGAACTTGCCCCGGTTCAGCTTCACCCCATACTTGTTGAGTATGCGGAACACCGAGCTGCGGCTCCTGAAGCCGCTGACCTTCCAGATGTCATCGATAGTGTAGTTGTTGTTATACATATTGACGATATTCCTCTCACGGTCAATGCCTTTCTTTGGAGTTGAGTTCTTGGCAGGTTTAATACCCGACTTGATATATTCCACATGGGCAGTAGCCTTGCGCAAGGCAACGACCTCTTCTGACAACGAACCGAACATGAAAAGCACATCGGCTATTGATGTACTTGGGAACAACTCACACTTTGAATCAATCTTATCCTGAATGGATATTATCCTTATCACTTTCACCCTGCAAAACTCCAGGAACATCGCCAATTCCCGAACACCACGCAGCGCATTGCTGAACTTCGAGATGACCAGTTCGTCACCTCGTTCCAGACAATCCATGAGCTGCTTCCATTCAGGGCGTGTCTTCTCTTGGCTTGCACTATCTTCTATGATACGGCAGCAGCCGTACTTCTCCATCCAAGCCCGGTCAAAGGTGAATGTGTCATACTGCTCCGAATTAAATATGTAACCTACTTTTGCCATAGCTATTGTACACTGATTTATAATTTGCCGACAAAGATACTTATATTCCATCAAAGTATAATCATACTCTGATAATTATTATAGTTAATTAAAGATTGATGTACTGTACTTTCTTGGATATATTATCATTTCATATCATGCTATAAAGTATGAATTAGAATAAAATATAAAGTTTGATTTAGTTTGAATGAATACCCGATAAATAGTTGTAAATTCGCACCGCAAATTTCAAACAAAGTCCGAAATGGAAAGTATAAACATTATCATATCTGCGGCAAAAAGCCGATTGAGGGTGAAGTGCAAACAACCTTGCACTTCAAGTTTTCGCATATCATACTTTGGAGGAAGAAAACAAATGTCCATGTTGTCTGCCATCACACTTGCCATCCTTTTGCTGGCATCCTGTTCAAAAAATGCCAGTGAATTATCATTCCATGATGCAAGGGAGGCATTGGATGCGCAAAAGGTGTTCCTTTCAAGGATGAAATCCGACAAGGATTTGTCTATGGAACACCTTGCCGACAAAATATCCAAATGGCGTATTTTAGAAGACTCGGTTTCTGCTTGTCTGATGCGTGACACCATCAAAAAGGCACATTCGTTTCCGATGGAAGAATTTTCCAATGTCCATGACTCCATCCGTGACGAGTTTATGCGCATAGCAACCGCCAAGCGAAGGACATTCAAGGATGTGCTTCAGTTGAAGATGAATGCCTCCCCTTATAAAGGTAAGAAGGAAACGGACAGCCTTTCCTTGGTGGCTTCAAAGTTTTTTGAGAGCATGGACACCATACCGTTATATAAAGGTGACAAGACAAGGATCTTGACCACCTATCACTTCTTCCTTGAAAGGGTGATTAAGGAAGGCATTACCAATCAGTCCCAGTTCCTTGCCTTTCTGAAAACGGAGGATAGGCTGTTCAGAACATTTCTATCTCATCTGCACGAGATGAGCGATGTGTCGGTTTCACATATAACAATGGGGACGGAAGATGTGTGCAAGATGATAGCCCAATCTTCAAGGAAAGGAAACATACCGGCAAGGGATGCTGTGGCATATATGGCGGTTCGTACCAATCGAAGAATCATCGCCAATGCGCAGACTTGCGTTGCTGATATTAAGAGTGGAAAGGTTACTTCCGCTGAACAACGGACTGCCTATTTTTGGATGACACTGCAACCATTCCTGTCCATTGATGACTTCGGAATGGCGATGCTTTCAGAGAATCAGCGAAAGGATTTGGTGCAACTGTCAATAGATGCTTTAGGCACAATCGCCTGTCTTGGCCGTTCCTTGCAGATGAACAAGAATATGACAGACGGATTACCAGATATGTTCATCAAGCTATACATTTCTTCATTATAAGCACAACAGTTATGCTGCAAAAATTTCTCAACGACTTCCTGGCACTTGCACCATTGCAGTTGCCAGAGCTTATCAACCAGGAGCGCATGGAACAGCCAGTCTATGAAGACGGCTATGTCCTGCTTGACTTCAAGTTGGAAAAGCCTTGCCCTCTCGAAGAGGTGATGAACCTGTTCGAAGACCAGATGGAACTGGTCATCCTTTACCACAAGGTGACTTCCGTACATACAGAGTTCGGACAGTTCTGCTGTGCCTTCTCCAATCCTAATTTCGGGCGGATGTACAAGATGAATGCCAGTACGGATGCCAACGGAAATGTCCACTCTGTAATGGTGACCATCTACGAGTCCTTGGAGTTCATGTACGGTGACTTGTGCCACGACATGGAACTACAAGCGAGGACAGGCTTTTTCAAGTACAAGCGTGACAAGGCGGACATGCTGATGTGTTTTATGTGACATTACGTTCCATTTATGAGCGACGTGCAGCTTCAGAACATAGTGGACATCATCCACAAATGCCACACATGGATAGACGTTGGCAGTTCGTTCCATTGGAAAGACACCGCCGTTTCACGGCATGGCATGGTGCAGACCGTCTGCTGTCGGTGTCTGACTCTTCGAGCCTGTCATTCCAACAATGATTATGTCCGTGGGCAGGAGTGGCATATTCCACTGCTTGACATTGACCGAAGTGCCAAGATTCTTATGAGAAAGGATGCAGGTTTCAAGAAACGCCTTGCATCAAATGCATTGACAATGGCAGATGTCGAGCGACTTTTCACGGAAGTCACCTATGGAATTATTGAGTTGGAGCTATTCGAAGGTTATTGACCGTTTTACATTACAATTTGATCTATGATATTCAAGATTATCTTTCTTTTCTTCCCTATGTTTCTTCTCTTGGCATCAACGATGTGCTACAGGAAGAACAATCGGATGATGCAGAGATTTTATCTCCGCATGGTGTTTTCGCATAATTTTCGGAAACGGTACACACTGCTGTTACTGATGGCAATATTGGTGTTCAGTTTCGTGGCATATCAAGTACAGCCCAACGAGATTGGTGCTCATGTAACGGCACTGTTGGCATTGTTGCTGTTCAAGTTCTCCTATGCAGACAATCTGCTGCATAGGTTGCATGACAACAGGAAATCACGTGCCATCGCTTTTACAGCCTCATTGGTGTTCATATTCACTCCCCATTTGTACACATTGGGGGTGATGGCAGGCTTGCTCTTGGTGGCATCCATCTACTATCCGTCCTCAAAGGTCATATTTAAGGCACAATGTCCTGACAGTGGCAGACACTTGGCGCAATGTCCTGAGGACATCGTAAACTTCTACTTTTAGTCCATTCTTGGAATATGCCACTTGGTACTGGCGCATTCCACAACACTCAGTCTAAAATGAGAATCATTATTTCACAACATCAACAAGACATTTTCAATGAAACATATACCAAAGGAAAATATAAAGGTAAGCCTCTCTGTCGGCTTTCTGGCATCTCTCCAGGACCGACATAACGAGCGGTATTCCAAGCATGAGGCATTCTGTTATCTGCTGGACAAGGCTTGTGAACACTACATGCCGAAAACCGTAAGCAAGGAAGTGGCAGACGAATTGAAAGATTTTCAGTTTATCACAACCAAAACCCAACTTGCGGAGGACTGGCATTGGCATCGTGCCACCGTGCGTCAGTTCCTCGAAAAATTAACGGAACATGGGCTGATACACTGCAAGGAGTTTGAAACGAAATACACCATCATCACGATGATTGGCATGAAGGACGGTAACGTTCCGACAATGCGAAATAGTATCCTGGAGCCAATCATCCGTTTCACAATGGACAGTTGGTTCAATGGCACTTCCACCACAGAAGAGACAGCCGTTGTCTGTGGTCAGATTGTAAAGGGTGCAGTAGCATTATCGCAAGAAAACAACTCTGCTTCTACATCATCAGACAACCAACTTTCATCTGATGATATTGCCACTTGCATGATTGGCAGACTTGTGGATTGTATGCCTCTTGTAGATGAGGAAGAACATAACAAACTTCAGTTGCGTAACGCAATCTTCAAGTTCTTCACTCGTGTTCTCAATCGAGACTGGCTCCAGCTACTTCTTCTGATAAGGGAAATGCCCGACATTACTGGTTATGGAAAGGCCGCTTCAATCAAGTTAAAAACTGCTGAAGACACGAGCCTTTTCCAATCCCTGTGTTCCGTTTATAAGGCTTGCTGTCCAACCTCAACAGTTGAAACAGCAGTTAAGCCAGTTGTAACCGCCAAGGCGGACAACCATAAGTAGAGTTCATTCTGTTCTTTTTTAGCTGCCTTACGGACATTCTCTTTGTATGACCTCACGGTTCGGCACTGGCATAGCGCACTCGTCGTTTCTTGCCATTTTTAGCGCATCGGGCTTGCCCGCTGTTCACGAATTTAGGGAGTGTGGTAACTCATTACCCCTACGACCTATCAGTCTTCGGGAGAGTGTCCGCCAAGGCAGCAAGCTGGGACACTGTTTTTACTGACACATATAAGCATATCAGAGATATGGAAAGAATAGCAAAGCAGGTTTTGAACGTCAGGGGACGTAAGGGATGCGCCGCCGCTCTCAGCCGTGAATACCAACGCAACTGGAGCGACCGGGCTTGGCAGGTAGCTATTGCCAAAGGTAACTATGACCTCGGCAGACAGCATCTGAACTTCCAGATTTCCAAGGGAGGCAAGATAGCACCTATTGACAAGAGCAAGTCCATCCCACAGATGATGGCTGAGAACTTGGTTGCTCGTGGCATCAAGGACAAAAATGAGGGATTGGCTGAACCACGTTTCAGAACGGTAGCGGACTTCATTTTCAGCGGTTCGCAATGGAAGATGCGTGAGCTTGCCTTCGGTGACCAAGAGGTGGTCTTCAAGCCCGGCGACAACAATGAGAATTATGCCGTCAAGCGTATGCCAGAGATTGAACAATGGGCGACGGACATTTATAATTTTGTCGCAGGAAAGTATGGTGAGGAGAACATCGTTGCCTTCTATGTACACTTGGACGAGACTTCACCACACATTCATTGTGTCCTATTACCAATAAAGGACGGCAAGTTTGCCTTCAAGGAAATCTTCGCAGGTGCCAACAATCGGGAATATAGTCAACGAACATCGAAACTTCATGACGAGTTGGCAATGGTCAATGAACCTTGGGGACTGGTGCGTGGAACGAGCCAAACGGAGACTCGGCAACGACACAGACCTACGGAGGAATACCGCAAACACCTGTCCGAGGAATGTTCTTCAAAGGAAGAGGAACTGGACAACCTTAACAAGGCTGTAAGCGATCTTCGGGTGGAAATAGCACTGGCAGAACGTCATGTGAAAGGTCTCTCTTCTATGGTGGAACATCTGGAAGAAGAGAAACATCAGAAGATGTTGGAGATTGACAAGTTGAAGGTGCAGATTGCCAACAAGGAAGGAGATAGTTCCATCTTGTCGCAGAAGTTGGAAAAATTGCAAAATGAGTTGGCTTCCGTTGATGAGAAACTGACAGACAAAAAAGACAAGCTCGCTGTTGCTGACCGGCAGTTGGACGAGTTGAACAAGGATATGGAGTTTGTCAAGGAGCGGACAGAGACACTTCGACAGGATGCCATGCAATTCTCTCGTGAAGCTCAGACTGGTGCTGGCACACTTATCAAGACAGCTATGTTGGAAAGCATGGTCACGGACTACCGTTCCAAGATGGTATCGTTGCCACCTGAAATCAAAGTCGCATTTGACGGCTCGTCATTGGAAACCATAGCCGAGCGCACAGCCGAAGTTCTGCATTGTGCCACATTGTTGTATCTTGGCTACATCGACCAAGCTACGACATTTGCCGAAGGGCAAGGTGGCGGAGGCGGTGGCAGCAATGACATGAAATGGGGACGCAACGAAGACGAGGATGACAGGCGTTGGGCGCACCGTTGCCTTGCGATGGCAAACAGGATGATGCAACCGAAAGGCAGCAAGAGTAGAAAGCGTTAACAGAAAGAATAATTGACAAATTGAAGTTTATGATTAGAAAAGCAATATTTATGATGGCATTGTGCGTGTGCGGACAATTACACGCCAATGCAGAGACAATAGATAATGGCACGGATGATTTGGTACCGTCTGGCATAAATGAGGATATGCTCCGACAGATAGAGCCTACATACCTCAAAGAGGTAGCTGTACCTTCCGCATGGTCTTCCAACTGGTTCGTTGATGTATCGGGTGGCACTTCCGCTTTTGTAGGAAAACCGCATGGTAAAGGGAACTTGTTCGACAGGATGAAACCTTCCCTGGCAATAAAGGCAGGAAAGTGGTTCACGCCAGAGATTGGTGGTCGGTTTAGTTTCCAAGGTTTTCAGTTCAAGGATGCCAGCAAGAATGTCCGTGATTACAAGATGGTTCATGCAGATTTTCTTTGGAATGTGAACAGCAGCTTTGCCGCAAGTCATGCCACCACACAAAGATGGGGATTCATTCCGTATGTTGGTTGCGGTATTATCCATAACGAGGATAACGGCAAGAGTCCGTTTGTCATCAACTATGGATTGATTGGACAATATCGTTTGACAAAACGTTTGGCGGTCAACATGGAATTGGGTGGCGCAACCACATTCCGTGACTTTGATGGCGTGGGCGCATCCAATAAGTTTGGTGACAATTTGTTCACCTTGTCTGCCGGACTGACTTTCAATATCGGGAAGGTCGGTTGGAAGAAGGTTGTAGATGCCGCTCCTTATATCAACCAGAACAAATGGCTGGCAGATTACACCAATGATTTGTTGGCTCGCAACCAAAAGTTAAGCAAAGCTCATGCGGAGGATGCCAATGCCATCGCTGAAATGAGAAAGATCTTGGAGATTGAAGGATTGCTGAAAGCCTATGCCGACCGCCTGACATATTATGCGGATAGTACGGAGTATCGCATATACCCGAAAAATGGCTACAGCGGTTTGAACTCGCTCCGTGCAAGATTGGCTCACAAGGATTGGGATGGTATGGGAAAACCTAAAACAAGCCGCTCTCTGGAGTATAGTTTCTCTGTTTCCGATTCTGTTTCTTGGAACAAATACGTTGCAGAAATGGTAGGTGTGAACAAGTGCATCGGCTCACCAGTGTTCTTCTTTTTCAAGATTGGAACCACGCAGTTGGTTGACGTTTCACAGATGGTAAACTTGGATGAGCTTGCTCGTGTAGCAAAGGCTTATCATCTCAAAATTTCCGTTGTTGGTGCTGCCGACAGTGCCACTGGAAGCGATGGCATCAACAATCCTCTCAGCAAGTCAAGAGCGGATTATATCACACAACAGCTTGTGGTAAGAGGCATTGACAAGTCCATGATAATATCAAAAAGCAAGGGCGGTATCGATGAGTATTCACCAATTGCAGCCAACCGTCATACGGCTGTCAGACTATTTGTACAGTAAATGTGTTTTACTATCATTCATACGATAAGCGGTAATCTGCAAAACAATGATTATCAAAAGAAAGAGTCCGTTCGTGATGAATGGACTCTTTCTGCTATGGTTTACTGGTAAATAAATCTGTCGTTTCGTTATGCGATAAATTAATATTTGTATTCTTAGAATCTTTGCATGTGCTTTCTTCCTTATGGAATAACTTTTCTATAAATACATTGTTTCGCATTTTTGCTCTCTCTAAAATTACAGAATACTGCATGACTTCCGTATATAAACTTCCATCATGGGAAGATGTGTCATCTGGGATTTTTTTCGAGGGGCGATAACAATAATTGAATTTTTTGTCATATATGAAATCACCATCAAATGCACGTACATCTCTTGGCTCTAAAGATTCCCCTATTAAATACCCGTAAAAAGTATCTATCATAAAATCTTCAGTTGAGAAGTTTCTTATGAAATACGCATATTTGTTAATTTGGTTCAGATGCAAAGCTAAATTTGTATCTGGTGTCTTAAGCTCTATAATTATACATTTTCTTTCTGAAGGAAATAGCAAAATATCAGGACGTTTGATTGCTCGATTTTCACCGAGTGAAGTCAAATACCGTTCCTCTTCTTCGCTAATTTCCTCTCTGAAAAGTTTTTTCCCATTAAAGATTATTTGATTAAGGCGGTATTCTGACACTCCTTTGAAGTACAGATATTCTTCATTTAACATCCACAAATCACTGCTCTCAGGTTTGTTTGTATGCTGTCTAAACAACAAATCATGTATCAATTTTTCGTCAATAGTCCTTTTGCCTTTTATTCCTTGGCACTCTAGTTTCCTATTCAGAATCTGTTGCATCAAATCCAAGACGAGTTTTCTATGCGTAACATACCGAGACAAGGATTCCTTGTCTTTCAAAGACATATGACAAGATAAATCTGCAACCATTTTATCCAAATCTTCTTGGTAAGAATCATTACTTGGATTAAGATTTCTTATCTGATCTATACTCTTTTGGATGTTCATGTCTCGATTGGCATTTACTTTTGCATCATATGCATATGCTTTACGGACAATATCATCAGGAGAATCGTTTGGACACACCTCTGCCAAGGCTTCATCTGACAACAAATATGTTTCTCTTAAAGTTTGAATAATACGTTGTTGTTCTTCTTCTTGATTTGCAATCTCATCATATAAACGAATAGCAGCATTATTTACCCCTTCCGTAAGGTCATCTAAAACTAACTGTTCTGATATATATCCTTGAGACTTCGCAAGTCTTTTGAAATCAGTTCTATTTAGTATTTCAAAATTATCTCTTGTGTCACCGATTTGATCATCAAAGTAATCACTTGATAATAAAAATAAGAAATGTGCTCCATCAATAATTTTATCGGCAGGAAGACTGCCGATTTTCAATTTGACGGAATCCACGACCTCATTTTTACAAGTTATTTTTATAGAGTTCTTTGGCAGAATGTCCGATGAAATCCTGTACGATTTAATTTTTATATCCACATTTTCTTCAGACGGCTCTATATGCTTCATATCCTCTGAAATTCGACTTTTAGGAATAGAAATAACAGTATCGTCCTTTGATGGCATCGGTATGTCCTTCAAGGTGATGTCTGTGTGGGCTATACATTTGTTTAAGTGATAAAACTTTATACCTATCTTTGGAAGACTTTCTCTATTTGTACACAAAAACAGGATGTAATGATCTATAATCTTTTGTTTAAAGTTTTTAATAGTGAGGTTGTTGTAAAATTTAATATCGTTTTTATCTCTTAATTCTATCAACCTTACTTGTGTACAGTTTTCCTCTTCTACATTTATAGATTCCTCTTTGTCTAATCGGATTATAGCATTGTTTTGCATAAATTGAAGAGCTTTGGAAAGAGAAAAGTCTCTAACAAATTTTTCTCCAGCTTGACAATACACGCTATGATATATAACTTGGCTAAAGGACTGAACAAGTTGTATTCGTCCTGATCCTCGATTTGAATAGCCTTTCGTGTCATCTTTAAAAGTGTTTAGTCTCTTGAAGTTGGAATCGTCAAAACCGATACCGTTGTCTGTAACATGTACTTCAGCCAATCCATCAGGTTGATTGTCTGTAGTTTCGTTGTAAAACAGTTCTATATTAATAAAAGGTTCAAAAGGGACATTTAATTTAGAACGCATATCTATAGCTTCGAAGCTATTTGTAATAACCTCGAAAATTGGCTGCAATGGGTTGGAAGCCTTTTTTATTCCTTTTAAAACTCCAGGCCAATAAAGCCCTTCGCTTGATATGAATTTCTCCATGTCACCTAATATGATTTATATTTCAACATAATTTAATTTACAAAGATATGAAAATAACCCCAAGAAATATAAGCCCAGAACTGATTTAACACAAGATTAACACATGACAGCATAAAGAAAACAAATTATATTTTGAGGTCCCTTGTATCAGTTGCGGTACACCAAAACCATCACCTGTATTGTATAGTCTATTGATATTGGCTCTTTATTCTTTCTCTATTCGCAAAATCTTGTTTATGACAGTGATAACTTGCTCTTGTATATAAGCTTTGAACATCGTGTCATCCTTTATGGCAAAGTCCAACTGTTCATATACTACAGTATTGACAGAACTTCTGAGTTGTTTTAACTTGTCATTTACTGGTATCTGTCGATGGGCTTGCCAATAGATCGTAACTTCATCTTGCACTATCGCTTTCAACACCATTTTTTGTTCACGGCTGAGTTTCCTGAAAGTCTTGTTTTCTCGTTCTTCGTTGTTGCCATATAAAATAGTATCGATATATTCATCGGCATCAACAATTACAAACTCATTGTCCCCGAAAGGCAAGTCCAAAATCTTCTTGTTGCCTTTCTTCATCTCACCCATGCACTCCTTACAGATGTGTTGGGCATGACCTTTCCCCGAAAATGACTCGTTCGACTTGTATTCACCACAAATCTTACAGTAATGTCCTTTATGTTTCTTCTTTGCCATATCTCTTGTTATGCAACTGTATGAGAATGCAGGATGCATCATCTTCCAAGTATTCTATACGACTTGGCAATTTGTTTTCTACTATAACAGAATCTATGCAATCCTTGGATTGATAGAATCCATCTGTACATAATAACAACAAATCCATGTCTGAGATTTTTGTTTCTTGAATGGATATAGGGTTGCGGAAACCTCTTCCATTTACACAACGAGTCAGAAAAGTACAATTATCACCTTCCTTCTGGTGGTCTTCAGTAAGTTGATGTATACCTTTTTCTTTTTTGTAATATAGACGGACATTTCCTTGCCATGCGTAATAGGCAGTATCATCTTTTATGTATAAGACGGTAACTGCTGCTCCTATTTTGCAACAAAGAGCCTTGCATTTATCTGCAACTGCAATGTCTGCTTGTTCAAAAGCCTTTGCTAACAGCTCTCTTATATCCGCAGAATTATGTTCGGCCAATATTTTATAAACACTTTGTGCAACAGTGGCTGCTGCAATCTCACCATATTGTAAGCCACCCATACCATCGGCAAGGATAGCGATGCAACTCCCATCTTGTAATTGTTTGCACAAGATAAAATCTTGGTTTGTATCACATAAGCCTTTTTGACTACAATATTTTATATCTATCATTATAAATTCCTTTCTTCTGTAGCAGAGCGAAACACTTCAGAAATGACTTGCCATGTTCTCCTTACTTGGTCATAATTCAAACCCGATTGTGAATTGAGAGTTTGGCTTATCAAATAGCTTCTCTCCTCCAACTGCAATTCCTCGTCAATTTTGTCTGCATAATATGCAAGTTGGTCTCGGTTCAATAACTTTGCCAAATCGTTTGCCAGCCAATAGCCACCAGCTACATATTCGTCAAAATCTTCCCAATCATACACTTCCATATACGCTTCTCGATCCAAGTTTGCCATAAGGTAGTTGTCCAATATGAACGACATATCCTCTGCATCCTTGTTTGTGGTTAGATGTCTGTCCATCCAAGCATTGAACTTCAGCAAGAATAATCCATGCAAAGAAGCTATCTTTACAGTGAATCTGTCATCAATACTAACCGTTATAGCATCAGAAAGCACTTCGTCAAACCCTTTTACGGACATGGCAATTGTTTCTTCGGGTGGCCAATAGATGTTGTCATCTTCCTTGGCGACATATCCGTATGGAACAACATCTATCTCATAGTCACCATAATAGAAGCGTTGGTGTTTTGCCTTGTCCTTCTCGAAACCATCCGCAATCAAACTATTTTTGATTTTGTCAAATTCCTGCCAGTTTGGAACAGCTATAGCCAGATCCAGGTCTCTTGTCTTTCTACGTGATGACGTGTTCAGCATCTGCTGCATGACTATATCTCTAGCGGTGGCTCCTATGATAAAGAAGTCGTGATCCATTCTACGGAAGCTATCTGTAAGTTTCTCCAACAAATCCACAAGAAATGGATTGTTTATCTTTTCACTCGAAATCTTTAAACTCATTCTTTAATATGCGTTGCGCAGCCTCCAAGCAGCGACTATTGCCACTACCCATCAAATCTGCATAGATTAATATAGCAGGAACAGTTCTGTTGTCTGTTTCCCAATTCCAAAATTTGTTGTACAGATGAATTTCCCCATTTGCATCTTGCTTGACGACACCTGTTCGTATAAGATGTGCTGCAGGTATTTCCGTGTATATGTCGAAAATTCCTGGTTGTAAGTAGCCATCCGTCAAGTTTGCGGCAGGTTCTCCTCCCCATGACATGCCCTTTGGCAATGCTATGTTTTTCCACTCATTTCTATTCGCTTCTGTTCGAAATGCCATTGCGCCTACCAGCAATTTGGGTTTCAATACTTCATTGTAATTGCTAACCCATAAGTCAAGCAGTTGTTTTTTGTCTTTTATTATGCGACCGTTTTTAGTGTCACAAACAAAACCACGTCTTGCAAGTTCATCCAAAACGTTTTTCACGCTTCCCAAAGATACACCAATTTGCTCTTTTATCTCTCGATAAGGCTTCTTTATATTGTCTGCATTTTGCAACAGATAAAACACGACCTTCAATCCTGCATCTTGAAACACAGGGTAGGTTTTCACCTTGGACTCTGTATTTTTCCTTCCTTGATTAAATATTTGGAAAATCAAGTTTCCTGCCTTTGTATATCTGACAAGGCAGTTTCCTGCACAGTCCAGATAGTTGATGCCTCTGTTTGCCAATTCTGTTGATACCTGTGGCGTGACATATTGCGTAACAAGCAAGATTTGCTGCTTGTCATTGTTCATAGTTTGCATAGTAGCTAATGTCGGATTTAATGTGGCCTTGGTTATGTTTTCCCTTACATGACACACAAAATCTACATTCATGATCTTAACAGTGACATCATTTTCATTGGTACAATTTACTTTGACGGCTGTTGTTGACACAACATCCCCCACAGGAAGGCTTGCTCTAAGAGCATCCAATGCTTGGTTTATTATGATATTGTTTGCCATCATTTTATATTATTTGTTCAATATATCAGTTGTGTTCAATTTGGTTGAACACTGCAAAGATAATGAACAAAACTTAAACGAACGAACTTTTTGTTCAATATTTCATCTTGTTCAATACTATTTAACATAGTGCGAAGATTGAACAGGGATATTTTCAGAAATACAATTCCCGAAAAGTGACACAAATGACAAAAAACGGGAATGCCCGAACTGTATATGCCAGTTCTACCAGATATCTCTATCATCAAAAAGTGGTAATCTTACCAGTTTTAGTCACTACACATCTCCCATACACCTTCATCCTCCCTTGTTTTTCCTTAGCAAATTTAGTTCAGCCCACCAGACTGTCAAGTACCGCCTTGCTATTGGCTGGTTATTTCCTTAGCAGCCTTCCGCCAATCAAAGATTGGGGTATTCCAATGAAATAATCACCCAATTCCTTGTCTTGTCTGCCTCCATGTCCGAACTCTTGATTGCACGTAAAATCAATTCCCTCGATGAAGTCGTAAAGGCTTCGAGAATAGGGAAGAAAAAAAAGTTTCACAATTTAATCCGAACAGATATGAACGATATGATTAACGAAAGAGACAAGGAGTTTGCCAATGAGTTTTCACGCTTCGTGAACGGCAAGATGTGTTCCGCATCCAAGGTGGGTGCAGAGTTTGCCAATGACCACCGCTTTCTTGTAAACGAGAAGTTCAAGGTGATGATGGCTTTCATGGAACAGTTGGCAATAAACTATCAGAAGGGCTATTATGACCTTCGCAATGAATGGGCTTGCACTTTGGCACATGCAGCCATTGAAGCCTTGCGTGAGCAGCAGCTCTACTATCCATCTTCATCAGAGTATTCACCCAATAAATAATGCAGTTATGACAAGCAGATTGATTACACCACAGTTGGCGGAGCAGTTCAAGCAATATCCGCTTTATTCACAGGACGGCAAGAAGAAGGATGCCATTTGCCAATGCGTCTTCTTCATCGGCAAAGTCCGTTGGTATGTATTGGAAGGTCAGCCGGAAGGCAATGACTTCACGCTGTTCTCTATCTTTGTCGGTCTTGCCGATACAGAATATGGCTATGCTTCCATCAAGGAAATGGAAAGTATCAGCGTGGATGTCGGACATAACCTTCCCAAGATACCGATATTGCAGGACAAGAGCTTCAAGCCTTGCCCAATCGGAAACATTCCCGACGAGAGATTGCAGTCGTTTCTGTCTGACATGTATGACAGGGAAGAAGTTTAAACCATTCATCAGCCGTAGGCTTCTTGCCTATGGCTGCTAAAAATCAAACTATATGATACAACAAAAGATAACGGAGATAGCCGAAATATTAGGATGGAGCATTGATTTCTCCGAGCCACAAAATGGCAAGACAGATGTAAACTTCGCCAAATATACTTCCTATGGTCAAGATTTCAATTTCAGCGTGGAACTTGAAGACGATGATATGGAAGCCTTCATCGACAATATCCATGAGTATTATGAGAACTTTGATGTTGACGAGGAAGCGTACATTTGGATTGGCTCAGACGGTCACGGCAAAAATGGCGCACCTTACCACATTGCCGATATAGTCAAAGACATGGAGGAAGCCGAAGTCATGATGGCTGACCTTTATGAGGCATTCAGACAATATTATTCACAGTTGGAACTTCAAGCCGTATGACAATAGAACAATACCTCCACCGCCTATGCCAAAACATTCTCAATGAGCGTTTCGACTGGCGCAAATACCTGACCACCCGAAGCTATTTCGGCAGAGACCTTTGCGTCACTCCGCTCCATGTCTCCTATGGACAAATTGGCTATACCATCCATTTCCCTTACTCTCGTGACCCAATGCCTGAACTCGCATACGATTGGGAAATGAACGACCTCACCATCGATGAGGAAGATTGGCAGAAATGGCTATCACCCAAAGAAGATGATGTGAAGGAAGAATAAAACTCCCAAAACGAAAAATCCAAGATGCTTACACATTATTATATATGTGCGCATCTTGGATTTTTGCATGTTTACTACAGATTGACTCGTTACCGACGGAACGCAGACCGTGCGACTTTTTCCTCTTCTACCTCAGTCTGCTCATTATCATTTGATGATGCAGATTGCTTCATGTCCTTTTCTTCTTTATCTTTTTTCGAAACCGATACATCCTCACTCTGCAGCTCCTTCATTTCCAATGCCACCTCGTCAATTCTCTGTGTGAGAATAGACGTTGCCTTTTTCACATCCATCAAGGTGGTCTTGATGAAACTTGGCGACTCCTTCAGACTGCCAAGCCATGATTTCAGATAGGCGGCACTGTCCTCTTTCAAATTCTTGGTCATGCCATACTTCTGGCACACCAACGCACTGCCTAACTCTGCCACCAGTTCCTCACGTGCATATTCATCGGAACCAAAGCCCGACTGCGGTTTGAGACGGTTCAACTGATCTTCCGCTCCTGTCGAGTGAACCATCTCATGAAACGCTGTTCCATACCACGACTCCCCATCCTTGAACTGTGACTTCTCTGGAATGGTTATCTGATTGCGGGAAATGGAGTAGAAAGCATTGTCCTGGTGCTCGATGTTGATGGGGCAAATCCATCTCTGCTCCTTGAACATCCGGTCTACAGCAGGAAACGAATACATGTCACCTTCCTTCACCAATGCCTTTTCTGGCTTGTTCTCTGCTTCCAACTTGGCATACAATTCAGGTCTTGCCTCCTTCAGATTGGTCTGTGCCACATTGAACACCTGGTACACATTCAACTTCGGATAGACATTATACTCCTTCTGCTCCTCAGCACTCATTCGCTTGTAGTCGTCATAGGGTATCTTTTCTTTTGTCTCCTTGTGTACAATGGTGAAACTTGTCAGCATCACGGGAAAACTCTTTTCTCCCTTGTTGATGCTAACCTTAGGCAATGGTTCGCCATTAGCATCCACCATCTGCTTCTTGTTACCTTGCTTGTCCGTCTGATAGTTCAAACCCACTGCACGGTTAAAGGTGCAAAACACTGGTAGTTCATAGCCTTTCTTCTCACACAGCATGGTGAGCAGCAAGGCATTCATGCCGTTATACTCCCTGCCAGACAGGTTCTTCGGCCAACTCAATGTACCTTCCGTAAACCAAGGCTTTTGCCATCCGTCCTTGCTTCCCAACGACTCGATCTTCTCTATCATCATGTTTGCGAAGGTGTCCAAGGCTCTGTCCTCAGCATTTTTTCCATCGCCATTATTCTGTGGACTCTTATTGTAATATGCCATACTTGCTAATTGTTAGGATGATACGGTTTCTTCTCCCACTGGTTCAACTCCGCCACCTTGCAGCCTAAGTTGAGTCTGTCGTTATACACCGAGATTTCCAACTCGCCCTTTGCCTCGATGGTGGCTTTCGACTGCAGCCATTCTTCCTTTTCTTCCGAGAACCGGACAAAGCGCACCCATGTAAAGGCAAATTCTTCTCCAATCTTCTCTGCACTGAAAGCAGAAAACATCAGGAAAGCCTTACCATTTTTGCCTTTCTTCATATCAATGTCCTTACCGACCTTGCCCTTGAACTCCATGTCGCCCACGATGCCATCCTTGCTTTCCGATACAGGCGAAAGGTTCACTTCCGATACTTTCAAGTTGAAATACAGGTTGTCATCTTTCTTCTTGAAGGTCAATACACCTTTCAACTCAATGCGGTTGCCCACGACAATGCCTTCCGCATCGTCACCATCCATGATACAACTGACAATCACGGTCTTGTTGATACCACTCTTGGCTGGCACCACCACATCCACGGAATATGTCGTAAAAGGCATTCCGTCCTTCCCATTGCGAACCACTGCAGCCTTGCTGACGGTTCCGCACACACTTACGTTACATTTAATCATAGCTCAAATACTTTTCTATTCGTTTTCAATCGACCAAGATGTGGAACCTCCAAGTATCTTACTTTCTTTGCATTGTCTGACTTTGACCTTCTTGCTGTTCCAGGACTTGCTCATAGTTTTGCGATGCCTGTTGCGTCAGCACGATAGTATTCACCATTCCAGCTATGCGCATTTTCTTGGCATCATTGCTCAGGTTGGTATCACCCAACACTTGCGACAATCTACAGAACTCCGCATTGGTCAGCTCTCTCGTCACTTTGGTAGTGCCATTGTCCGCTTGCAACACAGCCTTTCCATTATCGCCAACGCTCAGCACACATTCATTCATAGTCGGTATCAACGGTTTCAAGTCCACTTGCCTTTTGCTTACAGCTTCTGAGATTTGCGCTTTTTGCTCTTCCTCGCTTTTTCTGTCTATTTGCACAGCGAGGGCAAGCAGACTGCTATACATGGTAGTCACCAATCCCATTATCGGGTCTGCACTTGACAATCCTGTGCTTGCGTCCTCGGATGAAAGCAGTTTCTTCATCCAATCGTCAGGTGACAGACTCGTGTCCACTGCCGAACTATTTTCCTTGTATTTTGCCAACAGGTCATTGCTGTTATACAATGCCTGTTGCTTCAGATTACCTTTCTGTGCTATCTCTGCCAAGTATGATGCAGGATCCACATCCCTTGTCTTGCCGTCTGCCGATATGTTTTTCACTCCGAAATGCAAGTGTTCGCCAGTAGTGCGTGTGCCGGTATTTCCCGACACACCTAACTTTTGCCCAGCTTTCACCTCGTCACCCACCTTCACAGCAATACTGTCCAAGTGCATATAGGTGGTCTGCACCTTGCTTCCGTCCGTTCTTACGTATTCCACAGTCACAGACTTGCCACCGCCAGTATTGGCATTGTGGTTCACAGCAATCACCTTACCGTCATTCTCTGTAGCCAGTACATCATCATGCTTGGCTCTGATGTCAATACCCTTGTGCATCTGCTGTTTGCTTTTGTCCATAGGGTCTTGACGCATACCGAATGGAGAAGTGACAAACAAGAACTCGTCCCTTTTCACAGGGAATGAGTATTTGTCGTTGGTTGTTTTAGATGCTGTTTGCTTCTTTTCGTCATTATTGGATGTCGATACCGAAGACGATACCGTTGCTGAAGTCCTTGCATTCTGTTCTACGCCGAACTTCTTGCCCTCAGCCCTCATTTCTTGCATCACCTGTTGGTCATACTTCTGTAATCCATTAATCTCGATAATCTTTTGCAAACTGGCAGCATATCCTCCATTGGTGGCATAACCGCCTCGCTCAATACCTTTTGTCCATCCCTTGTAGTCGTCGGGAGAGAGTTTGAAACATTGGCTGTAGCGGCTGTTATTCTTCAATATCTTGGAATGGTGTTCGTATGAGTCACCCACCGTGGCATACTTGCAGAACTTCTCATTAGGCTTGTCATCGGTATAGACAAGATAATCGCCACCGTTCTTCAACCAACTTTTCGAAGCCTTCACGCCAAAGTGGTTGTTGCCCAACTGCGACAGTTCACTCTGTCCATTACGGCTTTCTAAGATGCCTTGCGCCAAGGTGACGGAAGCAGGGATGCCATATCGCTTCATTTGTTCCATCGCCTCGGCAGCATATCTTTCTGCATATTGCTGATTCTTGCTCATGTCTTTATATCCTCATTGTTATCGTTTCATACCGCCAGAACGCTGCTGCTCCTCAGTATTTTGCTCCTCTTGCTTCTGCTTGGGTGCCTCCAACTGGTCACAGATAGCTACTCGCTCTCCTGCTCGGATAAGCTTGGGTAGATAGGTGTCCAAGGCATGATGTGGAAAGCCAGCCATGTAGGGACTAGCTTGGGTGTTTCTCTTTGTCAATGTAATCCCCAACACTTCCGCTCCTCGCTTGGCATCCTGTTCATACATCTCATAAAAATCACCTACACGAAACAGCAGCAAAGCATCTGGATGCTTGGCTTTCAACTCCTTCCATTGCTTCATGATGGGAGAGTCCTTGGTATCTTCCTTCTGCTTACCCTTTGTTTCTTCCTTCTTTTCCACAGTAGCGTTATTATCTCTTTGAACAGTCGCATCCTTCTCTTCCCTAATATCTGTCTTTTTCTCAGAAGATGCTTGCTTATTCTCTTCCTCGTGATACTCTCGATGTTCTTCCTCATCCTTATCGGTGAAGACTTGCGTTTCTTGCTTCACCTCGGTTTCCTCAACTTGCTTTTCTGATGCCGCCTGCTCCTGCGCCTGTCCTTTCTGCAGGATGTCGGCAAACAGGGTAGCAGCAAGATGCTTTTTGAACTCGTTCTTGTCTTCGGCAATCCACATTCGTTGCCATTGGCTTGGCGATACCACACGAGGCTGCAACTTGTCTGCGCCATCAATGGTGGCTGCACACAGAATGACATCGTTCTTTGCCTTGAACACGTTCACTTTCTGTATGCGGTTCATGTCCACCTCGTTGTGCTGACCGCTGCCGAACAAGTCCACCTTCAGGTCTGGCTTTGTCTCTGCCATCGCATAGTATTTCTGTGCCAGTTCCACTCTCAAACTGTCCATCGTGTCCTGCGCCTGTTTCAATGTGGTGAAGAAGCGATTTAAGTCCGCCTTGTCGGGATAGATGGAAAAAGCCTTTTGTCCTTCTGGCTTGATATACATCGCCCAACGCTTGTTGTCATCCTGCACCATCTGTATGCGGTCGAAGCCCACCTGCTTGCTCTGGCTCACAGCATCACTCACGTCTATCTTGGATATGTCTTCCAATTGCCAGTTCTTCAATCTTGCCACAGTGATGTCCTTTCCTGCAAAATAGCTGTCATCAGGATGGTAGCCCAAAGCGCCATCGGGATTATAGAACTTGACAGACAGAAAACCTTCCTTCTGTAAGGCATGTTCGATGCGCTGCTTGCTCATGCCCGACACCTCGTTGTTCACTTCCAATGATGCTCCTGCTGGCAACACCACATCAGCACTCTTGTTTTCCTTGTCTCTTACAATCACCACAAACTTCTGCTCGCTGTCAGGATGCTTGGCTATCTCGTCTGCCACGAAGTAATGCTTGGGCATCTTCAATTGCATCTCGGTGGTCTGCTGCTCGTTCTTCAAGGATGAATATTCTATTTTCTCGCCACGCTCTGCCTTGCGGATAACGTCCAAGGCATTGTTCACATCACTCTCTATGGCATCTATCAGACATGGATTTTCTTTCAGTTCACGGTTCCAGTAGTCCACCAGTCCCATGTTCTCCTTGGAAATCTTGGCTGGCATACCCATTCCCATCATCTTGATGCCCGAAGCCAGTTCTACCACCAGTTTCTCTTGCTTCACGGCATCCTCAGATGGTGCAATGCCATTCTTCATCACCATGCCCTCCCTTGCTAGTCGCTGTTGATGTCCTGTAGCACTCACCACTTGGCGCAGCATTTCCTGCACATAATCGCTATAATGCTCAAAGTTTTCTTGCTTTGGCATATACACAGCATCTTTTTCTGTGTCATAATGTGCCACTCCGCTTCCGTCTTTGCGCACCGCCATAAGGTTGTCCTTCATCTTCTGGATGAAGTCATTCACTTGACTACGCAATGCCTTGTCTTCATTCGCACCGGCATTAGCCTTCACCACCTCGTCATATTTCTCCTTGTCTTTCAGTGGCAGCATGGTCTGGTCGATATTGAACAGCACTCGTATTTCCCGATTGTGGATGCCCTTGTACTGTGTCTGATCGGTAGCCGACAATTCCTGGTAGTCCTTTCTACTGATGATGTCCTCTGGATTATGTCGGTTCACATACTTGTTCCACGCATACCAGTTGAACGGCACACCTCTCTCATGCGCCATCACAGACTCGTCTCGCTTCTTGGCTTCGCTAAATAACGTGTAAAGATTTGTAGAAAATCCGTTCTTGTCGGAGTTCAATCCCATCACGAGGGCATTGAACGGACTCACCGCCGCTCCCTTTGGGTACAACCGTGGATATTGCTTTCCTTGCTCGTTCAGCCAGACACCCTTGTTGTCGGCTGCTTTCGACAGGGCTTCGGTGATCAGTGACACTTGACGCTCTGCCGCATTCTTCTCTTGTGGACTTTTCTCTTTCATTGTATGATTGTTTTACGATTTATCTTATCTTGAACGTTGAATAACTTCTCGCTGCTCTGCGTTTTCCATCGCCTCGTTTCTCACACTTCTCACTTCTTGCTCGCCATAGTTGCGTTCTGCCATCTGTCTCATTTGGTCACTCTTGACAAGCACGGCATTGGCAAGGGTGTTGAGTGGTAAGGCTCCTGCTTGATATGCTCCAACCACATGCTCTGGCAGTTGGATGGTGTATGGCACTCGGTCGATAGTTGCCACCAAGCAATTGCCTTGCAGCACAGGGTTGGCTATTCTGGGATTCAACGGTTCGTCTGGATAGGACTTATATTGCACTGCTTGTGATGTTGTATTATCGTATGATACAGCATTTCCATCATTGCTTTCCCGTTTGTTTGCCAATGCTTCATGTCCTGCCTTGTTCAGCAGATAGGCACCGCCCATACCGATGAGTGTCATCTTCAATAGCGGATTCTTCACGAACATTCCTGCAAGGATGGCAGCTATCGGCATCATATTGTCCTTCAAGCCTAATGATTGCGTCTTGCCAGTGAACAGTCCAACAAGGATGTCGGGCAACATGGCTATCACATAGCCGAGATTATTGCCGATGTCGCTGAAACCATTCAGTCCGAAGTTCTTCAACAGTCCTTCCCATCCGTTGCTGTTGTCACGCTCTGGCTGTTCCTGCTGCGTATCTTCCGATTGTTGCTGTTCTGCATCTTCTTGTAGGGCCTCTGTCTCATTTCTTTCTTTGATGATACGCTCAGCTTCTGTAACCTTGGCTGCGTCGTGCTTGGCTTTCTCTTCCAGATAGGCATCTTCTTTGCCGGGTGCCACTATCAGCGGTACATTCTTGTATTTCGGATCGTTCCGTTTCTCTTGCTCTTTTTGGAAAGGAAACTTAAAACTGTTGTCTGTCCATGCCATAGGCGTAAATGCTTTTTGTGGAATATGTATCTTATTATGGAGTTTGCTGTTGAGCGTCTTGAAATAGCCATTGTCGGTGGCATTCACTTTCTTGGCTTGTGAGCGAAAACCAGTGAAGGCATTGCCGTTTTGTCCGAACACACCCTTGCTGATGCTCAGTTCCATCACTTGCTCTTTCCGCTGTTCTGCGTTTCCCTTCTTGGAATCGAGGATATAGCCCAATGCCATGTCGCTCCCCACCAAAGTTGCCAATGACTTCCAACTACCGATACCGCCCATAGTCACGGCATCCACTACCGAGGCGGTAGCCCTTCCAGCAAACTTCTCCGTCTTGCTTGGCTTATAGGCTTTCTCGCCACGAGCTTCTATCTCTGCCGTCAATGGTGACTTCATCAGTTCTTCTTGCAGTCCCCAGATGCTGTTTTGTGCTGCCTTTCGCAAGATGTAGTCCATCGTTGATTTGGGTGTATTATCCTTGACGAGTTTCCCAATCATCAGGTCTTCCATCCTTTGTGCAACGTATGCGTATGCCAAATCCTCGCCACAGGCTTTCGACAAAGCGTCATATTTGCTTCGTCCAATTTCCTTCACCACGGCATTGCGCCACTCGCCAGCAAGAAGAGCCAAATCCTTCACGATGTTTTTGTCCTTCCATATCTTCTGGTTGCACATCGCTAGATAGTCCTCCGTGGTTTTGCTGTTCCATTTGCCTGTTTGCTTTAGAACAAACTCGGTGTTGTCGGCATACGGATTGGCAGAAGCAAGCACTCCTGCCAAACTGCTCTGGTATCTGCCTCTTTCCTCCAGTTGCTTGTGAGTCAAGTCATCTCGCACCTGTTTCATCACAGATGCCAGCTTGCCGTCAAAATATCCTTGAAGGCAATACTCCAGTTCTGCAAAGCGTGTCGGGTTCTTGATAGTACTCATTATAGCGTTACGTTTAGTTGACCTAATATCTGTTCTCTTGTCTGCTCGATGGCTTGGTGATACACTTCCATCTGCTTTGGAAAGTATTCCTCCAGCCAAGCGTCTTTCTCTATTCTGTCATGGATGAAGAGGATGGCTTGCTGCAGTTCTATCTCCACGGAGCATTCTCCTTCCTCTCGGTTATTAAACCACGCCTTTGTCCACCATCTCACTCCTGCACGGTCGGGATAGACGCTCACCAACCTTGGAATATCAAAGCTCTGTACATCGATGTCCAGTTCAGCAAGCGGGTCGATGATGCCACTCGTCCTTATGGCTTCGTCATGGAGTTTTTTTTTAGAACTTCGCTCAATGTGGACAGATAGATGCCATGCCGCAATGCCAGATAGTTCAAGAAATCCGCAATCAGCAAGTTCTGCACCTTGCAAGCCAAGGGCATAGCTCTCTGCCCGATGCCTAACGGATTGCTGATGGATGGCATAGCTTCATAGAAATAGTGTTTCGCCGCTGACAAGGAAAAGATGTTCCTTAGCGACTGCTCTGCATGTTGCGGTGTCACATACATACCTTTATACAGGTCTTCCATATACGATGGCATGAAGCGCAGCATCAATTCTTCTATCTCTTTCTGGTCTTTGTCATACTGTGTGGCTATATTCATGTCGTAGGTCTCAAACTCAGGAAAACCTGTCTTACCGGTCTGTTCCATTGCCTTCACATTGCCATATAGCATGGTCAGGAAATCAATCGGATTGATTTCCTTGCCGTCAAACTTTACCTCGAAATGCAGTCTGTCACCGCTCAATGCCACGATGTTTCCTGCCTTCACGCTTTGTCCGAAGTTCACGAACACGTTGGCAAGGTGGGCGTAGGTCACTTCATATTTGCCGTAGCGTATCACTTGGTAGATGCCGTGTGTCGCATCATTGCCAATGCCCGATACCGTTCCGCTTGCCAAGGCAGACAGCAGATAGTGATTTGCCTCAAAGTCCAGTCCGTGATGGAAGAACACCGTTCCTGTTACAGGATGCTTCTGTTTGCCATAGCCAAGTGTCAGTTCCACATCCTTGCCTCGCTCCTCAAAGGGCATGCAAAAGCCGCTTTTTGATTGCAGCATCATTTCTTCTGTATATCTCATGTTGTTGTCGTTTTTATGTTTATCGTTTCATGCCGCCACTGCGTGTGGTCGTTTCTGCTTCGTTCATATTTCTTCCTTGACCGCCATCACCACTGACAATGTTCTTGATATTGGAATTGTTGCCGATGAGCATCATGCCGAGCATGGCTCCTGCTATCTTGCCAAGCCATCCGAAACGTCCGAAAGTGAGGAACGCTGCTGTTACCAGTCCTGCAAGGCTCAGTCCCGACACGTTTCCTTTCCCTAAGTTCTTGAAGAAGTTGCCGAACATCTCCAGTCCGTTGCCTCCGAAGATGCCACGGAAGAAGTTGCTCATTCCGCTCCACTTACTGTTGATGTCGCCCATGGCACCATTCACAGCATCCACTGCTTCTCCAGCCTTGTTCTTCAGTCCTTTCACGTCTTCCACAGCTTCGGATATTTTCTCCGTGGTGTTTTTTCCTACCACTACATCACTGGCTATCTCCACCATGCTCTTGTCGTTGACAAGGTTCTGCCATGCCACATATCCTGCTGCGCTGCCCACAGCGGCTGTTTTCATCGCACTTCCTGCGCCTTTTAGTGCTTGGGTGGGATGCACAGCCGTATTGCTTGCAGATTTCAGTCCTTGCTTGGCGACACTACCTGCACCTTTCAAGGCACTGCCGCCATACTTTGCTATCTTTGCCCATATACTCATAGTCGTATCTTTTTATTGTTATTTGATCTTTCCGTTTCGCTTCCATCTGTTCATGCAGTCCTTCACGATGGTTTTCTTGTCTGCCTTGTCGTGACTACCTTCCTCTATCTCTGCCCAGATGTCCGCCATCGAGGTGTACTTCACCGCCTTGGTCAGCCGTTGCAGCTTTTTGTTCATTACCTTCAGCTTGGGGCGGATGCCGAAAACGATTTCCACTCGTTCTTTCTCGGTCATCTTGTTGCTTGACAAGCATACAAGTCTGATGTCATTCACTATCTCCACGCTGCCCATAATCAACTCCCGATAGATCTTGTTGCGCTTGGCTGACAGTGCCACAGCAAGGGCATTGCTCGGATGTTTATCCAGTTGTTTGGTGAATCCTCCCAAGTTATCCACCAGTCGGTCTATCTCGTGATAGAAGCCATATACCTGTGCAGCATACACCACGATGGAGCGGAACGAGTCCAAGTAGTTGTTGAACTCTCGTTGCAGATTGGTGGTTCCTTCCACTTCCTCTTTCAACCATATATGACCAGTGGTCTGCATCAGCATCACCTTCTCCTGGTTCTTCAACTCCTTTTCAGCCTTGTCTGTATATGCGTATATCAATCCTGCCAACACAGGGTCGTTCTGGGCTTGCACCTTGCAGACGGAAAGCAACATTATGCCAAAGCAAAATATCCATGTTCTCATACTCAAATGTTTTTATATTATTATGGTGTACTGACTTTGGCAGCTCTCCGCCACCGCCCCAATGCTTGCGTAGCAATCTCACCATTACTTCTGTCTATCATCCCTGCCGTGACATTGTTCCACACATCACTCATTGTATAGTAGCGGATGCTCAGATACAGTTTGTTGAGCTTCTTTTGGAAAGCAGATAGTTTGTCGTTTAATGCCCACAAGGTTTTGGAGCGGTCTGCTCCTGTCAGCATATTCTCTGTGCCCCCATTCGCCACGGCATCGTTCAATAGATTGAAAACCGATACCAGTTCCGTTGCCGTCTCGATATACAGGTTGTTCATGCTCATACTTGCCACAATGCCCTGCGGATTGCCCTTAATGGCTGTCTTCAACTTGGCGAGCGTGATGAAAATCTTCACGCCATCATCATACAGATGGGTACATGCTTTCAGCGAAGAGGCATAGCCGTTCACTGATTTCAAGTAGCTGTTGTACTTCTTCTCCCATTTGTGTATCTGGTTAAACTCAGCAGCCATTGTATTCTGCAACAACGCCGTCTTGGTCTGTCCGTTGATTTGCTTTTCAATCTCACTGTTGATAAGTTCATTGCCTTCTGCCAGTGCCATCCATTCCAAGGGATTGGATGACACCAATTGTGCCTTGGCTTTCGATGCCGTTGCTATGCCGATAATTGCTATCAACCATATCTTACCTATTTGTAATCTCATAGATGCTCCTCCTGCGTTTGCTGGTTTCTACTCGTTCTCTGATGGTTGTCACCAGTTCTTCTTTCATCGGTACTCCGATAATGTCAAGCCTTGGTGTCGTTCTGTCTCCAGAATATATGCTCACGGTTTTCAATCGGAATAGTTGCTGCATGAAAGTTTGACTTTCGTTGAAATCCACCACACGGTATAGTTCCTGATAATCTACTTCACGATGAAACACGCCATGCTCAAACACTAATTGTTCGTTACTGATGATGTACCGCATCCTGCATAGATAGACCATTCGATATGCCAAACATAGGGAAAGCAAGAGCGAGAGGACAAACACCAAAGTGGAGAGAACGGCATCATCAATACCTGCATATACAAAGCCTACGCTTATAAGCACAAGCAAGTGCAGCTCGTTGATGACGAACTGCATCCAATGGGGCTTGATGATGATGTTTCTATACCGATATGTCTGCTGCATAGTTCTCCTTTTTGATAATGACACCGTGCTTTATCTGCGGAAGCCCGATGTCTGTTCCTCTTTTTCCTTCTGTTTGGCTTGCTCTTGTTGCCTCTCAGCCTCTTGCGCCTTGGCGAACTCGAAATAGTCGAAGTCTATCTCTCCTTGGTCTATCAACCGTTGGTCTCGTTTGCCAAGCAAGGCATCGTTCCAGTCTTTGTATTGTCCCAAAGGATGAAAGGCTTGCACCGTGAAGTCTGCAAATTCCATTTCCTTGGCGATTGCTTTGAAGTTCTTCACAAAGCCACGTCCTGCCTCGTCTTTGTCAAAGCCCAAATAATGGTTCGCTTGTCGGGTCTCTTCCAGCATTCCCTTTATTTGCCCCTTTGTCGGTGTACCTCCGGTCGAGACATACACGTTCTTCACTGGATTGATTTGGTACTCTGCCATAGCATCGTAGGCACTCTCGAACCATAGAATATTTGTGGCTTCTTTCAATGGCTTACCTGTCAGGTTGGCTATCCACAATCCTTCACTGCTGTTGCTTCCTTCCGCCTTGCCCTTGTATGCCTTGCCGTCCTCTCGTCTCGGTCTGCCTCGCTCTTCCAATCCAACGATGCTGTCCGGCTTGGACGGCAAGGACAGTGGAAAGGCGAGATTGGCAAAGCTCAATCCGTCATTTCGAAGCTTGGTCGCCAAGAAGAAATGCTTGTGAAAGGCGAACTGGGTCCCCATGTTGATGCCTCTTTCCTTGAAATAAGGATAGTGTTTCCGTTGGGTGTCCTTTTCCCTTGGGTTGAAACGCAAGATGTCATAGTCTGACAGGTTGAAGGGCTTGGCATCTCGCTTGGGTTCTGCCACTCTGCTTTCACGCACATCAATGGGATTATTCAACAGTCTGTTGCATACCACATTCACCAGTCTGTCCAATGACATCCCTGGCTTATAGTCGTCAAACAGCGTAGGATGCTCCTTGATGAAGCCTATCACGTTGTAGTTCTTCTGCTCTGGTGGCTGAAAACAGCATTTGCCGTTGCCAGTGACAATAAACTTGTCACCCCTCACTCGCTGTCCATGACTATCCACCTTTACATACGACGGATAGCGCAAGCCATCTCGTTTGTTCAACTGATAGCCTGCGTCCACCAACAACTCCTGTATGTTCAGACGCTGTAAGAAATCATTATATCTCAGTTCATTATTTGCCATAAGCGTATTCCGTTATAGTCCTTTCCCCATGTGCTGATGCAATACCTCTTGGTTCATGGCTGCCTCAAAGTTTCTCGCCGCCACATCCATCGGTGTATCTACTCCTGGTTTGAAGTAGGGACGAGGTGGTGCAGGGGCTGCACCATGATGGTGGTCAACTATCACTACAGGTGCGCCATGTGGTCTATGAAGTTCACTGCCGACTTCGGCAGCAACACCCAGTCCTGCCAACAAAGCTGCTCCTATCTTGGTTTCCAAACTGGTACGGTCTTTCATATCTACCTCACCGAATATCTTGGAAAAAAGTTTCATGCGATGGTAGTCATCCACTGCCATGAACTTGTCATACTGCTTCTGCGTTATCTCGTGGCTTACTCGCTCACCGTTGATGATGGCTGTCATGCGGAACTTGCCTTCTTGCTCCGCTGGCTCCACTTGTATCTCACCAACAGTTACTTCTCTGCCATGCTTGCCTTCACGGAACCACCCCTTGCTCTCGTCCAAGTCCTGCCCATCTACAATACCTACTTTATTGTTCATAGGTTCTTGCTGCACTTGCAATGGTTCTACTGTTGACTGCAACTGCATCTTGCCATCCAACTCCTGCTGCACCTCTGGGCGCAAACCAATATGGATGCGCTCCTTGCTGTTGAGCATATCCATCGTTATCTTGTCTGCGAAATCGTCCTTGATGACATTGTTCAGTATCTCCAGTCGTTTGGCTACAGATACTTGCTTGACAGAATTGTTGGTCAATGCTTTCAATTCTTCGTCGGTCAAGTCATACACCATATCACTTTTGGTGCTTTCTGATTGGATGGTGAGTGTCTTTGCCTTCTCATCGATGATGATACCGTGTGAAGACAGGCATTCCTGCCATTGATCGTTGGAGAAATATACAGGTGAGCTTATCAGTTCCTTGTATGGTTTGGCTGGCTCTTGACTTCTTGGACGTGTCTCTACAGGTGTCACCACAGCTTGCAGGTTTTGTAATACGTCTGCTTGTGGTGCTGCTTGTTGCTGTCCTTTATAGTAAAAGCCATAACCTCCTGAGGTTAACTCACCAGGTTTCAGTCTTCTGTCAGGTCTTTCCGCTACCATTGGTGCTCCTGCATAGAACATCTGTCCTCCGACACGTCTCAGATGATAACCGTCCTGCATCCTCGGTGTCCAACCCCAAAACTCTGGATTCCATCCCAATCTGCCGTACTCTCCTGCACCAATCCTATATCCATGCAGTCCCATTGCCACTCTTCCGTTAGCGTTTCTTGCATGGACAAGGTTTCTCGGCATATAGAAATACTTGCCGATGATGCTGGTAAAGACATTGTATGCCTTCTTGTTGGCAGAGTTGGTTCCCCAATCGGTCAATGCCAACATCTGTTTCTCGGTGAGGTTATAGGTCAGTAGTGGGGAGTCGTGTCCTTGTACCGCTAACTGATAACCGTCACCGTTGGCAATGATATGGGCTTGCATACCATTGCGCATCAAGACGTCACGCATCTCTGGCTGAATGTCCATCTGTCTTGGATTCAAGTTCTTTCTTATCGCCATGGCATGATTGTATTAAGCGTTCTCTGTTTCCATTCCTTGCTCCAACAGCTCGTCCTTGTACTTCACAAACTGTTCCGCACTCTCGTTGCCGATGCACAGAGCATGTTCTTTGCAGTATTCCTCATACTCGTTCTGCCATTCCTCACTGAAATGGTTCACATAGTCGAGCCAACCGTATTCACCGCTCTGCATCTTCTCCACGAGGATGTCTTCTGTATAATAAGGTCCTTTTCTCATTTCTTCCCTAAGTTTGATGTTTCACTTTACTTTCTTGCAACAGCAGAAGCATGTCTTCCGGCTGCTTTCTTCTGCTCATTCCATAACTCTTCGGTATATTCATCCTCTGGAATATAGTCGAGATTACCGTCATCGTCCATTACCCAACAGCCATAGATGCCGAAGGTATATTTGTCCCACTCTCGTTTGCCTTCCTTGCGCCACTGTTCACCATCACCGTTGGCGAATCGGATGCCTGTGTCGCTCTTCAGGTCGATGCCTACGGTCACAGGTTCGTCTTCTACGGTAAATGTCAGTGCCTCGCCATTTTGGATGCTCTTTAGTTCCGTTCCTCCAAGACTGAGTTCGTCAGATAGTACCTGTAGGTTTCTACCAATCACAGGTGTCGGCACAGCCATCACTTGGTTGGTCTCTCCGTCAATCTGTACAAATGCCTTGACATGTGCGCCATCTGGCATATCCAAATCTGCCACCACAGCCTTGCCCTGCTTCAACAGTTCCTGCTGCTCCTTGGTGAAGTTATCCAATGGGGCATACTTCAAAACAGGATAGAACATCACATCTACGTTTCCATCTGCCATTCTCACCAAGGCAAATCGTGTTCTGCTCTTGATGCTGTAACCCTCGTTTACCTCCATGCTAACAGGCAGCACTGGCGATGGACGACCATTGCTGATGTCATCCAAGACATGCATCGGAAGGTCTTCAATCATCTCGTGGGTGAGTCCAAACTTTGCAAGTGTCTGATACGGCACTTCGCTTTCTTCAAATGAGTTTCTTTTCATATTCTGATTATATTTTGAATGATACTTTACATATTGCCTTGCAAAGATAGTTTAAGAGAAATGAATACAAGAAAGCCTATGCTCCGTCGTCCAATCTTTTCCGCTTTATTATGATTATATCATCACTTCATACTCTCAATCATACTTTAATCTTATTTTATGTTATACTTTTATGGCATCGTCAATCACTCTTAATTTCTTTCCCTAACTTTGCACCATGAAAAGTAAAATAGTGGCATTATGGGTAATAAGTTGTCTGGCGGTATCGAATGCAAAGGCACAGTTCAATACCGTCAGCGACAACGTATGCCGTTACAAAGTCAAGAAAGTTGAGGAAAAGCTTCTGCCTCCTGCAAACAATCAGGTAGATTCCGTCACTGTAAATCTACCACAACAGGAAACAGACTCTGTGGATAACAAACAAAAACAGTGGATAAGCGGCTATCCAAGCATCACTTATCCACTGAAATCAATCAAAGTCACCAGTCCTTACGGCTATCGTCGTGACCCTATCACAGGAAAACAATCATGGCACAATGGTTTGGATCTTCGTGCGAAGAATGAACCTGCCTATGCCATGATGGATGGTATTGTCGAAAAGGTAGGCTACGACAATCGTTCTGGGAAATATATCATATTGAAACATGGCAATTATCGTGTCAGCTATTGCCATTTGTCTTCTATTGTAGTTGGCAGAGGTGAAAACGTTTACCCTGGTACCATTATTGGTATCACTGGAAATACTGGTCGTAGTACTGCCAGCCACTTACACCTTACATGCAAAAAGGATGGTAAAAGCATCGACCCAACGTGCATTATCAATTTTGCGTATTAGTACGTAAACCAAGTTCCTTATTTACCAAGAATCAGACATAAATTTGTATTCCTTTAGGATGTTAAAACTCTCAAACATTCGTCATACAGTCTTTCGGGCTTTTTCCGTATCTTAATTGAAGTGCATAAGCAAGCGCACCCCAACATGAAGATAGAAAAGATATTAGAAAAAGTAAAAGCGGGTGATACTGACGCTTTGAAGATTATCTACGAAAGATACTCTTCTTTGATAAGAAGTATTTGCATAAATATAACCAAAGAGGACGAGGACACTATAAATGACCTCGTCCAAGACTCATTTATCCTTACATATTACTCGTTAGGCAAACTTAAGGATGCGTCCAAGTTTAAAGAATGGTGTGCAGCCATCACTAAAAATGTTGCGCTCAAACTGCATTTGTGATTGCCAGTAAGTTGCTCGAAGCAGAGATGCATCAGATCTATACCAATTCTTTCCTGATACTCGCAGATGCGGCGACGAAAGAGATAATAGGTGTCTATAGATGGGGTTACATCCGTCAGAAGCTCCAAGTTGGTGAACGGGTATCGGCCGGAATACGCACCACATCTATTTTCCCAATAGTGCCCACTGCTTCGCAACCCCCAACGTTTTTTTAGTTTTTTGTCTAAAACTCACCCTGCAGCAGGTCTTTATCGTTTTTCCCACCAGCTATAAAATTAAAGGCGGATGCCCAAGACTCTCCATCTTGAGCATCCGCCTTTGCTGTACATCGGCAACGCCTTCTACTATTCATAACTTTTCTTCCGCTTCTTGAAGATTGGTGGATTCTCTCCGTCATAATACAAATCATAGAGTGCGTCACATTCTTCCACGTTCTTACTCTCACTCAAAATAAACCGCTTGCCGTCAACATAACGTCGGTAAATAAAATATCGTGACCAGTATTTGGATTCTATCAACACTGTCTTGTTTCCCAAAAAGCAAATGCCATTCTGCATTCTTATTTCGTCCCTTCGATATGTTTTTCTGTTGTTTGGACTCATTTCCACATAGACATCCTCCACTTTAAGGAATTTCATAACACCGATGCTTGCCATTTCCGGTTTCTTCGAAAAGCATACATGATTTTCCAAGTATGTCCAGTAGTCCTTTCCTTTCTCTACAAAATGCAAGATGACATTATCTTGCAACTCCGCAAATTCGTATTCGTGTTCTGGCGTTTCTAACGGCTCAAACATTCTTGTTCGCACTACATATTTTCCGTTCTGTTTCTGCACCACACGGATTCCGTATGCTTGTGGAAATACCTTTAGGTATGCTCCAACGGACTTCCACTTGTCAAAGCTTAGTTCACGGCAATAAGTCTGGTAACTACCATCGGCTTTGCGTTCAAGCCTAATGTCCAGTTCTTTATTGTCCTTCAGCAATCTGTTTTTGAACAGGCTATCAATTTGTATTTGGGGCTTGAAATGCCATATATATAGGTGTACATCCCTTGCGTATTTCTTTATCTCATCCGAATGTTTTTTCTTTCGTGTTTCCCATTCGTCTTGGCTTGTCGGATGCAACGATGTTTCAAACTCTTCTTTCCATGCCAAGTTTCCATTCTCGTCCTCCCAAAGTTGGACATCATCCATCTTCTCTTTAAAGGAATACAGTTTGTCTGGCTCTGATGGTTGTACATAGAATGTCTTGAAGCGCAATCCATAGTCTATGCCATGTTCTAACGATTCCGCCAATACGAAACAACTTTCGTCCATCTTTCGTGTCCGAACTCTCGGGTAAAAGCGCAGTCCGTCTGTTGTGGAGAATTCAAGGAATCCGATCTTTTCAATCTTAGGGCGTTTTATAAACCTCACACCATTCATCAGGTCTATCCAAGGCCGTTCACGGTCTATCTTCTTTCTGGAATAGAGTGTAGCAAATCCGTATGCTTTCAGTTCCACCTTATTATATATGCAGGGTAATACGTTGTTCCCTTCTTTATCTACTACACCTGACAGGCCATCTTCATTTTCTACGATTTCATATCCGTATGCCGCCTCCAAGTCCATGCGCTGTCCCTCATGCGTCATCACGGTTATCAGCTCTGTCTGGTTGTCTGACGTTATTGACACCGTTTTGTTGCGAATGGAATAGGCGACATCGTATTGTTCTTCGGTTTGAATCATATTGCCTTTTCCTGCAATCTTCCCTTCAAACATTGCTTGCCAGTCTCTGTCATCCGACGGCAAACCGAACAGGCGATATAGTCCCACGTTGTCTAATATCAGACAGTATTTCTTGCCCTCAAACACACGCATACCACGTCCTACTTGCTGTAGGTATTTCGCCAACGACAACGTTGGTCTCGCCAACTGGATGAACTCCACATCGGGACAGTCAATGCCTTCACCAAACAAATCCACATTAACCAACACTTGTATGTTGGCTTTCTGCTCCAATGTCTTATCCCTCACGTCTGCCTTATAGTCTGCACTCAATGTTTCACCTAATGGCTTAGTAAGGCCTAATGAGGCATAGTAAGGCTTATCATTACGATCTCCTATACTTGTTTCCTTAAACCTTTCAATGATTGCCTTCCTTTCTGCAAGCGGTGTCTTGCTGCTTATCGCCACAGCTATTATCCCATGCCGTCTGTATTCTTCCGCTATATGCTCCGCATGAGTAATGTCTATGGCGTAAGTGATGCCTTTCTTATCTGCCGCATAACGCAATACGGTTTCGCACAATCGTTTTATACTCGGTCTGACATCCAGCTTCTCGCTCATCTCTTTAAGCGAAAAGTCTCCGTCTGCACCTCGTTTCGTCAGTCCCAATATTCTGCGTTGGTCTTCACTGTCAGCCTTGATGCTCATATAGTCATACAACGACAAACGCCCTATGGCAATAAATCGTTTGGCTGACCATGACATCAGCAATACATCAAACAAATCGGTGAATCCTCTCCGGGTCAGTCGGCAAGGTGTGGCGGTCAATCCTAACTTTTTCGATTCAGGAAAAGCATCCATCACCTCCTTGTAGGTCTTCGCTACGGCATGGTGTGCCTCGTCAATCACTATCAACGAAGGCTTTTCCTTCATTTCTTTATAGTGTCTCGACAGCCATTGTATCGACATTACCTTTATGCGAGAATTATCCGATAAGAGGGATGTGATGGCATCAGAAGTAGAGGAGGGGCTGCTTAGCATGGTATCGAGCGTTTCTCTTATCTGCTCTACCAACTCACGGCGATGAACAACAATCCACACACACGGATTTTTCATTCTTCGTTCTTCACCCTTCACTACTTCTGAAAGAAGAACTGTTTTTCCCGTACCTGTCGGCATCTGTACCATCACAGATTGATACGAACGAAATGCCGTATCAATCCGTTCCTTCATTTCTGCCTGGTAGTCGTAAAGTCGTATTTCCTTCATATCAACTTCGTCTCGGCAACCACATCGAGGGTATTTCTTTACGAGTCTTCGAGTTGGCATTGGTGATGTCAATCAGTATCAGATACCACTGTTCCTTTCTTCGGCGCTCTCCAGATATGTAATAGACCTTATTGGGTTGGTCTCTTAGTATCATATACAAGTCCAAGAACTGGAATATCCTGTCATTTGCCACGCATTCCCGATGATGCATCGGTATGCCTGCCATATCTCTGTTTTTATAGAAATAATAGTTATAGCCAACTCTCAGCACGTCCATGAATCCCATCTTCTCTACCACCGGACGCTCATCAAACTCCTGCATGGTATACAGATTTACCCACGTGGTTTTGTCTTCTCCTGCAAATACCACCTCAGCAATATTGTCATCTGAGAGTTTTACGCTCTTTAATCCTTCCAGAATGATATGGTGGTCATTGTTGCTGATGGCATACTCTCCTGTCTGATAATGCTCACAGACGTATGCGTCCTTACTGTTGTATTCCTTTCCTCTGTTCTTGTTGATAGCATAATAGGCGTATGTCACAAGGCATTCTTCTCCATTGATGGTTTTATAGATGCTGTTGCTCTGCTGTTTGCGTTTTTCCCCTGTAATATATTCTCTTCCATAGGTTGTCACTTCCTGCATCGAGCCTTGCACATTATCCATATAGAGATATTGCTCCTTGGTGCCTACTGTCAGTGGTGACCATGGGTCTTTTCGTCCTACGTATTCAATGGCTTCATTTTTATTGTTCAGCAGGTAGTACTTTGTTATGTCACCTTCTGTCCGACTGACTAACTGCCAGTTAAAACGCATATCATCGTAGGTATTATATATCCCATGCATATTGTCACCAATACGGATATAATTCCCATTCTTTATATAACCAAACTTTGTTTTTCGCATAATGTAATTAGATAATCGAAATAATCTTAAATGGCAGTTCCACAAATTATTATCTACGCATTAAATCAATTTCATGCGCTTTATCTCATCAATGTTTTCCTTGATAAATTCACTGACTTTCTTGCCGTTGTTCGGGTATATTATGCTTATTCGGATGCTGCCATCCAACGCCCCATATACCTCGTCCACCAATTTATTGAATGGGCTATCCTTACATATATCCGGCGACCATAGTATTACGTCTCCACACTTTATGGTTACATGATAGTCCTTTATCAGATAGTGTCCCACCAATTCCCTTATCTTCTTTTCTATTTCAACACTATTCATAACTTTTATCATAGATATATTTGATTAATCCAATATTCAGAGTGATATAATTTGGATCTTATAGAGTGATTTGTAAGCTCCAACGGTTTTTATTCTATTTCCGATTGTATGTATTTTCAAGGCACAGTTTAAGAGTCTCAACGGTTTTTATTCTGTTTATCGCCGTATTTGTTTTCCGAGTGGCACATCGTGCCACTGCTTTACATCCAGATAAAGCAGTCGAGAGTTCACTCTCGTAAGGCTTTGTATGGATGTAAAGCAAGTCGAAGACTCGGAAAACAGATACGGGGGTTATCTCGGTTTTTGTCTAAATTCCACCTTGCAGCAGCTTTTGTCTAAAGCCCACCCAGTAGCAGACTTTGTCAACCAACACACACTGCCCACTAAAAGGGCAAAGCCCCTCTCGGCACCCCATAATCCGTGCAACTCTCCATTCCCTCTATCTCTTTCCATGCCTCATGCAAATAAGCATTCACATCCTTTGGCAGTTTCCCTTCCTTCGCCAATTTCTCAAACTCATCTGTCAAGTCTCTTATGGCATATTCAGGACTGTACATATCATCAAAATACTCCCAGTGCCGGTCTATCACAAAGTGTCTGCACATGGATTTCGTCAGTTGCAAGAACATCAATGCTGCCGCCTGGTATTCTCCAACGGCAAGCAATTTCTCGATATTCTTATTCTCTTCCAAGATCAGCTGCCAAATGCTATAACAATCCCAATCCACATTTCTTCTGTTGAAGATATGCTGTTCATAGTCCTTGTTCAGTGGTATCAGCGACTTGGCTTCTTTCTCTGCCTCCAGCATCTGTCGCTCTTTCTCCCGTCGTCTCCGTTCAGCCTCTCTTGCTGCGCGTTCATCTTCGTCATTCATCTCTCGCTCGATCTTCACAGGTTCTCCCGTGAATTTCTTGCTTGGTGCCAACATCTGTATATTGTTCTGTACTCGTTTGAAATCATCAAACCGTGATAGATGCGTAAAGATGTAGGTGAAGACCTCTTCTCGCTTCTCCTCGTTGTTCCATGCGGCCACACTATCTACCAATGCAGCAAAGCTTGCATATATCAGTTTGCCGATACGTAGCTTGTATTCATTCAGATAATCTCTAATGTCATCCCGATATATCAGCATTGGCAGATGTTCACACAATCCCATGGCAATGGCATACGCTGCGTCTGGCCGTCCTTTTGCCAACACTGTTGGTATTGATTTTTTCTCCCAACGCTCCAATAGTCGTAGCATATACATGAAGTCGTCTTTGTCATCAGGGAAGAAGGTTACCACTTGCTGGAAGTACTTGGCGTATGCTTCCTCCAGGTCTATATACAATCCCTTGGGCACATAGTCTATCTTCGGACGTTCCATACACTTGCGTCGTTTCTCGGTCTCTTTTCTCCGCTCTTCTCGTTCCTCATAACGCTGTCGCTGCGCTTTCTCCTCAGCTCTTCGCTGCATGATTTCCTTTCGCAGTTCCTTGAACTCCTGCAATTGGCTTACGTCTTCATTTATCAGCCCCTCTATTTTCTTTTTCAGATACTTCGCCCATACTTCTCCGTCATTTGGATTCATGAATGATTGAGAAAATATGGGCTGCACGATGTAGGTGCAACCGTCTTTTAGGTATTCGATTTGTATGTGCATCATGAAGTAAATATAGCTATATGTTCAATTTCTTTGTTTTCTCGACTTCGGGGACTATTTTTCCCTCATTTCACGCTTTCTAAATTCCTTATTTCCTCCAATGTCTTAGTCCTTTCAAGAAGGCTCACCATACTAAAGCCTGTGAACATTTATTGTTTCTTGCAAAAATGTATCAATGCAGACACTTGCACTGTATCATATTTGTACAATGCAGAAAAGCTGTGTTCACCAAGTATGGAAAGATTCGCGCGAACATCTTTTACACAAGAATTGAAACAGAACATAGTAATATAATTCTTTTTCAAGAATTCATCCAATTTTTCTTTTCTTATGGCAAGTCCCGACATTCTTGAACCCGTAGAATTAATGTTCATTGCAATAATACTGCCGTTTTCATCCCTTACGATTCCACGTTCTGCATTATGCAATGCCAACTCTTGCATAATTGTCTCACTTGGTGAATGTGCTTCTCGCAAATATTCCATTGGAGCATAGCAACCAATAAACTCCTCTTGCAACTGAGTAGAATATGTTTTTATGACATCAAAAGACAAAATCCACTCATCCTTATAGTTCATATAATGCTGGCGTTCCCTATAATTGGAAGACCATGGATAGTCATTCCACAAGTAGTTGTAATCCCCAGAGCTGTAGAAATATTGCCTAAGATTACCATCTCTTTGAGCCCATGCTTCAAATTCAGTTATGTTTGAATTGGCAACAAATACCGTATCATACCATACAGAGGCGCAACATTGAGTGTTGTTTACCAATTCAGTCTGAGTATCAAAAGCTTTCAATATGACCCAGTCATTCCCATCTTTATCCTTGACGACATGATGTATTGACGGCAATAGGCTGTCATCTTCAAGCCACTCTGTCTCATCTTTGATCAACTTGAAATCATTATCAATTTTTTCAAATACGTCGTGACTGACAACAGAAAGGCTTTCTTCTGCTTCAATTGTTGGATCCATATATGGAATGGCTCCAGTTAGCCATGGAAAAGAATATGCAGCAAACTTTTTCTCTGCAGACCATTTGTCTAATAGTATTTTGTAATGGTCACACAAGTAGCTCAACACTTCATAATAACCAATCCACTGGTATTTCTTACCTATTCGTTCTTGGCTTTGATCAAATCGATTTCTACTATAAATATCTTTGTCATAGTTTCCAAGTGCATCTGAATATTTGTATTTCTCTTTTATTAGTATGGCTATTGCTTTCGCTATGTCGTCAAGATTTACATCATACTTGTATCCCAATTCTGTTGTTTCGTCAATATTTCTTTCTCCATTTACAAAAACATCACTATAACTATGCCCATTTGTTCCTATTATATAACGATTGAAGTCCGATGCAAAAAGTGAGTCATATAGCATCTTAGCACCATTGGTAGTGCCAAAATAATCATCACAACTTGCTTCATCATATTTTTCTTCTTTAAACGGATTAGAAACAGAATTGAATGGCATCAAATTCTTTAATTCGGACCAACCATTGTATGATTTATCCAAATATGAGGCATACTCTACAATCCGCATTGTCCAATTACGAACAACGAGGTCGGTTGGCGCACTTTCCTTACTATTATAGAATGTGCAACATATATACTCCGCAATCTTTTTGCTCTTCTCTGGATTTCTTGTAAGCACTAAAGCCGCATACACTGCAGCGAACAGACCTTGGAGAAGGTAAGCGTCATTAACGCTTGCAAAGCGTTTGGCAATGTTTGTCACAATGTTTAAGTCGGTCTTGAAGATATCACGCAGATACATTACCAATACAGCTCTTAGCGACTGGAACGATGAAGTAAATAACCAGCATATCAATTCGGCCAGTTTTTCGTAATCGTTTTTCTCTGTATTAAGCAGTCCTTTTAGCCTTATGGTTATCCCATAATGACGTTGCAGTTCATTAATCTTTATTGTCCATTTTTCATCTCGCTCATGCATTGTCATATTGTCCAACTGCTTAAAAACAATCTGCAACACACCATACTTATACGTTCTGAAATTTTCTAATAACTCGTAAGGGCTTATATAACTGGAATCTTTTTCAATAATACCTTCAGCCAAAGAGTTTATCATCTTGGAATATTCTTCGTCATCATGTCTGAGGCTTAGTCCTTGCATAAAGCATTTGCGCAAGTCCTTATAGGCTAACAACCGTTCCCATTTACTTTTTTCATTTGGCTTCCATTCCGCGAACAGATAAGTAAACACATTAGTAATAAAACTGTATTCAAAGATGGATTTATTCTGTTCCAGTATAAATTTTCTTGTTCGCAATACATAATCAACTACAAAAGTGTCACCTATATAATGTATGAAGCCTGCTTTCAGAACATCACCCATGCTGTCAAATTCAAAGCCTATAAAATCTTTTCCATTCAACAACTGGTATTCTTTTAAGATATTTTCTTTCAGCAGAATATTCATCAGATTTTTACTCCATGTCCTGTATTTACAGATGCTATCAGCTATTTTTCTGGCTCTATTGCGAAGGATGTCCATGCAATGACTTTCATTGACGGATATTTTTGCTAATTCGATGACAAATCTACTCGTTATTTGCCTTGTAGAATCTTCGTCAACAAGCTGACTAATCTTATAATTCCGATTTTGCAAATACTTGTTGTATATCTCTACACGTGAGTATTCACGCATGTCATCTAGAGTAGTATGAGTAAACGCTTCACAGAATATCTTCAAGAACAACGGATTTTGAAAATCTCTATTGACGAGAAGATTATCTACATTCCCTTGAATTTCATTAATCTCAAAATGTTTCTTTATAGCCTCTTTCGTATTTTCAAACCCTGAGATTTCGATTTTTTTCCATTGCCCATCTTTTTCCAACTGTCTTTGTAGAACATCTGTGCATGCCATCGTTCTAAAAGAGACAAGCAGCTTAATTCTTTCGTATTTATCAAGTTCTTCTTTTAAAATGGAAAGATTATTCCGCCAGTAGTCAGTATTCGAACCTTCATTTAGCGCATCTACAACAAATACTGCGTATCTATCTTTTATCTTGGCATAATCGTTTAACTTGTGTAAATCATCCTCATGCCAATGTAAAGTACTCAAGATTGTCTCTAATGGTCCTCTATCGCTAAAGTCCGTACCATAAAGTAGATAGAAAGCGCATTGTGCATGACATTGTTCTATAAGCCGGCACAAAGAGTGCGTCTTTCCGTTTCCTGCTATTCCTGTAACATACAAACACTTAGACTGTTCATATATTTCGCAGTCTAATACATCTTGGCAAAGTTCATAAGATTTCTCTATGTCCTTTCGCAATGGATTTATCAATATGCGTTCATCCGACCTTTCTTTCTCCGCATACAACAAAACATCAAGTTCGTCACATAATCTGTAATTGACTATTCTGTCATTCAGGAATTGCAGGAATGCCTTGTCTGTACCATCTGCATTCTTTTGAGAAAGATAATCGAACAATTCTCCTGTAGCTTCATAATATACATTGCTGCAAAGATTATAAATTTCCTTTCGTTTTTCTTCAACACCTATGCAACAGAAACTTTTCAAGGTTTCTTCTACGCTCTCATTACTTATATGAGTATTTGGTGAATACCTGCTACCAGCTTCCTTTATCTTTTTGTTAGAGTAATGCCAGGCTGTACCCAAACCAAATAGCGACATATCACAATCTTCGGCTGCTACATCTATGCCAAGTCCTTGAAAAGGACATAAGTCATTGATTATTTTTATTGATGTGTAGCCTAAAGTATTAAAATATTGGTCTGTTGCAATACCTACAACATCTCCATTTACATTCAATACTGGCGAGCCGGAAAAACCTCCGTATGAAGAAAAATTTAATTCATCTGTTCGAATAGCGACAACATTAAAGCCTCTGCTTGTATCATCTTTGCCATCCTTCTTTAAATGCCTTGAATTGCGGATATCAACCCCAAAGTAATCTACGCCATTACCTATTTCTTGTGGAAATCCCACTATTTTTAATTTCTCACCTTCTAGGCAGTCTGACAATAGTAACTGTAACTTATAGTCTCCTATATTGGGTTTTGAGCAATGTAGCAATACAACATCAAGCGGTTGAAAGTTATAGGCGACAGAACACTCTACCCATTCATCCATAATGCAAACCATAATCTTATATTGTTCTGAATTGTCTATATATGAACTTAGAATATGGTTAGCCGTCAACAGCTGATTGCTGTTCACAAAAAATGCTGTTCCCATCTTTCCACCACATTTGATGGGGACAACCGACATATTGCCATATTTGTCGATGTCAATATTCAAACTCATACGCAGGAGTATTTATATCAGAAACTATTTCAAAGTTATACTTATCCCTCAATTCTTTAATTTGGTCGCTTTTTAACTCTTGTATTGTATGAGTTTCTACATTATAACGCAACTGGCGATGAAACTTATCGTGTTCCATTCTAAACAATAATTTAGATAGACATTCCATATCATGCCCTATGGTTTCGCTTCCACCCGTTAAGAAATAAGTATGAGCATCCACTTTCTCACTAAAATCAGTGTTCGTATTGAACTTGCTTCCGTGATGAGCTATTTTGACAGCATCAAAGACTTGTTTTTCCTCTCCATATAATCTTTGTATATTTTTTGCAACTATTGGGCATCGAGCATCTCCTAAGAATAGCACACGATGTCCATTGCATTCCCATACAAATGCTATAGAAGCTTTGTTCGCAGTTGTCAAACTGCTATCATTTGTCTCAGCCTTTCTTGCGTCTAAGAAGCCACCTTCGTCAAGCAATAGTGAACTGATTTTCTTTCCATAAAAGCGACGATTACGCAGACTATCCAGCTTTACCAACAGTTCTATCATGCATTCCCAATCTTCGTATGGACTTTCTGGTATTCTACAACCAGTTACAGATGCATATTCTTTTCTGAACGTAGAATACAAATCATCTAATGCACTCTGAGTTGGTGCAAGAAATTTGATAACTCCCCATTTGTCGCCTAAATTCAGAGGTTCTGTATCTTCAGTTATAGGTTCCTTGTTCCAAACGTTCTTCAAATGATCATTTTTCGCTATGGCAACACCTAAACTTACAGAAGTCTTAATGCTAATATGCGTATCACTATCATCACCAACGATATTGGAAATCATATCCATTTTCTCTACTATATCAGTGGGCGTAGCCATTCTTGCTCCATTAGACACATTTTGGTAGCAGTTATATATTATCTTATCGATTTGCAAATCTTTAAGCCTACTATCAAAAAGCATCGCCGTAATACCATCAATATGGTCACTATCAATATGCGTGGCAACCAACAAGTCAATTCTTTCGTTGAACGTATTGACAATGTAGTCAACAATGTCACTTGTTAAGCCCCCACAGTCTACCATAATATGATAAGATGTGTGTGCATCAGTATCCTCCAACTTCATAAAGATGCAGTCGCCTTCATTACATGGAAAGGTCTTGATTGTTGCTTTCATAAATCGTTATGTATTAGTAATTATATTTTCTCCCAAATATGAATTAAACGCCCATTTATTTGGGCTTTTGCGGAAAACTGATGCAATTCCTCAACCGAGAAATCGCATTTTTTTAAATAATCCACAAGGCCATAACTTAGGATTTTGCACTTGTCCCACTTTTCAATTTTGCTAAACTTTTTTGTGTATCCTTCTATTTTTGACCATAATCTGCTGTCAAGAGAGTTATTACTTAATTCTTCATATATATGTGTAAAACTTTGTTTCAAAAGTAATACTGCTATTTTATCTTTCCAGTTGTGTGCAAGTACATACAAAAAAACATAGTATTCTATGTCTTTTTTATTGTCATCAATATTTCTTAAAGCATTCCATATCGTAGAAAGATGCCATTTTACCTCCACACTTGCTGGATTTATGTTTTCTATGATAAAAGTTTCAACACGCCTATTAAGTGTATTCTGCCTTTCGAGCCATTCCAATATGTCATCTGACTTTAACAGAACTATTTGTATCAGTGAAGGAGCTATGGATACATAATTGTCAGAATTGGCGGCATTTAATATCAGTTCTACAGCATTCTCTACATTCTCAATAATTTTACTTGCGACATCTTTATTTGCTGGTGTTCCTGATATCAACATCTTATTCAACAGCGTTTTCCACAAGTCAAATTCTCCAAAACCCTTGTCACTGTATATCGATAACATGGCTTGAAAATGATTCGTGGGCAACTTCAACCACATTCCAGAATTCAAAAATCCCTTATTATTACCCAATAAACCATATAAATGTTCCCAATTATTTGATATAAAGTCGAACAATTCTTGTTCATCCAATGTATCTATTGAATATTCCAATGCTTCCACTGCAAAGCTGTTGTATTCCTTTAGTTTAGCTATTTTGTCAATCAGGACAATAAAATCAGAATGGTTCTCGTTTTCCAATGATACGATTCGGCTTCCATACTTTACGTAACTCTGATTTAAGAAATCTCCACTGTCAAATGCTGCTATTTGATACAATATGTCTTTTTCTTCACCAAACAGATTGGATATTTTTTGTGACATAAAATTGTATTTTAATAGGTCGCCCTCTTTCTTTGTCGGAAAGTAGTCTTCCAATAAATGAAGAACTTCCGTATATTCATTTTTTTCAATCCCTTCTATTGCCAAGTCCATACTTTTCATCAACATGGCAAATGCATAATATTTTTCTTTTTGGTCAGAAATGTCCTCGCTAAACAATTTTATCAAGCTTGGCAATTGGTCATTGTCTTTTTGTGATTCCTCATATATATATCTTAGTCCCTCATCAAAACTGTCTACATTTAATTTTTCCTTCCAAGAAGCATTTTCCAAAGACAGGCTGGTTGGATTATTTGTAAATTGTATAGTGAAATCCTTATCACGAATTTTTCTGTATGAACTTGAACCTGTACTAAATGCTACAGTTCTCAGTATTTCTATTGGAAGATATTGAAGTATATAAAAGCACAAGTCAACGTATAATTTCTGCTCTCGCTCCATATAAACGACAAGTTTGTTGCTTTTACTAAGCACAAACAGCAACAGAAACAAAATGGAGGTTCCGTCAAAATTAGCAAAAACATCATGTGAACTTCGTTTGGAATATTCATTGATTTCTATCTTTTTTGAGTATTCTTCATAGTCGTCTATTTGTGGCCTATGAAAATAATCCTTTAAAACCCGGAAATCAAAATTTCTATCCATGTCGTCTAAGTCCACAATGAGTGTATGTGTCCAAACACACCCAGGGCGTTCCATTTCCGAGGCATACCAGGTTTTGGCAAAAGCATATTTTCTGCCTTGCTCCAATGGATAGAATGTCATGTATGAATCTTCTTCTGATTCGTCACGATAACCTGTCCAATCACTAAGATATGCCATTAAGGAAGAATCCTCTGTGGGTCTCATGGGGAAAGAACTTGCTAAAAGTCCATGCCCCTTATTATATCCGTGCAGAGCTTGCTCTATTATCATTCTTTCAAAAGTAAATATAATGGTATGGATAAATCATAGATGATCTCGCTCCCGTCTTCTACGAACGATCTTCTACCATTATTTGTTTGTTGCCTTACTTCCTTCTTTATTGCAGCGTACTGATCTTCTTCGTCTTTAGGGTATTCAAGGCCCTGTGCGCTAAGACCTATAATAGAAACGTTCTTTATGTTGCTCACTATAAAATGGTATAAAGCAGGAGAATTCTCTTCAAGATACTCTTCTGGATTCTTTGGTTTTGTACCATTATCTGTCATTTTATCCCATAAAGACAATACAATGACTATCTTCTTGAATTTCTTTTTGGCTAACAAATTTTTCAAGACCATGATGTTCATGGCGGCTGATGATATACTTGTTATATTGAATGGAGGTATATCCTTGGATGGTGCCACTGCTTCATCATCTTCAGGCCCCTCATCATCTTCAAATTCTCCTACGGAAACGTCACTTATGAAGTACACTAAACTGTCGGCTTTGTCAACCCATTCATTCAGTAGTTCTGACTCTTTTAGCTCTATAAGGTCACGGAATGTTTCTCCCAAGAAATCTGGCACTTCAACCTGAATGGATTTTTCTGTTTCTACATCTATCAGATTTATTTGCACGCTTTCATTCTCGTTTGAGTTTGTGCGATTTATTAGTTTCATAGCCTTATATGCATCACCAAGCCTGTTCAGTACACTGATATCGTTAGGAAGGTTGTTGTTGTCCGCTATAAGTTTCGGTCTTCTGTCTTTCACGGAATGTCTTAGGCAATACCATAATGCTCCTATATAGGTCGATTTTCCAGAACCAGGAAGTCCTGCTATCAGACATCTTGTTGTACTCATATTATTTCTCTTTCAATAAAGTTTGTACCCAGTTTACATCACTATGCCGATTAATACTTGATGCCTCTTCCAGTAGGCTTACAATATAATCAAACGTCCTCGCCATTCCGTCGTCTTTCATGTCGTTTGATATTGTTTCAAATGTATTTGATATCTTTATATTAAACTCAGTGGCTAATTTATTTTCAAAGTTGAAACGATTGGTCTTATATGTTTCTTTCTTCTCTTCGGTATCATTTGTGTCAACCTTATTATATATAATGTCGTAGGTCTTTTGTACATCAAAGACACCTGCTGTTGACATTCTACTAAGCAATAGCTGAAATTTATCATAGAAATCCATGTATTCATCATCATCGTTCAATACACTGCAGTCTATGAAGAAAATGATATGACGTGTATTCACAAGCCCTTTGTCCTTGTTTACTTCTGCTTGGTTGTCCACATAGGTGTTCTTGTATTTTTCACCCGCATTATCCGAAACAATCAGTTTCTTCTTCTTTCCGTTTTTGCTTAATGTCAATGTCAGGAATTGGCCTTCTGGCATCGTAGTTCTGGCATTGCGTTTGATGGTCTTAAAAGCTTCATTTCTTACGTATGCTCTTTTCTCAAAACCTACAAATGTATCAGAGTCAACAATCTTACTTCCATTCACTTCGCCATTAGCCATGAATTTATGATATAAGGAAGCTACGAAGGATGATTTACCGACTTCTGAAAAACCGACCAGCGTTATCAACCGAGATTCTGTACCTCCAAGAACATTATTGATACTTTCATCATTTAGTGCATCACAATAGTATCGAGATGTTAGGACTGAATTCTCAATTACTCCTGCTTCGGCTACTTGATTTCTAGTAGTCCCAGAAATCGCCTCTAAAATATCTTTTTTATCTTCCATTTTAATCTTTCAATAAATCTTCTAATAACAGTTCATGATACAGATAAACAAAAAATTCTTTTGGGCTTAGTCTAAAATCGTAGGGCAATATTTTGGGTCCATCATCATGAGAAACAATCCGGTCTGTTTCTATCAGAATTAGCGATGATGAAGATTTTATATCATTGACTAAGACCACTTCATTATCTGCTATCATGCTTAATATTGTGCCGATTTTCTGTTTTTTACCATCTTTACCAATAAATGTCATGAGCAAGATTTTTTTGAAATCGTCTTTATTAGGCAACTGTGGCTTGTTTAAGAAATAATGCTCCAAGACATAAACAACACGCATGAAAGGATTCTTTTCATCAAGTTCGTCTATAAATCGTTGCATTTCTGCGTCCCATGAAAGAAGAACTAAAGACTGGATATACCTTGCCATTTCTTCATCTATATCTTCATTCACACGACATTCATCCTTGAACATAGAGCGTGCAAAATCTCTTGGATACATTTTTTCTCCTATGTACAAATTTCCCAAATACTCTGTACTCTTAAAATAGAGTGAGCATAATAGGTCAGAAAATTTTAGCGTGTCCCATTTCCCATGAATTTGCAACATGGCATTTTGTAAAGAGAGAGATCGGATTGCCTGTGTTTTCTGGCTACCACATTCTTCAATTGAGATGTAAATGCAATAGAAAACAAGAGCATGGCTTACACATAGTGGATATGTTTTTTGTATACCTTCATTCATCAACATGAAGTTCTCTATAGAGGCTTTTAACTTCTTGCTACCTTGTTTATTCAGATAGCAATAAATTAAATCCTCAAACACAGGGAATGAAAAAGATTCCTCATTAACGAAGTTAGAACAGGCTTTAGAAAGTATTTTTACCTCTTCTTCTCCAAGCGGAATGATTAGCCCACTTTGCATCAAGATGTTATTCAAAATATCATTCATTGTTCAACTTATTGTATAAATCCAACCATCTGTTATCCGTTCTCACTTTTTCCAAGAACACTTGATTTCTCATATATGCAGATACATTGCAATTAATTTCTGGGTACATACTCTTGATGATATCTTTTGCTCGTGGGCTATCTTTAAAGCGGTGGCGCACATCACGCTTAGTAAGTCCATCTGGTAAAGACGATTGTTTTGTTTCCTCTTGTTGCCTTTCTTTTACCCATGTATTATGCTTCTTCAAAATCACACGATATTCTTTTGACTGTTCTTTGTCTTCATTAAAGTTTTCACCATTATACTTGCGAACACATAACTTGACTGTCAACACATCTTGCTCCTTGTTTACGGGGTTGATGCTTAATTCTATAATGTTATAGACTGGAAGGTATCTTTTATCGTTTATATCGCCAGGGTTCAAAGAACCAGAAAAAATATGAACTGCATTGTTCTCCATATTGCTGTCTGCAATATGTACATGGCCATACAATTGCAGCGCATATCTCTTATCTAAATCTTTGGCTATATCGTCACTGTCACGAAGAAATTTCAATGGATGGTGACACATTAATATGTTGATAACACCATCTGCAATCTTGGCACTATGATATGCCTGTTTGGGTAGGTATAATAGGTGTCCGTCTTTCCTTTTCTCGTCAGTATCGTAATCACCAAGGTCGCTTATCAGGGCTGAGTTCACACCATATAAATTTATCTTGTGACCATTCAAACTTTCATCGAACTCTGTACGCCAGAACATTGGAGACTTATCATATTCTGATGTCCTGTTATCCAACGCAGAAACCATAAAAGGTTCTGGATTATCATGGTCTTCATTGCTGAACTTATTGTATTCAGCGAATGGAAGAAACAGTTTCTTTATAAATGAGAAATCTTCACCCAATATGTCTTCCCACCATTTATCGACATCTTTATCATGGTGGCTAAACGCTAAATGGAGAAATTCCCTTACCGTTTTTGATGATGCATTTACATTTTTATCATGATTCCCGGGTACAGTATACACTTCATCATCTTTACAGTTCACCTTTTTACAAAGATCCGCTATAAAGGTATTGGCACGTTCGTACTCATCTCTTGAACCACTAAAAGCGATATCTCCACATATTAGGATTTTGTCGAACTTGTTTCCTGTCGCTTGACAGTAATATCCCAAGTCTTCCAGCATCTTTTCGCGGATGTCGGTATAATCGTCTGTAGAGTCAAGTTGTCTTGTCCAATGTATATCAGACATTTGTAATAATCGTATAACTTCCATATACTCCCTTTTCAATTAAAGTACTATGTCCTTCATCACCTTCTCCACCTCTTCCAATGGCACATTCAACATCCGAGATACATAAAGCGGAGTAATGACATCCATACTTCCCGACTGGCGTTCCATGCCTATCAGATACTCGATGTTCTTTTTCAAATCGCCAAGACTGTTTGAGAATGTAGCTGAAGCCTGTTCCTTGTTTTCCGCTTCCTTTGCTTTGAAAGCATCAAACGTCTCACTACCATCCTCACCATATTTACCGTCCTTTGCCTCGTATATAACTGATGGTTCCAGTACTTCCACAGTATGCCATGCACCTTGTGGAATAACACAACCATAATTACCAATGGTAGGATCAAGATGAATACGCTCTATCTCGTTTCCGTTTTCATCATAGATAACCTCCACAATCTTACCGCACAAGAGAAAAACATTCTCCGTACTTTGTGGATGTCTGTGTATAGGAACAACTGTACCAGGCAACAGAGCGTTCAACATACGCTGGCTTGTATCAGCCGATGATGTGCGCAAATCGAAGTTCTGACGCAAACGAGGGCTCTCTTTTGCCTGTTCAAACATATTATCGATTAATTCTTTCTTTATTTCCATACCGTTATATTCAATTATTGGGCATCCGCTTCGCCCTTCTCGGAACAAAGAGGTAGAAGCAGAATGCCCAAATAGCCTTTATTATTTTCATTTTATTCAATATCTGCGCAACACGACTTGGAATGCTTCTGCATAGTTACATCCCCACTGGCTTCCGCGCATAGCAGCCAAGCCTGTGATATACTCCATACTACGAGGATGTGGATAAGGACGCATCACACCACGGTACATAGAGAGAGCCTTACACTTAGCCTGTATTCCATTCTGTCCAACCTCTACATAACAGTTAGGACGGAACAGGTTCATGGCATCGTTGATAGCCCACTCAGAGCATGATGGTACTTCCATATACCAGAACTCTTTCACAGGCTTCACAGTTGGCTGACGCTGAAACAAACGTATAGCCTCCTGACAGGCCATTGAGGTTTGCAAGTGGTCATTATTAGTGTCAGCAGGATGATGAGTAATTACAATATCAGGCTCACTTTCACGAATAGCACTCTCAATAAACTGCACCAATTTCAAATGCGGTACAGTGTTCATCTCGATGTTGGGGAATGTCGCCTCATACTTCTTGCTTACTCCAACATAGTTGGTGGCAGCATCTGTATCACCTTCCAACTCAGCATCCGAAGGACGGAAAGCTCTTGCTTTTGCCTCTGTACACATAATGGCTACGTCTACTTCGTCGCCTTTATGCGACCATTTCCACATTGATGCACCAGCCCCAAGAACCTCGTCATCGGGGTGGGCTACTACTAATAAGTATTTCATTTTTAATCGTATATTTTTATCTATGTGAGTTTTTTAGAGTTTGAACTTATGCTTGAATTCATCATATTTCAATACATTCTCTGTATCATGAAATACACCAGAAACTAAAAGCATAGCCTTGTCACTTGTAATAAAAATGAGTGGTTCGCGACATATTGTATGGTCATTTATATGGAACATTAGATTTATATCCCCAGCCTGTCCGAGAACATTAGTTTGGGGAATATCACAGAGGGCAGAGTCGCTATCGCA
>OGQO01000275.1_pt1 | contig 55753 bp, 58 predicted proteins | sample 1553241 | NCBI WGS metagenome assembly OGQO01 (sample SAMEA2579933, study PRJEB22360) | human gut metagenome | biome: human gut; feature: human-associated habitat; material: faeces | place: Denmark | collected 2008/2010
GAAGAGGGCTTCCTGTGCAATCTGCGATTGCACGCGGCTACGCCGCCGAACCCCCTACCACGGGGCTGACGCTTCGCTTTTGCGAGTAAACTCGCCCGCTCCGCTATTAAACGAATCCTCTTCCTCCGCCAACAAAACGGACAAGCCTTTCGCTTGTCCGTTTTTGTTTTTCGGTACTTAATAAGAGGGATTCTGCACGTTGCGTTGCATCGTGCCGCCTATACTTGCGCTTCAGCAGAAGTTGTTGCAGTTTTAGCTCTCTCAATTTCGAGTTGTGCCCAAAATTCTGGGCATATTTTTTGAATTGATTGTCTTCTATATATATCGAGATGTGGTTCATAGGTAACCATATACCATCTTTCATCGTCCTCACTTTGTGCCTTGACTATATATTCAGGGTTGGAGTAATCAGTTGTTTCCCAAGACTCAACAACGCTTAATGTGTAACCAAGTTCTTCAAGACCTGTAAGGCTTGAGATCTCATTCCTTATTTCGTCAAACTTGTTTAATTGCTCTTGGGAGTTTTTGTTTATACAAGTTTTTTCAACCCATATACCACCGCTTTCAGAAATTAGTCTTAGAACCTCTTTATATGGTTCATCACCATTAACTATTTTTGATATACGACAAAATTGGTTGCTTTGTGAATAATATGATCTGCCATCAATGATTTCCTCTTTCAAGGCATCAATATTGAAATAAGCATTTCCTTCATAAGCGTAAATTCCATTTATGCGTCTTATTGTCGTCCCAGGATTCTCAATGGAAAAAGTTACGTTGTTTGTTGTTGACTCTTTCACAGTCTCAACCGTTTCCCAATACGCTTTTTCTTGCTCTACCGACTTGATTTGTTTCTCGACTTGTTGTCGTTTTTCTTCTGTTTTGGCAATCTCTTCTTCCGATGCTCCGGAGTTCTTCAAGTCTTCAATCTCTTTTTGGATATTATCAAGTTCGTTTTGTTTGTCAGAAATTTTGTTCTCAATTTCTTCCGGTTTCTTGTCTTTTGGATCTTGTGACACTTCTTTTATTGTCTTCTCAGACTCAACGAATTTGTCAATGAGTTTATCTTTTGCTTCATCATCCAGATTTTTGTAGTAGTCACTATTAACAATGTCATTCAACTTTTTGTCAAATTTATTCTTTTCATCGTCAGTGAGATTTTGATAGTGATTACCATCGTGTACTTTTTCTTTTCTCTCGTTTTCTTTTTCTTCCGGCGTTTTTTCACTCGCTGTTTTGCTTATCATATCTTTGATTGACTGTCTCACTTGTGGAACTGCGGCACAAATAATGACTGTTGTTGCCAAAATCCCGATAACCAATCCTATAACAATCTTTATTCCTTTGGTTTTACTCATAGTATCCTCCTTTTATAGCATAGTGTTTTTATTCAATGTTGTCAATATTAAACAAACTATACTTTTCACAAAAAAAACCGCCTTTTCGGGCGGTTTTGGTTTTGTTTCGGCACAATATAATTTGCGCCTTTTTCGATTTGAAAAAGTCAGACGTTGCTTAAAAACGATTTGAGTTTTTCAGACTTCGGATTCAAAAGTATCTCACGGGGATTGCCCCGTTCCGTCAGTATGCCGTTGCACAAAAACAGCACTTCGTCGGCAAGTCTTAACGCCTGATTGACCGAATGAGTTGCAAAGATAACGGTTGGCGAAAACTCGGCGCAATAATTATCGAGCATATTTTCGGCGACCGCCGTTGCGGCAACGTCCATTGCGGACGTAGGCTCGTCAAGAAGAAGGATTTCGTGCTTGTCGGCAAAGACGCGGCACAAAGCCATTCTTTGGGTTTCGCCGCCGGAAAGTTTCAAAGCGTTTTTGTTTTTCAGTTCCCACAAGCCCATATCCCGAATGAGATCGTTGCATCTGTTTTTGTAATACAGGCGCGTATCCCGGCATTTAAGGCGGGGAAGGTCGGGGCAGGCGACGTATACGTTCCGTTTCAGCGACATATCGAAAGCGTAACTTGTCTGGGACATATAACAGATTGTGTTGCCGCCGCCGGCGAAGTCCGTTTCAAAAATTGCGTTTTTGTCGGGTTTTATCAAGCCGCCGATAATTTTGAGCATGGTGGTTTTTCCCGATCCGTTGGAACCGATGACCGCGTAGCGTTTTCCTTTTTCGAAAATCAGTCCGCCGACGTCTAATACGACTTTCCCGTCGTATGTTTTTTTGCAAGACAGATTAAGCATGTTTTCTTCGTTTCAATCCGAATTGTAATAACGCGGCGACGCAATTTACGCACAGGGATATCATCAGAAGAATGAATCCGAGCGCGATCGCCATCGAAAAATCACCCGTGTTGTAATTCAGGGCGATTGCAGTGGTCATAACTCTGGTTTTGTAAAGAATGTTTCCGCCGACAATCTGCACTGCGCCGACTTCCGATATCGCGCGCGCAAAAGCAAACAAATATACCGCGATAAGCTGATACTTGCTTTCGCCGATAATCAAAAAAACTTTCTTGAAAGGATTAGCGCCCATACCTTTTAGCGAGGGGAGAGCGTTTTTGACTATGGGCGAAATTGCCGTTTCGGTCATTCCCGCAACGATTGGCGTAATCAATACTACCTGCGCGATTATCATAAGCTTTACGGAATAAATAAGCCCAAGATTGCCGAAAGGCCCCGTGCCGGAAAATAAAACGTAAACGATAATACCCACGACAACGGGCGGTAATCCCATGAGCGTGCGCATAAACGTTACGACGATTCTTTTCCCGGGGAAATCGTTGAACGCGACAAGAAGCCCGATAAGCGTCCCGAAAAGGAACGCTATTATCGAACTTGAAAACGCCATTTGAAGCGTAGTGTTTATTATGTTGTCAAGCAACGGGTCGTTGTCCTGCATCAACCGCATTGCCTGTTCCCACACGTTATTCAACTACTATCCCTTGTAGATAATGTTTTCGGGAATATCGTTAATATCGTTGGAACCGTCTTTTTTCAACGTTCCACTGGGCCACAAAGCAACTTCTTTGTTGTGGGTGCCGCTCTTATCGCCGCGGGAGACAAAGAGATGTTTGCCATCGGCAATGCTCTTGAATGCGTCTTTAACGGTTGCGGCGGTTGCAGCTTTTGCGGGATCGGTTTTGGGCCCGACAAGTACAAAGTAGTTGTACATGAAGGAAATTCTTTCTGCCTTAAAGCCGTCGACAATGCGTGCGAAACCGGCTTTTACAAATTCGTCTTCTGCTTTTTTGGAGTGAACGAGAATTACGTCGGCGTTGCCGTATTTAGCAGCATTGATTGCGGCACCCGTGCCTGCCGAAGAGATTTCCCATTTGTAAGTCGGGTTATCTTTTTTGAATTCTTCGTGGAGATATTGCATGAGACCGCTGTCATTTACCGACGTGGTGGTCGAAATGCGAATGGCTGTCCTTTCGTCGTCTGCACTTGCGGTACCTTCCGCAGGAGTCTCAGCCTTGTATTCTTTCTCGTCGATGAGAGTGAAAAGGCTTGCACCATATTTTGCTTTACCGTATTCGGCAATTAAGCCCCTTGCTTTCTCGCTGGTCATCCAGTTGATGAAGACATTGGCGGCTTCCGTGTTTATTACAACGCCGGATTTGGGTTGACCGGTAACGGAATCAACGAACGGAGCGTCGGGTTTGACAGCAATCATCGAGTAGGTGTTTTTAAGGTCGTTGTCAGACTCTTTAAGAATTTCGAGATTGGGAATCTTATCCCCGTCGGGGTTGTTTTTGTACGAAAGGAACGTTGCTTTGTCGGTAAGGACGTAAGCGTTTTTCTCGTTCGCGATATTCAGACATGCGCCCATGCCTTGTCCCGCGGAAATGTACCAACCGGGCTCTTTACCCTTATCCTTGTTGCAGGCAACGAGTGCCAGGGACGTGAAAGCAATTACCAGCACCAGAAGCAGTGCAAGCAGTTTTTTGTTTTGTTTCATTAAGTTTTCCTCCTTTCCTCAATGGGAGGCACGTCCGTTTTCAGACGTACCCTATCGTTTCGTACTCCATGGCGGGCGCTGTAGGCGTACGAAATCGGATTTAATTTTATTGTTACATAAGATTCCGGGCTTGTCAACAGTAATTTTTTATATAATTTTTGAACAAAATTGGCGAAAATGTAAGGATTTTGCGTAAAAAATTGGCGAAAAAAGATATAGACAACTGTTCAAGAATGTGGTAACATATATTTATAACATACATACACATAACATTACGCAAATGTAGTTTCGACACAAGAGGGAGGAAAATTATGTATCGAATCGATAAGGGCAAATGCGCGGATTGTGGATATTGCAACTATGTGTGTCCGTTTCAAAGTTTAATTCACAACATCGAAGAAAAAGCATGGGAAATCGACCGCGAAAAGTGTAAGGAATGCGGTCAGTGTTACGACGCGTGCATCACGAAAGCCGTTTTGTGCGACGACGACCAGAAAAGGGTGGAAACAATTTTCATCAACGACAACTGCATAGGTTGTTCTTTGTGCAAGCGTGCGTGTCCTGCGGACGCGATTTCCGGCGTCATCAAACAAAAATTCAACATCGACGAAAAATTGTGCATCAAGTGCGGCTTTTGTCTGACGAAATGTAAAAAAGAAGCGATAACGGCAACTTATCGCAACGTACACGGGGGTGAATTATGAGCACGAAATACTGCGGTTATTGCGGGAAAGTTTTGAAAGTCAACCTGACCGACCGAAGCGTTTCGGAGTATCCTTTTTCGGATAAGGACAGGGAAAAATATCTGGGCGGCAAAATAATGGCTGCCAAAATCATCGCAGATCATATCAAAGGGAAAATCGACCCGCTGTCGGAAGAAAACGTCATCGTCGTGACGACGGGACCACTGAACGCGCTCGGCGCGCCGTGCTCGTCAAGGTTCAACACGTCGACGATTTCGCCGCTTACGGGGTATTATACGTCGTCAAACTGTGGCGGTAACTTCGGCATGTCGCTGAAACGCGCCGGCTACGACGCCCTTATTATCACCGGGAAAAGCGAGGAAAAAGTTTATCTTAAAGTCACGGCGGGCGGCGTCGAATTCAAGGACGCGACTCCGTATTGGGGTATGAAAACCGGCGAGGCGCAGGAGCAAATCCCCGACAAAGGGGAAAAGTTCGTCATCGGTCCCGCGGGTGAAAACCTTGTGAGATACGCCTGCGTCGTCAGCAACGAAAGGGCGGCGGGCAGAGGCGGCGTCGGCGCGGTCTTCGGTTCCAAAAACCTGAAAGGTATCGTTGCGGACGGTCACGTTACGCCGAAAATCTTCAACGAAGAAAAATATAAAACCAACAACGAAAAGTGGACGAAACGTCTGCGTATACATCCCACCACGGGCGTTCAGTTGCCCGAACTCGGCACGGCGGGACTCGTTTCCACAATGAACGCCAAAAACCTGCTTGCGACCAACAACTACCGCAGCGGAAAATACGATAAGTTTGAGGACGTTTGCGGCGAAACGCTGAAAGAAGATTACCTTGTCAGAAACAGCGGCTGCGTAACTTGTCCGATACGGTGCGCGCGCGTCGTTAAAGTCGAAGGCAAGGAAGTCAAAGGTCCGGAAGTCGAAACGCTGGGGCTTTTCGGTCCGAACATACTCAACAACAACATGCAAAGCATTCTCGACCTGAACTATGAGATGGACGAACTCGGCATAGATACCATTTCCTGCGGAAATACCATTTCGTTTGCGATGGAACTGAACGAAAAAGGCATGTGGAAAAACGATCTCGAATTCGGCAAAATTGACAACGTCGGGAAGGTTATCGAAGATATCGCGTATCGCCGCGGCATCGGCGACGACCTTGCTGAAGGCAGTATGCGCCTTGCCGAAAAGTACGGCGGACACGAATTTGCAATGAACGCGAAGGGTATGGAACTTGCCGCGTACGAACCGCGCGGGGCTGTCGGACAGGGGCTCGGATACGCCGTTGCGAACAGGGGCGGCTGCCACCTTAACGGCGGTTACCTTGTCGTTCTGGAAGGGCTGGGGCTTTCCGTCAATCCTTATACCACGCACGGAAAAGGCGTGTTGTGTGCCATGTTCCAGGATCTTATGGAAGCGTGCAGCGCAGGCGGAAACTGTCTGTTCACGACCTATGCGTTTTTCCCGACTTTCCTTATGAGCAAGCCCAACAGCATAGTTACGCGCATCGTCAATAAGGTGATGACCGAACTCGGCCTTGTAATCAAACTGCTGTTGCGCGTGCCGACTGCGATCGCGATGCATATGCCGTTTGAAATGCTGCCGCATACTAAGGCGATTTATTACGCGACGGGCATGAAAATGAACTTCGGAAAGTTCCTCAGAATCGGCGAAAGAGGATATAACCTTGAAAGACTTATCGACATAAAACTCGGCGTAAGCGAAAAGGACGACGATTTGCCCGAAAGACTTAAAAACGAATTGCAGATCGCAACGAATCCGAAAAGTAAAGTGCCCCTTGACAAACTTCGCGCGAAATATTACAAGGCGCGTTTCTGGGACGAACACGGTCGCCCGACCAAAAAACTTATCAAAAGGCTTGGCTTGGAGGACGTATTATGATTGAAGTAAAGTTTTTCGGTACGGCAAGAGTTAAATTTCAGGTAAGATCCATCGAGGTCGAGGCAAACGACGTTAAAGAACTCATAAGCGTCGTTGCGGAAAGATTCTGCATCCGCGAAAAAGAAGTAAAACAGTTTCTGATTTACGTCAACGACGTGAATATCGCGTCGCTGAAAATGTACAAAACAAAATTGAAAGACGGCGATAAGGTAATGTTTTTGTCGCCCGCATCGGGGGGATAATGCAAGGACTCGGAGGCAGAGTATTGGTCATAGGCTGCGGAGGACTCGGCGGCTACGTTGCCGAGGAGTTGGCGCGGCTTAATGTCGATTATCTTATCCTTGTCGACGGCGACTATTATACCGAAAGTAATATGAACAGACAAATCGGCGCGCTGTTTTCCACGCTCGGCAAGAACAAAGCCGAAGTGATGCTTTCCCGCGTGAGAGATATCAGCAAAACCCACGTGAAAAGCGTGCCCAACGACTTCACGAGATACAACGCTTATCTTATCGACGAGGTCGATATCGTCGTGGACTGCGTGGACAATATCGAAACGCGGCTGCTTATCGAAGAAGAGTGCGAGAAACGCAAAAAAGTGCTGATTCACGGCGCGGTCGACGGGATTATGGGACAATGTATGATCTGCTATCCCGGCGAAAGAAGGCTGTCGAAAATGTACAGAAAATCCAAGGACGTTCCGCACAAGACTTATTCTTTCGTCGTGGCGCTGGTTGCCTCGATTCAGGTCGCGCTTGTTTATTCCGTGCTGAAACACGAGGACGAAGATACGAAAGGAAAATTGTTTATGCTGGATCTTGGCGTAATGGAAACAAGGGTGGTGAAACTATGATGAAAACGGTTGCGGTGCTTGTCGCGAGCGACAGCTGTTTCAATGGCGAAAGAGAAGATAAAAGCGGCAAAGCGATTGTCGAAATTATGAAAGCGGCAAATTACAAAATCGAAAGTTATGACGTCGTTTCCGATGATTTAACTGCCATTTCTGCAAAATTGAACGAATACGTCAATCGTGAAATCAACCTTGTATTGACAACGGGCGGCACGGGCTTTTCGCCACGCGACAATATGCCCGAAGCCACGAAAGCCGTGATCGACAGGGAAGCGCCCGGGATTGCGGAAGCCATAAGATTTTCGTCGTTTGCAATCACGAAAAAGGCGATGTTGTCACGCGCCGTGTCGGGCATCAAGGATAAAACCCTTATCATAAATCTGCCGGGTTCCGAAAAGGCGGTCAGGGAAAGTATCGACGTGATATTGTCGCCTGTCGAACACGGGCTCGATATTCTTTTGGGACTTGCACATAACTGCGGCGAAAACGTAAAATGAAGTTTTTTAAGGTTCTTGACACCAAAGAAGCAAAAAAAATCGTAAAAGATAATATTGAAGCGGCGGCGTTGAAAGTAACGTCGCGAAAAACGTCGGACGCGGTCGGATATACCGTTTCCGACGACGTTTTCAGTGCCGAAAAATATCCGCCGTACAACCGCTCCACCGTGGACGGATATGCAGTTTTTTCGGGCGACGTCGCATGCGCGGGTTCGTCCGTTCCGTCGGTAATGAAAATAACAGGGCGCGTGCGTATCGGCGAAAAGCCCGGCGTTTGTGTGAAAAGCGGCGACTGCGTTGCGATACCCACGGGCGGCGTTGTACCCGACGGCGCGAACGCGGTCGTAATGATCGAGGACGTTGAAGTACTGAACGACGAAATCGCGGTGTATCGTCCCGTGAAGCCGTGGGAAAACGTCATTCGTTGCGGCGAAGAACTTGACAAAGGCTCGGTCGTGATGAACAGGGGCAGCATAATAACGCCCGTTGCGGCGGGGGCTCTTGCGGGGCTCGGAATATGGCGCGTCGACGTTTTCGACGGCATTAAAATTTCGGTAATTTCGACGGGTGACGAACTCGTTGACGTATCGAGCGACGCGTCGGACGGAAAAATCCGCGACGTCAACACGACTCTTTTGTCCGCTGCAATCAAAAAAGACGGCTTTGACCTTGTCTTTACCGCGCGCACGAAAGACGACGAAAACGAAATCAGAAACGCAGTAAGCACCGCCGTTTCAAAAAGCGACGTTGTGTTGATAAGCGGCGGCAGTTCCGTCGGCGCGAAAGACTTTACCGAAATGGTGCTTTCCGACGGCGAAATCCTTATGCACGGGCTTGCAATGAAACCCGGGAAACCGACCATTCTTGCAAAAATCGACAAAACCCTTGTCGTGGGATTGCCCGGGAATCCGTACGCCGCATATATGGTTTACAACGAAATAATTTCAAGCGTCGTTAAAGAAATCAGGGGACAAAAGGAGAAAACGCTGGATTGCTTTTCGGCGTGCAATTTTCCGTCCGTGCCGGGACGTACGACGCTGCAACTCGTGAACGTCGCTTTTGACGGGACAAGGTACGTCGCGACGCCCGTGTTTTTGAAGTCCGCAAACCTCATCACCGCGATGAGCGCGAACGGTTACGTCAGAATCTCAAAGGACGAGGAGGGCATTTATAAGGACGCCCCGCTCAAAGTCATACCGCTTGAATTATGAGAAACGTTTATATTGAAAATAAAAGTCTGGACGAAACGCTGGAAACGTATTTGTCTTTTGTGAAACCTATCGGGGAAGAGGAAATCAAAACCATCGACGCCGCGGGCAGGATAACGGCGGAAGCCGTGTTCGCAAAAGTGTGCGATCCGTGTTATAACGCGTCGGCAATGGACGGAATCGCGGTGCGCTCCGAAGACACCGTGGAAGCGAGCGAACTCAACCCGGTAACCCTTAAAAAGGACGAGTTCGAATACGTCAACACGGGCGGCGTGATAAAACCGTCGTACGACAGCGTGATTATGATTGAAAACGTCGTCGCGGACGGCGAAAACGTGATAATCAACGCCTCGTCGCATCCGTGGCAGCATATACGCGCCGTCGGCGAAACCGTCGTTGCGAATGAGATGGTCATCCCGTCAAAAAGGAAAATCCGCGCCATAGATATCGGCGCGATTCTCGCGTCGGGAAACGAAACCGTTACCGTCAGAAAAAAACCGAAAGTCGCGATTATCCCCACCGGCGACGAAATGGTGGAACACGTGAAAGACGTGCGCGTCGGGAAACTTATCGAAAGCAACAGCCGCGTTTTTTGCGCGCTGATTGACGAATACGGCGGAATACCCGACAGATTCGACGTCGTGCGCGACGATGAAACCTTGATTGAAAACGCATTGAAAAACGCCGTAAAAAACCACGACGTCGTGCTTATCAACGCGGGTTCTTCGGCAGGCACGAAAGATTTTACGAAAAAAATTATCGGGCATCTCGGCACGGTTGTCGCGCACGGGCTTGCAATAAAACCCGGGAAGCCGACGGTGCTTGGCATAATCGACGATAAACCCGTCATCGGCGTGCCGGGATATCCCGTTTCCGCATACACGGTGATGGATAAGGTCGTGAAACCCGTGATTGAAAAAATGACCTGCACTCCGCCGACGAAAAGGCAATACGTCACGGCAACGCTCACAAAGCGCGTCGTATCGTCGCTGAAAAGCCGCGAGTTTTTGCGAGTTGCGCTTGGGTTTATCAACGGTAAATACTTCGCAACGCCCCTTGAAAGAGGAGCCGCCGCGATTATGAGCATGGTCAAAGCCGACGGCATCGTCGATATCGACAGAAACGTCGAAGGTATCGATTCCGGCGAAGAAGTCAGGGTTGAACTTTTAAGCGACCTTGACAGCATAAAAAGAAAACTCGTGATTATCGGCAGCCACGACGTGGCAATCGATATTATCGGCGATACGATCCCCGTCGTGTCGGCGCACGTCGGAAGTATGGGCGGGATTTTCGCAATGAAAAACGGCGCGTGCCATATTGCGCCTATTCATCTTCTTGACGCGGAAACGGGGGAATACAACGTCCCGTTCGTCAAAAAATACTTCGGCGAGGGAACGATGGCGATAATCAAAGGGCTGGGGCGCACGCAAGGACTTATGGTGCGTCGCGGCGACGACAGAATTAAATCCGTCGGCGACCTTAAAGGCGGCAGGTTTTCCTTTGCAAACCGACAAAGCGGTGCGGGCACGCGACTCCTGTTTGATTATCTTCTGAAAAAAAGCGGAATAAGCAAGGACGAGGTCAACGGCTACGAAAAAGAATTCGTCACGCATCTTGCGGTTGCGTGCGCGGTGCAGAACGGCTTGTTTGACTGCGGTCTCGGAGTGGAGTCGGCGGCAAACGCAATGGGGCTTGACTTTATCCCCGTCGGGCAGGAAAGTTACGACTTCCTTGTGAAAAAATCAATGCTTCAAAACGAAGAAATCAAAAACTTCATAAGCGTTTTGAAGAGCGACGATTTCAGGGAAAAAACGGCGGCGCTCGGCGGCTATACGTTCGACAAGACAGGGGAAATTATTTTGATATGAAAGACGCGTTTTCACGGACAATCGATTATATGCGTGTATCGCTGACCGACAGATGCAACTATCGGTGCGTGTACTGCATGGACGAATGCGGCGTCGAAAAAAAGTCGCACGACGACATTCTGTCTTTTGAAGACGTAATGACGATAATCAGGGCGTTTCATAACCTTGGCGGAAAGAAGGTGCGCTTCACGGGGGGCGAGCCGCTTCTGAGGAAAAACGCCGCGGATTTTATTTGTTCGGTAAAAAAAGAATTGCCCGACCTTTGCATCGGATTGACGACAAACGGCGTTTATCTTCCAAAATATATTGATAAACTGTCGGATTGCATTGACGGGCTTAACGTGAGCATTGATTCGCTCAGCGACGAAATTTACAATAAAATCACGCGGGGTGGCAATCTCGAATGTGCGATGCAAGGAATTTCGGCGGCGAAAAACAACGGCATTAAAAATATCAAAGTCAACGCCGTTTTAATGAAGGGCGTGAACGACGACGTGAGCGCGTTTTCGGAATTTGCAAAAAAACACGATGTAAAAGTCAGGTTCATCGAAATGATGCCGATAATGAACGAGCATGCGTTTCATAAGTATTTTCTGTCGGCGGAAATATTCGTGCAAGAAAACGATATGAAGTTTCTTCGCCGCGAAAACAAGGTTGACGTTTATATGACGAAAGACGGCGTCGAAATCGGCGTAATCGCCGCGCTCCAAAGCAAGTTCTGTTCGTCGTGCAATCGCATAAGACTGACCGCCGACGGCAAGATTTTACCGTGCTTGCATCACGACGTTTTTGTCGACGTAAAGCCGTATCTTGCCGACGGGAACGTCGAAGACGCGATCCTGAAAGCGGTGGAAATCAAACCGAGGGAACACCTTATCGAAATGGGTGTGCTTCAAAAAATCAATATGTACGGAATCGGAGGGTAATATGGAACTGAGTCATGTTGATGAAAACGGCGCGAAAATGGTTGACGTCGGGGAAAAATCGGCGACAAAACGCACTGCCGTTGCGCGCGGGGAAATCAAAACGAAGCCCGAAACGATAATTCTTCTGACAAACAAAGAAACGCCGAAGGGCGACGTCCTGAACACGGCGAGAGTTGCGGGGATTATGGCGGCAAAAAACACGTCGTCGCTTATCCCGATGTGCCATAACGTCCCCCTTGACAACGTAAAAATCGAGTTTGAAATCGGGCGCGGCAAAGTGGTCGTCACGGCAACCGCCGTCGCAACGTACAAAACCGGAGTCGAGATGGAAGCGCTTGTCGCGGTGAGCGTCGCAAGCCTTACGATATACGATATGCTGAAAGCTGTCGATAAAAGTATGGTGATCGGCGAGATTTGCCTTTTGAAAAAAGAAGGCGGAAAAAGCGGAATTTACGAGAGGGTGTAATATGGCAAAAGTTGTTGCGGTAAACGTAAGCGAGAAAAAAGGAACAATCAAACACGCAGTCGAAGAGGTCGAAATGAAGGAAGATTTCGGCATCGTCGGGGATTCGCACGCCGAACAAGGCAGCATCCGACAGATAAGTCTTCTTGGCATCGAAAGCATTAACAAAATGAAAGAATACGGCATCGGGCTTTGCGTCGGAAAATTTGCCGAAAACGTGACGACGGCAGGGATTTGTTTGTACGAACTGCCCGTCGGGACAAAACTGAAAATCGGCGAAACGCTCCACGAAGTTACGCAAATCGGCAAAAAATGCCACGCCGGCGACGGGTGCGAAATCGCGAAACTCACAGGAAAGTGCATTATGCCGAAAGAAGGAATATTTACGCGCGTGCTGAAAGGCGGCATCGTGCGCGCAGGCGACGAAATCGTCATTGAAAAATAAGCGATATTAAAACTTATAAAAAAGAAAACAAGCGGTTTATGCCGCTTGTTTTTTTCGTTAAATATGGTTTTTTGCAAATTATCGGGAGATCGTGACCATTTTTATCGTGTTGGTGTTGCCCGATTTTTCGCCCGCCGTACCTGCGGTTATTACAATCGAATCGCCGGAACGCAACGACGGCATATTGTTTATCGCTGCCTTTTCCGCCTCGTAAAACAGAACGTCGGTGGAGTTGTAGTGCGCGCTCATAACGGGAAGAACGCCCCAGGACAAAGCAAGTTTATACCACACCGCCTTGTCGGTTGCCATGCCGATTATATCCATCGGCGCGCGGAAGCGGGAAACCATACGGACGGTCGTGCCCGAATTTGACGTGACGACGATTGCTTTCGCGCCGATATCGATTGCCATACCGCACGTTGCGTGCGACACCGCGTCCGCCTTGTTTTTGATTTTGAAATGGCTGTCGTGGAAGCGGGAAACGTAGTCGATGTGACGTTCCGTTTCTTCGACGATATCCGACATCGTACGCACCGTTTCGACGGGGTACTTGCCCGCCGCCGATTCGCCCGACAGCATAACCGCGCTCGTGCCGTCGTAAACGGCGTTTGCAACGTCCGAAATTTCCGCGCGGGTGGGGCGGGGGTTCTGGATCATGGATTCAAGCATTTCGGTTGCGGTGATAACGCGTTTTCCGAGAAGGCGGCATTTCGTGATGAGATATTTCTGGACGGCGGGTACTTCGGCAAAGGGGATTTCCACGCCCAAGTCGCCGCGCCCGATCATAATTCCTTCGCACTCCGAACAAATATCCTCGATATTTTCAATGCCGCTGCGGTTTTCGATTTTTGCGATTATATCGATGTTTTCGCCGCCGTTTTCTTTCAGAAAGGTTTTAAGGTCGACAAGGTCCTGCTTGCACGACACGAACGACGCCGCAATAAAACTCACGCCGTTTTTTATGCCGAAAAGAAGGTCGGCTTTGTCCTGCTCGCCAAGGTAAACCTGGCGGAGCGTTTTTCCGGGGAAGGACATACTTTTGCGGTTTGAAAGTTCGCCGCCGATAAGGGTTCTGCACTTAATTTCCGTGCCGTCGATTTTGACGACCTCAAAGGACACAAGCCCGTTGTTGACAAGGATTTTGTCGCCGACGGACAAGTCGGACGGCAAACCTTTGTAACTCACCGACACGATATTTTCGTTGCCTTGAACGTCGCGCGCCGTGAACGTGAAGTCTGCGCCGTCAGGGATAATAACCTTGCCGTTTTCAAAGGTTTTTATGCGGTATTCGGGACCTTTCGTGTCAAGCATAATCGCGATGGGCAGGTTAAGTTCCTCACGCACCTTTTTAATCATTTCGATTGTTTTTTTGTGTTCGTCGTGAGTCCCGTGCGAAAAGTTGAGCCTTGCGACGTTCAACCCCGTTTTGCACATTGCGCGAAAGATGTCTTCGTTGTCCGACGACGGGCCTATCGTGCATACTATTTTGGTTTTTCTCATATTAAAACTCCATACGCAAATCAATGCGTAAATATTATATTCAGTCGTAATAAATTATAGATATTTTCACGAAATCGTCAAGCGTAAATAAGGGGTTGAGTTTTTCCGTTTTTCGTGATAATATTATATATACAAATTAAACGCAAACGTGCGGAATCGATAGGTGAATTATGATTGTTGTGAATTTGTATTATACGGGCAAAAACGGGTCGGCGAGAGAGTTTGTAAACGAAATGGAATCGTCGGGTATTGCGGGCAAGGTGAGAAACGAAAAGGGTAATCTCGGATACGAATACTTCTTTTCGCAAAAGGACGAAGAAACCGTGCTGCTTGTCGATAAATGGGCGGACGAGGGGGCAATCGACGACCATCATAAGTCGGAAATGATGAAAGAAATCGCAAGGCTTCGCGACAAATATAAATTGCGGTTGAAAGTCGAAAAATTTATCAAGGAATAAAAGAAAACGGACGATATTTCGTCCGCTTTTTATTTCATGTAAATTTCGAGGCGGACGGATAATACCGCCGCGATAAAAAGTTTCACAAGGTCGGGCACGATATACGGCACTACGCAAAGCATAAGCGCGCTTTTCACGCCGATACTGCCGACGTTTTTTCCGTAAACCGTGATAAACCATGCCGTACCGAAAACGTAACATATCGTAAGCCCCAGAATATTTGCGACGAAAAACACGCCGATTCGCGCGAATTTGTTTTTCACGGGGATAAGTTTTGCAAGCCCCGAAATCACGACGGCGAAAGCGAAACCGAAAATATATCCGCCCGTCGCGCCCATAAGCGCGGGCACGCCCGATTTGAACCCTGCAAAAACGGGAACGCCGACAAGCCCCAGAAGAATGTAAATAAGGATTGTCAACAGTCCTTTTTTCCAGCCGAGAATACCGCCGATTGCCGCAACCGCAAGCGTTTGCAACGTAAAGGGCACGTCGCCGACGGGGATTGAAATCCACGCGCAAACGGTAACGACCGCAACGCCCAGCGCAACGTAGGTAAGATCCCTTGTTTTCGACGGGCGGTCGGCGTCCGAAAAAGTGTTTTCGCAATTTATGGCAACGTCTTTTTTCATATCGGAAATATTTTATCGTTTCTCGGCGAAGTTGTCAATAACCGAATATAAAGTAAACTATATCCAAGTGAATATAATAACCGCAGAACGATGGTATTTATGTACTATGTTCAAGATTAATGCTAATTTTTATAAGGTGTCCCTTCCGGGCGATTGCCACCACGGTGCACACTTCGTTTTTGAAATCGCGTTATCGGAGACGATAACGCTCACTCTTATGCTTGTGTGCGCCTTTTCCCCACGGGTACACAGTATCCCGCGGGGTCCCCGATTTATGCCTCGCAATGACAAATAGTGAGTTGCGTGCAAGGAAAGAAGAAGTTTATGGAATATGTTTGCAAAACACACGCGCATAGTGTAGAATATCAAGTGAAATAATCAAAGGATGGACTAATATGAAATACGGCAAAATCAATCACGTCGGTATCGTCGTCAAAGACTGGAACGAGGCAACCGACAGATACGGCAAACTTTTCGGCATTAAACATTGGTATGAAATCGTCACCGACGAGGGCACTTTCGACCTTAAATACCACGGCGAAAAAAAGGACTGCAAGGTTCGCATCTTCTATGGCGGAAAGGGCACGACCAAACTTGAAATCATCGAAACTCAGGGCGAAAAGAATATTTACGATTACTTTTACGAAAAGCGCGGCGAGGCGGCGCATCACCTTATGTATATGACGAAAGACCTTGACAGGACGATTAAGGAGTTTTCGGAAAACGGATACAAGGTGTTCCAGAACGCGACGTTTTCAAGCGGCGGCGCGAAAATCCGCTACGCCTACATGGGCAAGGACGAAGATGGGCTTATTTTTGAATTCGTCGAATGCTCGTTAACCAAACATATCAAAAAAGGCGATATGCCTTTCGAGATGCAAATCGGTGCTCTTACGGGCAGCTATAAAAAAGTCAAATAAGGAGAAACTCTTATGGACATCAGAGAAATATTGAATCATTGCGACCACACTCTGCTTGCACAGACTGCAACGTGGGAAGAAATCAAGGCGATTCTGGACGACGGCATAAAATATCACGTCGCGTCGTGCTGTATTCCCCCGTCATTTGTGAAGCGCGCGAAAGAGTACGTCGGGGACAAACTCAGCATCTGCACGGTCATCGGGTTCCCCAACGGCTACAACACCGCCGACGTCAAACTCTTTGAGACGGAACAGGCTCTGAAAGAGGGCGCGGACGAAATCGATATGGTTGTCAATATCGGCGACGTGAAAGAGCATAACTTTGAAAAAGTTACCGACGAAATCAGACTTCTGAAAAACGCCTGCGGCAAAAAAGTCCTGAAAGTCATCATCGAAACCTGTCTTTTGACCGACGAAGAAAAAATCGCAATGTGCAAAGCAGTTACCGACGCACACGCCGATTATATCAAAACGTCGACGGGATTTTCGAAGGCGGGCGCAACTTTTGAAGACGTGGAACTTTTCAAAAAACACGTCGGAAAAGACGTGAAAATCAAGGCGGCGGGCGGTATCGCGTCGCTTGACGACGCCGAAAAATTCCTTTCTCTCGGCGCAGACCGACTCGGCACGAGCCGTATAGTTAAAATCGCTAAAGCAAACGAAAATAAATGAGGTAAATTATGAGAAATATCCCCACACCCCACAACAGTGCAAATATCGACGATTTCGCAAAAACCGTCCTTATGCCGGGCGATCCCCTTCGCGCGAAATTCATTGCGGAAAACTTTTTGGAAGACCCCGTACTCGTCAACGGCGTGCGCGGTATTAACGGATATACCGGTATGTACAACGGCAAAATCGTGTCCGTCATGGCGTCGGGCATGGGCATACCTTCGATCGGTATTTATTCGTACGAACTTTTCAATTTTTACAACGTCGAAAACATCATAAGAATCGGCAGTGCGGGCGCGATCTCCGACGAGGTCAATCTTCGCGATATCGTCATCGGACAGGGCGCTTGCACCAACAGTAATTACGCAAGCCAGTTCAATCTTCCCGGCACGTACGCGCCGATCGCAAGTTATAAACTCCTGAAACAGGCGGTCGATTTTGCACAAGACGCGGGCGTCAATTATAAGGTCGGCAATCTGTTTTCGTCGGACACCTTTTACGACGACGCGGCAAGCCTTTCCGACTGGCGTAAAATGGGCGTGCTTGCGGTTGAAATGGAAAGCGCCGCGCTTTATATGAACGCAGCGCGTGCCGGCAAGAACGCGCTGTGCATCTGCACCATTTCGGATTGTCCGTTCACGGGGGAAAGTTGCACCGCCGAAGAAAGGCAGAATACTTTCACCGATATGATGGAAATCGCACTTAAAATTGCGGAAATAAATGATTAAACGTGTTTTTTTGATTGTTCTGGATAGTCTGGGCGTCGGCGAACTTCCCGACGCGTACAAGTTTCACGACGAGGGAAGCAACACTTTGCGCGCGATAAGAACGTCAAAGTTTTTTGTGGGAGACAACCTGAAAAAACTTGGAATGTTCAACATCGACGGCGTTGAAGGCGGCATCGAAAATCCGACGGGCGTTTATGCGCGGCTTTCCGAAAAATCGGCGGGCAAGGATACTACCGTCGGGCACTGGGAAATCGCTGGGCTCGTGTCGGAAAATCCGCTGCCCACGTTCCCCGACGGCTTTCCGAAAGAAGTCATCGACGAGTTTGAAAAACAGACCGGCAGAAAAACTTTGTGCAATAAGCCGTATTCCGGCACGGAAGTCATAAAAGACTTTGGCAAAGAACACGTCGACACGGGCGCGCTCATCGTTTATACGTCCGCCGACAGCGTGTTCCAGATTGCCGCGCACGAGGACGTCGTCCCCGTGAAAGAACTGTATCGTTATTGCGAAATCGCCAGGAAGATTCTGACGGGTAAATACGGCGTCGGAAGGGTAATCGCACGACCTTTTGTAGGCAGTTATCCGGACTTTGTCCGCACCGACAACCGCCACGACTTTTCCTTGACTCCCCCCGGCGACACCATGCTTGACCTTATCAAAAGAAAAGGACTGGACACGATCGGCGTCGGAAAGATTTACGATATTTTCAACGGAAAGGGCATAAAGGAAACTTATCATATCCGCGATAACGCCGACGGCATGCACGTTACGAAAGAACTGCAAGCAAAGGACTTCAACGGGCTTTGCTTTGTGAACCTTGTGGACTTCGATATGAAATACGGCCACAGAAACGACGTGGACGGATATGCAAAAGCCGTCGCTGAATTCGACGCGTGGCTCCCGACGTTTATAAATGATATGAAAGCCGACGACGTTTTGATGATAACGTCCGATCACGGCTGCGATCCTCTTACGCCCAGCACCGACCACAGCAGAGAATATATTTTCCTGCTTGCGACGGGCGAGACGCTGAAAGAAAACGTCAACCTGGGCACGTTGGACGGGTACAGCGACATCTCGGCAACGATACTCGATATGTTTGGCATCGAAAACACTTTGCAGGGAAAAAGTTTCCTGAAACAAATCGAAAAACAGGAATGATTTTTGGATAGTTGCGGATTTTTTAATAAATTTCCGCCAGCCGCAAGACAACAGTTATCTTTTTTGAAGAAAGTACCTTTGCGACGAGGTCGAAGGTATGTGCGAATTGCACGTGGGTATGGCGAAAAAATGATGGATTACAAAAGTTTGATCAAAAAAGCAATGCAGGCGTCCGAAAGGGCGTATTCCCCGTACTCTCACTTTAAGGTGGGGGCGGTGCTTGTCGCAAAAGACGGGCGCGAATACGAAGGCGCGAATATCGAAAACGCCTCCTTCTCCGTCACGAATTGTGCGGAACGAGTTGCGCTCGGCAAGGCGATTTTCGACGGCGCACGGGAGTTTCGTGCGATCGTCGTCGTCGGACACAAGGACGGACAACCTTTCGATTACTGTGCTCCGTGCGGTGTTTGCCGGCAGGCTCTGACGGAATTCAACGACGGCAGCATGGAAGTCGTTTTGGCAAAATCGGAAGATGAATATAAAGTTTTGACACTTAAAGACGTTTTACCGCTTGCTTTCACGGAGGTTAACTTATGAGAATGTACGATATTATCAAGAAAAAACGCGACGGCGGCACGCTTACGAAAGAAGAAATCGAGTTCTTCATTTCGGGTTACGTTTCGGGCGATATCCCCGATTATCAGGCGTCGGCGCTTCTTATGGCGATATACTTTCGAGGGATGAACGTCGACGAAACCACGTGTCTGACGCTTGCAATCACGAATTCTGGCGACAAGGTCGATTTGTCCGGCATCAAAGGTTTTAAGGCGGACAAACATTCGACGGGCGGCGTCGGCGACAAAACCACGCTTATCGTTGCGCCTATCGTGGCTTCCGCAGGCGTTAAGGTCGCAAAAATGAGCGGCAGGGGGCTTGGTCATACGGGCGGCACCGTCGATAAACTTGAATCTATCCCGGGATACGAAACTTCCCTTTCGCGCGAAAGGTTTTTTGAAATCGTGAATACCGTCGGGTGCAGCGTCATCGGTCAGAGCGGGGAACTTGCGCCTGCGGACAAAAAACTGTACGCGCTCCGCGACGTAACGGCAACCGTCGACAAACGCCCGCTTATCGCGTCCAGCATTATGGGCAAAAAACTCGCCTCGGGTGCGGACGGCATCGTTCTGGACGTCAAAGTCGGCAGCGGCGCGTTCAATAAAACATTTGACGAAGGGCTCGCGCTTGCAAAAATTATGGTCAATATCGGCAATAAGGCGGGCAAAATCACAAGGGCGGTCATCACGAATATGGATAAACCGCTGGGCTACGCCGTCGGAAACGCCATCGAGGTCAAGGAAGCCGTCGAAATTCTGAAAGGAAACGGCGATAAGGAACTCAAAGAAATCTGCATCGAACTTGCAAGCAATATGCTGTATATCGCGGGACGCGGCAGCCTTGAAAACTGCAAAAAAATCGCAACCGCAAAACTCGAAAACGGCGACGCACTCGACACGTTCAAGGCGATGGTTCAGGCGCACGGCGGCGATACGTCGTACGTCGACGATCCCGAAAAATTCCCCCTTGGCAAGTTTTCGCGCGACGTCAAAGCCGATAAAAGCGGCTATATCGTCAATATGGACTGCGAAAAGTACGGGCTTACAAGCCTTGCTCTCGGCGCGGGGCGCAACAAAAAAGAAGACAATATCGACTTTGCGGCAGGGCTTGCCGTAAGAAAGAAAACGTGCGACTTTGTGGAAGTTGGCGACGTCCTTGCAACCCTTTATACCTCGGACGAATCGAAGCTCGACGCGGCGGAAGAAATCCTGAAATCCGCTTTGTCGTTCGGCGACGTCAAACCGCCCGAAGTCCCGATTATCCTCGGCAGAGTGAAATAGTATGTACAACGACCTGAAATCGGCAATCGAGTTTTTCAAAAACGATAAATTCGCGGCTTCGACCGGCGTCGAAATTCTGTCCGTCGAAACCGGCCGCGCCGTTTGCGCGCTTGAAATTTCGCCCGTTCACGTCAACTCGGACGGGTTCGTGCAGGGCGGGGCAATCTTCACGCTTGCCGATTCCGCTTTCGCCGTTGCCGCAAATCTTGGTACAGCGGACGATTGCTGCGTCGTTACCACACAAAGTAATATCAATTTCCTTTCGCCAGCCGCCTCGGGAAGGCTCGTTGCCGAGGCCGTTTGCGTACGCGACGGACACAGCGTTTCGGTTTATAGGGTTACCGTGTCCGACGAAACGAATAATCCGATTGCCTTCGCGACGTTCACCGGATATAAGGTCAAAAAATAATTATTTTCCGTAATCTTGCGTTTTTTTTGGAAGTTATGTGCATTTTCAGACTGTTTTTGAAAAGGGGCGAAAAACCCGCCGAAAATTCCACCGATTCCGTCGTCCCGACGCCCGACGACATCGATGAGTTGGAATCTTTCGACGATATTTTCGACGACGACTGACTTTTATTCGCTTTCACGCATATTTTGCGCTATTTCGGCGAATATCGTTTGACAACGCCTTGTAAATTAAGTATAATTTTAGCGTTGTAAAATTTAATATCTTTTGGAGAAATCGCCTAGTTGGTCGAGGGCGCACGACTGGAAATCGTGTAACCGTGAGAAACGGTTCGAGAGTTCGAATCTCTCTTTCTCCGCCAAAAAAACCCGACGTTTCAGTCGGGTTTTTTGCCGTCAAAAGAGAGATTCTGTGCAATCAAAATATGATTGCACGCGGCTGCGCCGCCGAACTCTCCGTTGCACGCTCCACTATGCGAGTAAACTCGCCCGTTCTCGCTGTAAGGCGAATCTCTCTTTCTCCAAAACCCGCGGAGCAGAAGAGATGTTTGTTGCAAAGCAACAACTGACCTCTCTTTCTCCGCCAAAAAAACCCGACGGTACAGTCGGGTTTTTTGTTGTTTCGACAGAGAGATTCTCTCGCACAATCATTACTTGATTGCGCGAGACGGCTACGCCGCCGAACTCGCCGTTGCACGCTCCACTTATTACAAATAAAAGTTTCAACTCTATCCAAAGTATCCGCTAATGATTTTTAGAAATTCTATGTCCGCAAACTTAATAGCGGTTGAAAAATTTTGTAAAACATGTTATTATGTAATTCAAAGAATGTATCATAATGCACGGAGAAACTGTAAATGTTTACAAGTATAGAATTATTTGCAGGAGCAGGTGGTTTGGCTCTCGGGCTGGAGCAAGCAGGATTTAACCACATTGGGCTTGTGGAGTTTGACCATAGCGCGGCAAATACACTAATATTAAATCGCCCAAAATGGAATGTTCTTTGTGAAGATATTGCAATTACTTCGCAAAGAGATTTGGAAAAAGAATTCAATATAAAAAAAGGCGAATTAGACTTATTATCGGGTGGTGCTCCGTGTCAATCTTTCAGTTATGCAGGAAAGCGTCTTGGCCTGCAAGATGTCAGAGGCACAATGTTTTATTATTACGCAACATTCCTGGAAAAATTGCAGCCAAAAATGTTTCTATTTGAGAATGTGCGCGGATTACTTACTCACGATAACGGGCAAACATATAAAACGATTCTTGATATTTTTCAACAACAAGGTTACACGACAACATATAGAATCCTTAATGCTTGGGACTATGGTGTGCCACAAAAAAGAGAAAGGCTTATTACTATCGGCATTAGAAATGATTTGGTAAAAAAATGCAGGTTTTCTTATCCAAAAAAACATGAGTATAAGCCTGTTATTAGGGATATCAAATTAGATTCAAACCCCTCAAAGGATGATTGTGCGCAATACTCGGCTTATAAAGCATCCGTTTTTGCGTTAGTTCCGCCTGGCGGATATTGGAGAGATATTGACCCTATCATTGCCAAAGAATATATGAAAACCTGTTGGGAAATGGGTGGCGGTAGAACAGGAATTTTAAGACGTATTGGATTAGACGAGCCTTCATTGACTGTTTTAACAAATCCAGGGATGAAACAAACCGATAGATGTCACCCATTGGAAGTTCGTCCATTTTCATATAGAGAAAATGCGCGAATTCAAACATTCCCCGATACGTGGGGATTTTATGGGACGTTGGCGGAAAAATATAAACAAGTAGGAAATGCTGTGCCTGTCAATCTTGCAAAAGAAATAGGTTTAGAAATAATAAACACATTGGAGGAGATGAAAAATGAGTGATAATTACTGCCTGCCTTTTATAAAACAAGAGGATTTTGAAAATCACGTTGCTCAAACAATTAAAAAGTATAGTGAGTCGCTTAAGTCAATAAATCTTAAAAAATTCAATAAAAATATCATTGACCCGATAAAACTCACTTTCGATAAAGCATTGTTCAAAAAAGAAATTGAAAATATAATTGAGTTGGAATTGCATAGACAGAGAGATAAGTCAAACACAAATGCAATAGGATACTTTCACCAAAATATGTTTAAGTATTTCGAAAATTGCAAAGTTCCTCAACAAGGATTTGATGTGATTTTCACGCGCGATGACGGAGTTAAGATATATGTTGAAATGAAAAACAAACATAATACGATGAACTCTTCTTCGGGTAAAAATACGTACATAACTATGCAAAACCATATCTTACATAATCCTAATGATATATGTTACCTTGTAGAAGTCATAGCAAAACGCTCTCAAAATATCGAATGGAAGTGTTCGATAAATAAAAAGAAAGTGTCACACGCGCAAATTCGACGAGTTTCAATTGATAAGTTTTATGAAGTTGTTACCGGTGTGGGAAATGCGTTCTATCTTGTATGTAAACAATTACCTGTAACTATTGAAAAACTTATTAAAAACGATGTCGTTGATACTGTTGAACACGATACCGTGATTGATGAATTGAAAGCAAAAAATCCCGACTTGTTAAAGGCTCTGTATTTGCTTGCTTTTGAAACCTACAACGGTTTTGATATAGCATAATTCAAAAATCTTAAAGAGGTGAAAAATGGGTAATTTTACAGAAATAGAAAAAGAGTTTAATTTTGCAGTTCAACCACAAATCAATAAATTGTTAACAACGATACCTGCAAATACACCACAATTTCAAAATGAAATAAATGCTATTTTTAACAATGAGTTGTCAAAAATGCGTTTTAATTTTATGAAAGATATTCAAAATATAACAGGAAGGAATGTAATCTGTCATATTTCTGCTTGGTTGCAGGGAACAAATGCTAACATTGATTATTCGATTAACGATAATGACATGATAGGATTGATGAATGCGGTATCTGGATTAGATAGAAGTAAAGGGTTGGATATTGTTTTACATACGCCTGGAGGAAATATAACATCAACGGAAAGCATTGTGAATTATTTAAGGAATATGTTTAACAATGATATTCGGGTTATAGTTCCACATATGGCGATGTCGGCAGGTACTATGATTGCTTGCTCGAGTAAAGAAATTATTATGGGCAAAGAGTCAAGTTTAGGTCCAATAGACCCTCAATATCATAATGTTCCTGCTCAAGGAGTTATTAAGGAGTTTAAGCAAGCAATAGAAGAAACACAGAAAGACCCTAATGTTTCGTTGATTTGGAAAGAGATTATACGGCAATACCGCCCAACTTTCGTTGGTGAATGCAATAATGCTATAGAACTATCTTTTAATTTAGTACAAAAATGGTTAAGCACCTGCATGTTTAGAAACTCCAAGAATAAGAAGGAAAAAGTTCAAAGTGTGCTCGATGAATTAGCAAGTCATGATAATTCTAAAGTTCATGATAGACATTACAATATAGTAGACTGTAAAAAAATTGGCTTAAAAATCACCCCGCTTGAAGATGACCAAAATCTACAAGATAAGGTTTTATCTTTATATCACTCCTATGTTTTAACAATATATCGTATTCCGACTACGCTAAAATTTATAGAGAACCAAAATGGTCAAACTTTTATCATTTCGGGTCAGAGATAAAATAGTGCATATAATGAATGTAGGAGGTCTTTATGAACAATCAAGAGAATATAAAAATAACAAAGGAAGATGCAATCAAACTATTGTCAAATGCAAAACAAGTCCCACAAGAATCGCATATTTTTGATAAATTTGGTAATTATTTGTTTCCAACAGATATAAAAATGGAAAGTCCAAATAATGTTTGTGGAACTATTATGACAGTTAAAATGAAATAACAAATTCGATTTACGTTACTATCACTCAGCCAATTTAAGTAATCTTACGAATCCGTAGGATTGCTTTTTTTATATTCGCAAAAAATGCTTGTATTTTATTGTGAATATAAAAAGCAGGGGCGCGTAGCGCGTAAGATTACTAAAATTGGCTGGAATCCTGCGGAGCAGAAGAGATGTTTGTTGCAGGGCAACAACTGACCTCTCTTTCTCCGCCAAAAAAACCCGACGTTTCAGTCGGGTTTTTTGCCGGCAAAAGAAAGATTACGATAATTGTATTTAATATATAAGGCGTAAATAATTGATAATCAATAAATCGCGAGAAAGTGTGAGTTGTTTGCACGATTTTCAAAAATTGTACTTTTGTGCGATAAATCGGTTGACAAAGCGAAAGTTTGTTGATAATATGATAACAACAATTAAGAGGCGCAAAGCTTATGAGTAACCGCTCCGCAACGGATTGAAGGGGCGAGGGAAAGGAAGTTTTGCCGAAACGGGAAGTCTTATCCGGAAGATTTTGCCGTTGGGTTGCAGGGAAATACGTTGCAAACTGTCGCAAGGGAACTTGCGGAGCGCTTGATGTTAAATATTGATAGTTTTATCATTTTTGCATTTATTGTATCCGTTAGTTTCCGCTAACGGATTTTTGTTATTGAAAAAATTTCAGATAAAGGAGTAACTAAAATGAAAAAAGTAATTACTACGATTGTTTCCGTAATGCTTGTGTCTCTGTTGCTTGTCGGCGCGGTGTTCTGTTTCACCGGTTGCCAAAACAAGAAAGACGACAGCAAACTGTACGTCGGTATGGAATGCGGATATGCTCCCTTTAACTATACCCAGACGGACGCTTCCAACGGCGCGGTCAAAATCTCGAATGCGGACGGCTATGCAAACGGCTATGACGTAATGATTGCGAAAAAAATCGCAGAAGCCCTTGGAAAAGAACTTGTTATCGTAAAATACACATTCGACGCGCTTATCCCCGCCGTCAACGCAAAATCGCTGGATATGATCATTGCGGGTATGAGCCCCACCGCCAAAAGAAAAGAAGCCATTGATTTCTCCGACGCATACTATACAAGCCAACTTGTCATCGTCGTAAGAAAAGCTGAATATGAAGGAAAATACGCAAACGCCACGAAACTTGCCGACTTTAAAGGCGCAAAAATCGCAGCGCAAATCGGCACTTTCCACAACGACGCATTGCAAGATCAGGCAAGTCAATACGGCATTTTGCCTCAAACCCCTATGAAAGATTTCCCCGCGCTTATCACCGCTCTTACATCCAAAACTATCGACGGTTACGTTGCGGAAGAACCCGGTGCAAAAGCGGACTGTGCGGCAAACAAAGAGCTTACCTATATCCCTCTTAAAAATAACGTTACCGGTTTTTCGGCATCTCCCGAAGACGTGCAAATCGCAATCGGTTTGATTAAAAACAGCAGTATCAAAGATCAAATCAATGCCGCACTTAAAAAAATCTCGGCGGAAGAACGCGTCAAAATGATGGGCGACGCAACCTTCTATGCAACCGGTAAAACCGTTCTCCCCGATCCCGTACCCGAGGAATAATACTGTAATTAAGGAAGAAAAATGAACATTTTTCAAAAAATGGCTGATATATTTGCCAAATATCACCAGATGATATTCAAGGGCATCGGTTACACGATGCTCGTATCGATAATCGGTACGATAATCGGTCTTGTCATCGGTTTGCTTATCGGCGTATTCCGCACGATGCCCACGCCGAAAAACAAGTTTTTGAGAGTTCTGAAAAAAGCTGCCGACTGGATACTTTCGGCTTACGTCGAAATATTCCGCGGCACGCCGATGATGGTGCAGGCGATGGTAATTTTCTGGGGCTTTGCGCTTATCAACAACGGCGTCACGCTGAACGTAGTCTTTGCCGGCTTGTTTATCGTTTCGATCAACACCGGCGCGTACATGGCGGAAATCGTCAGGGGCGGTATCATTTCCGTTTCCAAAGGGCAGTTCGAGGGCGCGCACGCAATCGGTATGACGCACGCGCAAACGATGTTCTACGTCGTTATCCCGCAGGTTTTAAGGAATATTCTTCCGTCTGTTGCGAACGAGTTCGTCATCAATATCAAAGATACGTCGGTGCTTAACGTTATCGGTTTTACCGAACTGTACTTTGTGGCGTACACGATAAACTCCATAAACTACCAGACTTTCGCAACGTATTTGCTTGTCGCGATAATCTACTTTGTGCTGACTTTCACCATAACACGCATTCTGCGCCTTATCGAAAAGAAAATGGACGGCAAAAAGAACTATACGGTGCAGGGCTCGCAAAATATGGACGCGGACTCTATCTTGCGTGAGCAAACCGCCGCCGGAGGTAACGGCAATGACTGACGAAATCAGAAACGATAATTTGATAAACGAAACGGAATGCGAAACCCGCGCGGATAACGCCCAAAACGAGGTCGTCATCGAAATCAGACACCTTGGAAAATCTTTTGGCGATCACGAAGTCCTGAAAGACATCGACTTCACCGTGCGCCGCGGCGACGTTACCTGCATAATCGGCGCGTCGGGCAGCGGCAAATCCACGCTTCTTCGCTGTATCAACCTTTTTGAAACTCCGTCTTCGGGCGAAATACTTTTGAACGGAGAGAACGTCGTCAACACCAAAAACCCTGCGGAATTCAGGAAAAAGGTGGGTATGGTTTTCCAGTCGTTCAACCTTTTCAAAAATATGAACGTACTGAAAAACTGCACGGTCGGCCCCAGAAAAGTCCTGAAACTTTCAAAGGAAGAATCCGAAGCCAGGGCAAGGAAGTATCTGAGACTTGTCGGTATGGAAGCGTACGTCGACGCGCGTCCCGGGCAACTTTCAGGCGGGCAGAAACAGCGCGTCGCAATCGCAAGGGCACTTGCAATGGAGCCCGAGGTGTTGCTCTTTGACGAGCCGACTTCCGCGCTCGATCCCGAGATGGTGGGCGAGGTTTTGTCAGTCATGAAAACGCTTGCCGAAAGCGGGCTTACGATGGTTGTCGTCACGCACGAAATGGCTTTTGCAAGGGACGTCGCGACCAACGTCGTGTTTATGGATCAGGGCGTCATCGTCGAAGAAGGCGCGCCGAAAGACATCTTCACAAACCCGAAAGAAGAGCGCACGAAGGAGTTTTTGTCCAGACTTCTTGGCGAGAACAAATAATTTTTCAAAAAACGACGTCGGACGCCCGAGGAAAACCTTGGGCGTCTTTTTGTTGCGAAATTTGTCGAATATGGCAAAAACGGGTGTTCTTGCAACCGAATTATCGCATAAACTTGCGGTTTCATTGTTTGAGCAAAAAACACGACACGCGTATATTTATATTTAAATTATAAATCCTTAATAATAATTGCGATTTAGTCTTGACATTTTTTTTTGAAATAAGCTATAATCAAATTGACAAACGGTTGAGGTTATTTTCTTTGACCGTTTCGCTATGTATAAGGATGGTTAAGCAGACTAAACTGCTAAATTATAAACCTAAAGGAGAAGAATATGAAGAAAAAAGTATTACTCGTAACGCTTCTTGTTGTGGCTATCGTTGCAAGTTGCTTCGCGTTCACCGCGTGCAACAAAGACAAAGGCAACGGCGACGGCAACAAAGGCCCCGCGAAAGTCGAAATGTCCGGTTACAACCCTGCAACCGACGGCCCGATGAAAGTTGCGATGATTACCGACAGCGGTGATATCAACGACCAGTCTTTCAACCAGACTACGTACGAAGCAAGCAAGGCTTTCTGCGAAACTAACGAACTTGCATTCAAATACTATAAGCCCGCAGGCGACAGCACCGAAGCACGTGTCGCTTCCGTTGAACAAGCAATCCAAGACGGTCACAACGTTATCGTAATGCCCGGTTATTTGTTTGGTGAAACCATTGCCGAAGTTGCAGACGCAAACCAAGACGTAACGTTTGTAGCACTTGACGTTTCGCAAGGCGATTTGGGCGCAAACTACACCATCCCCGGCAACGTAGCGACGTTCGTATATCGTGAAGAAATCTCCGGCTTTATGGCAGGTTATGCTGCCGTTAAAGAAGGCTATAAGAAACTCGGTTTCCTCGGTGGCTTGGGTGTTCCCGCGGTTGTTCGTTTCGGTTTCGGTTTCGTACAAGGCGCGAACACTGCTGCTGTTGAAATGAATATCGCAAACGAAGTTTCCGTAAACTATGTATATGGCGGTCAATTCTATGGTGATGCCGCTATTACCGGCGCAATGGACACTTGGTATTCCAACGGCGTAGAAGTCGTATTCGCATGCGGTGGCGGTATTTATACTTCTGCTTGCGAAGCGGCGGCGAAAGTCGGCGGCAAAGTTATCGGCGTTGACAGCGACCAAAGTCACGTAATCAACAAGGATTATCCCGGTATGTGCATTACGTCCGCTATGAAAGGTCTTGCTCCTACCGTTAAAACGGTTCTTCAAGCAATCAAAGACGGCAATTGGAAAAACTACTATGGCACAGTTTCCAACCTGGGTATGGTATCGGGTACCGACGCTTCTTTGAACTACGTACAACTTCCGACGGAAACCTGGTCGATGACCAAATTCACGAAAGAAGATTATGCAACGCTTGTCGGCAAAATCTTTGACGGAACCATCACGATTTCCGACGCAACCGACAAAATGCCTGCGACTACGATTAAAGTTACCACGCAGGATAACATTCACTAATCAAAAACCAAAAAGAAAGGAAGGCTCTGCCTTCCTTTTTTTATGCGGTGAAACACTTAATATATATAAAATTCTTGAAAACACAGCCGATATATAGTATAATAAAAATATCAATTTTGAGGTTATATCGATATGGCAGAAAACTATGTAAAAAATGACGCATCCGAAGACTTCGTCATTGAGATGCGCCATATCACGAAAGAATTCCCCGGAATTATCGCAAACGACGATATTACGTTGCAACTTCGACGCGGGGAAATTCACGCCCTTCTTGGTGAAAACGGCGCCGGAAAATCCACGCTAATGTCGGTGTTGTTCGGCTTGTATCAGCCCGAAAAAGGCGAAATTCTGAAAAACGGACAAGTCGTAAAAATCAATAATCCCAACGACGCAACCGCTCTTGGCATAGGGATGGTGCATCAGCACTTCAAACTTGTGGAGGTGTTCAGCGTGCTTGACAACATTATCCTCGGGGCGGAACCTAATAAGGCGGGCTTTCTGACAAAAAAAGAGGCGCGCGAAAAGGTTGTCGCGCTTTCCGAAAAGTACGGTCTTATGGTTGATCCCGACGCGATAATCGAAGATATTACGGTCGGTATGCAACAACGCGTCGAAATTTTGAAAATGCTGTACCGCGACAACGAAATACTGATTTTTGACGAGCCGACGGCAGTCCTTACCCCGCAGGAAATCGACGAACTTATGAAGATTATGAAAAACCTTGCGGCAGAAGGAAAGTCGATTTTGTTCATCACCCACAAGCTCAACGAAATTATGGCGGTTGCCGACCGTTGCAGCGTATTAAGAAAGGGCAAGTACATCGGCACCGTCGAAATCAAAGACACGACAAAGGAAGAACTTTCCGAAATGATGGTCGGTCGCCAGGTGAAGTTTGAGGTCGATAAGGACGAAGCGGTCCCCGGCGACGTCGTGCTGAACGTCGAAAATTTGTGCGTTGAAAGCAAAATTCACAAGAAACTTGCCGTAAAGGACGTGAGTTTTCAGGTGCATGCGGGCGAAATCGTGTGTATCGCGGGCATTGACGGCAACGGTCAGACCGAACTTGTTTACGGACTTACGGGACTTGAAAAACTTGCTCCCAACGTCGAAGAAGATGTCGAAGAACATATTGAAAAACCCGTATGGCAAAAACTGAAAGAAGTCGAAAAGCAGGAACGCGCGAAATTGTTTTTCACGCAATGCGGGGAACAGCTGAAATTCTTCTTTGTCGAACTTGGCAAAAAGATTTGGAAAAAACTGAAAAAATTCGGCGAAACGGTTGCGGCGAAAGCCGTTGCACTTTGGAACAAACTCGTTTTGCTGTTCAATAAAAACAAGGCGCAGGAACTTGACCCGAACGCCGACGTGAAGGGAAGGATCACCCTTTGCGGACAGGATATCACGAAAGCACCGATAAGAAAGCGCAGCAAAACGGGTATGAGTCATATCCCCGAAGATAGGCATAAATACGGACTTGTGCTGGATTATACGCTGGAACAAAACATGGTGCTTCAACGATACTGGCAAAAAGAGTTTGAAAAAGTCGGTTTCATTAAAAAGAAAGCGGTCAGGAAGTATTCCGACAAACTTCTCGAACAGTACGACGTCAGAAGCGGACAAGGCTCCGTAACGCGAGTCAGAAGTATGTCGGGCGGCAACCAGCAAAAAGCAATCGTCGCGCGCGAACTCGACCGCGAACATAAACTTCTGATTGCCGTACAGCCCACACGCGGACTTGACGTCGGCGCAATCGAATATATCCACTCGCAAATCGTGAAAGACCGCGACGCGGGGGCGGGCGTTCTGCTTGTTTCGCTGGAACTTGACGAAGTAATGAACCTGAGCGACCGAATCCTTGTAATGTACGAGGGCGAAATCGTGGGCGAACTCGATCCGAAGAAAACCACGGTGCAGGAACTCGGTTTGTATATGGCAGGCGCAAAGCGTGATAACTCTGAAAACAACAAGGAGGACGAACAATGAAAAACTTCGGTGAAAAAACAAAACGCTGGTTCAAGTCGTTATTCGTCCAGACCGACGGCGACGCGCCCAAAATGTTGACTTTTGTCAAAAAAGAAGGCACGCAAACGGTAATTTCGTCGATATTGTGCGCGCTTCTCGGGATATTCCTTGGATATCTCATTCTCGTTTGTATCAATGCCGAAAACGCCGGCAAGGCAATGGCAACGATACTCAAAAACTTTGGATATTATACCAGTCCCGAAAAGCAATTATATTATTTCGGCTCGACCTTGGTTAAATCCGTGCCGCTTATCATGTGCGGACTTTCTGTCATGTTTGCATATAAGGCGGGCTTGTTCAACATCGGCGTCGGCGGACAGTATTGCATCGGCATTTGCTTTTCGTTGTATGCCGCGCTCGTGTGGCAACTTCCCTGGTATGCGTGTATAATCATTGCATTGATTGCGGGCGCAGTGTGGGGATCGATTTCGGGTATCTTCAAAGCGGTATTTAACGTTAACGAAGTCATCGCCTGTATCATGACAAACTGGATAGGATTGTATATTACAAACATTATGCTGAGTAATCCGAAAGCGATGAACCCGAGTACTTCGGAAACTTACTCTTTGTTCAAAAATGCGCCGAATGCACTCATTCCGTCCGGCGGTCTGAGCGACGCCTTCAATAAAAACAAATACGTCACGATTGCGATTATTTTCACGATAATTATTGCGATTATCGTCCTTATCGTAATGAACAAAACGACTTTCGGGTACGAACTGAAAGCAACGGGCAACAATAAATTCGCGGCAAAATACGCGGGAATGAAAGATAAACGCAACATTATCCTTACAATGGCGATTTCGGGCGCGCTTGCGTCCCTCGGAGCGGCGTTTTTCTATCTCACGGGTATCGAAAACTTCAAGACGGCAAGCTCCGTTCCCGCAATGGGCTTCAATGGCATCGCCGTCGCGTTCCTTGGCGGTCTTAACCCCATCGGCGTTGTGATTGCGGGATATTTCGTGCAGCATATCACGCTCGGCGGTTCAAAAATCGACACGACGTACTACAACCCGCAGGTTGCCGACCTTATGATCGCAATCATTATTTATCTGTGCGCGTTCGTACTGTTCTTCAAACAATTCATGAAAAAATATCTGAATAAACTCACCGAAAAAATCGCCGGAAAAACAGGCGCACAGGCGGAAGTAGCGGCTGACTCAACCGTCACCGAAACGGCGTCCGACGCGTCCGACGGCGAAATAAACGATAATTCGGAAACCCCCGAAGAAGAGTTTAAGAAAGAGGTCGAAACGGAGGTCGAGGAAATGCCCCCGATTGTCGATGAAAAATCCGGAAAGGAGGTCGATGAGAAATGACGTTACTTGTTCAATATACTTTGATTTATGCGGCAGTTTTGACCTTGGTTGCTCTCGGCGGCATGTTCTCGGAACGCTCGGGCGTTATCAATATCGGCCTTGAAGGTATCATGGTTTTCGGCGCGATGGGCGGCGCAATGACAATGGTTTTGTTGCCCGCAACCACACCCCCGGGACTTATCGTAATTCTGACTCTTATCGTCGCCGCGCTTGTCGGTATGGTTTCGTCGCTTCTTCTTGCGGTGGCGTGCATCAACTTCAAAGCCGACCAGACTCTTGCGGGCACTGCGCTGAATATGCTGGCGACGGCAACCGCAACGGTGCTTATCAAAGCGTTCAATACCAAACGCAGCAACGGCTCCAACTTCTCGGCAATACTCGACTACATCGACGCAAGGCGCGGCTTTATCTTCAAAATCGGCAAACTCGAACTCAGCTGGTTTATCGTGATTGCGATAATTCTTCTGATTGTCTCGTGGGTTGTGCTGTATAAAACCAAATTCGGTTTGCGACTTCGTTCCTGCGGCGAGCATCCGCAGGCGGCAGACAGCGTCGGTATCAACGTTTACAAAATGAGATACGCGGGCGTTATTATTTCGGGCGCGCTGGGCGGTCTTGGCGGTCTTATTTATATCGCCGCGGCAAACAGCACCTGGCACTTCGACGTCGGCGTTGCGGGCGCGGGCTTCCTTGCGCTTGCCGTCATGATTTTCGGTCAATGGAAACCGATAAGAATCGCGCTTGCCGCATTGTTGTTCGGTTTGTTCAGGGCGTTGTCGAACGTGTATCTCGGCATCGACTGGCTTGCGAATATCGGCATCAGCGGCACGGTTTACAATATGTTGCCGTATATCGTCTCCCTTATCGTCCTGGCGTTCACGTCCAAAAAGTCGCGCGCGCCGAAAGCGGAGGGGATTCCGTACGACAAGGGTATGCGCTAAACTATGGCAAAATTATATTTCAAATTCGGGGCGATGGGCTGCTCGAAAACAGCCCAGGCCCTTATTACCAAATTCAACTATGAAGAGCGCGGCATGAAAGTGCTGCTTCTGAAACCGTCCGTGGACGTGCGCGACGGAGAGGAAATCGTCAAATCGCGAATCGGGCTTACCGCAAAAGCCGTCGTCGTGAACGATAAGGAAGACCTTTACAAGGCGTATGAGGAAAAGTACCGCGACCGCGACGTCATCATTGTGGACGAGTGCCAGTTTCTGACGCCCGAACAGGTGGACGAACTCGGACAAATCGTCATCGACTTCAATGTGCCGGTGCTGTGCTTTGGTCTTCGCACCGACTTTCTGACGCACTTGTTCCCAGGGAGTCGCAGACTTTTTGAAATTGCCGAGTCCATTACCGAGATCAAATCGGTGTGTAAATGCGGCGCGAAGGCAACCGTCAACGCGCGCCTTGACGATGACGGCAACGTCGTGTATTCGGGCGAACAGGTGTGTCTCGGCGGCAACGACAGGTACGTCGCGATGTGCAGAAAATGCTGGCTGAAAAAGAAAGCCGAACAGGAAAACGCAAAAGAGTTATGAACAGTATCGTAATTGGTTTTACGGGTGGCACGGGCAGCGGCAAAACAACGCTCGCACAACGCCTGAACGAGGTTTTCAAAAACAACTCCGTCATAATTAAGCAGGACAGTTATTACAAAGACTTTCCCGATAAAACGTTTGAGGAGCGCGTGCAGATAAATTACGACCACCCCGATTCGTTCGATATGGAACGGTTTACCGACGACGTAAGACGCCTTAAAGCGGGCGAAACCATCGAGTGTCCCGTCTATAACTACGCCGAGTACAAGCGCGATAAGGACACCGTCACGGTGGAACCAAAAAGAATAATAATTCTGGAAGGGCTGTTCCTTTTTGAAAACCCTGCGCTCAGCGATCTTATCGACATCAAAGTTTTTGTCGACACGGACGCCGACGTAAGGATTTTAAGGCGCATTATCCGCGACGTCAAGGAAAGAGGCAGGAGCCTCGATTCCGTCGTTTTGCAGTACCTTACGACCGTCAAACCGATGCACGAAAGGTTTATCGAGCCGGAAAAGAAGCGCGCCGATATCATCGTGCCGGAAGGCGGATATAACGAGGTTGCTTTTGACATGATTGTGGACGCGATAAAACACAAGTTGAATTAAAAAGTGAAAGACAATAAACCGTTTACGGCGCAGCGATTATTAATCGCAAAACACATGGGGAACTGAATTCAAGATTTTGCCCGTAGTTTTTGCAATGCAAAGTGCGGCGCACACTGCGCTTTTGAAATCACATTATTGCAAGCAATAATGCTCACTCTTTTGCTTGTTTGCGCCTTTTCCCCACGGGTACACAGTATCCCGCGGGGACCCCTGTTTATGCCTCGCAATGACAGAGTGCGTTGCACGGAGCGCATAACAAAAACCCCTCGCGGTGGCGAGGGGTTTTCAAACGGAAAATTATTGTTGATTGTAAACGTCGTAAGTGGGAACTTCGTACGTCATGCCCGAATAGGGGACTTCGTAAGTTTCGGTTGCGGTGTCGGTTGCGTCGGTTGCGGCGTCGTTAGTATCCGCAGCGGCGTCTTCGGTAACAGCCGTATCGGTGTTTTCATCGTCGTGTTTTTTGCCGTCCGTGCCGGGATTATCAAGGCGATATTCTTTCATACGGATTGCGCCGATAAGAATCGCAAGGATAACCGTAACGCCGGAGAAGATATAGCAAGTCTGACGAATTGCGAACAAGCCGGTGATTGCGAAGAGCAGACCGTTTGCGTCAACCCAGCTGTAACGCATATAGTCGATTGTACCGCGAGAGTAGTTTTGCGAATATACGCCGAGCTGCGTGGGTTTGTCGCCGACGTTGCCGTAGTAGCTGCCGTTGGTGGCGCCGACAACAGAGCCGTCCGCATTGACGAGTTTCAGGAACAAGGGCGCGAAGCCGTATCTCCAACCCGAAGAACCGGTATTTGAATCATCGACGGTGATGCCGTCTTCCGCGAATCCGGGGGTGCCTGCGACGTTGGGATTGCCGACCGCGTATGCGACGGAATTGAGAATGCTGTCAAGCAGGTAATATACGGGCGGGATTTCAAGAACGCCAAGGAGACTTGAAGTTTCGGTCAGGCAGTTTTCAAGCCCAATCGTCTTCAAAAGTTCGCCGACGTTGAGTCCGTTTGCGCTGCCGATATTGATGCCGCTGATCATTGCGAACAAGCCGCCTTCGCCGAACGTGCCGGAAAGGTCAACGGGAAGGGTAATGTCCGTGCCGTCGATTTTGTCGGGGTTGTAGGTGTAGCCGTCGCCCATCATATCGAGGACCGTCCAGCCGACTTCGATCATTTCAACCTTGCAGGTTGTGGGGTTGTACCACGGATAAAGGTGCAGGTTGGGCTGCATTACGCGGGTTTCGTCGGGATTTTTACTGATGCCTCCTTTCTGGTCGCCGGTCACAACGGAAGGACGCTGACCGAGAACAAGATTCAGGACAACGGGAATCGTCATGCGTTTATCGTTTGCAAGGTCAACCCACGGACCAACCCAGCTTTCGTAACCGGAAAGGTTCAGGCTGTCGTACATATTGTACTTGCCGTCGCGGGCAATAAGCGACTTAACTTCTTCGCTGCTGTAACCCATGTCGGTGTACTTTTTGATTTTTTTCTGGAAGTATTCAACCATGGTGGCGATTTCTTCGTCGGACTTCACAGCGGGTTCCGCCGCGTTTGTACGGCAGTATTCTTTGTCGAAATCCTTATAAGAAGAGTCGTTGGAACCTACGGTATCTTTCACGTAGAAACCGTATTTGCAAAGGACAAGGGGATTGCCGTCTTTGTCAACGACGCGTCCGGTATATTCGCCCGTGGGGTTGTCGTTGTAGTCGTGTTTGGACTGTTTGTAATAAGAGAAATATTGTGTGTTGCCGTCTGCGTCTTCGCCGATGATACCGTTAAGCACGCTTCTGGCGATAATTGCGTCAAGCATATCTTTGTTGAGCGTCGCGCGGTTGTTTGCGGCGTCGGACTCCGCAACGTCTTCATAGAAAATCGTGCCGGAAGTAAGGTCGCCGAAAATCATGGGCAGCGCGCCGTCAAGAACGAACATAAGCCCTGAGCAGAGCATCAGGCTGACAACAACCTGACATGCGGTTTGTTTTCTTATCTTTTTCGCTTTGTTTTTGACGTCTTTTTTGGAAAGTTTAAGTTCCTGCACCAAGACGACAATCGCCCATATTACCGAGAATAAAACGGCAACGATAATGCTTGCGTAGGTCAAAAGACCGTACGAGCCGCCTTGTTCAACGTTGTGCATCGACGCAAGGATTGCGAAAACCATAAACAGCGGGAAGCTGCATACGTAACATACTATTTTTGCGATTTTAAGCAATGCTTTCATCAATATTCACCTCCGTTAAGAGCGATTTCGTAAGCGTAGAGTTTTTCCTTATTGTGGAAGTAGGTCGAAAGGAAGATGCTCATCGCGAGTATGCCTGCCCAAATCGAGAAGTAACGTCTTGCGGCAAGCAAGGGATACATATCGGGCTGATAGGCAATGTCTGCCTGCAACTGATAGCAGTCGGCAAGGGAAATCGCGGCGTCGGCAGAAGTGCCGTTACCGATTGTTTTTCCTGTGAGAAGACCGCCTTTTGCAATAAGCGCGCAACCGGACGTAATACCGAAATCTTCGCAGGTGTATTTAACCCAGGCATAGTCGCTCATATCGACCGTTGTGCCGGCGGTTGTGGCAAGCGCTTTGTCGGTGTCGGACACGAAGTCGGACTGCCAGCACTTTTTAAGAAGCGGGTGGCTGTAAAACGAAAGTTCGCCAAGGACGGTGTCCAGAAGTTTTTGCACGCCTTCGACGGTAACGCCCGTAAGGTCGATCTTGCCGAGAATCTGCGTGAGAATCGCGTTCAGGTCAAGGTCGGGAGCGATTGCTTTGAGAATTCCCGCAACGTCAAGTCCGGGAACAAGACCGCCGATTATGTCGTTGAGGTCCAAAAGGCCGCCGACAAGTCCCAAAGCGGGTTGCAAACTCTTGATAATGTCAACAAGTGCAGCCGTGTTGGGGTTTTTGTTGTCGCTTTCAAGTTTCGTCTTGTAAGCAGTGTAAGCCGTCCCGAGGTCCGTCTTTGCATAAGTGTCGCCCGTGGTGTATTTCTGCTCGGGAACGATCTCCGCGCTGGTTTTGGGAAGTTGTTTCATCGTTGCATTATCGAACGCTTCGCGAGTAATCTTTGCGGTAAGAACGGGGGTGCCGTCATCGTTGACTTCGCCGGAGTCGGTGTACGTGGTAACGTATACTACTTCGTCCGCCAGCGCGCCGACTTTGAAAGCGTTTTTGCCGGTTGATTTGTAAATCTCTTTGGACGTGAAGTCAAGGTTGCCGAAGAGATATTGTGCGGGCAGCGCAAGACCTGTGGTTTCGCCGCCTTTGCCGTTGTTGTAGCCGTAAAGAAGTTGCGAAACGACGTTGCCGATATCGCCGCTTGAAAGGTCGGCGCTGTTTTCTTTAAGCAGGGAGTTGACAAGGTCAAGTAGTTGTTGCGCTTTCAGACTGTCAAGGAGCTTATTGATTGCCGGGTTCATCCCGAGATACTCAAACAGCGTGCCGAGCACCGCGTTAAGGCGAGAATCGGTCAGACGATAATTGTCTTCTTCGATACGAAGGGTTGAATAATTCGTCATTTTGCCGGAGCGGGTGTCCAGAATTTCGGTAATATCGTTGGTGTAGTTATACCAGGCGTCGCTTTCGTATGCGGACGCGTTGGTTGCGCTTTCTTCGATTTCGCTTACCATTTTCTTGTAAGCGTCGGCGATTGCGAGTTTCTCATAATAAACCGTGCCGGGCTGTTTTGAGAAGGTTTCGCCCGCCGCTTTCATCGTGACGTACGCGCCGTCTTTTATGACATAGCAGCCTGCGCTGAACGCTTCGGCGTAGTCGGCAACGGTATACTTAGTGGGACGGTAAACCGTCAGTTTTGCGTATTCGTTGTATTTGATGAGAAGTTCCAGCGCGTTTTCGACGCCGAAGACATAGCCGTCGTATAACAATCCGTTGGGGTTGTATGCGTACGGGCTTTGCGATTGCAAACTATCGAACAAGCCGTCGATGTTGTCCCCGGTGACCTTAATCATTTCACCGTCAAGCCCGCCGACCTGATAATATGCGACCGCCGTATTGAGTTGCGTGCGTTCACGATACATTTTGGGATAATATTCCGAAAGACCGTAAGTCCTTATCACGTTGTCGACGCGTTCGTTCAGTTTATAGGCGTATCCCGACTCGCGTTTGTCTGCGGAAAGGGCGTTGAACCACTGCTTTTGCAAGGAGTAGTTTTCAACCTTAACGCCTTTGTCGGAGTATTCCGTCCTGATCTTGTCAAGTTCCTTTTCGTTGCGAATGTCAAGTCCCGCAACCGGGGCGAGCATGAGCGCAACCGCAAGAATGACGAGTATAATTGTGCGGACAGCCTGTTGTTTTTTCAATACAAGGTAAAGCCCGATTTGAAGCAGCGTGAAACCTGCCCACAAAACGAGCGCCGCCGTAATGCCGTTTTTCGCCGTTTCGGAAAACGCGCCTTCGTTGAAGAAGATCATGCTGTCCTTTGCGACAAACAACATAAGAAGCGGGAAACCGAGTAAATAGAAAATTACTTTCAGAACTTTTGCACAAGTCAACTTTTGCATTTTGTTCATAATTTTCCGTTCTCCTTAATCTAGAATTGCAAAATTATTGCTACTAAATGATATTATATACTACGCGTGCGAGCGTGTCAAACGTATTGTATTCAATTTAATCTATACTTATCCATAAAAAGGTGCCTGAAATCCTGTGTAAACAACGCACGACAGGGCAAAAATTTTACAAATCGAACGATTTATAAGGTTTCCGTCAAAATACGCGGCAGTCGGGTTTTTGCCGACGAAAGAACGTTTGTTCCTGCAAAAATCGGATAAATTATTTTTACGTCGTGGAGTTTTAAGACGTACGTAAAAAGGGCGGAACAAAAAATACAAACAATTTTTTTTCGAGCCGGAATTTCCATAAAATAACCGCACGGGGAAAGAGTCGATTTTTCAAAAGTGTGCGACTTTAAATGATTAAAAACAACAAAGTCGTAACAAACGACAGTAATAAGTGTCATATTGACACTAAACAATTTTATTTTAATTCCGAATAACCCCCTAAATCGTTTGGCGAAAACAAAATAATATGATAAAATATCAATAGAATTTTGGAGGTTACCAATGACACCTGCTTTTGAGACCGTATTTTCCGAAGACGAAATCCCTGCATATCCCCTTGCCATAATCGCTTTACCCGGCGCGGAAGAATTCGCCGAAAAAGTCGATAAATACCTTGTTGACTGGTATGGCAGAGAATGTGCAAAGAAAACCCCCGCATCTTTTATCGTTCCCACCAACTTCCCGCGTTTTACGTCGGGCGACGGCAAGGCAATGATTCTTGATAGCGTACGCGGCAAAGACCTGTACGTCATTATCGACACCGGTAACCACGGCGTGCAATATAAAATGTTCGGACAAATGCAGTGTATGAGTCCCGACGACCATTTCCAAAATCTGAAACGACTTATTTCGGCGGTCGGCGGCAAAGCGTCGCGCATCACAGTCGTTATGCCGCTTCTTTACGGCGGACGTCAGCACAGAAGAAACGCAAGGGAATCTTTGGATTGCGCCATTATGCTGAGAGAACTGGAAGTCATGGGCGTGAAAGACATTATCACTTTCGACGCTCACGATCCCCGCGTTCAGAACGCCGTGCCCCTTATGGGATTTGATAACTTCTTCCCATGTTATCAGATTCTGAAAGCGGTCGTAAGGAAATATCCCGACATCGTTTTCGACAAAGAACACACGATGATTATCTCCCCTGACGAAGGCGCGATGAGTCGTAATATTTATTACGCTTCGGTTCTGGGGCTGGATCTCGGTATGTTTTACAAACGTCGCGACTTCTCTGTCGTCATCAACGGCAGAAACCCCATCGTCGCGCACGAATACATCGGCAATCCCGTTGCGGGCAAAGACATTCTCGTCGCCGACGACATTATCGCAACCGGCGACAGCATGCTGCACCTTGCCAAAGACCTGAAAGACAAGGGCGCAAGACGCATTATCCTCGTCCCCACCTTCGCAATGTTCACGGAAGGCACGGAAAGGTTCGACAAAGCCTATGCGGAAGGTGTTTTCGACGGCGTTATCTCCACAAACCTTTCATACACCTTGCCCGAACTTTCGGAAAGAGAATGGTTTTCAAAGGCGGAATTGTCCAAATATATGGCGTATATCATTTCGGCGTGCAACCACAACGCGTCTGTATCGGGGCTTCTCGATCCGCATGAGAAAATCCATGATTTGCTGCGCAGGCACAACGAAAATCTTAACAAATCTAATAAGTAATTTTATATAAGGAGTTTATTGTGAAAGTTCATTGGTTGGGGCATTCCTGCTTCAAACTCGAAGAGAGCACAGGTACGTCAATCATCACCGACCCGTACCACCCGTACGTCGGTTTCTCGATGCCCGAAGTTTCTTGCGACGCCGTGACACTCAGTCATAATCACGAGGATCACAACTTCATCGAAGGAATCAAGGGCAACCCCGTTATTATCAATAAACAAGGTCTGTTTGAGGTCAAAGGCGTTCACATCAGAAGCCTCCTTACCGACCACGACAAGGAAGGCGGAAGACTGCGCGGACAAAATCTTGTGTTCCAGTATCGCCTTGACGGCGTCGAAGTGTGCCATCTCGGCGACATCGGCGAGGAATGCAACGCAATGCTTGCGGAAGCACTCGTCCCCACAAACGTCCTTCTTATCCCCGTCGGGGGAAACTATACCATCAATGCGGAGGAAGCGAAAGAATACGTCGATAAACTTATGCCCGACGTCGTTATCCCCATGCATTTCAAAACCGAAGATTGCAGCCTTGACATCGACGGTCTTGACGATTTTCTCGATTTGTTTGATAAAGACGAAATCGTGTATCTCGACAGCGATACGGTTGAGTTCGACCGCTTCGACTTCGACGGCGAAAGCACGAAAGTCTACGTTTTCAAAAGTCAGCAATAACGCACACTTTAACGTATAAAGCACATTTTATCGTATAAAACGCTCCGTAATCGGCATATACTTATTATGCAGCGTTTTGTGTTGCGTTTTTATATTCAAAATTTCAAAAATTCGGAGTTTTTATGGATTTTTCACGCGAACAGTTGCAGGACAAAAACCTGTTTGAATTGCGCGAAATCGCGCGCGAAAACAGGGTGCAGTCCCCGACAAAATTAAACAAGGAAGAACTTATTTCACAAATTGTCGAAGCGTCTTCTCAAAGGGTAAAAGGGCTTAAAATCCGCCCGGTTTCACGCCCGTCGAAACTTGTCGACGCCCCGAGAAGGAACGCGCAGAACGACGTCCCCGATAAAGCCGCGGAATCGATAAACGAGATTATGGCTGTCGACGATACCTGCGAAGAAAGGGAAGGTATCCTGGAAATTCACCCCGACGGCTATGGCTTTATCCGCGTCAGAAACTGCGAACACAGCGAAAAGGACGTCTATGTTTCTGCAATCAAAATCAGGAAAGCGGGACTTCGTCAGGGGGATATGATCAAGGGCATCGTGAAGGTCGCTTACGACAATAAGCCCGCCGCGCTTTTAATCATCAATACCGTCAACGGCGTGCCCGCGGAAGAACTCAGAAAACGCCCGCGTTTTGACGACCTTGTCCCCATTTATCCCGACGAGCGTCTGAAACTTGAAAACGCGCGCAGCAAAAACGACTTCGCAATCCGCGAAATCGACCTTATTGCGCCAATCGGAAAAGGGCAGCGCGGTATGATCGTTTCTCCTCCGAAAGCGGGCAAAACAACTCTGCTTAAAAAAATCGCGAACAGCATTTCGGAAAATTATCCCGACGTAACCCTTATTGTATTGCTCATCGACGAGCGTCCCGAAGAAGTTACCGACATGCAAAGAAGCATTAAAGGCGAGGTCGTTTACAGCACTTTCGACGAAATGCCGGAACACCATACGAAAGCGGCGGAACTGTTGCTTTCCCGCGCGAAACGACTTGTCGAAAACGGCAAAGACGTCGTGATTCTAATGGACAGCTTAACCCGCCTTGCGCGCGCATATAACCTGACAATTCCCCCGACGGGCAGGACGCTTTCCGGCGGTATCGATCCCGGCGCGTTGCACAGCCCGAAATCGTTTTTCGGAAGCGCGAGAAATATCGAAAACGGCGGAAGCCTTACCATTATCGCAACCGCTCTCGTCGACACCGGAAGCCGTATGGACGACGTCATTTACGAGGAGTTCAAGGGCACGGGCAATATGGAAATCCACCTTGACAGAAAACTGTCCGAAAAGAGGATTTTCCCCGCAATCGATTTAAACCGCAGCGGCACGAGAAGAGAAGACTTGTTGTTGTCGCAGGACGAGCTGGAAGGCGTGTGGACAATGCGAAAAATTTTGTCGTCGGGCGATACGGAATCGGCAGCTGAAAATCTGTTGCAAATGCTTGTCAAAACTTCGTCCAATGCGGAGTTTATCGAGCAACTTAAACTGCAAATGCGACTTATCGACAAGGAAGGATATACTTTCCGCGGAACCGGCTTAAAATAAACTTTATTGATGAAAAACGCCGCGTAAAACGGCGTTTTTGGTATTATTTCAAAAGATTATGGACAAAAGAACACAGCAAAACAAAGACTTTTTCAACAGTCTTGCAAAGGACTGGGACGCAAGGCAAAAACTGTCCGATGACGATGTTTTCAATCTTATAAAACTTGTGAATATCAACCCCGGCGACAAGGTTCTGGACGTTGCTTGCGGCACGGGAATTATCGACAAGCACCTGTTGAAACTCGGCGCGAAAAACGTTGTCGCAATCGACCTTTCGGAAAATATGATTGCCATTGCAAAGTCCAAGAACAGCGACGAAAATTTGCGATACGAAATTGCCGATTTTTACGACTTTTCGGAAGGCGATTTCGACAAAATCGTGATTTACAACGCTTATCCGCATTTCACGGACACACAAGCGTTTTTGACGGCGATAAACAATAACCTTAAAAAAGGCGGCGAGTTTTCGATAATCCACAGCGATCCGCCAAGCGTTATAAACGCGCGCCATTCGGGCGGGGCGAAAATCGTGTCGAAAGACCTTGAATCTGCAGACGAAGAAGCGAACATTTTCAAGGAACTTTTCGATATCGTACAAACCGTCGACGACGGGGAAAAGTACCTGATACGCGGCAAAAAAAGATAATGAAAGACGACGAAAAACGAGGCGAAACACCTCGTTTTTTCTTCGCTTTTTTCCACGCAAGTACAAGTATCTTGCGTGGGTTTTATGACAAGGATTCCCTTATCGCTTTTATAAGGTGCTACTCGTAAAAACCGAGAGAGACCATAAGTCCTTCGTTGACCTTTCTCATTGCGCCGTCGGACAAATCGCCGATTTTGTCTTTTAATCTGGTTTTATCAAGGGTTCTTAACTGTTCAAGCAATATTACGCTGTCTTTCGGCAGTCCGAACTCGCTTTGCGGAATATCGACGTGAGTCGGCAGTTTGGTTTTGTTGAGTCTGCTGGTTATTGCCGCGGCGATAATCGTCGGTGAATACTTGTTTCCGACGTCGTTCTGTACGATAAGTACGGGACGCACGCCCCCTTGTTCGCTCCCCACGACGGGGCTTAAATCGGCATAATAAATCTCACCGCGTTTTATCATATCGACACCTCCGAATACTTACAATTATGTACACGATGATTTTACCCAAGGGAAACTTCTTTAATACACCCGTCAAAAGCATATTATGAAAAATCGGCGCGCCGCGTGAAGTAAATCGCCGTAAAAGACTGCATATAATAGGGAAAAAGGCGGTGTTTTATGAAAATCGGAATCGTGGGATACGGAAATCTCGGGCGCGCGGCGGAAATCAACGCAAAAAATCTTGGATACGAAATAACGGGGATATTTTCAAGGCGGAACGTAACGTCGCCGTTTAAAACGAAAGTTTTCGACTTCAAAAATTTCGGAAGTTTCGATACGGAGACGGATATTATGCTTTTGTGCGGCGGCAGTAAAACCAATCTTAGGGAACAAAGCCGAATCGTCGCGAAAAGGTTTAATACGGCGGACACTTTCGACACCCACGCGGAAATCGCGGAACACATTAAAGAACTTGACGATATTCAGCAAAAAAGGCGCGGCGTGTCGATAACGGCTGCGGGGTGGGACCCTGGAATTTTCAGCGTGGCGAGAGTCGCGTTTTGCGCGTTCCTTTTTGAAGAGCCGTATACGATCTGGGGCAGGGGCGCGTCGCAGGGACACGGGGAAGCGGTCAGAAGCATAAGCGGCGTGAAAAACGCGGTGCAATACACCGTGCCGAAAGAAAAGGTCGTCGATATGATATTGTCGGGCGAAAAACCTTTGAACACGCCCGAAAGTCTGCACACGCGCGAAGTGTACGTCGTAAAGGAAGACGGCGCGGACGAAAAAGAAATTGAAAACAAAATCAAAAATACGGTATACTATTTCAAGGGTTACGAAACGAGCGTGCGGTTTATTGACGAAAACGAGTTTGAAAAAAACCATAAAAGCCTTGCCCACGGCGGCAGAGTTGCGGCGACGTCTAGCGGGGCAAAACTCGATTTTTCGATTGCGCTTCAAAGTAACCCCGATTTTACGGCAAAGATATTGTTGACTTATGCCCGCGCCGCGGTTAAAATGAACAAAGACGGCGTTATCGGAGGGCTGTCCGTTCTGGACGTTCCGCCGAAATACCTTTGCCACGACGATGATTTTTTAAGGTTTTTGTAATGATTGACGAGTTGAAAAATATCGAATACGTCCTTTTCGACCTTGACGGCACGGTGTCGGACAGTTCGGAAGGAATAACGAAAAGCGCGGACAAAGCGCTTAAATCGGAAGGAATCGACGTTCCTTTTGAAACGCTGACGAGTTTTATCGGACCTGCGCTTCGCGTGAGTTTTGGCCGCTACACCGACGACGTGGAAAAACGCGACAGAATGCTGGACGTTTATCGCGAAAGATACAGCGAAAAGGGCTGGTGCGAAAACAAGATTTATCCCGGCATGGCGGAACTTTTACGCGATCTTCAAAAAAGCGGGAAACACGTCGTGCTTGCAAGCGCGAAACCCGAGTATTTTTGCAGAAAAATCATAAAATATTTCGGAGTGGAGCAATATTTCGATTTTATCGGCGGCAGCGATATGGAAGGAAAGCGCGACGACAAAACCGTGCTTCTGACCTACGTCCTTGACAACATCGGCAACCCCCGGTCGGACAAAATCGTGATGATCGGCGACAGAAAATTCGACGTCGAGTGCGCGCATAATCACGGCATTAAGTGCATCGGCGTAAAGTACGGATTTTCGGAAGGTGACGAGCTTAAAAACGCGGGTGCGGATTTTCTTGCCGACACCGTCGAAGATTTAAGAAAAATGCTGTTATAAAAAAATTCCGCTTGAACACAGGCGGATTTTTTGTTATTTATTAAGTTTATATATAATAATGTCTTTTTGTATAAAAATACTACATAATTTTTCTTTTTACAAAAAGTCGAATATTTTTCGCTTGAAAAACCGAAAGTCTTATGTTATAGTATTTTTATGAAAATTTGAAAAAAGGGGGCTATTGTATGAGAATAGCAATCGGATGTGACCACGGCGGATTTATTTTGAAGGCCGCGGTCGTTGATAAACTCAAAGAACTCGGACACGAAGTCGTCGACTTCGGCACAAACTCGGACGCATCGGTCGATTACCCCATTTACGGAGAAGCAGTGGCAAACGCCGTCGCAAGCAAAGATTGCGACCTCGGTGTGTTGCTTTGCGGCACGGGCATCGGTATTTCGATTGCCGCAAACAAGGTCAAAGGTATCCGCGCGGCAGTCGTTGACAACCTTTTCTGCGCGCAAGCCTGCAAGGAGCACAACAACGCCAACATTATCGCAATGGGTGGCAGGGTAGTACGTCCCGAACTTGCGGTGCAAATCGTGGAACTTTGGCTGAAAACCGAATATGCGGGCGGACGTCATCAAAGACGCCTTGACGAAATCGCCGCAATCGAGGACAAGAACTTCAAATAATAATTACACGAGGAATTTTAATGATTCAGGAAGTAATAACAAATATCACGAGCGCCGAAAATCAGGCGGAAGAAATCGTCCGTGACGCAACGGCCCGCGCAAAGGAAATCAGGCTGAAAGCCGAGTCCGAAGCCGACGTTATTCTGAAACAGGCTGCAAAAGACAGCAAGGACGCAACCCGTCTTCGTCAGAACAACGCGGAAGTCGCGGCGCAAAGAAAAACCGAAATGATCGCAAGGGAAGGCAACAAGGAAATCTCGGACTTTATCTCAAAATGCGTCGTGAACGAAGACGCCGCGGTCGAAACCGTAAAAGAAAAACTTTTCACAAAATATGGCAATCGTTGATATGAAAAAACTTACCCTTGTCGCTTACGGCAAGGATAAGCACGCGCTTTTGAAAACGCTTGAAAAAACGGGCGTCGTCGAAGTGCAGCGGTCGGAACTTATCGAAAACACTTTTAATAAGGAAAACCTTGACAGGCGTGACGAAATCATGTCTGCTATGTTGCGCCTTCAATTCGTTTTCGACTTTCTGAAAACCGAAAGCCGCACCGCGGTACTTATCAAAAAATCGGAAGCCAAGGCGGAAAAACATAAAACGCCGGTCGCGCCCGAAGACGTCCTGAACGTAACTCCCAAAAAGAAAAAATTCATAAATCCGACGCCCAGAATCGGCTTTGAAAAGTTTTATGAAATCGAAGGGCGGGAAGACGAAATCATGTCGAAAGTTTCCCGTCTGGAAGAAATCAGCCGTCGTTACGCCGATATAAAGGCGGAAACGAACAAACTTTGCGCGACAATCGACGGGCTGTCGGTTTATTCCGACGTCGCCGTCAAAATGTCGGCGTTTTGCGATACCGCGCATACGTCGGTCGTTCTCGGCGTTATAGATTCTTCAAAAACTTCCGTCCTTGAAAAAATCAGGAGCGAATATCCCGTATATATCGAAACTATGGGAGGCGGCAAATTGCTGCCCGTTGCGGTCGTCGCGCTGAAATCCGACGCCGACAAGGTTTTTGAAGCCCTAAACGTTGCGGACTTTGTGAAAACGTCGTATAACTTCGACGTTACCGCAAGCGAAAAAATCGCGGAACTCGAACAGGACGTAAAAACGCTCAACAGGGAAAAGCAAAGCCTCCTCGAAGAATCTTTGTCTTTTGAAGACGATATTCCCGACTTCAAACAACTTTACGATTATTACACCGTCGAAAACGCGCGACTCGTTGCGTCCGACGGGCTTGCTCTTACGAAAACTTCGTTCGTCCTGGAAGGCTGGTTCCCGAAAGACGAGGAAGAAAAGGTAGTCGGCGCAATTAAAAACACCACCGACGCGGTCGTTATCGAAACGCGCGATCCCGTTGCCGGCGACAGCGTGCCGACTCTTACCAAAAACAACAAAATCGTCGCGCCGTACGAAAACATTACGAACATGTACTCGCCCCCGTCGTATCGGGACGTCGATCCGAATCCCGTCGTCGCGTTTTTCTATTTCCTTATTTTCGGAATTATGATGGGCGACGCCGTGTACGGACTTATCCTTATGCTGGGCGGTTTTTTGGGATATTTTTTGTTGAAACCCCCTCCCGGAAAAGGCAGAATATTTCTGATTATCGGAATGGGCGGATTATCGACGTTCATCTGGGGCGTGGTCTTCGGCGGCTGGCTTGCGTTTGACGTATCGGGTACGTTTTTGGAAAAACTTATCTGGTTCAAGCCCATTGACGAAACAAACCCGAACACCGCGCTTTATATGCTGGGATTAAGCCTTGCGGTCGGCGTGGTGCAAATCAACGTCAGCCTTGCGATGAAAGGATATCTCCTTGTAAAACGCGACAAAGACGTTATCGGCTTGTTCAACGAGGTCATAAGCTGGTTTTCGATACTCATCGGCATTATCCTGCTTGCGCTTAACATGCTGCTGAAACTTGCCGACGGGTTCAAAATCGCGGGTATCGTGTTTATGGTGGTCGGCGTACTGCTGATACTCGTTCTCGGCGGGCGCGGCAAAAAGGGCATCAAAAAGATATTCGGCGGGTTTTCGCAACTTTACGGCGGCGTAAACTTTTTCAGCGATATATTGTCGTACAGCCGTTTGTTCGGCTTGGGACTTTCAACGGCGGTCATCGGAATGGTCGTCAACGAAATCTGCAAAGTTATCATCAATATACTGACGTTCAACGGCATATCCGTGCTTGGCGTTATCGTGGCGATCCCCATTTTTGCGGTCGGGCACGTCTTTAATATCGCAATCAACACGCTTGGCACTTATATCCACGACGCAAGACTTCAATTTATTGAATTCTTCGGAAGATTTTTCGAGGGCGGCGGACACGTTTTCAAACCCCTCGGCTCAAATACAAAATACAACTATATAGAAAAGTAGGAGGGTACTTTTTATGTCATTAGGTTTAGTTTTTGCAATGCTCGGCGCAGCGCTCGCGGCAGGACTTGCAGGCGTAGGCTCGGCAATCGGTGTCGGTATGGTCGGTCGCTCGGCGGCAGGCGTCACTGCGGAAGATCCCGACAAATTCTCGAAACTTCTCGTTTTGCAGCTTCTTCCCGGTACGCAGGGCATCTACGGCTTGCTTATCGCCTTTATGGTATTCCTTAAAATCGGCGTTTTCAACAGCGCGGGTATGACGGATATCTCATGGCAGGGCGGTCTCACCATTCTGTTCGCTTGCCTCCCCATGGCAATCGTCGGTTTGCTGAGCGCACTCCATCAGGCAAAAGTCGCAGTGTCGGGCGTCGCTCTCGTTGCGAAGCGTCCCGAAGAATCGGGTAAGGCAATCACCATGGCGATCATGGTCGAAACGTATGCGGTTCTCGCGCTCCTTATCTCGTTCCTCGGCGTATTTATTCCCAAAATCGTTTAATTAAAATGGAAGGAAAAGACGTTATTATTGAAAAAATCCTGTCGGACGCAAGACAAGAAGCCGATAAAATCGTCGCGGAAGCAAACGACTACGCAACCGCTACGCTCGATAAGGCAAGGGCGCAGGCAAAGGACAAAGTTTCCGTTGCCGAAAAAGCCGCCGAAACCGCGGGCGTCGAATACGTCGGTCGTCGCATAACCGTCGCCGGGCTTGACCTTAAAAAGGCAAAGCTCAACGCAAAAATCGCGCTTCTGGACGACGTTTACGACAAAGCGGCGGACGCGGTCAGAAACGTCCCCGACAAGGATTACAAAAACCTTATCGAAGGTATGCTCGATTCTGCTGCCGAAGACGGCGACGTCGTCACGATTTCAAAAAACGACGCCAAAGTTCTGACGAAAGCATTTTTCGATTCTTATTCGAAAAAACGCGGCATTAACCTTTCGTTAAGTAAGGATCTCGGCGACTTCAAAGGCGGCGTCGTGCTCAGCGGCGGCGGGGTTGACAAAAACCTTACGCTCGAAGTCGAAATCAAGTTGTTGAGAGAACTAACCGAAAGCGAAATCGCCGGACTTTTGTTCAAGGGTGTCTGAAATGGCGGATAATTTGTTGTACGTCAACGCGCGTATAAAAGCGCTTGAAAACGGGCTTATGAGTCAACTGCACGTTTCGCGTCTTATCGACGCCGAAAACGTTAAGGACGCTTTCAAAATTTTGCAGGAATGCGGGTTTTCCGAAGGCGTTGCGCTTGACGATTACCGCTCGTACGAAAACCTTGTCGCGCTGAAAGAAAAAAACGTCGTCGACTTTTTCAAGGAAAATATGCTTGAAAAAACCGGTATGGACGCCGTGCTTCTGAAAAACGATTATCACAACGCGAAAGTTCTGATAAAAGCGAAGTATCTGCGCCTTGACGACGTGAAAGACATGCTTATGCCCGCAGGGCTTTTCGACACCGACAAAATGAAGGCGGATATTTTTGACGACAATTACGAAAGTTATCCGTCCTTTATGGCGGAAGCGCTTGACGCAATCGACGTTCAGTTCGCAGACGGCAACAGAAGCCCGAGGTTTATCGACGTAACCCTTGACAAGGCGATGTTTTCCGATATGTACGCCCGCATTTCAAAGTGCAATCAGCAGGCTTTGAAAGACTGGCTGAATCTTTTAATCGACACCGCAAACGTTTCGGCGTTTTTAAGGTGCAGGAAACTTCACCTTGACAAAAGCGTGTTTGACGAAGGTTTTGTCGAAAAGGGCAGCATAGACAAGGCTTGGTTTGACGAATTGTACGAGTCGTCGGACGATGTCGTGAAAGATAAGGCGAAACTTTTAATAAGCGTCGGCGATCTTATCGACGTTGCGTTGTCGGACGCGGACGGCATGGTCAGGTTCGAAACCGCCGTCGACAACAAAATCACGAAACTGTTCAAGGACAATAAATACGACATGTTTTCGGTTGCGCCCATCGTCGGGTATTACTTCGGCAGGCTCACCGAAATCAAAGCCGTCAAACTTATCGTGTCGGCGGTCAAAAACAACCTTGATAAAAATCTTTTAAGACAAAGGACGAGAGATCTTTATGCTTAAAAAAGACGAAAACAATACGGTTACCGGCAAAATCGCCGTCGTGGGCGACAAGGACAGCGTCCTTGCGTTCAAGGCAATCGGGCTGGAAGTCCACGCCGTCGAAAGCGCGGACGAGGCGGCAACCGTCCTTAAAAAACTCGCGCGGGACTGCGCGGTCATATTCATTACCGAACAAATCGCCGAAAAAGTCAGCGACGTCATTCAGAGATATAAGGCGCGTCCTTATCCCGCCGTCATTCCCATTCCTTCGGGAGAGGGCAGCAACGGCTTTGGTATGGACGGCATAAGAAGCGACGTGGAAAAGGCTATCGGCGCGGATATTTTGTTTAACAGAGAGGATTAACATTATGCAGAAAAACGACTTAAACGTTGGTAAAATCGTAAAAGTCAGCGGCCCGCTTATCGTTGCGGAAAATATGGGCGACAGCAAAATGTACGACGTCGTCCGCGTCAGCGATAAGAAACTTATCGGCGAAATTATCGAACTTCGCGGGGATAAAGCATCCATTCAGGTCTATGAAGAAACCTCGGGACTGGGCCCCGGCGAAAACGTATATTCAACCGGCTATCCTCTGTCGGTCGAACTCGCGCCCGGACTTATCGAAGGTATTTACGACGGTATTCAACGCCCGCTTGAAAAACTTAAAGAGGCTTCGGGCGACCGTATTTCAAGGGGTATCGATATCCCCGCTATCGACCACGATAAAAAATGGCGTTTCGTGCCGACGAAAAAAGCAGGCGACAAAGTGTCGTCGGGCGACGTTATCGGCACCGTCAAAGAAAACGAAATCGTTACCGTGAAAATCATGGTGCCTTTCGGCGTCGAAGGGACGATTGAAAAAATCGAAGAAGGCGACTTCACCGTCGACGAAACAGTCGCGGTCGTCAAAACGGCAAAGGGCGAGAAGAACCTGAAAATGCTGCAAAGATGGCCCGTCCGTAAAGGCAGACCTTATAAAGAAAAACTTTCGCCGTCGATGCCGATGGTCACCGGTCAGCGCGTTATCGACACGCTGTTCCCGATTGCCCGCGGCGGCGTTGCTGCCGTTCCCGGTCCGTTCGGAAGCGGTAAAACCGTCGTTCAGCACCAGCTTGCAAAATGGGCGGACGCAGACATTATCGTCTACGTCGGCTGCGGCGAACGCGGAAACGAAATGACCGACGTTTTGAAAGAATTTCCCGAACTGAAAGACCCGAAAACGGGACAATCGCTGATGAAACGTACGATTCTTATCGCGAATACGTCGGATATGCCCGTTGCGGCGCGTGAAGCGTCCATTTACACGGGTATCACCATCGCCGAATATTTCCGCGATATGGGCTACAACGTCGCTATCATGGCGGACAGTACCTCCCGTTGGGCAGAAGCGCTTCGCGAAATGAGCGGACGATTGGAAGAAATGCCCGGCGAAGAAGGCTATCCCGCTTACCTTGCAAGCCGCCTTGCGGAATTCTATGAAAGAGCGGGTATCGTAAAAGTTCTCGGAAACGAAGATACGGTCGGCTCGATTACGGCAATCGGCGCGGTTTCGCCTCCGGGCGGCGACCTTTCCGAACCCGTTTCGCAGGCAACCCTTCGTATAGTTAAGGTTTTCTGGGGGCTTTCGGCGTCGCTCGCTTACAAACGTCACTTCCCGGCAATCGACTGGATTCAAAGTTATTCCCTTTACGCAGACAGGCTTGCCGACTGGTACACCGATAATATGGGCGAGGAATGGAACGTAATGCGTCAGGAATTTATGTCGATTTTGCAGGACGAGGCGCGGCTGGACGAAATCGTCCGACTTGTCGGTATGGATGCGCTCGGCGCAAAAGACCGCTGGACGATGGAAACCGCAAAATCCATCCGCGAAGACTACCTGCATCAGAATGCTTTCCACGAGGTCGATACCTACGCCTCGCTCAAAAAACAAGCCGAAATGATGCGACTGATCCTTGAAAACTACAAGCTCGGGCTCGAAGCGCTTGAAAAAGGCGTCGATATCGAAGATATGCTTGCAATTCCCGTCAAGGAACAAATCGGCAGAAGTAAGTATATCCCCGAAACGGAAATAAATAAATTCAACGACATCGAAAAAGACCTTAAAGAAGAAATGCTGTCGCTTGTCAGCGAGGGAGGACGTGACTGATGCTTAAAGAATATAAAACTATCCGCGAAATCGTCGGACCTCTTATGCTCGTTGAGGGCGTCGAGGGTGTAAAATACAACGAAATGGTTGAAATCGTCGCCGCAGACGGCGCAATCCGCCGCGGTAAAGTATTGGAAATCAACCGCGATAAGGCGCTCGTTCAGTTGTTCGAGCCGTCGCAGGGCATTCAGATGTCATCGTCCAAAGCAAGATTTTTGGGCAAGAGCATGGAACTTGCGGTGTCCGAAGATATGCTCGGCCGCGTCTTCGACGGTATCGGCAATCCCCGTGACGGCGGCGCGCCCGTTATCCCCGAAGACAGACTTGACGTAAACGGTCAGCCTATAAACCCCGCCGCGCGCGATTATCCCGACGAATTCATTCAGACGGGCGTCAGCGCAATCGACGGGCTTAACACCCTTGTCAGGGGACAAAAACTGCCTGTGTTCAGCGTATCGGGACTTCCCCATGCGGAACTTGCGGCGCAAATCGCAAGACAAGCGAAAGTTCTGAACAGCGACAGCAAATTCGCCGTCGTTTTCGCCGCTGTCGGTATCACCTTTGAAGAAGCGGATTTCTTTATCTCCGATTTCAGAAAAACAGGCGCAATCGAACGCGCGGTGCTTTTCATCAACCTTGCAAACGATCCCGCGGTCGAACGTATCGCAACGCCGCGTATGGCACTGACCGCAGCGGAATATCTTGCGTTTGAAAAGGGCATGCACGTGCTTGTCATCACGACGGATATCACGAACTACGCCGAAGCCTTGCGCGAAGTCTCCGCCGCACGAAAAGAAGTGCCCGGTCGCCGCGGCTATCCCGGTTATCTGTACACCGACCTTGCGACGCTTTACGAACGCGCGGGAAGAATCAACGGGAAAGAAGGCTCGATTACGCAAATTCCCATTCTTACGATGCCCGAAGACGACAAGACGCACCCCATTCCCGACCTTACCGGATACATCACCGAAGGACAAATCATTTTGTCGCGTGAACTTTATAAAAAAGGTGTAACGCCGCCTATCGACGTGTTGCCGTCCCTCTCCCGTCTGAAAGACAAGGGTATCGGCGTCGGAAAAACGCGCGAAGACCACGCGGACACGATGAACCAGTTGTTTTCGGCTTACGCAAGGGGCAAGGAAGCAAAGGAACTTTCAACCATTCTCGGCGAAGCGGCACTTACCGAAATCGACAAAAAATACGCGCATTTTGCGGACGAGTTTGAAAATAAATACGTCTCGCAAGGCTTCAATACAAACAGAAGTATAAATGACACTCTGGACATCGGCTGGGAACTTTTAAGACTCCTTCCGAGGAACGAACTCAAACGTATCAAGGATAAATTCCTTGACATGTATTATGACAAATCCGAGGGATTAAATGGCTAAAATGAACGTTAATCCCACTCGTATGGAATTAAGGCGGCTTAAAACCCGTCTTAAAACCGCAACGAGAGGGCACAAACTTTTGAAGGATAAGTCGGACGAAATGATAAGACAGTTTATGGTTTACGTCCGTGAAAACAAACGCCTTCGCGAAGAAATCGAGGACGAGCTTTCAAGCGCGTTGAAAGGCTTTACCCTGGCGCGCGCCGTTTCGTCCAACGCCGTCATCGAAGAAGCCGTGATGATGCCCGCAACGAAAGCCGAAATCTCGCTTTCGTCCGATAACGTCATGAGCGTCGAAGTGCCAAGTATCTCCGTTGTCGAACACGAAGGACAGGACAAATATCCTTATTCTTTCGACACCGTTACGTCGGAACTTGACGCGTCGATCGGCACTCTTTCGACACTGCTTGTGAAACTCGTAAAACTTGCGGAAGTCGAAAAAACCTGCAATATGCTCGCCGACGAAATCGAAAAGAACCGCCGTCGCGTCAACGCTCTTGAATACGTAATGATTCCGCAAATCGAGGAAACCATAAAGTATATCAATATGAAACTTGACGAGAACGAAAGGGCGTCGACGATTAGGCTGATGAAAGTTAAGTCTATGATTGAGCAAAAGTCATAATTTTGCGATATTTTGCTTTTTCGGCGGAACCCGAAAAATCGTGT
>OGQO01000294.1_pt1 | contig 54527 bp, 41 predicted proteins | sample 1553241 | NCBI WGS metagenome assembly OGQO01 (sample SAMEA2579933, study PRJEB22360) | human gut metagenome | biome: human gut; feature: human-associated habitat; material: faeces | place: Denmark | collected 2008/2010
ATAATTAATTATAACTAATTATAACGCCTCGATAATCGTTACGTCTTTTAGCGACGCGACTTCCGTCCACGAAAAACTAATCGTATTCGGTTGCCTGCGAACGTTGTCCATCGGCTTGTTCGAACTTTGCGTCAACGTAACAATAAACGATTGCCCAAATCTGTCTTTGAGTAATTTCGGGTTGCTCGAGAAAACAAACTTTCTCCACGCCAAAAGCATATCGACTTTTTGATTCGAGCTCAAAACGCGGTCGTTCCATAACTTTTCCTGATAGCCCGCTTCGTCTGTGTTTTTCGCCAAATAAGCGGGAATAACGTCGCGACCGAGCAAACACGAAACGCTGCCAGAAACATAATTCATTTTTCCTTGCGAGAAACGCGAATAAGTGCTGAGCGTTTGCTGCTCGTTGCGAGCGATGTTTTGGGCTTGTTCGCCCGTTTCGACATTGAGGTTGAAAAGCCACACGTTGTCGGAAGAAGCCGTAAAATTCTTCCAGCTGCCGTCAACGGGCGTGAGCTCTGTGAGGCTCCAATAATCCCAGTTAACGGGAACATTCGCCGTGAGTTTTTGGACTTCGTTGTCTGCTTGCCCAGGGTAAATAACGTAACGGTATTTTCTGCCGTTCGAAACGTTGTAATCTTTAAAATGGTATTGTTGAAGCCCTTGCGCCACGATTTCAAGGCTCGTTAATGCTTCGACGTTCTTATCGATATCACCTTCTGCGGGAATTCTGTCGATTTCTTGCTTGAAGACATCGAGTGTCAACGTGTCGGAACCGCGAACGGTTGAATAACCTTCGCTTTCCCCTATCGCGGGGTCATCTGATTTTTTGTAATTCAGCAAAACCACCGCCTTACTTTTATCTGTCGTGCCATATTCCATCGGAAGTTTGTCGGGCTCGACGATGGGGACTTTATCACCATCAAAAATATTCACATAACGAACGGTTTGGTTTTTATGATGAACTGTCAAACCCGTCGTTCCGAAGCCATCGCTCGGCGATAAATAAATCGTCATTTTTTTATTCATTGATTTCCACCTCCCGTCGTCCCAGTTGTTGCGGGCTCATAACCATCGACTTTCAACTCGACTTTTCTTTCGTCTGTTACACCAGCCTGCGTCGGGTCGAAGTTTTGGAACATTGCCTGAATTGTAAACGTTTTTCCATCAAGCTCCTGCCGACCAGAATGATTTCCCGTCGCATTAACGTCTTTTTGCTGATAAACGCCGTAATCGGATTCGTCGCACCAATAATATTCGGTCTCATTTTCGGGCCAGTAATTCCATTCGTCCTCGATACTTTCGACACAAATTGTGCTGTCATCTGCCTGCGTGACCTGCGTCAGCTTTTTGTCCGACCAGAAACCGAACGAACCTGTCGCGCCCGTGCTTTTCGCAAGGCAGAAGCCCATACCGAAATCGTCGGGGTTAGCCGAACTGTTATAAGAGCCAGCACCGCGAATGTTTTTATAACCTTCTTTAATCGTACTCGTATTATCGGCTCCTTTCTCATAAACCGCGTCACAATCGATATAGTCATATTTATCACTCGGAGGATTTATTTCTTGACCCCCTTCGTTTTTGCCCTTATCTTCGCGCATCGCATAAACAACGGGTTTTATCTCCGTTCTCCAAGCAACGCCAGTCGAACGAATAACTTCTTTCCCCTTGACGTATTCCGACCCGTTTTGACGATAAATCGCCATTTCGGCGTATAATTGCCCGCGCTTGTCGTTCGCCTTTGTCAAATTCTCCTTCCAAGGAACGGTGTCGGGTTCGAGCCCAACCTCGCAAATCGTCTTTGAATCGACGCCGCGATAAACCCCAATTTCGTGTTCAACGCGAATCATCGGACCTTCGAAGTACGTCGAGAGCCCAGAATGTTCCGAGGCTAAAACGTAGGTGTTTTCAGACGGCCCGTATAACGTGCCTGTTAAATTGCCGCTAAATCTCATTCGGTTGTACTTCAACAGTGAATCTCTGTTGAGCGTGTCGTTACCGTAATTGATTGTAACGCCCGTGGCACCCTTATTATAAGTAATGTGATCGGAACTAGCGTTTGTGACTAAATATGTCTTTTTATCGGCGTCTGCCGTAATAAAAGGTATCTTCCCCGCTGTTTCGCCATCGTCTTTCTTTACCAAGTAATCGATGTACGCAGCGTCAGCGGAAGACGGAAGAACAACGCCTGTCACCGACATGTCGATTTCGACGGCTGCGTCGTTGCACACAAAATCGGCTTTTAAATCTTTGAACGGTTGGGAAGGAAACTCAACTTGTATGGTTATAACCGCCTGCGCCGTTTGAATTCTTCCGAGCGTATCTTGTACCGTAACCGATAACAAATAAACGTGCTCGTTTTCCAAACCGACGAACTTCGCTGAAATCGTGCCAGAATATTGAACTTCGGTTTCTTTAATCGTGCCGTATAATAAATCTTCGAGCGTCCACTTATAAGACGACCAGGAAGCTTTAACGTCAGTTCCTGGTTTGTATGTCGCCGAGACATCGAGAATTCGACTGTTATGGATATATTCACCCGAACCTTCGGTATTGAAACCTTCAATTTTCAACTTCGCGTGGTTATAAGCGTAAAACGGGTTTTCATCGCTCGTTTTGAAAAACGAAGTAAAAGAATAAGTATCGACGTCGGGTGTGAAATTCGGGTAGGCGTTGTCCTTCAAATCTTTGTCCACCAAAACAAACCAATCGTCTGTGTCGATTTTAACATTGTTATAAACGTGAGAAGCCGTTCCTTTGAGACAGTTAAATCTCATTCCGCTTTCCAAACCGACGAAGGGACGAACGTAAACTTTATAACCGTCAGTTTCGTTCCCATCGCCCGTTTTGAAAATTTTGCCAAAAGTTTGAGCGTCTTTGGTAGTTCCGTTCGGGTAGATTTTTATCGCTTCTTCGGGCTTAAAACCGAGTGGGGTCGAACCAAGCGTGCCCGAAGAAGTCGCTGTTGAATCCCAGTTTTCGCCTGTTCGTTTGACAAAGAACGATTGTCCGAGAAATTCCGCCCATGTGTCAGCCATCGCGGGACGTTGCCAAGTTATAACGACATGCCCTTCCGTACTTCCTTCTTCTTTAGGTACCCATTTTGCCGAGACAAATAAGAACACGCCATTGTCTTTGCTTAAAAGTAAATCATCGGTGTTTGAACCGCTATCTGCGTCGTTTTGGTTTTTAACCAAAAGAAGAGTTTCGCCAGCAATAAACACGCCTTTGACACCCGCTCCACAAAAAGCGCTTAAAGGAACTGAAAAATTCTTGACTTCAGGATAATTATCCAGCCAAGTGCCAGTATTCCCGTTGTATTGCTGTATGTTCTGAGTATAGTAGTATTTAGAAGTTTGTTCCGAAGCGGTAAAAATTCCTACTTTATAAAGACCACCATCGTCCCCACTTATTGTTTTATCTTCCCCTTGTGAATCTTTGTCCATTGCATAAGCGGTGATGTCGTCAACGATTCGATTCGTTTTAATATATTCAACATTATTCGTATTTTTGAATATTTGGAAATAACTCGCGTTCCCAATTTGTTCGTCGGTGAACTCGCCTTTTTGCGGGTATAAATAACCATAAGTATGGTCGTAACTTTCAATCAAAACTCGCTCGCCGACAGTCGTTTTTTTGTCATCTTTGTATAATTGAATGAAATAATCGGCGTAAATTTCTTCCGATAATTTGCTCTGAATTCTGTCTTTCGTCGAGCCGATAATCGTTCCAGAAACAACCGTCATGTCATAAGCATCGTTATTGGTCGGAAGTTGGCTGAACCCGCCGTCAGTTATCTGCCCTTGCGCGAGTGTTATCTGCCATTTGTAGGGTTGGTACGGGTAATTGTTTCTAAGTAAAGGTTCACCTTTTTCATCTGTTTTAAATCCAGCCGTGTTTTTATCTTTATTGTATGGTTCAAATGGAATTTTTAACTCGCTCTCGTTGAGCCCCGTATAGCCAGCGGGCAACGGTTTGAATTCTTTATCTTCGTAAACGGGTTCATTTTTGCTGTCGAAGATTTTTAATTTATAACCCGTTACGGGAACGTTATTAGTGTTCAATTCGCAGGTTATAACTTGCGGCTTATCTAAATCCCACGTCTCCATAAACGGAGCGCAGTTACTTGGTTTGTATATTGCCATAATTTCCTCCTCTTTGATTTTGTTTTTTGAGCATGGCGGGCGGGAGGTTTTCTCAACCCGCCGCACCCAAGTAATGGTGTTCGATTTTTTGTCAGAAAACCGAACAAAAACTGTAAAAGTGTTGAAACTTTTATATAATAAAAGAACGATTTTATTTATCGCGCTTTAATCAAACAGCCGACGTACCGCAATCGAGAATAAATTCAACTTCTTCGTCGATTTCAATTGTCGGGTTAACGCTCGCCGTGCCAGTTACTTTCAAACCAACACCCGCCGCTACAGAAGTAACTGTACCAACGTTCTTGGTGAAACCTTGCGCTGCGACATAATCGGCGACGGCTTTCGCAGTCGGCAAATCAGCACCCTCGGCTGTAACGGTTTCTGCAACGCCTTTTTTAGCAGCGGCGCCAAGACCAGCAACTAAATCAGCCGAAAGTTTGTTTTCAGCAGTTATAGCAGCTTGTTTGCCTGCCAATGCGTCAGTTAATCCAGCGACCTGAGATTGCGTAATTGCGATAGCTTGCTTTTCAACGGTTATTTTACCATCAGTTTCGCTTATCGATTTGATGGTTTCTCCAGCACCAACAGCAGTTGCTTCAACGTCGAGTTTGCCGATTTCAGCTGCGACATAATCAGCGACAGCCTTGTTAGTCGGAAGATTCGCCTCGTCAGCAGCCGCAACAGCAGTCGCAACTCCAACAGTGCTCGCCTTAACATTTGAACCACCGTTGCCGAGAACGATTTTGTCCGCAGTTAATTCCGTTCCTTTGACATAACCATCAAAAGACGGTTTTTCAGTTTCGATTTCTTGGAATTCGTAATACGGAGCAGCTGCGTTTACTTTAGTAACCCATTCGTCAAGAATGTCCGTGTCCGTAAAATAAATCGTATCGCCGACGACGAAGCTACCAGCTTTACCGATAGCGGTCGTATAAGCCGCATCAGATTTATTCTTGTAAACATAAGCGGTCGCCCTTCCACTAACCTTTTCAACAAGCGCCGTTACGCTTTGTCTAATATCGGAGTGCGCTTCTGTCGAGCTGTTATGCGTCGATATCTTCGCATCAACCTGTGCGGAAGTCTGCGCAGCATCGGCAGTCTTTTTCACGGCCGCAAGCGCCGCATCGTTCGAAGTCTTATAAGCGTCAATATCGCCCTGCGCCTTAGTAGCAGCGGCCTGTGCTGTTTCAGCAGCGGCCTGTGCTGTTTCAGCAGCGGTTTGGGCAGCTTCAGCGGCAGCTTGAGCCGTCGCAGCGTCGTCAACGCCTTTCTGCGCTTTAGCAAGCAATTCAGCCCAACCTTTTACAACAGCGGCATCGCCAACCACAACTCCGTCTTTTTTGAGAACCAACGAACCATCGGTTGTGCCTGTTTCAAGCGTGTATTCAGCCGCAGGAGGGATAGCGCCGATTTGTTCGTCGACATAAGCTTTCGCGTTCGCTTCAGCGGTTGCAGCAGCCCCAGCGACGTCTGCACCAACTTCGGCTGGCGTATAACTCGGCTTTGTTGCCGCTTTAGCCCAACCATAAACATCGGCAGCAAGGGCGGAAGCCCAATTGAGTTCTTTAAATGTTTTTACGCCATCAACGCCAACTTTAAACATTACAGGGGGATTCTCTTTCTTCGCAGGATCCGCCGTTTCGATTTCAGCGATTGCTATTTCACCTTTTTTAAGCGCTAATTCGCTCGCCTGCCAATTCGCAAGCGTGTCATATTTTAATTGAATTCTTGTTTTCAAAAGTTTTTCTGCCATAATAAATTTTAAACTCCTTTATATTTTGAATTAAGCAATTGCATTCCCGCCATCAAGAATGAGTAATTTAGCGCCCTGAGTAAGTTTATCCGTGCTAACACTTTCAATCATAGCGTCTTTAACGCCCAATGCCTTGATTCCAAACGCACCGTCGGTAAGTTCAAGACCGCCATCTGCTTTAGCACTATAAACCATCGCTGCAGGAATATCAACATAAGCGTGGTTATGAGCATCAAGTTCGACAAGTCTATGGGTCGCCGTAACTTCTGCCGTTTTTTCTTCTTCGGTCGCAAGCTTGAAACCACCAATCTTTTCAGCAGTCGCAGCAGGAACTTCTGTGAGCGCACCGAGCGTAGCGGCGGTTACTTCAACAGGAGCAGAACCGTCATAACTCTCTGAACCAATCGTAAGAGCGTTCGCAACTTTGTTAGCGGTAGCAGCTGTCGTCGCTTCAGCAACAGCTCCTTCAACCTTCGAACCCTGAATCGTAGCAGCCGCGATAAGCGCGTTTACTTGTTCAGCGGTCTGTTTGTCAGCAACAGCAGCGTTGATTTCTTGCGTAACGTCTGCGCTCTTCGCATAGTCGATAAGAGCTGCGTCGGTTATGTACGCGTTTGTGTCGAGTTCAACGCCGTCAGCGGTCTTTTTAACCAAGCCAGCACCAGTAAGAGCGGCAATAGCCGTAAGTGTATCATTCTTGTCTTGTTTTTTATCAAGTTCTGTTTTTATAAGCCCGAGTTCGGTTGTTAAATTTTGAATGTTTTCGCTCATCTTCTCTAATTCAGATAATTCTGCGAATTTCATCCAAGAACTAAACGAATCAATGTTTCTGGCGTCGGTAAGCATGTATAAACCATTATTACCTTTTTCAGTGTCGTTCCCAACCGCCACAATCATGCCGTTATAAATGCCCGAAACGCTCCATGAACTCGGATCTATTAAATCAGACTTTTTTTTAACGAGCATTCGGGCATCGAATGGGGCGGATTTTTTTACCTCGTAATTATTGCTCGTCGTAAAAACGCCTCTAATTCTTGCCATATTAAATCTCCTTGATTAAAAATCTGAAATAATTTTCACCCATAGTTCCATAAGTCTCAATATTATAATCAAAACGATTATAAAAAACAGTGGTTCCATCAATCAGTTTTTCTACTGTTTCCTTTTCCACCCAACTATTCGCTACAACAGTTTCTTCTGCGTTATCGCCATAAAACCAATTCCATGTGCCTTTGTTCATATCCCAGCTTTGAATTCCGCAAATCTTAATTCCTTTAGGGAGTAAAATGCTCTGTACGTCCGAAGCCAATTGCATATCGGGGGTTTTGATTTGATAACCGCTAATCAACCCGTCGTTGCCAAACAATCCGACTTTTTGATAATCTTCATCTTCTATCGGAATTAATTCAGTTGAAAAGTTATCTTCGGTATACTCGCCGTTTAAACCGCTGTAAGAAGCCGTTAAGCCGATAATATTGACCTTTTTGCTCAGCTCGCCTGCGGGATATGGATTATCAAACGGAGCGCCGAGACTATTTAAAGGCTGCTCGCCTTCGTTGTAATAAACCGCGAAAGTTGTGAGATTTTCACCAGGTTTTAAAGCCGCTATATCTAATGAGAAGTTATAGTTTAATTCTTGGGTTTCATAATCCACTTCATTCGCCACATATTTGTATGGCAAACCAGCTCTGAAACCGCTCGTCCCATAATCAGGGGTTATACTTCCTCTGTCGAATTTAAGCGTTCCCTTTAAAGTATAAAGTGCGCCGCAAACCCCAAATAAAGGTTGAGTAATTTCGCAATCAAAACTCGGGTCTACCAAAACAGGATTTTTAGCTCCGCCATAAAGTATCATCTTCAAAACGGTTTTTACCGATAAACCAGCGAGAGGTGTCCCTTCTTCGAGTTTGCCGACCGTCACCTGAGCATTCGGCGTATCAGCTTCAAAAGTTTCGAGTTCGTCCACTTGTTCTTTGTTGTAATATTTATCGGCGTCAGCCTTTTTAGAAAGAAGTTCGTCAACTTCGAGTTTTGGATAATAATTGTCGATTTCTAAGTCGTTAATTTTGTCTAACAAATCATCGATTTTCTTACCTTCATAATGACTCACGTATTTTTTATCTACCATATTTTCACCTCCTTGTTTTTTATTCAAAAGTTAAGCCACACGGGGCATATTTCAGCCCCGTTTTGGCCATTTTCGTATAATAAAATACGTCTTTAATTATTTCTTCTTGTGAGCCGTACTTGCGCACGAGCCTGTTCGAGTATTTTATTGAAATCGTCGCCTTTTGCGGGGTAAACATTCATCGTAAGATTGTCGATGTATTGACCTTCTTCGTAAGTCGTGTTCGCTCCGTTTCCAGCGAGCGGTTTTTGAGTTAAAGAGCCGAGACGAGCGATAAGCGTCGGGGCGACTTCACCGAGCGCCCAAACGTTTCGAGTTATGTCCGCAGGGACGATGCCCGTCTTCGAAGGAAGCGCGGTGAGAGTTCCGCCTGGGGTTATGACCGCTTCGGTTCCGAGCTCGTTGATGAGGGTTTGACCGCCTGGGAAGGAAGTCGTGCCTGAGGCGTTGGCGGAAGTTCCCGTCATGTATTCATAAAATTTCGTTCCACCTTTATCGTTTAAGACTTCCCACCATTCATCGCCCCTATAAACATAATATTTTCCTTTATGCGAGAAAACATCTCCTTTAGCGGGTGCCTGGCCATAAGCCTCATTTAACTCTTTTTGCGTAACAGTCATATTAGAATTGCTAAGTTCTGCGGCAAATTCTTTATCGCCAACCCTGAGTTTTATGTCGTCTTTAAACCAATCAAGAACATGCCTGCCAAGACCGTTAACGACAATACGATCAATGCTATATTTATCGCTTTCGGCGGCGTTAGATATTATCTTACCGTCTTCCGACCAGCGCTCCATATTTTTTACACCAAAACTTTTAGCTGCGTCATAAGCTTTTTGATAGTCGCTATATAAACTAGACAAATTATCTAACTTATTTTCCCTCTCTGCTCGATTCCAATCCTCCCACTTTCGGCCATTTTTGTCACCTTTGGTGAATTCATCTAGCGCAGTTTGATAGGTTTGAAGCGCAGTATCAACATCTTTCTCAAGGCCTTTCTCTTTTTCAGAAAGAGCAGTTTTATAACTTTTTGTTCTTCCACCTAAGTCTAACTTTAAAGATTGAGCAAGCATCATGGCAATGTCTGCCGTGTCGGTCGAAATACCATTTGCGCCAAGCGCCTCTTCTATCTTTTTGAGTTGCTCGTTATTCCTAATCGCTTCGAGAATTTTTTTCTGTTGTTCAAGAGAATCAATTTGATACTGCAAGCTTTCTTGCTGTCTTTCTAGATCGAGCGAATCAACTTTTTCTTTAGCTTCGGAAATAGCGGTTTCGTCGCTTTCAAACGTCCAGCCGACGCCCGCTCTGAAAACACGTTTCTTCTCTTTTCGAGCATCTTCGAGGGCGTATTTCGCTTTGATATATTCTATCTCTTTTTTACGCTCATCGTTGATTTTAGACAACGCGTCTTTTTGCTCGTTGAGGTTATTTATTTCCTCATCTAAAAGTCCACTCTTTAATTCAATCATGAAATTTTTGAGCGGGCTCTCGTTTTCTACCTCGATGACTTTATTCAAATATTCATCTAAAGCCTCGGTAATTCCTCGGAGTTCTTCTTTGCCTTGGGCTAATTGATAAATGTCTTCAAAAGATTTCGCGCCAGCTTTTTCAATTATTTTAACATCCTCTTCGTTTAGAGTTTTCTTAAACTCTGCGAAATAATTCGCCGAACTCATTACATCACTAAACAAAGCGTTTTTATAAGCCTCAGCCGATTCTTCTCCTATCGAGCTAATCAAAGAACCCATAAGCCCTTCGTAATCGCCAATCTTATTAAGATATTCGGGATAATTCTTTAAAATATTCTCGAACTGCTCAATTGATAAGGTTCTATCATGAGAAATGTCGCTAAAGATTTCAACAATCTTGGTATATTTATCTTTAACTTCGTCGACCGACATTAAACCCGTCGCCGTATTCAAATTCGGGAATCTCTTCGCAAAATTTTCAACCTCGGAAGTTGCCATATGCCAAGCTTGAGCGAATTGTTTAATACGTTCGGGGTCCGCTGAATAAATTAACCCTTTTAAATCATCCGATAAATGATCTAATTTACCTTTGTCGAGATCTTCACGAACTTTATCATAATTTTCTCCAAATTGTTGAACGAACTTGCTTCTCACTTCCATCAACTCGCCGATTGATTTAGTGTCGGTTTGAAGTTGACTATACAAATCCTCGTCGCTTTTAATCGCTAATTTGATTTGGGTTAAATAATCGTCTTTTATCGTGCCAGAAAGGTCGCGAACCGCGACACCATCTTTTTCCAATGCATCAACAACTTTGCCAGCTACGCCATCAATAGTCAAATTCTGAAGTTCGCTTTGAGTTAAATCCGACAGGTTTGCCTGAAAGAAGGCAACTTGAACACGAGACTTTATAAGAGCAGAGTCTAATTTGTCTTGGGCTTTAGCAGCGTCTGCGAGTTCTTTAATATAATCGTCGAGAATTTCCTGTTGCCTTTCATAATAACCTTGCTCATATTTGCTAAATTTTGAACTATCGATTTTATTGAAAATCGCTTGGAATTTTTTAGCGTTTTCAAGCATTTCTTCCGCAGTTTTCCCTTTGAATGTTAATGCCCCAGAGGTTCGAAGCCATTTATTGTAAGTGTTCTGAGCGTATTCTTCAGATATATCTCCAAACACAGCATATTTTTCCATTTCTTTCTGCATTTCACCAGAAATTTTTGTATTACTGTCATCAATCAGCTGGCCCTGTACCCTTGTTTGAAGTTCTAATTCATTTCCTTGAAAAGTTAAAGGAGATATTTTTGTTTTAATTTTATTTCGCTCTTCTTCTTGACTCGCAATCGTCTGTTTTAATTGCTCTTTTGCAGTCGCAACCTCAATTCTTTGTTGAATTTCTTTGCGCTCTTCAGCATTTGCTTCTAAAATGTAGTTGCTTAAATCGCTAATCGTTTTGAATTTTTCAGTAGAAGTGCTTACTGTACTAAGAAATTCACTTAAAGCATCGTTGGAAAGTTCACCAAGTTTTTCGGATAATTCATCTACGTATTTTGAAAGGTTTTTAACACCTGAAGAATCAAGAAAAGTTTCTTTCATCAAAGATGAGTTTTCAGAAACGGAATTGTTGATCGAAGTCAAAGCTTTTAGATTGTCTTTTGCATCAGCAACCCGCTGTTTCATCTCGAGCTCATCTTTGTGGAACCACTTAGATATTAAACCCGCCAAACCTTCACCAGCAATTGAACCCAAAGACGAAATAATTGGCGCTATCATTGGGCCTACAACAGGGATAAGAGCACTTGCAGCACCAGCAATTGAACCAGCAGTCGCAAATCCAGTTCTTAATGCCTTATCACTACCCGTTTCTTCGACGGTTTGCCCATAACCAGAAACTTGTTTTGTCGTCATCAACTGGGTTGCTGCTGTAGCAATTCCAGAAACCGCCGCAGTTTGTTGGAAAACCCCTGCTCTCATCGCTTTATCAGCAGCAAGACGAGCCGCTGCGTCACTAATATTACCCTCAGTTTGTTTTAATTTGAGATAACGTTTATAAAATTCAAATTGTTCGTCAGACGTTAAGTTCATCTTGTCGAATTTGCCGCTTTCATAATTTTGAATAAACGAAATATCTGCGTCGCGTAACCCCCCATTATCTCTAACCAATCTTTTATCATCAGCTCTTTGCTGAAAACCAGTCTTTATACGACTTATTAACCCACCATTCTTCGTTTGGTTCGCTGACGAATCCGCCCCAACACCTTTCTCTATATTACCGACTTTTTTGTCAATACTTTCGAGAATATTATTGGTCTTTGTTCCTCTGCCTATAAACGGGATATTAGCGATTAAGCCTTTGAACCCGCCTGTTTCACCTTTGTTGGTAAAGAAGTCAAAGATCTTTGCTGAACCAGCGGCTGCTATATATGTAATTATATACTTGAGTTTATCCATATTCTCGACTATCGCGGCAGTCGCATTCGTGAGGAATTTCATTACCGTGCTTGTTTCGAGCGACTGAGTAAATCCTTCCCACGCGTTTTGAAGCCGCTTCGTCGCCGCCTCCATGGAGTCCATATAAGCGGTGTATTTCTCGTCGGCGGTTCCTGCGGCGTTGGCCGACTCTTCGGTTAACTCTTTAACGCGGTTCCAGTTTTCCATAAGAACAAGGAAATTTTCACGCATTCTCGTGCCACCAAAGGCGGTTGCGAGCGCGTTCTTAGTTACCGTGTCATAAGTATCCCATTTTTCGTTTACCTCGTCGAGAACGTCAGTTATGTCGCGTAATTCAGTTGAAGAAGAACGCATACGAATTCCGAGCTTTGATAAAACCTTTTCGATATCGTTGATGTTTTCGCTTGTTTCGCCGTCATCGTTTAGCCCCATTTGGGTAAATACGCTCGCCTTAACGTTGCCGTAACGAGCGAGAATCGACTTCATCGCGTGACCAACCGTATCCATCGATTGCTGCGTGACTTCGCCGATAACCGAGACGGAACCAATAAGCTCATCCATTGACATACCTGCGAGTTTCGCAGAGGTAGCTGATTTTTGAAGAGCTGTCGCGATCCCACCAGCTGAGACTGCTGCTTGAGCATCTACTTTCGTTAATTTATCAACAACCCTTATTGCATCTTCGGCGGCAAGATTAAATGCTTTTAAAGAGCTTGTTAAAGCAGTCGTCGCTTCAGACGCCGAGATCATACCAAGTTTACTAAGTTTGGTTGAGGCGGAGATCAATGCTTCAAGTTGATCTTCCGCGCTATACCCTTGTCTGTAATTGTGTTAATAACAAATCGTTACTTTGTTATAAATAAAATACCATACTAAAAGAGCTCAGTGTGCACCCGAGCTCTTTTTATTAAGTCTATTTTGATAATCTTCTTCATAAACATCCCAATCAGGCAACTTAATTTCTTTAAAATGATGTTTACTACAAATCAAAAAATTTATGGCGTCAAAAAGTTCTTCGTTTGTTGGGATATCTCTTGCAGCCTTAATCCTTAAAACTTTGTATCCGTCCGATATAACGGCATAATTTCTTCTGCGATCCTCATTTTCTTTATCTCTATGCCAGTACCAGCCATCGTATTCTATATCTATTAAAACATCGTCAACCCGAACTTCAATATCAAGAAAAACATCTTTTAGTAATTTATTCAGGGTTGCGTTATTTGTCCCATATTTCTGCTTTAATATTTTAAAAATACTTTTTTGCTGTTTAGAAGTGTTCACCTTTTCTGTGCCTTGTAGCTTTTCAAAAACCTTACGCTTGATTTCTGGAGACTGCATCACATTTTCAACACCAAATCTTTTAAGATTAGTCTTCTTTAATCTCTTTTTGACTTCTTCGTTTTGCATTGGGTTTTTACATCCATACTTCTCCAAATTAGTCTGCCCGATTTTATCTCTCAAACCAGGAATATCGCAAATCCTATCAACACCATATTGCTTCTGCAAAGTCTCTTTTCGTTTATCACGAATCACCTTCTTTTCTTCTTCGGTTAATGGATTTTCCTTAAGTCTCTCACAAGCTTTCTTCCCACCAACCGAATTAACAGAAGCAGTTCCATATCTTTCTAAGCAGGTTTCCGAAATTTTGTCTTGAACAGACTTAAGCTTTAACGTAGTTGTTACGCCGTACTTTTCAAAATTCCTTTCCTTTTGTTTTTGGATAAACAACTCTTTAGGTTTACAAATCCTACGTTTACTTAAAACGGCGGCAACAATAGATTTTGAAACTTTGAATATCGCCGCAATTTCATCACATGCTAAATTTTGCTCAATATACAGTTTCTTCAATTCTTCATCAGTAATTCCGTCTAAAGCACCCTTTTTTGGTTCAGGTTGAAAATGATATCCGTCAGGTTTCTTAATTCCAGTATCGCTTGCAAAATGATGAACTTTACTTTTATTTACCCCAAACATAGAGGCAATATCTTTTGCTTTTAGATTTTGCTTTACATATAACTCTTCAAATTCTTCTTTTGAAGGTGGCCATTTTCTGTTTTCTTCCATAGATATTACCTCCTTTTATTTATATTATAACACATTTTTAATACCGTGTCAAGTATTTTGCACATTTGTATAGTATTTTATTTCTCTGAGTTTCCCCAGAAGTTCAGAATATATCTTTCGCATAGATTTCTCTATGTAGAGCTCCCCATTATCCACACTCGTGGAACATATTCGTTGAACCTTCCTCTGTTCGAGGCTTGGCTGCTGATTTCCCAATCCATATATTTTTAACTATCACACTTACGCATATTTCATCGTTATGTTGTAGTCATATGGCTCTAAGGGGGTTCCAGCAATTAAAGGAGTTTATAGTGACCCAGACATTTGTTAAGCCACTCATTTGCCGCCGTAGCAATTTCAACCGTTGTCGCACCAAGAGTTTCACCTAATTCGGTGTAACTTCTCATCAAAACCTTCGCTTGTTCTTCATTATATCCACCGACAATTCGGATATTTGTCATCGCCGCATCCAGCTCTTTCGTATACTGAATTATCTTCTGTATATCCTGCGGAATCTTATTTAAAAGTTTCGCCGCAATCCCGAAGTCCGCAACACGCATGGTCGCACGGCGAATGTCGTTCGCCATAACGTCCCAAATAGAGGTCGCACCACGGGTTTGTTTGAGTGCTTGCAGTTTATAAAGCTGTTGGTTAAGCGCAACCTGTTCTTTGATATTCGCAAGACGCGTCGGATCGAGTTTACCAACAATTTTTTCGAGCATCGCGACGTTTTCTTTATCTGTCGCCAACCCACGCTCTTTTGCATCGGCTATCTGGTAGAGAAGATCTTTTTCAGTATGATAGGTCGTCGTTACGGCTTTATTCCGAATTCCAGCAATCTCTTCTTTCGCGCGAGCCTGTTTGTCAAGCGCACGCTCGTATTGAGACCAGTAATCCGCCTGTTCTTCGGGTGTTAAATTGTCGATATTTTTGACACCGCCCTCAATTCCGCCAATACTCGTATTCTTGATATCATACCCTCTCATGCGAGCATAATAACTAAGTTTCTCATCGTCAGCTGCGGTCTTTGCGACGTCTTCTTTCGCACCGCCTTTTATCAGTTTCTTCTTACGTTTTTGATTATAATCAAGCTCGTCCTTTAAGAAATTGATTTCGGCTTCCTTATCTTTAACATCTTGATTTTCAGCGGTTTTACCTTCTACATTTTTTAACTTTTGAAGTTCTATTTCCGCATCTATAAGCTGCTTTTTAAGATTGAGTTCCTCCGAGATAAGAGTATTGTACTCTTTTTGAGCTTCCGCATCTACCTTTTTACTACCACGTCCACCTTTTCCTGTAGAAGTAGTCGTAGAAGAGGTTTCGTCTCCCCATCGATCATATAAACCGTACCCTTTAACAAAAGCGTGTTTATAAAAATAAGCCCTATCGTCTTCCGATAGTTCTCCCTCTTTTATAATGGATTGCACTATACTAGCAAGTCTTGGATCAGAAATTTTATTAGCGGAAACCGCATCGGATAGATAGAAACTTTCACCAGATTTCTCATCGCCGCGAATAAGACGAGCTTTTACCATCGAGTAAATAAAATCTCTTACTTCCTCGTCGCTCCCCTCTCTCCCGACCTTCGCCTTAAACCGTTCCCCAGCTTTTGAAACAATGGTTTTAACGACTTCAAGCATTTCTTGTGTAATCGGTCGATTATCGTCAAATCCAAGGTCATTATAAAACGTACTGTTTTTAAAGGTATCAACATCTTTAAGCGCCGCTTGAAGATCGGCATTTTTATATGCGGCGGAAGCCAAACTTTGAATACCAAATTGATATTTTAATATTTGAGCTAATTCATAATCTTTAATTTTACCAGATTTTGTCTTATAGTCGCTTATATAAGTTTCGCCAGTTTCAGTATCCTGAGTTAAAGCGTCGATATCACTAACTCTTCTTTGAGCGCCTGAAGGAATTCCTACAGCATTTTCATATAAAACCCTATAACGCGGGTTATTGCCCATTGTAACGAGATTATGATAATTTCTACCAATCATAACCTTTTCGTTAATCTTGGCTTCTCTTTCTTTTTCGTCTAACCCAATTAGCTTCAAAGCTTTATCATATTCGTCAATATAATGAGACCAGCTACCGCCATATCCTCTGTCGTCAAACCCTTGATTCCACTTTTCTCTTGCAGTACCTCCAAGTGCTTTTTGAGAAGCGTCTGAACTTTTTTCAAGTTCAGATATTCTGTTTTCGATATAACTACCTAAGCTCTTCCAACCTTTTATTTTGTTGGTTTTTAACTCGTTCTCGCTTATCCCTAAAATTCCCAATATTTCAGAAGTTCTATGCGCAAGCGTTCCGTATGTTAAAGCACTAAAAGATTGTGTACTCTTATCAAAATCCTCTTTAGAATAACCAAGACGATTTAGCGTTCCGATCAAGGTTTTGTTTTTGACCTCTTTGCCTGTACTATCAAGCCAAACTCTGTCTTTTCTGTCTTGCGGAAAACCAGCTTTAAAATCTTTTAAAGAATATTCAGCACCATTAATATAAATTTTGCCAGTTTTTGCAAAATCCGATAAACTTTTCCCAAACCCCGTACTATCATCGGGGAATGTGGCGCCAAATTGTTTATGTAACTGACCTGTAACGCCTAAAGCGGGATATTGGTTTTTGTCTACGTTTAGCAACTCCTCAGCGAGTTCGTCTTTGCTTTTACTAACTTCTCCAAGAATATTCGAAAGATTTTGATATTCCGCACCAAGTAGTCTTATAGCGTCGGCTTCTTTGCCCGCAATGATAATCTTGCGACTTTCAGCGTTCGCTTCGCTTACAGAAGCGGCTTCGGCGTTGTTGAGAGTTTTGATGTGCTCCAACCAAGCAGCGTCAGCCTTTTTTACGTCTTCGGTCGCAAGGTTGTATTCTTTTACGGTTTTCTTTTCGGGCGAATATTCTTTTTTGGGAAGAGCTTGAAACAACTGTTTGGAGGTACTATATCCAGCAGAAACTGCGACATCATTGAAAATATTACCCATCTGCGCGGACGACAGCGCTTTGTTAAGATAATAATTATCAGCATCTTTGTTTACAAAATCAAGGTCTTTTTTATCTACCCCAAACAATCCAGCAATGAGATCTTCGCCATTTTTAAGATGAACAATTCGCTCTAAATATTGTTTAAGAACACGCCCGCTCTCTAATTCACCTTCAGAACCCAAAACGCCTATTGTGGATAATTTTTTAGTCAGGTCCCCAAAATTAACTTTTCCGCTGTAAAAATCGTCTAATATTGAATCAACGTCTTCGATTGCGGCATAATAAGAATTGTAAAGTTCCTCCTCTTTCATAGTCGAGGCGTCTTTACCCGTCTTAGCCTTGATCATACGTTCGATGACTTTTTTGGAACTTATTGCATCTTGTTCCATTTGTTCCAAGAATGCACGGCCCATCATGGTTTTTGCTACCGTCGATCGCTTTTCATCTGTATCTGCGTCTAACAGTGCACTTTCATCAAACCCTTGCGCGTTCATCATATTTCTGAATTCGGTCGCGAGGTTAGACAATTTACCTGTATTGTCTTTTGCATAACGCATACCAGTTGCAGAAATCATAGCCAAATTACTATCAAAAATATTTTTTACAGCGGCTTCATCAAGAACTTTAACGCCACTTTTATCTTTTTTAGTATATTGACCAGTTAATTTATCAATTTGATAACCAGCATCCTTAACCATGTCTTTGTAGGTGAAATACGCCAATTTCTTTGCAACATTCTCTTCGGACTTACCGACTGCCTCAACAGCCGCTTTTTCCGTCTTCGTGAATTTTGTTCCTAAAAGCATTTCGGCAACGTCACCGTCAAAGTCCGCGTTGAACATCTTGGACAAACCAAACCCAAGCCTCATAGCATTAGATTTTTCACCATCGACATTTAATTTCGGATCAATGAAAACTTTTCTAACGCTTTTTACATCCAAACCATTAGAAAATGGGAATCGAGAAGCTAACCCTTGTAAACCACTTTCCAGTTTTCCTGCGTTTAAAAGTTGTCCAAATACCGAATTCACGTCATCGCTATAAGTAACGGCTTCTTTGATTGCCTTTATTAACTTAGTTTTAGAGGCTGTTGACATGTCTTTTTCAAGAGATGTTCCTTTATAGAATTGATTATATAATTCTAATAATTCCTTTTTGTCTGCTTTTTTGACAGATTCATCGAACATGCTTTCGGTGATAAACGCACCAGAAGTTGCCATCTCGCCTTGCCATTTTTCAAGACTAGACAAATTTTTAGCAGCAGGACCTTCTAACATCGCATTCATCAACCATTGTGTTGCCATCGGCAATACTTTCCCAGCTTGGACGCCTTTTGTTTTCCCTCCAAAATAACGTTCGTAAACAGCGCCCTTGTTTTGGAAATCTTGCAAAGTTGATAACATCACGGCTTTGGCCTGTTCGGCTATCTTTTCTTCTTCAACGTCTCCGTCGTTTATCATATTTACTAAACGTTGAGCTTCTCGGGCATAATTTTCAAAGCCCTTTTCGCTGTCAAGCGTAGTACCTTTAGCGATAGCAACGCCACGTCCACCCCAAGTTTTACCATCTTGTGTGACGCCACCAAAGTTGGTGCCTGCATCAATTATGAAGTTTACTTTTGAAGCATCTATTCCTTTAGCCGCCAATTCCGCCAACTTAGATTTCATTACGCCCTGCAAAACTTCGTCCTCATTAAGAAGAGTGTCACCCTCATATTGAGCTTCAGAAATTTTACTAGCATCTATTGCGTATATATCATCGGGGTCTACGTTTTTGCCAATTACAACAGCGTACTGATTGGTTCCTTCGATTAAACCAGATTTTACTCCGCCAGTTGTTTGGTTTGTGAGATCTACTGCATATTCGGCATTTTTCTTTAGTGTATTAAACTCGTCTCTTTTCTTTTCTGAAATATCAAGCCTCTTATATAACTCTTCGGTTCCAGCTTTAATTTCTTGAATCTCGGCGTCGGCTCTGCCTTCCTCAGCAGCCGTTAAACCAGCACTCCTACGTACAGATTCACGACCCGCATACATATTAGCGCCGCTCCAACGGAATTCATTGGCTTTGTGAACGTTTGCAAAAAGTCTTTTCGCTTTACCAGTTCTAATCAGAACCTCATTACCTTCATCATCCGTTGCACGAGTATAATAACGCTGAGAATCATCCATAGACTCGAACTTCTTTTGCGTCATCAACCTATTATTTTGGTCAATACCATTTATCAACCTGTCTATAAGAGGTAATAGCTCTTTTAATGCCTCGGCTCTTTTTTCGGGTTCTAATTCTTGTAAAACATCCATTACGGAATTAGTTCTTATAACACCGTCTTTGCTAAATTCATATGATTTCAAAATAGCCTTTGCCGCCGCAATAGTTGATTCTTTCTCGGTTTTTCTATTTGTAATTCCTTCGAGTGTTTTCTTTAAACCAAGCAGCCCTTTATCGGAGTGTAAACCAACCGAGCTTCCGTATTCATACAACAAGGCGTTCAAGTCTGGATCGATGTAATTAGCGCCAAACTTTCTTACATCGCCCTTTTTTTGAGCAACTAAAAATTGATATTGAGAGCCATATTGTTTCAAAGAATCGTCCATTATCTCCATAGACCCTTTCATATTCGCGCCTACGGCTAATCCTTTATCACCTTGTCTCGGTCGAACAATTTCGGTTCCTCGAATTATATAACCGCCATTATCCATCTTTTCAAATCGTATGTTGTTGAGGGCCTCATCGGCTAGCTTTACATCTCTGCCTTTTCGGTATATATCTCGTCTCCACGCTTCCTCTAAAACGATTTGCTGCAATTCAGGAGAAAGTTTATCAAAATCGGTTTCTCCTCCCGAAAGTGTAGAGAATAATTCACCAGACGAATTTCTTGAAGTATTTGTCCAGTATCTTCCGTTGTTCATTTCAAACTTTCTTTTTTTATTTTTAGAAAGTTTTCGAATGATTCCATTTAGCCTATCTTTTGCTTTATCGGGCTTGATAATCGTGGTAACAACGCGTTCACCAGCTATTTCTCTAAGAAGTTGCGAACTTACACCTATATTATCATCCAAAGTGTGTGTTTTTGCCACTGCTTCATCTAAAGCATTTACTTCAAGACCCATAACAACAGCATCAAACGGAACATATTCACCTTGTTTAACGCTGCGCCCACGCTTTATACCAGCCTTCTTTTCGGCTTCCGAAGACTTATAAACAGCATGATGGAAAATGCTTTCGCCCTCATTTTTTTTGGCGCGGTGTAACAACTGTTGTGTTGTCTGAACTCTTGCAGGAGCATATCTATTGCCACTTTGCCCAACTTTTGCGCTCGACTTCCACGCAGCAAGTATACCAGTATCGACGCCGCCTTCGTTTACATGTTTCCAATCAATATCTTCCGCATGATAATCGTCCGCCCACTGCTTCATTTCTCTCGCCATCGAGCGAAAACCGCTTCTACCTACATTACCTAAAAGATTTCTATAAGCAGGGTCGCTTTCGATTCGTTTGATTTCTGCCGCTCTGTCTTTTGCCTGCGCAATTCGAGCCATCATTCCCCACATTAATTTATTATAATAGTCATCTACTTTATGTGTATATTTCAAACTATTTAATAATTGAGTTACAACAATTTTACGAGAATTTATATAATTTTCTACCGCAAATTCATCTCCAAATCCAGCCAAAGTCTGTTCATCAAAGAACTCTGAAGCGGCGCCACTTGATTTGTCATTATAGACTTCATTAACTCTAAGGCGAGCATAACTTTTCGCAGATTCTAGTACACCCTTTTTAACATTTGTTTTAAGATGTATATTTTTCTTGTATTTATCTTGCATTCTATCTGCGAACTGTTTCAATTCGGCGGAAAATCTTGGCACCATAACGGCATTTCCTTTTCCTCCGTGACCTTTGGCGTCATGAATAACCATTGGATTGTTTGAAATTTTTCCATAGTTTTGTCCTGTCGCATCAACTATATCGAAAGTCGCTTGAGAATATTTATTAGTGCCCTTGCTTTTATTGTTTTTGTATGCCATTTTTGCGGCTTCAAGATCTTTCTCAGTTTTGATCGAATTGTCTGTTGCAATTATTGTAAATTTATTGTTTTTTTCATCATATTCAATAGCACAATTTTGTCCACTTTGTCTAATCGTAGATGCCGCTCTTTCTAATATCTCGACGGTACTGAGCGCTCCTTCTTTTTGTAGTTGATACATTCGTTTTTCACCAGCGGTGCCCAAATTTTCAAGATTTGTATACACTTCGCCAGTAATACCAGGGTTAATATTCCCCGCTTGATCTTTGAAGACTTCATATATATCTTGTTTACTTTTTATAAATCTTATTGCCATAAACTTTATTTCCTCCTAACCAATTTACCTAAATATTCCGTAAAATCCGTATCTATAAATTTTTTTACATCGCTTTCCAATCGAATTTGCATTCTGATTAAATCATTCTCGCTAAATTCCGTCGCGTCTCGATATATCAAACTCGGCATTCCGTAAATCTCTTCGTTTTGCCGTAATCGATTTTGCTTCTCGTAAATTAACGATTTGTCAATCATCATATCAAAATTCCATTGGTCGAGTTGATTGAACCTGACCGAATTAAATAAATCAGGTAAATCAATTAGTCGTCTATTTCCACTCTCCGAATACGTTCGTGTGATTGAATCATACGCGACGCTCCGAATATTGTCTTGTATATATTTAACACCTTCGGAACGATAACGTTCTAACGGTATTTTTTTGTCGCCTTCGTTGTAAATCTCCAGCATTTTTTCTTTTAATTCAAACATATCATTCCTCCTGTGATTATTTTCTAATTTAAAATTTTTAAAATTGTCTAAAAAGTTAGATAAAAAGAGACCTCGCGCGTAGCGAAGTCTCTAATTATCATAAAATTATTATTTTATTACACCTTTTGTGCCATTTTCAATTGCTTAAATCGCTTTGACTGTATCTGTTACGACTCCTTCTTCCATTCCCTTGTCCACAATTGCCACTTTTAACTCATTGAGCGTCGGGTCGTTCAACCTCATAATATCCGCCATATCTTTTATCATCTCGGGGTTCGCTTCTTTTAAGCTCGCTTTAAGCTCCGAAACCGAGTTCTTCAACGCGCCCGTGTCGAGCTCTTGCATGCTCTTTATCAACTCTGCAAGGTTTTCATAAGAGAGCGTGCGTTCGAGCAACCGAACGAGGCGGTCGTAATCCTTCTCACAAAACTCCAAAACGTAATCTGCAAAACCCGATTGATACAAAATGTCGTAGTTTTCGTAATTCTTTATTTCGAGATTTACTTCGGGTTCGATATTCACATACGACAAAAGCCCGTCGAAAAGGCAGGCGATTTCGAGCCCTGCGGTGAAAAACGCCGCTGGAACGTCGAAGTCTTTATCGCTGTCGATTATCATTCGGACGAGCGCGATGACTTTCTCCTGCATGGGGAGATATGCCCGAACTTTTAATTCTTGTAACATCGTGTTATACGCCGAGAGGGTTTGCTCGTCCTCGGGCGAATCGATGAATTCTTTACATACTTTTAAAATATCTTGTAATTTCATAATTTATTTCCTTAAATTTTTCTCTTATAAGCAATTATGGGGTAAGTGCGAACGTCTGCCTCTCCAGGTATTAAAACAGCATACTTATTATGTGTTACCAAACCACTATAATTTTGAGAATGTATTTCCATTTGAACCCGAGCCTTATCACCAGTATCTGGACTTAGCGTAAAATATACTGTAACCAATGTGTAAGCGGCTGGTTGCGTATCTTCGATATTTTGATAAAGATTAATAGGAAAAGAATAATAAAAACTTACTTTTTCATTTGGAGCAACACTAACATTTTGTATTTTGCTCATCGATTTAGTGGTTATAGATGAAGAAGCTTCTTTGTCATATAATATTTCGCCATTTCTTGTAAGAAAATAATCATCAAAATAAAATAAAAGACGCCTTTGATTATCATCTGAGGCATGTGGATAATCTGTTGCTTTAAGACGCATTGGAAGCACTTTGCCGCTACTATTATCAAACACTGGCTCTGGTTCAAATTTAACAACTGCTCGGCAATAATTACCCATAACGTCCTGCGGGGCAATTTTTAAAGTCCCGAGGGTAAATGTTGTAGAAACCCCACCTTCAGACGTATAAGATTTTTTTAATTCAAACTCAAAAGCTGAATCTAAATCACCGCCGAGCTTCTTAAAACCCAGGCTATTCAGTCGCTCCTCTGCCGAACTCAGTCTTTGTCCTACATTGTAAAGAATCGGAACTAAATTTTTTTCAGACGTATCGCTGGAATAAGCGTTAGTTACACCAGTTGTGCTAAGAGAAGGGGTCCCGCTTGGTGCCGTATATAAATTTCCCGTTAATGGTCCATTGAGGGTTGTGTCCAAAGAAATATTACTTATTTTTGTTTTTGTTCCCCCCTCTATGGAAACGTTTTGAGCGGCGTTAACAGATATGTCACGCATCTTATTGGTAATGCTAATATCTGTATTTACTGCATCTTCATTCAAAAATGTTATGCCATTGGAAGATCTAACAATCATACCATTTGCTGCAAGCAAAATTGAGCCATTCTCCCCCTTCATCGCGTCATTTACCGATTTAAATGCCAACCCAGCAACCCCAGCCGTGCCAGTCCCACTAACGCTAACGGGCACCTGCCCAACAGCCGTCGGAGCGACACCAATAGTTTCATAATACGCCCCTGTAACTTCAGCATTTCCGACCGTCATCTGTGTGCCAGGTATTTCAGTTTTCTTTCCCGTCCCGACGTAAATCGCGCCTGCGCCCGTCAATGTATTCTTATCTTCAATTCTTTTACGGAATAAATCCGCTCGAGTTTTTTTATCTATTTCACTCATTTCTTTTCCTCCAAGGAATTATTATCTATGTCAACCCCGCTTTTCAGCTTCGCAAAAAATTCATCCAACTCTTCGCTGTCGGTTCGGTCGTCGTATCTCGCGACCATATCCGCGCTGCTCCAAGATTGTATTTTTTGCACCACGTCAGTTGGGAAATTTTGTCTTTTTAAGTACGTCGTGAACGCGTGTCGCAAGCTGTGACAATACAGCGAATTCACGCCTATAAGTTCGCCGATTTTAGCCGCCCAATGCGTAAAATTCTGCGACTTCGCGGGTTGGTATTTACCCGTTACATCTTTTATCACAAAAAGCGCGTCGGTCGTTACGCCGAGTTTTTCGCGTTGCTGGAGCCACAAGTTGAGGTATTTATCAAACGTCTCTTTGAACACGTATCTCGGAACTTGCTTTCCCATCGCGCCGTGCCCTTTCGTTCTAATCTTCGGCGTTTCATAAGCCAGCCCTCGGAACGCGATTACTTGGTTCGTCGTGAAAAACGAAACCTTCATTTGCGCCGCCTCTGCTTTTCTCATTCCCGACGAAAAGAGAAGCGATAAAAAACACGCGTATTGATATTCGCCGAGCGCCGCGAGTTTTTCAGCTCCCGCCATTATGTCATCTTTTTCGATTATCGTTTTTTCGCGAACGGCTTCGAGACGTATCGGTTCGAGAACTTTTATAAGATTTCGGAAATTCGGGTAATCTTCATCGAGTATTCGTTCGATGTAATTGCTGAACGAGCTCAACGCCGCACGAAGCGAGGCGAGCCGACACGGGCTCCAACCGATTGTGCGTCCCCAGCCAAAAAAGTTGACGAGTTCGCGTTTTTTAATATCTACGAAAAATTTATCATCGTTTTCTCTGTAATTCCAACAGAAAAAGATTTTTAACTGCGATTCGTATTGATTACACGTTTGCGGGCTTTTATCATTCGCCACGCAATAACGTATAAACTCTTTAAGTAGTTTTTGATTTTCTTTGTTGACGACCTGCCATTCTTTGGACAAATCATCGTTATAAACTGTCGTTCTTGCCATAAGGCAGATCCTCCCATTATTAGATTTTAGGATTTATGAGGGGCGGCCAGCGTCGAGCGCCAGCCACCCTTCGACCTTTATACAATAAAAATGCTATTTTATTATTTACTTTTCAAAATTTTCTTTAAGTTCTTTTAAGCCTTCTTCAATCAACTCGCGAAGATTTTCTTTTCCGCTCAATTTGAGAACTATTTTTAAAAGCCAAGAAGCATGTTCTTTAAAGTATTTTTCAACCGCTTCAATTTTTTCGGCGCCGCGTCCGCTTCCAGCGAATTCTTGCTCCGCCCAAGCGATTACGCCTTTTAGATAAGTTTTCAAAAGTTTTGTTCTTTCTTCGGGTTTCATTTTCAAGATTTTAATCAAGAAAACAACGGCTGCGATAATAATCGCCGCGATAACCACGATAAAAATAATTAACATAATCTTGTCTTCCATAATTTTCTCCTTTAAAGCCCGTTATTTTCAAATTTAACCTCTCGAATTTGAGGGGTGATTTCGACTTATTATGCGCCAGTCACGGCTTCGTATGTGCCAGTTACACCAGCAATCGTTATGCCTTTCTTAATGTTTTCAGGAAGCAATTCCGCGGGCTTCGTAATCGTAACTTTCGATATGTTTTTCCCAGCGGTCGGGGTTATCACCTGATCACCATCGGCAAGCGCCAACACAACCGTTTTTTCTTCAGTTGGAGTTGCGGGAACGTTAACCGTCACTTTACTCAAACCTTGGAAGCCGCTATCGGGCGTAACTGCGCCGTTCGCCGTGACGCTCTTTTCTTGGAGTTTCGGTTGAACATTTACCGTCGCGCTCGCTTTTCCCGATACGTCGTGAGTGCCGTTAGCCGTGATTTCTACCTCGCCAGTCGGAATTACGTAGTTATCAGGTATTTTCGCGACCGTTACTTTGGACAAACCATAAAATCCTTCTTCAGGGGTAACAACCTGCTGTGCCGTTGTCGGGGTTGCCGATTTTTCCTGAAGTGCGGGTTGAACGTTGACCACAACTTGGCTATACCCGTCAAGGTTGGCATCTTTCGCAAGATAAGTCTTGTTTTCGGTAGCTTCAAGCGTGCCAACAACAGGCGCAACGTCTCCGCCAGCGATATACGCGCCGTTCTGCAACACGTAATTCACCTTAGTACCTTTCTCAACTATCGTAACAACGGACGTATCAAGCGGTATACCATAATTCGTGCCGTTACGGGTTATATACGGTTTATCCGTGGGGACGTCTTTGAGATCTTCTGCGGAATCCGCGAAAAAGTTAAGTATATATCTATCTCCCACCTGTTTAGCATAATCTAAGTAATACATAATAAACCTCCTTGTAATATTTAGATTTTTATGTTATTATTCCTCTTTTTTATCCTTTTCTCTTTTTTTTTATTACTTTTGTTTAATAAAATTTTCCTTTTATTATATGATAGATAAAAAAGAACCCGCGAACGTATCGCATAACACATTCAACGGGTTCTAATTTATTTATTTTTTATTCAGTTTTCTGTGGCTGGCCATCTTCGTAGTATTTGCATTTATCTTTGGTGGCAGTAGATTCATAAATTCTTTTATTAGTGCACCAACGCTGAAAAGGACATTCAAAAGACGATTTTCTGCATTTAATCATTGTGTAGTCCTCTTTGCAAATTGCAAATTTACAAGCCATTATTACGCACCAGCTTTCTCTTCGTCAATTTCTACGGTCGGATGTACACGTTCAGAAGCAGATGCAGACGGATTGGAATAGAAACCATCCGCAGTCGCTTCAACAATGACTGCACCAGTAGTTCCAGCCTTTACAAGCCCATCAGGACCAAGTATACTTGCTTTATCTGTCGCATCGCTCTTTAAATAAGCTTTAAACGAACCATGATATTCCGCGGGCATGACTCTATCACCAGCCATATAGATTATGATGGGTTCGCCAACTTTATACGTGCCACCAGAAACAACTATTTTGTTGTATTTGGCATAATAGCTAACGGTCCCAGTCGATTCTTTGTTAAGGACGGTGCTAATAGTGGCATATTCTGCTTCACCACCACAAGTACAACCATAAGCAAGGGCCGCACCATTAAGAGCAACCGAAACGGCAGAAGTCGGATTAAAGGTATAGTCAACCGTACCATCAAGCTGGAATCTCGGAATTTCGATAATGAGTTCGCCAGCATATTTGCTGTTCGATTTCTTGCAGCTGTCACCAGCAAAAAGCTTGCCAGTAAGACGGAGGCTGAATTCCTTCGGTGCGAAAGCAGCATTCACGACAACTTGTTCAGCAGCAGTAGCCGACGCAGGATAAGTAACACAAACATCACCATCTGCGGGCAATTTCGTTTTATCAACAAAATCATAAGTGTAAGCATGAGCTGTGCCGTCCATAGCATTATCCGTAACTTTAGCGGTAAATACATCTCCGTTGCAATCTTTTACCCAAACAATTTTGTTAGAAAGTTGATCTTCACACATCGCGTCTTCTCTGTTGAACAAAGGTGCGATCGTTTCGAATCCTGCTTCAAGATTTACGTCCGTAAGAGCACCACCTTGTACTTTAGCTTTTACGTTTCTCAAAACATTTGTGCTACCAGCTTTAACTTCTTCTCCGATCTGAGCCGCAAGATATTGCATAGACCACATGGCATTAGTAATTTGGACTCCAAAATTCGTATCATGGAAAATTTTACCCAAAAGTCTATTACCAGAACCACCACGAATTTCTTCAGCGGTTACCGATATATTAATACTGCCGTCCGTAGTGGTGTAACCATCAAAATAATGGATAAGCTGACCGTTTTTGTTTAAAAAAGCCTCGGCGGTCAAAACGTCACCAAGAATATAATTAGCCATATTAATTTTCTCCTTTTTAATTTATATAAATTTATATATATTAAAATCAAGCAATAAAAAACGCAGCGGATTAACCACGTTTTTAAAGCCATAATTTTTGTGATATTAAACTGCGCTGCTAATCTCTTTTTGTAAGTCATCGAGAGTAACCGCGTCTCCATATAAGTCGTCAGATTCTTTTTTATAAATCCAATGCTCTATAGGTTCTTTCATACTCACCATACCAGTCATTAAACCGATACGCGTGCATTCATAATTCATCGCGTCGTCAATCGCAGAAAGCAACATTAAAAATTTTCTAATTGTCATATTATAAATTTCTTCTATTTTATAATTAGATTTAGCTGCGACGCACACAATTTTTCGTTCCAAAGTAGCCGTTCCCGTCTTATTTTTTTGTGCCAAAAGTTCTTGTTTTTTTCGCTGATCTTCTCTTAATATGGGATCTACAAAACTATCGTCTTTGTAATCAGGAAGATTTTGGTACATTATTATTTGTCGTAACAAATCAAACTCTTTAACCGTAATAGTAATTCCATTTACAAGCAATTCTTTTTGATTTGTTTCTTTGTTGGTTTGATATTTTATATTTATATCAAACTCATCTTCTTCCCCATCTTCACCTTTATAACAATCACAATGAAAAACATGTTCTTTATCGAGTGCTTTAGATAAAAAATCGTAATAATTATAAATCTTACCACACTTCCCGCACCTGACGCCATATTGAATGTGAAAAACAAGTTCGCACATTCTAATTAAATATTGCGAATATTTAGAAGCCTCTTCGGGTTTTGATTTGTCATTCATTTTCAATAAGAGATATCCAAGGTTAGATGTCCCAATGCCCTCAATACACTCCATTCTATTCAACGTTAGACACTCTGAGGCAGCTAAAAATTCATCATGATGTTGTATATTTACTGGGTATAGTGTTAATCCCTCTTTAAATGGAATCGGTTTGTCAAATTGAAAATATTGTTCATTTAAGCGATATAATTCATTTACAATCTCTTTAGGTAAATTTGGATTATAAATTTTCATTTAAACCACCTCTTTACCACCCACAAGAAGGGTTAGAAGATTGTTGCCCCATAAGCGTTGAGAATGTTACAGCATAACCAAGATATGAACGATTATTCCACACATAACTCCTTACCCCGCAATACGGGCTAACTTGTTGATTACACTGTAATTCTCCAACGCCATCGACATATAAACCGTTTAAAATAGCCAAAACACACTTTAAAATAGTGGTCGCTCGGCTCTTCGTCGGGATTAAGATATTCCCATCCTCATCGGTTTCGGTCGGGTTCGTCAGCGGATTTTCTTCGTCATCCGCATCGCCGTAAACGTTATTGATTTTGTTATGAACTATGATTTCAAGCGTTACATCGACTTTTGAACACACAGCGTTATACGGCTCAATTCGGCTCACGTAAACGTCAAGCCTCGAAGCCTGCTTTGTCCAACCGTCGTCGATGAACGGAAGTAAAAATACATTATAATTGCCTGCGTCGCCATTGTCACGATAAACCATTTTGTACTTCTCTTTGTTGTTGAGTTCGTCGTTCATAAGGCAATCAGGGGTGTTATATTTCAGCAACTTCCACAAATACTTGCCGTATTTTGAGTCGCTGTTTACCAACGCGTGTATAATTCGCCACTCCAACCCGTCAAGGTCGTTATAACGATTATATCCGTTGTCGTCAAAATACATAGGAAGCCCCATGTGCGTTTCCTCCTTTTCTCACTTTCACTCAAGCCCACGGAGGCTCAAAACGAACGATTGTTTCATCTCTTTGCCTGTCGGACTGTTTTCCGCCGATATATAAGCCATAACGACGAGTTCTTTGCGAGCGTAAACTTTCAGTCTGCGAAGTGTAAACGTGCCTTTATCGTCATCATCAACGACTTCGACGTATTTCTCGTAGTCAGCCATATCGACAACGTAGAAGTCTTCTCCGTCTTTCGTGATAAGGAACGCATAACCCGCATAAGTATTCGGGTCATAAACCGCAAACGGAACAAGTGTGCCGAGCGTTATGCTGATATTGACAGGCGCTTCGACCAACGCGTCGCCCTGGAATAAACCGACTTTAAACGTAATCGGTTCGCTGTATAATTCGGTCGGCATCGGAGTAGGTTCGTAGAATCTAAACGTATACCCCTCGCTAACGTCAGGCGGCGTAACCGTGATTTGGTCTTCCGCTTTATTATACGCGAGATAAACGTGTTCTTTTCCGTAAACCTCTTTATCGAAAATGTCTTGCTCACTCTTTTGGTCAACGGTCGCATATAACACAATTAACCCATTATCCTTCGCTTTGTAAGTGCTTCGGCTGTTGTAATTTTCAATGTTCGTTACTTTATAAACCGTGTCGTAACCGACGATAAAACGTTGGTTCACGTAATAACCACGCGTATAATCGTTCGCCTGAACAATCATCACGATGCTGTCTTTTTGTGTTAAAATCGTCTCATTGAAATGGAAGCCAGTCCCAGACAAATCGGTTCCTGCGATAACCTCTTCGATGTGAACGTCGTTGTAGCCGTCTGCGTTCTTGAAAACCGAGGCAATTGTGCCATTACAACGAGTTATTACAACCGAGCTCGTAGGGTCTGTCACGTTTATATTCGTTGCGAGCCAGCAGAACTTATCCACGTTATCTTCTTCAAGATCGAAGTTAAACGAGAAACGGTATTTCATCCCGAGAACTTTGTTGTGTTGAATATCACGGAATACGAGCTTCTTATAGTCGTCCGCGAGCTTTTCGCCTTTGTCGTTTTTGAGTGTCTGAATAACAACCTCGATCGGGGTATAATTATCCGTGCCCCAATCTTCGATCCCTTGCTCTTCGACGTCAACCCTGTTAGGACGATATTTCCAATCGGCGTCGATTTTATCTTGTAATGTGTGTAAGTAGTAGTTATATTTTGAATAATTCTTCGGCGTTTGGGAAATTGTTTTATAAGGTTCTCCGTTATTAGCGCCGACATTGTTTTCGAGATCGTAAACATAAGAAGTTGGGGTGAACGCGCTGTTTATTACTTTGCTCATTTTGCCGCCTCCTTCTCGCGGGCGTCAATCAAATCAATAAGATAGTTAATTTTACGCTTTATCTCGAAAATTTGTTTTTTTATTGCTTTAAATTCGACTTTGTTGAAATCGCGATAAACTACATTGAGTTTTACGATTATTTCAACTAGTTCATTGTCGAATAATTGGTTAGCCGAGTTTAACTCGACGAGTTGTCCGTATATGAAATCACGAGGGTCGATCCCCGTTTCTTCTCTCTCCTCAACAAGATGCAAAATCTTTATCATCTTGCCGATAAGCTTTTCGAGGAATTTCTTTTTTGCGGCGTCGGAAATTATTATGCGGTTTTCAAACGTATTAGTATCCATACCAACTCACGCTCCTGTTCCGCAAATCCCAATCGAGCTTGTTCTGCAACGAATAAATCTCGAATTGCAAATCCTTTACCCAATCGGTCTTCGTCTTTAACGAGTTTGCGGGCGAATGAAGTTTAAAGTCGGTGTCGTTGAGCAAATTACGAATATCAAGCAAGAAATTTTGCTCTTTCTCTGCCCATGCGATTACTGTTGTTCTTGCGAGTATTTCCGTTACACGCTTTGTCATCGAATCGCCGATTGCTTTCCCTGCGGCGACAAAATCCGCCGTAAATGCGCCTGCTTTATACCACTCGATTTCATATTGTTCGCCATCGTTCACGGGGTTCGCGAACTCGACGGTTTTAGCGGTCGCGTCATAAGTCGCTTCCGTTTGGTGTTTGATTAACACGCCTTTTTTGTTCGGCGTGTCTATGTAAAATACAATCTCCGCGTCCTCGGGTATGTCCATCGTGACATCATAAGTCTGCTTTCCAGCTTCGCACTTTCCGACTTCTGTCTCGCCAGTCGGTTCGTCGTACTGTGCAAGCGCGTCGGCTACTTTTATCGGGTTGGAAAAGTAACTTAAACCGTTGATGAGGAAATTGTACATTATTTTCTGAAATTCAATTTTATTTGTCAAATAAGCTCTGTTGATATCGGGGTCATCAATAAGATTAACCGTCCGCTCGTAAATATCTGAGAACTGAATCATTGGTGTTCCCCTCCGTTATTTTTTTTATTTTAAAAGCCCCAAATTATCTTGCAATAAAATGGGGCTTTTATTCGTTTGGTTAAATCATTGTGTTTTAGCGAAGTATTCGTTCGTTAAATTTTCAAAATACATCAAAATATCCTTGTTGGAGACAAACTCTCTTTCGTTTAATCTTCGGGGTTTTTCATCACCGAACCCCTTACACCACTTACTTAACGAGTTTTGTCGTATACAAAAAGTTTGTTCGAAATTATAAACTGTATTTGATAATAAAAATTCTTTTGCTTCATAAGATAATCCATCAATATTTGAAACTTTATAAAGCATTTCTCTTTCACTACTCGAAACACCAATTTCACCTATTTCTTTTTTGTCTTTTATTAGAGTGAGTCGAATGGATTCTCCCAGCATACGATATTTTTCTATATCGCCATTTGAGGCAAGGTTTCTTATTATTTCTAACGGCTTGTAGGTTATAATTTCAGTAACTTCTGCTTGATCTTCAAATCCATCAAACATTTCAATCTCAACTTCGCAACCGTATTTTCGAGCACTACTTCTAACTTTGTCCAACGCAGAAAAATCTCTCTCGGTAAAATTAACAAAACCTCTCATTTTAATACCTTACGATGTTTGGTCTTGTCGCGGTCTGCGTGGTCGAAGGTTTTCTGTCAAGCTCGACCAAAAGGTTTTCGAGCTTGCCGCCCGTTATATCGTTAAATGCCTTAACGCGTCTAATGTCTCTAAATCTCGGATCGCCGTCATAAGCGCATCTAAGCCAGTAACTTACGAGGTTTTCTTGACCATATTCGGGCAGCCTTCCATAAACTTCTTCAATCTTCGACATTGGAATATCTCCGAGTGTTTTGATAAACGTTTTGTCTATCGGGCAATCACTTACAGTTGTTACGCCGTATTTTTTCGCTTCTTCTTCGTAACCCTTTGCGACGCAGAGCAAACCTTTTGCAAACCACCCTCTATGTTTTGAAAGCAATTCCTCGAACTGCTGCGTGGTAAGCTCTCTTTCTTCGCCAAATTCAGTCATACCAATATATAGATTGGAAAGATGAATGTTGGTTCCGAGCGAAGGATCCATCTGTGCAAGATGTACGATTTTGATTTTACCTTCTGGTTTAGCTACGTTTGTCGCAGAAGCCGTCATCTGGTTTGAAGCCATCGTCTGCATAAGTTGCGCCATAAGGGCGATTGCATCATCAATTTTGGAAGTTTTTTGTTCCGCTTTTTTTGTGGTAACTTCCTCAATAACATCTTCTTTTTTTGTCGTTGTTGTTGCCATAATTTTCTCCTTTTACTACTTTTATCATACAAAAACGCCGCTTGCGCGACGTTGTTTGTCTCAACTAATTTCTTGCGGTTTTGTCCATAAATATTTTTTAGAACCAGCGCCCCAAATTTGGGCGATAGCTGCTTCTTTGAATTCTTTGTTTTTACTTGGACTTCTATTCACAACTATATTGCCTTTTAGATACCATTTCATATCTGGGCCAGTATATCCTATAAATTTCATGCCCAATAACTCATAGCCTTTGCCATTAAATTTATTAAAATCGCAATAACTAAAAATACTGTTCGGATTCTGCGTTTTTATAAAATATTTAAACAGCTTTGAATTGCCACCAATTACTTGGGTATTAATTTTAGAACATTCACGAATTATCTCCCATTCATATTTATCATTGTGAGAAAAACTCATTATTTGAACTAATTCATCATTAAAATAAAGCCCATAAATAACTCTTGCTTGCCTATAACCTTGTGTATGATTTTGATTGCAGAAGTCAAAATATTCTTTTGTTCCAACCTCTTTTATTTTACAATTTCTTGCATATATTTTTTTATCAAAAAGTCCAAGTGCTCCACGCATTAAAGATAATATTATTGGCTGTTTTTGAGGATTACACCATTCGTATTCGTATATGTGGACAAATCTTACATTCTTTTCTTGCGCTTCCAATGATTTATTCATGTGGTATTTTTTATCTTTATTAATCGAACAATGAGGCCAGTTACCATTAAATTCAAAACCAACCGCTTCATTCGGACAATAAAAATCTATTTCTTGTTTACTGCTTAAAATTTGTCTTGTTTTATAATGCCTAACATTCCAATCAGTCAGAATACGATTGACTTCCGTCTCAAAGTGCGATTGTGATCTATTCACTAAATCTTCTAAATTATATTCGTGAATCCTGTTTGTAATAGTTGTAATTGAACATCCTATACTTTCCGCAATATCATACGTCGTCGATAACTTATTATCTAAAACATATTTTTTGAATTTATCTTTATCGTTAAGTAAATTCCTAATATCTTCCGATAAGACAACTTCTCCGTAATTACAAACACCAAATCTTTCTCGCATGGTGTTTTCTCTTTTTTGTTTAAACTCGGGGACTAAAGACGGATTCCTGACTCCAAACCGATCAAATAAAGTATCTTCCGCCTTTTTACGAATTTCTGGATTTTGAATTGATGTTTTATATCCATATCTTTCTATATTAGTGGCAAATGCTTTTTCTTTTATATCTTCTGAACACAAAGGGTTATTCACACCAAATCTATCCATACAGGTATTTTTGCGTTTTTCAATCGTCTCCGACTTTTCCTCTTCGGTTCTATTTTTATAAGTAGCTTTTTGTTTTTCTATCGATTCTGGGTTTTGCAAAGCATATTCATATCCAGTTTTACGCTTATGCCCACGTTTAATGTTTTCAAAAATCTCATCTTTACTTTTTTCGATTTTATACTTTTTCAAAAACGTTTTAATACGAGAATAAGATACTCCAAAATGCTCTGCACATTCTTCGCGAGTATGTTTTTCTGTAATATAATAATTTTCCAACTCGTCTTTATCAACGGCTTTTAATTCTTCTTTGCAAATTTCAATCCCGTTTTCTTTTGCAAGTCTCTTTATGGTGCTTATTGAAGTATTAAAAAATTTCGCCGCATTAGTTACAAGCGTTTTTTTATTAACCAAAACATCATAAAGCTCTTCGTATGGTATATCTTTAATTTTACCACTATCTATTTGTTTGGAACGAAGTTCTTGCGCGATTTCAATATTTTTCATTGGGTTTGTTGAACCAAAATTTTTTAAGCATGTCGATTCTCTTGCTCTAACGACATCTTCTTTTGATTTTTTTATTCCATATTTTTTAAAATAATCGCCCAAAGTCTTCTCATTAGTATGCAATATTTCAGCTACTTCTCTTTTTGATTTGTTTTGAGTTATATATAATTCATATAACTCTTCTTTCGAAAAATTTCTCATTTTGATCTCCTTACACAATATATAAAGAGCGGTAATCCTTAAGGTAAGGAGTCAAAAGGAAACGATGGCCGTCGCTGTCCCGCAATTTACACGTTTATTATAACAAATCGCCAAACATTTGTCAAGCGTTTTGTAATGGAAATTACGTTTTTGTGAGAAACGTAATTAAAAAACTCAAATATTTTTATAAAAGAATATTTAAACTTATTAAATCCCGAATTAGCCGAGATTGATAACACCATGCTTTGACCCAATCACAGATTTAATTCCTAAGCGGACTTTAACGGAGAAAGTATAAGTTCTGTCGGAAGTATATTCAGGAAGGTCGGTAAGAGTGATTTCATTACCTTCCATAACGACTTTGAGAGGTTTATACGCACCAGCCGCGATAAGGAAAATCTTATCGTCAGGAATCATGAGGTTAGCGGCACCGTTCAAAGAAGCGGGATCAATAGCTTGATCGATGGCAATTACGTTAGTTCCAAGATATCTATCAAGGAAGCCGTTCTTCGTAATTTCAACGCCAAGACCATACTGAAGACCTACCGTGCTGGGAAGAAGCTGACCAAGAGCAACCGAAGTACCAAGCGCATAAACAGCAGCACCGTTGTTGGCAGCAGAAACCCTCTGAGCAAGCGTGCCATAAGCCTTCTGATCAACACCGTTAGCAGTATAACCAACGCCAAGACCATCAGTAGCAGCCGTAAGCGAAGCAATAGCTTTAGCAAGAACGTAGTTTTCGAACGAACGAGCTATTTTAGCAGCCCAAACACCGATATCAAACTTTCTCGAAGCAAGAAGATACCAGTCGATCGAAACAGCGATTTCAACGGGCTGCGGGTTAACCACAACTTCGTTGTTATAAATGGGCTGTAAAGCACCACGATGGATACCTTCCGCAAGTTCGTTTACCTGATAAAGTTCGTTGGAATCAACGATGAAACGAGCGGTGTCGCCCCAACCAACGTGATGAAGTTCCATAAACGTATCAGCAAATCTCGAGCTCATCGTCATCGGAAGAGTCGCATTGATAACCTGCGCGATAACCGCGTCGAAGTTTTCTCTGAAATCTCTGCTTCCGTTAACAGAAGGATTCTTAACAAGGTCAAGACCTTCAGCTTCGAATCTATCTTCATAACGAGTGCCGCTTACGCAATATTTAACGAGGTTTTCGCAAACATCGTTCTGCATGTCTTCGTATTCTTTACGATTCTGAACACCTTCAATGTGTTGACGAGCGGAATCAACAATGCCGTCTACAACATCATTAAAAAGGGCGATATCCGATTTTTTATAATTAAACATTTTTAACATAATCTTTTTCCTCCCTTAAAAATTAAAGCACACGGCAGTAATACATTTTGCCAGCAACCGTCTGACCAAGAACGAAATCTTTAACAGCTTCAATCTTAACGTTGAACTGACCTTCAGTTTTGGTTTCAGCAGGAACGAGCTTAGTGTTTTCAGCTTCGATAGTTGCAAATTTACCAACCGTAGGAGCAGACTTAAAGCCAGCGTCAGAAAGGAAGAATCTGTCATATTTTTTAAGTATTCTTACTCTAACAGGCTGACCAGCTTCAGCAACGAGACCATCGGTTCTAATACCAACTCTCCAAGCTTCGCCTCTCACATCACCCTTCGAAACGTCCGCGATATCAACAACCGCGACTTCATCTGTAGCAGCAGCAGGAGCTTTGATTTCGAATACGTTATAATCTTTGCCAGAATATGCCGTACTCTTCATAAGATCACCTACAACTACGAAAGCGCCATCCTCAACTTCAGCGAGCTGAGAATTCGACGTAAATTTACCAGTGATATCATAAGCAGTTACGTCTTCAGATACCATTTTAATTTTAGCAAAAGTAGCCATAATATTTCTCCTTAATTATTTCTTATTTTTTAATATTATCTTTAAGTCGCTCACGTAAAGTCATTTCTTTGCGACCAGATTTTTGTTTTGGTTCTTCCACAATATTTACACTAAACATTTCCGTTTTTTCACTGAAAAGCGTCGCTTTTGTTTTTTGGAAAGATAAATATGCAATATCTCTGTCTATAGCGTCGATATCTTCATATTCTCTTTTTTCACATTTTTCACTAATCGGCTTAATCTCTTCTTCCGTGAACTTCATTTTAGCGCACACATTGGAGATATAATCTTTTTGCTCGTTGACCTTCATAACGGCGAATTTCTCAACCATTTCGTCACGAGCTTTCTTAATCTCTTCGTAATCCTGCATCTTCGCGATACATTCATCCATTTCGAGTTTAAGTTTTCCTGCGGTTGCTTCATAATTCGCACACTTCTCTTCAAGTTCTGCGCATTTCTTCTCATAATCCGCGCATCTCTTTTCGTATTCGCCGCATTTGTTTTCATATTCACAACATTTAGCTTCGAGTTCCGAATATTTGCCCTCCGCTTCAGCACATTTGCTTTCCGCTTCATGACATTTCATTTTTAATTCGTCGCAAGCCGCGTTGAATTCCTCTTCGGTATAAACCTTTTCAACAACCACAACGGGCTCTGCCGCAGGTTCTTCCTTCGATTCCTCAACGACCACTCCTTCCGCGTGTTTTTCGAGCGAGCAATCGCCGCAGTCATCATGATCATCACAATCGTCGTCGCAATCACCATCGCACGGTTCTTCACACGGAACGTCGTCTTCGTAAAGGTCACAGAATTCGTCGCATTCGCAATCGAACTTCGCTTCGAAGTCGAGGTCTAAATGCTCATAAATAGCCTTTAACTTCTTTAAGACTTCTTCTTCGCCGTTCTTTTCGGCGTAAGCCTTCGCTGAGCCTAATGCCCCTCTGTTATATACCAGTTCGTCGCCTTTAATCTCCATTACTGGATATTTGAGCTTCGTAACTTCCCCTTCTTCCCAGCCTTCTCTCAAGTCGAGGAACACGTCATCCGCGATTTCCTTAAAGTTACTCGCTTCGACAACGCGCTTTCTGAGCTCCGCCTTATCAACGTCGCCCCAACTGGTATCGGACATGGCTTCTTTGGATTTGTTGACTTTAAGAGCTTTTTCAAAATCTTCTATAGCCAAGCTTCCGTCCTCCTTCTTTTTATCGTCGTCCTCTAACTGAGAGTACGCTTGAATAATTGTTTGTTTTTGTCCACTGAATCTCGCCGCGTCAAAAACTTCGAGAATCGATAATCCCGCGCCTTCAATACCTTCTTTGACCTGTATGCCGTTACGGCTTCCGAGAATTGTTATTCCCTTTAAGTCAAATTCTTTGATATATTCAATACCGTCAACCATCTCGCTATCTAAAACCGCTATCTCGACCGAAACTTTTTTCTTACGGTCTTTGAGCAATTTTTTAACTTGTTTATAGTTGTATTGAGTATATATCATTGCGGTACAGCAAATCCAGTGTAAACCGTCTCTCTCTACGATTTCTTTCCTATCCGTCTGGCGAATAAAACCTAAAATCTGTTCTCCGTTAGAGTTGTCCCAGTAATCTACTTGTTCTTCTGGATCGTAAGCAACTCTGCCGTTATGAGACTCAAAATCACCCTGTTTATTGAAAAAACCGAGTATCGGTTTATCGTTAAAAGACTCGAGACCTTTTTGCATTGACTCGAGAGTAAAATGACTTCTGTTACGGTTAGGATTTGCATCAGAAATCGCAAAGATTTCTATTTCGAGGAAGTTTTTGTCGTTTAAGATGTCTCTAATTCTGATTTGGTTAGAATCGAGTTCAAAACACTTAAGCATTATTTCTTCCCTCCTTGGTTAAGCGGAGCTTTTGGATTTACCTCCAACGCCGCGCTTATTTTTTCGACCTTATGTTTTATAAGATCTTTTGTCTTTTTTTCATCATTACATTTATCAACGGTGTATTCTACTACGATAAAACCAAGAATATTTTTTTTACTATCCTTAATTACACCGCAATACGCCGCCTTTGCCCCTCTCGCATAAAAGGTTTGATACGTTATCGCATCGGCATCTTTTATGTCCTCGATATCGCTAATATCGTAACAACCCTGTTCTGATAGTTTTTGAGTAAGTGTAAAAAACATTGTTCGAGGAACATTTTGAAAAGAATTCATCACTGAAACTGTTTTCCCGTCAACTACTTCATAAAGCATCGACATTTTCTGAAAACTTCTTCCAGTTACGCTATACCCCCCATTATGGTATATAAAACAACTTACACGATTTGCGCCAGATTTTTCGCGCAAACAATTCAATAAATTCATTACTAAAGCGTTACAACGCCTATTTTCTTCCTCTTCTGGTCCTGGGTGAATATGTTTTGTATTCTCCCCAACCTCTTGAATCATCTTTAAAAATTCGGTAGCCCGCTCCGCGGATTTCTGGCTTATTTCTTGCTGCTTTTCACTTATATCTTTAAGGTATCTGGCGAACCCGATAACAACAAATACAAGTGCAGCTATCAGTACAGGGGTACTTCCATATTTTATAATTGCATCAACAATTTCTTTCATATGTTAAAAGGCCCCTTTTATTATATATAAGTTAATTAGTTTTATAATGTATGTGGAATAAGCGTAGTTAATTCTGCAAAATGCACATCAAACTGCGACGGCTCATCTTTATACTGCTCACTCTTCGTGCGCCAGATGTCCGACTGTTTCACATAGGGCAAAAGTTTAAGTAAAAAATCTTCCATCGCAATCCTAACTTCATAATCATCGTTAAGATCTGCGATATCGATGGTTTTACGTACCTCTTGTCTATACTCCTCCATCATTCGATCATTGTCGACAAATAAGTCATAAAGACTAAGATATTCCGATTTATATTCGTTTACCGCCTTTCTGACAGGTCTTGCGTTTAATTGTATCATAAGGTCACTTATGACGTCCGCAAGCTGAGGGAATTTATGGGCAAATGCATGATGATAAAGATTTGCTATGTTCGGATAGCGCGTGTAATCGATGTTATACGCGAAGTTATCCGCTTGAGCATTGCAATCGAAACTCTTTTTGATAAGATTGTTCAATTGCTCGTAACAAGCTTCTGAAATCTTCATTTTTCTGCCTCCTCACAGTTTTTTTTAAAGGGTTTAAGTTCACCATTTTCATCTTCGACAAACTTGAACTCTTTCCCACAAACCATGCAAACGGCGTGACGGACATTCGGGTGCGTCATAAATACCCGACCAAGTAAGTGCAGGGTCGTATTTTTCGATTTAATTCGATGATTACATTTGTCTCCCATTGAATTATTCCTCCCCGTCTAATTCCATCTTTTCTTCACATTCCGAGCATAAGAAATGACCGTCTTCAACGTCTTCGCTCCCGCACAACGGGCAAATATGTTGAGCGACATAATCTTCCTTTAATTCGGTGATGTTAGCGCCAGTCTCCCTACTTTGTGCCGTGGAATCGTTTTCTATATCGGTATCGTCCAATGCTGTACGTCCAACGCCATTAGAATCCTGTGTCGAGCCGCTACGAGCCTGTGCGTTTTGTGTACTCTGTGCCCAACCTAATGTTTTGAATTTATCATACAACTTGTTCTCATCGATATAGCTCGATACTCCGCGTACCTGCCTGAGAGACATATCATAAGCAGAAGCCAATCTCGGAAGGACGAACGTTGCGCCCGAAGACGCAAGCTCTTTCATATTCTTGACTTGACTGTCAAAAGTATAAATTCCGCCCCAAAGTTTGAGCTTCCATTTATATTTACAACCGCACCATTTTTCAAGTACGATGTTTGTGGCTGTTTCGATTTGTCTTGTGACATAATCGTATTGAGACTCGGCAAGCATTTGCGCGCCTTTAATCATCGCTACCGATGGTTTATCGGTTGCAACAATCAAACCGCCTTCTCCTGCCGAGGAAATAAAGTTTTGAACCGCCTTCGTTTTAATGTCGCTGCTATTCGGTATGTTCGGCAACGACTGTAATTTCATATCTTTAAACGGTCCAAAGAAAGCATTGATGTTTCCAGAAACCATTGAATTGAAAAGGTTCTGGAACGCTTCGAGCGTCGTCGGTCTGATCTTCGTCTCGTCCTGACCTGGACGTGCTCCATCTACAAATTCTGCCTGACCTGTAAGAACAGCCGTCAACGGGCTGCTCGCTATCAAGCCTGCAAGTGTTGAATAATCGCTTAATTCTTGAAGGTCTGAGAAAAGACCTATCGTATCGGGAACCGACCACGCATTAGAACCGTCGCTCATAAAGGTGAAGCAAAGATCTTGCGGCAACTGCACCCAATACAAATAAACCGTCGAGGCCGCTTGTTTGACGGTTTCTATCGTTCCTTTGCGTTCCTGCCCTTCATCGTCATATGTAAATTGAGCAAGTTTATTAGCGTCTACCGCGTAATTGCCTTTATTGTCGCGATACACGATTCCGCCATCAATAATGTCCGCCCAAATCTTACGTATGAATTCGGGGTATTGCAACGGCGAAAATGCGGGGTTCATAAATACCATAAGGTTGAAACTCGCGATATAACCGTGCTCGCCAATTCCTGTGAGTTTGGTATAAGCGGCAGGGAGTTTTTGGAACGTCACGTATTTAACGCGCTTTTTTCCCTCGTCCTCATATATACATTGTCTGAATATATAAGACGGTTTTCCCTCTCTCTTGACTTCCATTCCGATTCTTTTAAACAAAGCTTGCGGATCGAGTCTATCTTTCCACTCTTCCACAAAAGCTTCCTCTTCGCGGAATTTCTTGCTCGTATATTCGCTCGCATCTTCGAGCGTTTCGGGTAAAAAGTAACTCTTATACATCGGGACATCGCACGCTTCGCGCAATATCTTGTAATAAAGGTATTGTCGAGCGGAAAGCCCCGCCGAGACCGATTTAAGCTCTTCTTCGTGAGACCCTGGGTCTTTCAACGCTTGTGCGATTTCTTCGGGCGTCTCCGTTACTGGGGACGCGTTTATCATCTTCAATCGCGAGTTCTGCAAAAACGGGTTATAAAGGTTTATGTTATTGCTCCCCCATTGCCCGTTATAACTTCCAAGAACACTTCCATACAACGAGAATAAACTTTCTGCCACTTGATTAATGGTTACTCTTCCGTTTGTTCCCGCCGCACTCTTCTGTTCCATCATAAGCGTTTCACTCGCGTTATCGGTTAAAATTTTCTTATCTTCGTCTACTGCAATTTTGCGCGGTCTGCCGCGTTTTTTAATTGTTTGATCCGCCATCGGACTGCGCCTCCTTGTTTTGTTGATTTATATATTTTGTATATAACTGCTTGTACTCTTCCATCGCCTTCTGGATATTCTCTTGTGCCTTTTTTAATTCGGCTTGATGTTGTTCCTCGAAGCGAAGACGTTCTTGTTCATTGAATTTCTCTAAAAGCCAAGTTTGCACGTAATTTGTCGGCGTGCGAGTCGGCGGAGAAGTTAATTCTTTGAAGAAATAATTTTGTATTTTCTTCTTATTCACTATTATAAGATTTGGGGCACCCACGTCGACTTCGGAGCCATAAACGTAAATATTATCACCATCGACACAACACTCTACACCTTTATCAGTTAAAGACTCCAATAAATCTCCCAAACTTACTTCTTCGTAATCTACTACTAATTTTCCAATCATCTTTTATTTCCTTTTACCACCTTTTACCCGCGAACGGGTTCATCTTCCCCGCGAACGGGTTTTGAATCTTTTTTATCTGTTCATCGGAACGACTTTTAAGATATGACATAAAGTCTTGCTTTGGTTTTTCACAAGCAGCCATGTCTTCTCTGCGTAAATTTGCCAAATATCCAGCGGCTAACGCCATACAGTAACATCTATCATCATGCATTTTTCTGCTTCTTGACGGCGGTAAACTAAATTTAACCTCACCGCTTGCACTTTTTGTTTTTTGCATTGCCATAATTTCTTCGGTCATCAAATCAATTTCAAGAAGAGCTCGCATTTCTTCGTCTGTCAATCTTTTGGTCGTCCCATCTTCTAAAGTAACCTCACCGTTTCTGGGTAATTCTATCGGTAATTCAATATATTCCCCTTGGAACATTTCAGATAAATCAGTAAACATCGAAGTTCTCCACTTACGAGGTTCGACTATTTGTAAACAATCATATGCGTCGGTATATTTATCGTCGTGCATTTTTTTATATGCTTCGGTTTCATCTTGACTATCCCAAATACCCGAATGTCTCACGCCGTCTTTAGAATTCCATGGAAGCATTAATATATCACTTATGCCTCTACCATTACCGCCAGCACCAGCATCTATTCGCAAAATTACATTTTTATAATCTGGATTATGTCCATTATACTGCAAAAGCAAGTTTCTAATCCATTCGATCTGCTCAGGAGTTCTTAACGGTCTTTTATCAGTTGGACCCAATCTTTCAATTAAGTTGATGCCGTTTACAATCTTTCCTTTATATCCCATCACAGGATCTTTGATAACTTCCATGATTAGAATAAAAGCGTTATCTGCCTGTAACGCAGGATCGTAGCACAAAACATAGTGTTTATCATCTCCATCGCTTTCAGAAACAGGTAAATAACTTTTTCTACTTTTAGTTATAATGCTTCTCGAAACCAATGCGTCACTACCGCCGCTTGTGTCAAATATATTGTAATATTCTCTCAACGCACGTCCTTCATTAATTCTCATTGCGTTATCTATTTCAGACTGTTTTAAAAGAGGCTCTGTGGGCTCTCCGTTTAATGTTGGATGTAACGGTATTTCACAACTGATATCAGCAACAAAAAAACCTGGTATGCCCATTATCATATTTTTTGCACATTCTTTATATTGCTGAAAAAGTTCAGTATCAATGCCTTCGGCAGAACTCGCATAAATAATTTGGTTACTAATGTTTTGAGGATATACACGAGAATCAAAGCCCGTACCAAGTTTAAAGTCCGAGTTTTGAGAACAAAATGGTTTTGTTAAAGCAAAAAAATCTGAATCTATTTTGCCTGCTTCGTCATAAAAATTGAGATTAGAACGTATACCGACAATTGATTTTGCATCGCCCGCTAACGATGTAATTGTAGATCCGTTAAAAAGAGTGGTTTGACATGTTGTCGCATTATGCGTAAATCCATCTGTATTCGCATTACTTTTTACAACTTCGTTCATAAATACATCGGAAGACCCAACAACTGATGATATATTCTTTTTTGCTATATTTTCGAGTTTTAAAAACGTATCTTTACTCTGTCTCGCAACAGTGCTCATTATATATATAGAATAACTTGGAAATAGTGTTGCCCGAGTCATCATATATAATCCACCTAAAAAAGATTTCGCAGCGTTACGTGACATAACCCATGCAGCAACCTCGGCGTTCCACGTATTTAAAAATACATATTTCTGGTAATCCATCAATTGTACTTTGAAAATTTGCTCAACGAATCTTGTCGGATTTGCTCTACCCCACTGAATAAGGCGAACGTATCTATCCATAGCTTCTTGCTTGCGAAGATTTAACTCGGTTTGAGTTTTACTATTATAAATGCTAATCATTTCTTTTTCGCCAATTTTTTTCTTTCTTTTTCGATAACTTCATCATCGAATTTGATATTAGAATTTATAATTGACTCTACCTCCTTTTCTCCAATTCCTTTGCTTATAAGTTCTGTTGCAAGTTCTTTGAGTAAACTTTCTTTTTTTATCTGCTTGTAGATTATACGGACTTCCTCTTTTAATTCATCGTTTTCTTTCTGCAGTTTTTCAATTCTTTCTCTTTGTTCTTTTAACATGTCAACATATTCAGCCTCACTTAAGCTTAATTGCTTCATTATAGCCCTCATACTTATATCGGCTGCTTGTTGCATACTTGCACTGGTTTTTATATCATAACGATTAACTTTTCCGTCATCATAATCATAACTCTCAATATCTCTTACAATTGCACCAATCGTTCCAGTCCCTTTTGATTTCATCGTAGCATATCTGTCGCTCAGCCCAAAGTCACGTATCGTGGTTGTCAAAATTGCATTCTCGTTCTTTAACATCTCAGAAAGTGTTTTAAGCGCTTTGGAGTTTTCTACCATTGTCTGGGCATCTCTACTTAATAATTGAACCGCATCTGTCAATCTGTCTACCCTCAAATAACCTCTAACAAGGGAAATTGCCGCACGAGCTTTCGGTAGGTTCTCCGCTAAATCGTCGGCGTTCATACTTACAAGATCTCTGTAAAGCTGTTTTTTATCTTTGTTGCTTTCTTTTTCAAAAGGGTCGAAATGAAAAGTCATTAAAATCTCGCGCCTATTTTTTAAATCCTCTTCATTAAGTTCAACATCCTCGTCCTCTTTAGGCATTTGAGCAAGAATGCTTTGAAGAAGCTCCTCTTCTTTTGCTTGTTCTGTAATATTTTTTTTTGTATTTTGCTTTTTCTCTTCTGCCATCTTTTTTCTCCTTTAATCAAAAAGACGGCATTGAGCCGTCTTATCTTTAATTTAAAAAACTCCAACAATATCCTCCCGCACTTTTTATCTTTTTTAGACAAGCTGCGGATATATCTTTATAATTAATTCCAGTTATTTTACTAGCCTCTCTTGCAGAACTATAAGTAGTTATAATATTCCCATTTTTATCAAGCTGTTTTACTGGTTTTTTGGGGCCTTTATCGTGTTTATACTTTGGGAAAGTTATGCCTTCTGTAAAACTACACCACGTTCTATGGTTTCTTATATCTGATATCGTGCTGTATGACAACGATAAATTTAATCGATTGTTAATTTCCGTTGCAGAACAACCATCTAATAATAAATCAACAATCTTTGTTACTATTTCTTCGTTTATTTTAGGATGAGCCCCACTTCTTTTAATAAAAGTGAGATCTTTTGTTAATTCATAGAAATTTTGTTTTTCATATATCGCAACAACATTTCTATTAGATACGCCCGTTAATTCTGATATTTCCTTGTTTGTTAAATGGGTATTACATAAATAAAAGATAATTTCATCAAATTGCTTTCTACTTATTTTTTTATTATTTTTAAAAAAATTATCATAAAAATTTCTATTACACTCTGTAATGCCAGTTTCAAACGGATTTCCTATATTATAACCGTTATCACATTTATACGATTTATAAAAATCAATATAATAAGCCTCTAAGCCAAGCAACTCTTTACGAGTTAATCTATCACCTACGTCTTCTATAATACTAAAAATAAAACTTTCGCTACCATATTTATTCCATGCTCTTTGCAATAATGAATTAGTATGTTTGTTTTTATTTAATTCATTCTTATGTTGGGCAAATCTTTCTTTTATGTTATTCGAAGATCCTATATATCGCTTACCATTAATAGTATTTTGTATACAATAAATTCCCTTTATTTTCATTATTAATTTATCTCCTTTAAAAATAAATTTATATTATAAAAAACGAGTAATGTAATTGTTAAAGGCAATTACAAAGGTCGCGACTCCCTGTCCTCGTTTATTATACAAGTATTATACCATAATAAAAATTTTTGTTAATTATTTATAGAATTATTTTAAAACAATTCTATACAAACATTCCATCACATTCTCATCCGAAACGATTATTAAATTTTGAGCTGATTTACTGCTAAGCCTCAAATTTTTAGAATAATCATCCGTAGAGAGAATACTTGGATTTGAAATTACCAATATTTGATTTTTTTCATCCGCACTGAAATGATGCAAATGTGCAGTTAACACCATATCAAAATTTTCTCTCGTCATCATCGATAGGTTATCAACCACTTTTATCGGAGAGTCTTTATCTCCGTGACAACCAGCGATATTAAAACCTTTACATTTAAACGTTATAATATCTTCACCATATTTATTATCGTTTATCTCTATAAAGGCACCGACCCTTTCTTTTAAATACCAAGGAATTATTCTGGCCAAACTTTCCAAATCAAGCGCTGCTTTTTTATTCGGTTCAAGCCTAGAATGATTATCTAAGCAACAATAATAATGTATTTTAAAATGTTTAGATAAGTCCGTAATCATCTCGGCTATAATTTCCGAAATCTGCATTATTTGAGTAATAACGTCAAATCTACTTTGATATTTTATTGTTTCGTGAATTCTACCAGCTATAGCATCTCCGAGTTCTGTTATATACAAATCAGAAACATCATTAAATTCGCAATATTGAATAACTTTATCCCTCAACTGCGATATCTTATTTTTTGCAATATCGGGATTATATTTGTTCCAATAATTATCAACAACGAGGCCATAATGAATATCACTCAACTGTAATATCGCCGCATTTTTACCAGATATGTATAATTCTTTTGGAGCTTCGAGTAGTTTTTTTGAATTCATCTCCTGGGCGCATTTCGAGGCTATCTCTTTAATTGTCTCTTCCCTCGCAAGTTGACGGATATAAGCATTTGTCTGAACTCTTTCGTCGGAAATTTTTATACGCTCTTTTTGAAGTTCAATTTTCTGCTGCATATATTCGGAGATTTCTGGGATTTCCTCTTCCTTAACTGCATCCGCTTTTCCTTTCGTGTAAGCGGAATACATTTTTCTATATCTGCTCTCGGTATAATTTTGATCGAGCGTTCTATTTATTATTTGGGCAATTTCATCCCAATAAAGATGTTTTATTTCTTTTAACGCACATATACGAAGAGTGTAATCGTCTTCGGTTTCTTCGTCAAGGCGTTTGTAATCTATATCTTCGAAATCTATCATCTTGTATTCTCCTTTAATCAGTTATTTGTCTGTTTTCACTATTATAAGATTTGGGGCACCCACGTCGACTAATTCTATTTATATACTGCTTTTTATATCTGTTTATTTTCCTACATTCTGGACAAAATTGTGAGTGTATCCCAAATTTATCATACTCGAATAGATTAAAACACATTTTACATTGTTTTATATTTGATAAAAGATGAAACAATTCTTGGACATGACGAGGATTAGACAACGAAAAAGCACTCTGTTTATCTTTTTCGATTAATATTTTAAAAGATAAAAAATTATTTCTACCATTGATAATATATGGAGAGTATTTTTTTAAACAGTCGCTAAGATTTTTGGTTTCACGCTCTTTTTCTCTCCCTATACTCGTGCAGCTATAACAAAACCTCTTAATTTTATCGTTATAAACGCACCATTCCTTCCCATACCACTTATAAATACACAACATCGCGAGAACATACTGTTTTATCCACATGCTCACTTCCATATTGTTGATAAAATCAATCTCACTCTGATAAATATCTATCCGATTTCCTTTCTCGATCTTATACTTCGTCGAATCCGCGAATAACTTTCCAAAATATTTATCTCTCTGGTCCTTATCATCCCCGATTTTTTGGAGAAGCAATGAGTCGGTTTTAATCCATAAACTGAATATCTCGTCTTTGCTGTACCCCTTTTCTCTTAAATACGCGAAAAGCATTATCTGCTCGAAGGTTTGGTGGACTTTGGTTGTATAACCTCCGCCCGCCAAAATCTTTTCGCTATTTTCCGCCCAATCAAATATGTAGTCGTTCATCTATTCTCTCCGTATAAATAGCTGTCATAAAACTCAATCAGCGACGCGTCGTTAAAACTCAACTTTGCCACCGCATTGACAAAATCGTAACTCCTGAAATTCACCTTAAAACACACAATCGGGTTCTTACTTCCGATAACGCGCAAATCAATCGCTTTATTCTCGCAGCACCGCTTTATAATCTCCGACCTTTGAGGGTTCGTGAGTTTCAGCCCCCAAAAATTAAAAAGTAGGTCGCGGTTATATTTTATCCACCCCGTCGGGTGATTATCGTATTTCGATATAGCCAAAAGCAAAAAGAGAATTTTTCTGTCGGCTTCGTTTCCAACGCCTTGTAAATAACGGACTTCCGACTCGTAAATTTCGAACTCTTCCTGCTTCTCTTTTTTCGAAGGCGGGTTTATCGCAACCAAAAGCCGAACGATTTCTTCGATTTTTACGCCTTTTATCTCGAACTTGATTTCGTACTTTTCGAGCGTTTCGAGTATTTGCGAAACATCGACGCCATTTTGCGTGAAATAAACCGTTAGTTGTTTCAGCTCGTCGAGAGAGGTTATCTCTTTTGTCTCTAATAATCGATTTATTGTCGTATCATTCAACATTCGTAAAAACCTCCCCTTCGGCTTTCTTCACAAGTTCTTTGAGAACGAACTTCTCGCCGAGATATTCTTCTCCGTCTTCTGAACGAACTGGCGCGTAACTTTTTCCTTGTTCAACGCCTTCGAGAACGATTGAATCCATTATGTCCCAAACGAAGCTCCAATTGAAATTCGTATATTCTTTAGCGAGCTGACCGACGTAAAAAAGCATTTCCTTGGGCTTTAACCCAAACCCGAAAATTTCTTCTTGAATTTCCTGCTTCGCTGTATCGAGAACGAGATTATAAATACTCTTTATATCGTCTTCGTCTTTATTTTCGAAAACGTCATCGAGTACGTGAACCGTTTTTTTGTTGTTGTATTTCCGATAAGCATTTCGGAATTTCGCAAGAATTTTTGTATCTGCCTCAAATCCTTCATTTTGATAAAGATTGAGAAGGTTTGTGTTAGACTTCCCGAACTTTATATCGAAATCAATATTTTCAAACTCTTTGCATAAAATATTCATTGTGCAATTTGAAACGATTAACGGAGAGTATTTTTGGTATCTTCTAACAAGCATCTTCTCCGCCTCGGTTTTATCAGGTTTTGCGAGAAGTTTCTTAAACTTAATACCGAACATATCTTTCGAAACGATATTGTAACCGTTTTCGAACTGCTTGAATTTTTTATTGAGTTCGGGGTAAAGATAACGGAAGAAATACGGTTTCTTACAAATAACCATCGAGTTATGTTTATATTTTTCTGCTTTCACTTCGTCCGTGTCATCTTCGTTCACTTTTGTATGTTTTCTCCACTCAACTGGAAGTTTTTGCTGCTTTATTCCAAGTTTCGCTCTATCGATTTCCTGCCCGACGTATTCGCGAAGAAGTTTTATTCGTGTGTACAACTCTTGGCGTTGCGGCTCCTGTTCGGGCTTATTAAAAATCCCGATCATCGCGTAAATAATCGTCGCGGTGTTTGAAAGACTACCGACCGCCGTACCAAAACCCATAAGTTGTTTTTTTATAAAATTCCTCTTAGAAATTGTTTCCTTGAGAGCAATTCCTTTCTCATAAGTTATTATATTTTCATTTCTGTGAGCACCTTTCAAGAAATATTCATTATCTGTTGAAAGGGCTATGTCACCATCAACCTTTGTACCCTCGGTTTCCCGATATTTTTTAGGGGAGTAGACTATCTCTTAATCTCCAGCTCTATAACCAAGTTGGAGATCCTTGGCACTTCCCGTTGAGAATTTCACTCATTGGTACTCTACTCGCTTACTCGATAATATTTTTCTTATTATCTATGCTTTCGATAGTCGTTACATCCGTTTTCAACGATCTTTCGTATTTTTCTATTTTACGAATTTTTCTTCCTTGAAAACTTGACACGGTATCGTCTATATCAATAGGATTGTTCTTTTTATAAATTACAAACACCCAATCAAAATAAATGGCCTGAGTTTTGTTTGAATGTTTTATCACGTATCTCAATTTCTCAATTGTATCATATCTATTAGAAAATTCTGGAATGTTTTTCAACAGATAATCAGCACATTCGGTTGTTGCATTGAATATTAAAAACTCCTTTGTTTCAACATTCAACATTAACACATTGTGAGAATTTGGATTTTTGTTTCCATCTTTTCTCGCTCGCTGTTTAGCTCTCCAACGTTCATAAACTTCTGGGGACATTCTATCTTTCGGAGAAATCCCAAATTGTGTATTGTTCTCTCCCGCATTATGCCCATCTGAGTTTACTCTTCGCAAAATCTCTCTAACTTCTGGAGTATGTGTTTTACCATACATTCCATTAAGTTCTCCTTTTAAAGAACCGCCACCGTTACATCCAGAAGTATCTGCAATATTACAGCAGCACTCTCCATTTGCTTTACGAGCTTGATGAATTTCGTTTTCTAATATATAAGCTTCTTTTTCTGATAATCCAGATTTTACAATTCTATAATCACATTCATATTTCTCATAAAATCTACGAAAATACACATTTCTATTTTGCGGAGCGGTATTAGTCACCCTATTACCACTTCCTTTTCCAACATAAAAAACGTAACCATCGGAAATTCGAAACCATTCGTAAACGTAAAATTTATTTGGAGGAGATTTATTTTCTCCTTTGTGTTTTTTGGCCATTTTATTTTTTTCCCTTTGATATTTTACAATTTTTACCGTTAGCCGATTAATTATAATCAACACCCGACATTTGTCGGTTCACCAAGATAACAACTAAATGTCACCATTTAGCGGACCTATGTTGTTAAGTCACTATCTGAATGTTTAAATGTCGCAACATCGTATATGCTGTACACCAAACCACTCTTTATATATTGATACCACTTTTCTGTGGTTTCACTTTTATATAACTCTGACGGGTTATGCTCACTTGTATCGATCATTGGCGAACGACAGCAGTCAACATAACCCTCGACTCGTCGTTCATTCCAAAAATTTGACCAAACGTGTTCGGCTGGAATTTCCCCTTTAACTGGCAATCCCAACGCCGACTGGCACTGCGCGATCGGGTCGGAAATCATAAACTGGTAATTTCCTCTCACCCAAATCTTACCAATCTTCGCACGATTTATACACTCGACGATGTTTTTGTAAATCTTCCGCTGAATGTGTGCGTCTTTCAGCATTTCGTTGTTTTTTACGATCGCCTTCATAAACGTCGATTGCGCCGAAGAGTACATTCTCTCATAAGTCACATCTTCGCTTTTGCCTCCGAACATAAAAAGAAGGCTGTATAAATCATCGCCCGAACAAATGTTTTTTATCCAATCGATTGTCGGTTGAATTAACCCATGAATATCTTCTTTCGAAAGGGTAAGCGCTTGAATGTATTGGTAATTCGCGAGAACGTATTCATCATCGTGTTTTTTGTTGTAACGGGCGACGCCCCAACGGAGCTTGTATTTGTTGAAATAATACAAATACTCCTGCCAGCTCGAATATTCCTTATATTCTTTGAACTGTGACTCGCTTAATAAAACATCAATTTCATTCAACGGGTACTCGACGCCCCACCTGTCCTTGATTTTGTCTATTCCGTGTTCTGCTGCGTAAGCCTTAAAATCGAACGGGACGAGATTACCTTTCACGAAAGAGCTTCTTACAACGAACGATGAGGGCACGTAATCGAGTTGCATATCTTCCGCCCACAATTTACTGAATTCGGGGTCTACTAAACCTTGCCCGTCTGCACTATTGAGCGTTAAATCCATTACACGCTTTTCTATGTAATGTTTCGTTCGAGGTTTACCTTCTTCGTCCAATTCTTCCTTTCGACAAATGAAATCGACGTTCTGATTTGGAAGCGTTGTCTCGAAGTCTTTTATAACACAAACTCGCGGCGTTCTGACCCACAAAACCGATGAAAAGGAAAGCGCAAAATACGCGCCAAGTTTCGGAAGAACCGCTTCTTTGAGCTTATCGGCAAGCCCGCACATAAATACTTCATAAAGATAAGGGTAAAGCTTCTCGTTTACGTAAATCGCGTTGTTGCGACGCAAATTTCCAGCGCCCGCGCAAAGCATCGTGTATCGAATCCCATTCACTTCGAAATCTTTTAGACCAATTTTAGAATATTCAGATTTCTTCTCACAAACTACAACGATTATGTCTTTTACAAAAAGAATATCCTGGATTTGTTGGTTCACAATGTGTCCTTCGAGTACCTTGCCTTCTCTTTTACAAATGCGAAGCGTCGTTCGAAGGTTTTGAACAGAATCGAATATTTCTTGATGCGTTCTCGTATCGCCATAATAATCCCGAATTTTATAAAATACCATATTATCGCCGACGCTTACAAGATTTCCGTCTTGAATTGCTCGTTTGCGAGTGTAATTTTCTAATTTTAAATTGTTATTTACAATTAAACTGGAAGGTAATTTGTAAACTTGATATAAGTTTTGTAGAACTGGCATTATGCCCAATTTTCTCCTTGTAAATAATCGGCAAAATATTCCAGACTTTTGCCTAAGTCATCCAACGTGCCGCTGTTAAAAATAATGTGTTCAAATTCATAATCGTCCAAGGCTGTTTCGCTTATATGGGACTGTTCTTCTTGAGTTAACTCCGTTTTAAATACAGGTCTAATAAGTCTAAGGGTTACGCATTGAAAATTATTTTTCATTTTTTCTACTTCGTTGGGAAATCTTACATCGGGAATTATTACATAATCGTATTCGGTATAAATTCCTTTTAATAAGGCAATCATCATATCGACCCAGGTATCTTGATAGTTTTTTCTTACAATATCCGTGCCAAAATGTTGAAGAAGTTCCCTTCCGCCAGGCGCCTCTTTTGAAGTAAACCCAAGGTGTTGCTTACAGAAAAATTTGAGAAAATCCGCATAATGAATTATTAAAACTCTGTTTCCGCGCATCGTCAAAATGCTTTCGAGGATTTTTGCCGACTGGTCTTTTCCGCTTCGAGCTTTTCCCGAAATTAAAACCACTTTCATAACTCAATAACCGCCCTATTTTCAAAAAACCACTTTACAATATCGGATATTTCTTCCCAAGTATTACAAACGTAACATTCCGAACCCGCTGCGGCAAGAGATAATGAATATTTATCTCTCCCACCATCAACAAGTATATTTATTTTTGCCTTTGAATTAAAAATGTTTTCTTCGTTGTCGCTAATGTAAATATCTTTTGGTTCATATATAGCCGCTTCCGAAAACAATTCATAATCCGATTCTATATTTACATAATTTGCAAGAAATTCAAAACTTTTAATTTCTTTTTCAAGTATTTTTCTTCTTTGTTCCAAATCGAATTCAGTGCCGATGGCAGTAAAACACCAGTCAAAATTGTCTTTATGATTATTATAAAATACCATAAAGCTTTTATCAAGATTAATATCCCTCCAAAAATCAGTTTCGGAAATATAATCATAGATGGTTTTTTGAGTAAGAGATTTTTTTACTTCTTTTGATTTTATGTATCTCGAAGTATTGAAATAATTATTTATACCAGTCTTACTTCTTGCTTCTGATAGAACTTTTTGTTTAAGGTTTATTGCGGTATCGCAATCAATACAAATATTTATCTTTCCCATAAGTAATAATCTCACATGTTGAGATTTCCTCCTCGTATATTTTTTATTTACAAGTACATTATATCACATCTTTTTTAATTAGCAAAGCTAAATGTTGATTTTTTTATATTATTTTTTTTATAACCCCACATAACCTCTAAATAACCCCTCTTCGAGCTTAAATTTTACATTCCCTTTTCCCCTACAACCCCTTTTTCTTTAATAAGGATTATTATTATTATATATATAAGGGATATTACCTAAAGGTAATATCCTAAATTACTCACTACGTTCGTAATTT
>OGQO01000301.1_pt1 | contig 54291 bp, 47 predicted proteins | sample 1553241 | NCBI WGS metagenome assembly OGQO01 (sample SAMEA2579933, study PRJEB22360) | human gut metagenome | biome: human gut; feature: human-associated habitat; material: faeces | place: Denmark | collected 2008/2010
AACTTCGTTACGTTCTTCTTAACGCCTGCCTTCCTTTAATCCGTTTTGACATAACAAAAGGCAGCACATATGATACCCATAGTCATTCCATAAGCACCAAGAACTTAATTAAGATTAGCCTTGAAAATACATTTCCGGATTCAATTAAACCAGAAATAAAAAAAGAGACCAGACTACTCTGATCTCTAGTGAGGCATCGGGGACTCGAACCCCGGACAACTTGATTAAAAGTCAAGATTTCAACTTCTGTATTACGCCTTTTTTCGTACTTTTTTTATCTCTCTGACAACTAATTGACAACTACTAATTTAAATTTCTTTCACCTTTTTCAAACTAATCCATTGCCATTTGTCATTCTTTTTGTTCAACAAACGCCCCCATGCACCAACCACCTTAGAAATCTTAACAACCTCTCCCGGATTTATGCTGCCAATTTTATTAGTAGGTTTTACTCCCTTGGATGAGCGGATGGCTGCTGCCTTTGTTACTTTGGCTCTGTACTGATAATTATACATAATCTTGTTGTAAAGATGCTTCCATTTCAAGTTGCCTTTACCGATCATCGGCTCTGGACACGCTTTGCCGTTGACGTCCCAATGTCTGATGATAGTCTTTGCATTCGGACAACATTTCTGAATATACTGTACTAATTGTCGTACCGCAAGCATCTGTTCCCAGCTTACACCTTTTTTGCAATCACATAATTCGATGGACACACTGTTATCATTCGTACACTTTTTATAATACGATGCAGCCCCCTTCTCACGGGTATAGAAGTGGCCAACCGCCCAGGCAGTATATTCCATTGGCACGGACTCCCAAATCTCAGATTTTTTATCCACAAAGAAATGCGCACCCGCTTCTCGCGTGTTGCCAGTAGCGTAAAAATCAGCATTGTTCTTCGCCGTATCTCCTTTGTTACCGGTAAAATGTATGACAATGTACTTTATGTCCTTTAAACTCCTTTTGCTCCCATAACTGATTGATTTTGCTCTTCTTTTTTTAATTTCCATTTGTTTCACCTTCCTTATCTGCTGCAATCCAGTCCTCAGCAAGCATATCTGCCTGCGATGCAAGCCATCCCATTTGAACACCGGAAGTACCAACAAATGCAATTGCCTTGTTACCAATTGCATCATGCTCGCAATTTACAATTTCTCCACCTGTTGACACATATGAAATACCTGTTGCAAGCTGAATATATTGTTTTTTACCATTCCATCCCTTACGGGCAACTTTCTGTCCAATTTTTAATCTTCGAATTGCTTCACCAAATGTAAATGTTTGAACATCTAAATCCTTTACATCTGCCTCGTCAACAATCTCCCAATCATCACGAAGAATAAAATCAAGAGTATATCCAACATTTTTTGTCTCCCGAATATCAAGAGTTTTCCCATCTTTACAATGCATCTTAATGGAATTATCTTCCCATTTCCAATATCCTCTCCATTCTGGACACTTTATCAATGCTCCCTGTTTAAGTGCCTCATATGCTTTCTTAAATTCCATTACTCATCAACCTCCTCTTTATTCTTCAACACATCAATCCCCTTTTCAATTGCTTTTGGAATGGGAATTCCCATCAGACCAGCGTTTTCGATCAGACTAATCGTCTCATTAACAATAAAACCAATCACAGTAGCATCTTTTATAAATGTAGTTCCAATTGTCATATCCAACCGACAAGCCACCAATACAATAAGCAGGGTAACACCTTTCCGGCATAATCCTTTCCATCCAGCATGAGATTCCAGCGCACCACTCTCTGTTTTTTTGCTCTTTTTAAAAATTCCAGCAACCATAAGACCGGTAACATAATCTATGCACATAAAGATAAGAAGCGTTGTCATTCCGGAAGTCCATCCTCCAAAAAAAGACGCCACGGTACTTCCAACCAGTCCGCAAATCGTACAAATCATCTGTTTCATTCTATAAGTCCCCCTTTGTTTTTTTCTCAGTATAGCAAAGGAACTAGAAGTTTTACCCCCTAGTTCCCATGCGAACCACCTATTCCTCATTCCATTTTTTAAACGTATCGCTTGTATAGATGCATTTACCTTTTATTTTAAGTTTATACAATTTCTGCATAATAAGTTGTTTCTCATGAGTATTTTTAGCACTCTGAAACCTGTCTTTATACTCAGAAGATAATTTCGAACGAATGGACGCAAATGCTTTCTTCTCTTTCTTACTGGCACTAAGTTCATGCTTTTCATCATCCCTTTCAATTTTTGTCATTGCTTCCTCGTACATCTGTTGTAATATTTCTTCGTAGCCTTTTCCCTCCTCAATGGCAGCAACCAAATCATCGCTCTTGTAAAAAGAAAGATAATCATGTGCATCCTTTGCACTGGATTCCGTTTTGTCCTGCATCTTATTTAATACACTATTAGTTGCAGCTACAACTTCATAATGATTAAATCCCATTTTTATAAGTTTGTTGTAACATTCCATATAGCCATCATGATTTTTGTCAAGACGATACTGTGCCGCTTGCTTTACTAAATCATTTCGACTTGCCAACTGGTCTTTTACCGCTGTTTCCACATCACCTTCACCTTTCTCCCCACTTTTCTTCATCTTCTTCCGATATTCCTCGGCTGTCTTCTTATCTCCGTCCATAAGTGCATAGTAAATTTTCTTTCCATACACACTTGCTTTCGGTTCTTCTTTATCCGTGGAAAATGAAAACAAACCATCCCCTGATGTCACATCCTCAACATTCTTCCAAATTCCAACGGCTACATTTTGCACATTGTCTACCGGTACACCACACATTTTTGCCACGGTGCCAGCCGCATCAAAAAAGGCTCCTTTTATCTCGTCAATTCCTTTCTCTGCTTCCTCATCAGAATCACTAAACGAATCAATTGCACCATTTCCCATTTTCACAATAGATTCAAACAGCGAAGAAATTTCACTAAACAGTGACACCTCAATACCATAATACCGTTCTTTCGTAATTGCAGAATATATAAGGTTATACAATTCGTTTCCAGCTATAAAACTTCCTGAAAGTGACCCCAGTACACCATTAGTCCACTCTGAGACAAAACTCTCAGCAGTGAGTTCGTTCTCATCGTCCAAATACGGTTTTATCTTGTGCAAAAGACCTCTTGCCAAAAACGTCATTGTAGAAAGCACTGCTGCCGATACCAACTGACTAGATACGGCCCATGCAAATTCCTTTCTTGCCTGTGCCTTTTGCTCCTTTGTTCCGATTTTGTTTTTTGCATACAGATTACATGCCGCGTCATATAAGATGCCACCATTCTGCATACGCTGTGTCATAAACATAAACATTACTTTTTTTATTTTGCTAGGGTCGCGCAAATAATCTGGTCTCTGCATTACTGTATAGTTCGGCTGTGTATCTTCCACGCATCGATTAAAAACTTCCGCCACCTGACGATAATATGCATCAGTCCCCTTTTTCAATGCCGTATAATTTACATCTACATAGTATTGTGACGCATACCAAAGCCGTCCAACTGTCGCCACATCAACTTTCTGTATCATATTCTTTACTTCTCTTACCACCGGCATGCGATTTGTAAGACTATTCAAAGTATCAATATCCGCCATTTCCTGCGTGGAATTTCCTTTGTTTCGATACCATAAAAGTGGTGTATATTTGGCAATCAATTCTCTGTCTGCGCTACTGATAGGAAGTCCGTGTTTACCACCTCTGGCAAGTGCTTTCATAACCGGTTCCCATCCCAAAGTAGCAACCGCAGTCGGATAAGATGCCGCCTGTTTCATAATAACTGACCAGTTTCCAGTCAGAACTGCTCCAGCAAAATTTCCCCGAAGCATATCAAAGACCGTCGATTCTCCCGCCCTTGCATTCTGCAAATCAGCGAGTAGGTTATCAATATACTTCGTTGCCATTCTTCCCCATACATCCTGCATTGCCTTATGAACAGTATCATCTTGTACCATTACAGATTTCGCAGATACATCAGCACTATCCGCATCAGTAACTTTCCACGTAGCTCCATTATATACTTTATTAAAGTTACGAATCGGAATCGCAAGACCGCCAAACTCCGATGTCATTTTCAAAGAACGCTGCGCTGTGTCAATTATACTCTCCATTACCAATGGCTTAACAGATTGTACACGCTCCTTCAAAAATCCGGCTCCCTCTAAAGTCTTATCCATTTTCAAACTAGTAATATCCGTAGTTACATAGTTCTTATCAACAGAAATCGGATAATAATTCTTCTCATTTGCTTTTTTAAATCCGTACAACTCCATTGAGGTTTCATTAATCACACTACCGGTGTACTCGTGGAACAACTTTTTAAAGGCATGAAGAACCTTTTTCTCTTCCGGGGACATGGCATCTTCCATCGCCTGAATTTTTGCAGAGGTTACCCCTTTTGCTAATTTTGTTTTATCATAAGCACCTTTTTTGTCCCCCTTCAAATATAAGTCCATATTTGGCATAGTGACGCCACCATAAACCATATGTCGTAAATTGTCCTTATTCATACCATGCATTACAAGAGCCATACGCATTCCTTTTGTCACTTTTACTTTCTTACCATCTTCATAAACAAGACCAGTGTCAACCATTCCCTGCTTCTTATCAAAAGTTTTCATCAGTTTTACCACATTTTCATCCTGCATTACATCGGCAAGAATAGCTTCTCCTTGCTGCTGAATTGTCAGCATTTTACGCTGTCCTTCATTTAATTCTTTCCATTCCTGCATAAACTCTCCATCCGCGTATCCGGTAATCCGGCGAAATGCACGATAGGAATTTAGAGATTTCAATGCATACTCAGGCAGTTTTCTTATGACTTTATGCGTACTCATAAATGAACTTACACCTTTTGCCGAACGTACTTCCCGAATTACCTGTTCTGCTGCCTTTGTCGCATCAATTTCTCCTTCTTTGCGAATTAATTCGGTTGCCCTCCGGATTGTTTTGTATACCGTTTTCATCGCATCATAAACCTCATTTAATTCCTCGGAAGATAAATCATAAATGCTATTTCCATCAGTCTTAAATTTATTAGTAATACGCTGTAGTTCATAAGCAATATCAGCATCATACTCGGATGCATAGTTATAATCGGAATCTTTTTTCATTGCTTCAAAATGCTGTCTCGCATCATCTAACGCATTATATAATTGAGTTCCTTCTTTCGCGCCTAAATTGACAGCCTCGCACACATCAATTACAGACCGAACCAAATCTTGTGGCACATACATCCCCTCTTTTGGTTTCATCAGCATTTGTCTCATCTGCTTATGCAAACGACGAATCTTATTCTTTGCTTCTGTCTGTTTTTTCTGCTCCGATAAATTCTTACGGTACTGACGATTCTCAATCTTCATTTCCGCTATCTTTTTCACCTGACTCTTTTTCAACCGCTCAATGTAACGCTTTTGCTTATCAATCTCATACTGATACTTACGAATCAGTTCTCCGTTTTGTGTCGTCTCAATCACATTTGCATAATCATGTATCTTAGCATACGCCTCTCGGATTCTCTGATTCTTATTCTTTATCTGATCATCCATACTGACTTTCAAGCCTTCCAAAAATTGTTTCTCACACTCTTTCCGATAATCCTGCAGCATGGTAAGATATACCCGATTTGCCTCTTTCCATTCACGCTCCACTGCCGCATCCGCTTTATCCTTAAAAGTTGCTTTTTGTGGCACATTGCTCATTTCCTTATAAATGTTTAATGCAAGGTCATAAGATGCCTGCTCAATATCTTCCCCATAAGCATTTCGATAAGTTGGTCGCAATCCGTCTAATACCGTCATAACCTCTGCTATCATATCACCATCATTGGTATCCGCCTTAAATAACTCCGGATACTTCTCGCTTAACTCTCCCCAAACCTGTTCAAGAGTCGTCCCCTCCGAAACAATTCTAAGCCGTCCGAAATTACTCTTGCGAAACTCTCCCATACTTCCATACATGTAATTTACTTCACTTTTCTGGGCTTCCGACAACGCAAGTTTTGTTTTACGGAAATACTCTCGTAAATCTTTGTACTCGTTATACAGTGTCATATCTTTTGCTGTGCTTTTTTCAAGGACACCTCGTGCAATTTCAGAAGTAATCTTTAATGCCTCTTTATAATCCGCACCCTCTTCATTCATATAAGCATACAGTTTTGTCAGGTTATCCCGAAATGTTTCTGTATCAAAGGACGAATGATATTTTTTCAATATTTTTTTACATACTACCTCTACACGTGCCGGTTCCGGAATAGTTTTCTTTCCCGGCTTAAATTCACTCTCCAGCGTTTGAATCACCTGACGCAAATATTTGTTCTCCTCCACAAGACTTTCCTCAGTGGACATCGTTTCCGAAAGAGAATGTCGTAAGTGATCTGTTTTTTCTGACACACTTATGGAATATTTTTTTCCTTTCGGAGATAAAATATTATTGACAATTTCCTTGTAACGTGCTAAATTGTCACTATAATCCTGATGAAGTAAGTTCCCTCGGAATTGGACCGTTGGACCCACTGCTTTATCAGGATTTGTTTTTATTATCCTATCCTCGCTCTCTGCTCTTTTAATATATCTTTCAATTGAATCTTTACCATACATGCTTAGCATTATATTGGCATCAACTGTAGCAACTCCTGTTCTTCCCACTCCATTGGGCTTAACTGCCACCACTATAACATTTTCCTGCGAATCCGTAATCGAAGACACCAACACTAAATCCGCACTATTTTTATCCATGTTCGATTTTATCATCATAACCGGTTTCTCAATATCTTTTAGCACCTGCATAAATTTATCTTTTCCTAGATTATGATAATTCCGAATTCCCTTATATCGTCCTTCCTTTCTCGCTTCTTCCGAATTGATTACACTATATACATGTCGGTTCGTCATCAGCATCGGCAATTGGGACCAGCCTATCTCCTGCATGGCTTTTGGTGTCTCTCCCAGATAGACATGGGTGTAATTATTCGGTACCCGGTCTTCCAATACCTTGTCTATCTGTTCTTCCACATCTACTTTGACGGAGTACCGTATATCTTTATTCACTTTTGTCGGATTTTCATTCGTAGTAGCTTTAATCTGTTCGCTATAAAAAGGAATGACAACCTGATGTACATCTCCACCTTGTTTTCCACCTTTATCTATGATTCCGTCATATCCGTTTTCAATCAACACATTTGTTACATAATCTGGTATACTTGTCCACGCTTTTGTAGTTCCATTCTTTCTGTCGTCTTTTACTCGTTCAACGAATTCCATTGGTTCCATATTATTTTTGTCCCACATATCTGCATTATTACCGGTTCCCTTTTTCGCTTTTCTCGCTGCCTTTTCTATTTCATCCATCATTGCATCGGATATATTTTCCGCATCAAAAGGATTGGTGATGTTCAAATACACCTCATATACTTTTTCTTCCCGATATTCCGGATCCAAATATTCCACGTCCGTTATTCCAACCAAAGCAAGAACATCCTTAAACCATGCCTCTTCGCCATATAAATCTCCTGACTGCAGCCAAGCATCTACTAGCGCTTCCAATACATTGCCTTTATGTTCTCGCATCAGATAGGAATCAAAATCACCGTTTCCAGTCGTTGTTCCTTCGTCATATATAATATTTTCATATTCATCATCAATCCGAATATGTCCTGCCTTATCTTGAATATTTTTCTTTTCCAAAGGCGACAATCTGTCCCAGAGTTCACATACCGAGATATCTTCTCCATCTACCTTCACGCGAAATTGAGTAAAATAACTATCATATCTCTCATCATACTCTATGGATGTATCAGACTTATCTTTTGAATACCTTTCTGCAATTCCTTTGTCATCCGTAAAATATGCCATCGGGCCAGAGGTTGCTCTGTCCGGATTAAAATAGTAGCCTACTCTATCTGCTCTCGCCGTACCATGATACATAACTTTTAGTTTGCCGTCTTTATCCAGCACTTTACTGTCTTTGAAATACTCCTTCTGACCATTTGACAGTTTCTTCCCCTCTGAATCCATTGTTGGTACACGTAATGAGCGCCGTATTTCCTCACGCAACTTCTGCACACGTGCATCCTGCTTCTGTTGTGCTTCTCTTGCTGCGTTCAACTGTTCCTCCGACAACATACTCTTTGGCACATATTTCAGAAATTCACCGTATTCCGAATTGACACTCTTAATTATCTGTGCTACACTCACTTCAATAGGAGATTGCTGAGCCGTAGCTGTCTGGTTTTTCCAGGGGCCTACGACCATGACGCTTTCTCCTATTTTATTTAATGTCACTTCCATTCGGATAGTATTATCTCCTCCCATTCTCTCTTTCGCAATTATTTCAACAGGAATTACTCCTGTTCCTTCCTTGTATGCTCCAAGCATAACATATATATTTTTTACACTATGCTCGTCTCTTCTTGTCCCCTTATAAATATCATCATGAATAACAATAGGTACTGCATTCTCTATAATATCTCTTGTATGATACATCATCTGAACGATATCGTTTGCTTTACCATATGCCTGCTTACTCTTGTGTACACTCTCATTGGTACTTCCCTTGGAATACTTGAATTCCAAGTTACCATTTCGATACGTCCCCTCCAATTCAAACTTATCATGAAGCACCTTGAAGAATTTACCAAATTTATAAGGAATCATTTTTTCCAGATTTGCCTTTTCATTAGCTGTCATTGGCATTTCTCTATTTTCCACCTTTATCGTCTCACGCTCAAGCTCCTCAGCACGTTCTGACTCACTCATGCCAACTGACACACTATACCTGCTCTTCACTTCATTCGAAGATATATCCTCGCTCGTAGCTTTATACAGTTCCCCCGCTTTATCTACAGCATCCATAAACAGCTTACGGATTTCCTCCTTTTGTTCCACTTTCAGTTCTGCTGCCAGTCTGGCCGCTTTTGTCATAGGAGTATCATCAATATATTTTTTTATCTTTTCAAATACATGCTTTACCAAATCTGCAATTTTCTTAAATACATTCTTCTTTTCATTTACATCCAGCTTCGTATCTTTCATTACCCAGTCAATAAAGTTTTTTGCCCCGACTTCATCATAAAACACACCACTGACAGCATCGTTGATTAACTCTCCAGCGGCATCCTCATAACTTTTTTCACCTTCCACCTGCTCATAGGCTCTTTGATAAGATTCAATTAAGGCATGGATATCCTCTGCTCCATGTTTCTCTACTAGGTAATTAAGCATCACTCCCATTAATTTCTGATACTCTTTTTCCGACATTACCGATGCAAATTCCAAAGATTCATGTATCACTACACCAAATTTATTTTCTGCATCTTCCGCAAATGCCATCTGTCCTCTATCCATATTCAATAAACCATTTACCGTATCTGCATCTTTATCTGTGAGGGTATTTAAATCCAATACATCCAATCCGGTTTTCTTTGCCAATTCTTTTTTCACGCGAACAAAGCTATCCTTATCCTCCGAAGCATAGCGGTAATCTTGATATTCACCTTTTCCTTTTTTTTGCGCCGGCGCAACTTTGTTTTCTGCCTCTGCTGCCTTTGCGTTTTCTCCATGTGCCTTTCCTAATTCATACGCAAGACGCATTGCTCCCTTGTCACTCATTATACGAAATGACTTAGACGCCTGCATCATTTTATCAAAACTGATACTTCCCAATCTTCCCATGCGATATGCCATACGAAAATTATTTGCATAAACACCGGCATTATCCTTACCATTGTAATAATCTACAAGTGCCGTTGCCGCAGCCGCATTATCCATCTTTGATGCAATGTTAAACAAATCCTGTGTCCCTTCATCCTGAAAAGACAAGTCCGCAAGATTTACTACCTCGCCATCCGTAGTCTCTACTGTAGCCGATTCTTTTCCAATTTCTCGGAATCCTTTCACCTTGACCTGTTCATCGGATGCCGTAAATGCTGCATTCTCTGTCTTTCTAAAATTGGCATTGGTAACATTTTCTGACGGTGCAACATTTCTTTTTTCGACTTCAAGGTCACTCGCAACATTCTGCTTTGCCTTTTCCAGCTGTAGTTCTTGTACCTCAACCGGTCGTTGATTCCGTTCCATTTCCTCATCAAGATTCACACTATCGGATGTAGCATCCATATTAGCAATAGCATCTTCCTCCTGCTCTGACACGGATTCATTCTGCACCACCTCTCTTTTTTGATTAAGAGATACCGTTCTTTTCATCGCATTAGAAACAGAGGCATCCATAATGTCATACAATGCCTGCCGCTCGGATTCGAATTTTGCATATTTACTCTTTTTAGCTAACTCCTGTGCTTTCTCACGTGCCATCTGGTCGATTTCTACTCCCAGACTATCCGGCACACCACGAATGGCATCTTCATACGCCCTTGCAAGTTCTCCACTGGTTCTCGCTTCCGTAAAATTGTTTTCTACATTTTCCATGATGTCTACTGAAATTTTACCATACTTTTCCGTATCATCTTTTGCTTTCTCATAGGTATCCATACCCTTTTCTGCAGCATATGTAAGTAAATCTGCTCCTTCGTTTCCCTCTGCAATTGATGTCCCATTCTTTTTCACTAATGACTGATACTGTACTTTCGAGTACACATTCGCATAGGTACCAAAAAGACCACCTGAAAAAGCCCCTGCTGCCGTGTCTTCGCCCACCTGTATCCAGAAGTCTTTCCGTGCATTTTTCTTTGCCTCATCCTTTGACATTCCCTGTTGGATATAATTTTTAACATTTTCATTATACTCACTTTTACTTCCATTAACTGCACGGTCGACAAATGCATTTGCAAAGTCCGAAGCAGCCTCTTCTGACCCTTCTACCGCCCCCTGCTTTACAAGGTTCTTTGCAAAATCACGAAACTGTTTTGGATTTGTTGTTTTTAACGCTTCAAAACTATCCAGTGAAAACTTTTCGCTTGCCCACTCTGCCAAACCGGCTCCCAATCCGGTAATCAAAGACTGTCCGGCACTTCCTGTTCTCTCATAGGTGTCCATGTACGATTGATTTGCGGCATTTGCTCCCATCAACGCACTAGCTGCCCCACCTGCTAACCTGGTTCCCTTAAATCCTTTCGTCACAAGAATATCCGCAGCAGAATCAACCGTGGACATTCCGGCGTTATAGACAAACTTACCAATATCATTATCAATACCTTCGGATACTGTCTGTCTTACATTGTTCGTATAAGAACTGTATGGGTGGCTGGCATGATTAATGGGATAAGACTTATCTGATGATAGGTTTTTAACCGCATGATTTACATCCTCTGCAAGTTCCAACGGTGAAAGCAAGTTTGACCCCACACTTAACGCACTGGATACTACCGGGTGTTCGTCTGCTATTTTTTTTATACCTTCATCCCATACCTCCTGTTCTTTATTATCAGTGTTAATGTTCTCGCTATCGATAATGTAATCTACATCAATTCCTTTTTCTTTTAATTCCTTTAACCTAGGAAATTTTTCATATGCTTGTGACAAAAACCCCGGAATGATACTTGCTTCCAGTTTGCCCTGTATCGTCGGCACTAAATTGTTTACTAAATGTTTTTTATCTGCACTGTATTTTCTTTTCTCTACCCACACATAATCTGCTGCCTTTTTTACTAACTGCTTATCGGCATCCCCCAGCTTGTCATATTCATGCTCCAGTTCTACTCGTGGCTGATTACTTTCCAGTTCTGACATATACTCGACATTATCCTGGTACTTATTCCACAAACTGGTGTATTCCTTGTAATCTTCCCACGATACACCTTTTTTCCCTAACTTTTCCTCAAAATCTTTTGGCTGAACTTTTTCCCATTCTCCCGAAAATCCCCGTTTAAACAAACCACTATCTGCGATTCTGGACTTAAACAAGTCTTTATTTTCCTTTACATTTGCAAGCGTTCTCTGTAGTTCATCATATCCCATCAAGGATGGGTCCTTATATTTATTGCCTGTGGAAGTATAAAATTTTTGATTTTTTCTTTTCTCTAATTCCTTTTCTTTCTTCTCCTCCAGTTCTCTCTGCTTTCTTCTCTGCTGTTCCTGTTTTTCCCTTTGTTCCCGTCTCGGAATTTCCGACAGCATATTATTTTCTGCCTTTGCTGCATTGCGAATCAGCATATTGGTTCTCTTATACTTTTCGCTGTTCTTTTGCGTTCTTTCTTTAATTTCTACTGCTTTCTCTGCCAATCGGCGATAGCGTGATTCTGACTGATTCGTATAGTCGGTATCCGAATACTTTTTATCCTCACCATAATAAGAATCAGCCTTTGCTCTGGTCTCACTTGCTATTTTTTGTCCCTGCATATCTCTTTCATACAACTTGTCCTGACTCTCAAAATAATTTGATATAATACTCCCGGAACCGGATGCATGATTATTCTGTTTCTTTTTCTTATTTGCCATAATATATATTCTCCTTACTTTTTCTTTTTGCTTTTCTTTGAGGACTGTTTCTTTTTGTTTTTATTCACCTGTTTTTCCAAATAGTCATTGTAAGAGCCTACTGTCTGTAACTCCCTGCTGCTAGGCAGATTTCGCATAAAATCAACATAGGATAATGTAGTCTTCGCATCTGCTCCGGCCGCCACTGCACTGTCATAGGTTGGATATTTGCTTAACCCTCTCGTAGTAGTTCCATCAGAGGTTATATATGTCGGTAAATCTTTTGCTGTATATCCCAATAAAACACTCCATACATAATTGCTTTGATCAGCAGATAACACGCCACTCTTTTCCATATTGTTCAAATATTCTGCGATACCCTGCGTGTCATTGTTCTTAGCCAATTCCTTAACCTTCGACTTAATATCCGTTGGAATCTTAATCCCACTGGTTGAAGATGCCCCTTTGCCCGACGCACTTCGTTTACTAGCGGATGCAGCAGCAGCCTTAGCTTTTTTTGATAACTGGTAATCCTTATTCTGCCAGTAATTGGATGCGTTCTGCTGCTGTCTCCACTGGCTGTTGCCATTTTGCTGTTCATACTTCCACTGCTGATTAGATACATTCGCAGTATAGTTGTTAAAATCGTTATTATATGCCGCATCATATCGATTCGCATAATAGTTTCTGTCATCCTGCCAATCGCCAACCTTGTCCCGATACTTCGCATAATCACTTTCGTCAAGTCCCTGATACATGGACAAGTCGGATCTCTGATTATCCAAATCCGTCTGATAACGGTTGTACGCTGCCTCGTACAAACTAGGAATTATATTATTCAAGGCTGACATGTTTTCCTGATACGCAAGGTTGCCGGCCGTAGCCGCATAAGAGTTTCCATATCCTCCGGACAACGCGGCCGCCTGCGCCGTTGCATTCTGCATCCCTAACTGTGCCTGCCTCTGATACTGGTCCTTATAATTCTGATACAAAGCATCCTTTGTATAGTCATAGGAAAAACCTTTGCGATTTGCAATCGCATCCGCCAATCCGGTTATCTGTGTTCCATACTTACTGGTATAAGCTGCCGGCCTTGCCTTCTCCGTCTTTTGCAACGTACTCTTTGCGGCGTTTACTGCTTTCGATGGCGTATAAGACTTTATTGTCGGTGTCTTCACAGTTGTTGCTTTGGTGATTGTTATTTTACTGCTACTGCTCTTCTTTTTCGCCATAATCCTCATCCTCCTCTTCTATGATGGGTTCCTCTACCACCGGTTCCGAACCCCATATTGCAAACACGGCATTTACCACATTTTCTGTCTGCTCCTTCAACAATTCTTCTCTTCCGGATACGGAATTGAGATAGGTTCGTCTATGATTCTCTCCAACCTGAGATTTCACTTCTCCATCAATTAGTACCTTTCTTGTTAAGATGCTCACACTCTCTGTCGACAACATATCTACCGTTTTTTCTTCGTTAATTTCCATTTCAATACCTCCTCGTTAAGCCTTTTTATACCAACCATATACATACCAACTGTCATATGTTTTTCCAGACGCGTATGCCCCATTTTTAACATAATAGGAACTGCTGCCACTAATTTCATTAAATGGAGCATTTGTTCCACTACTACCTGAAACAACACCAATCGGATAAACCTGAGATGGCCGATTATGATTAGGTTCATATGGCAGTCCACTGATATGGTGACAGGCATAACTGCTGGTTGTCAGTATCATAGCCTCAACGAAAACAATATTTCCAACTCTATAATAATTTCCCATAGCCGCTGCAATTGACGTTTTAATCTCATTACTTGTTGTGTTAAATAATCTAGGCGTCCACTGTCCTTCTTCATAACTCATTCCGGCATCACCTTTTTCTCCCTTTTCACCTTGGTCGCCTTTCTCACCACGAGATGGTTTTCCAGTATCCAAAGTATCTAAATACCAATTTCCATTATCACCTATCGTCGGCGTAATTCCATTCTCGCCATCTTCCCCCGGCTCCCCCTTTAACTCTCCGCTATTTAATTTCTTTACCATATTGTCTGCAATCTCTTTTGCTTCCTTTGCCATCTTTACAGTTTCCTGCACTTGACTAAATTTCTTTTCTGTCTCAGAAGTCATATTATCCAGTTCAAGATTATTTAAGATATAACTTAAATTATCTATCAGACGTATTATCCATGAATTCAACTTCTGAATATTTTTTCCATCCATACCATCTAATTGGATAGGGTCAAATTGCAACGTGGCCATTAATATCCCCCCTGTTCCAAAACTTTGGAAATGCTGTAAACCCTTGCATCCCCTTTCCCTCTTAACCGGATTCTCATATGATCACATCGAATCGGAAATATGGGTATTTCAAAACTCCGCATTGTTACAAAAGAAGGAGTATCTCTCCTACTTTGTTCATATTTAGACTCCATATGTGCAGCCTCCTCCCATACTCCGCAGGAATCATACATTACATCTACATCTAATTCTGAATCTAACGGCAGAGACAACCTCAAACATATTTTTGATATATACTTGTTATTGGGATAGCTTATCCCTATCAAGCCGGTTTCCGCACTCCATTCAAGTATTGTTTCCAGTCCTTCCTCTGTCGTGTAATCCCTTGATGTAATCTCCATTACTTTTCTATCATTCATATAAAGCAAAGACCCATCCAGGTTTACGAATTTATCCATACTGCATAAAGATGTCTCATCCTCTTTGTGCCACATTCCTTTGCTCGAATCATACACAAGTGTCTCGTAACGAGTCGTGCGTATATTTTTCCCGTGCATATAGTATTTTGCCCCCAGTGCACCTGCCCTTACCTTTTCGTAGCGTTCTCCACCTAATGCTGCACTAATTGATACCGGAGTACTTCCGTCATACGCACACACATCCTCACGTGATTTGTAATACAATATTTCATTCACAAGCACCAGACTTTCCGAACATCCCTTTTGCACACCACGGCATCGCTGCGTATTAATCTGATAATTTGCCGGATAAGAACCGTATACCTTATGAATACAATCCTCTTTGAAAAACAAAACTTGTCCGCCGTATGCTGTACATCCGGTAAATTCTCCATCACTGCCGACCGTTGCCGCATATGAATCTGCCGCAGTACCCAGATAAGAATACCAATTTGTCATATCTCCCTGCTTACAACAGTAAATTTCATGTTTCTCCGAAGAACACCCCCATATACGGTTATCACTTTCACACACATAATCCATATCCGGAACACTACGCTTCAATGTAATTACTCCAGTTTGTGTTGTATTATTGGTAAGCAGAGCCGTTACAATGATGAAATCATCCTTTTTATCCCAGATTGCCATATCCTGATTAAACGTATCAGAAATGCTTCCCGTCACACCCTCAATCTTCACTACGTCATATTTTTCAAACGGCTTTCCTATGCCGGGGTTTGATATTTTAGTATAGCTTGTAGCCACTGCCGTCCACTGGTTTTCAGATTCACTCCACAACTTCAATGCATTTGGTGTTGTCCCCGTATCCATCCAGTAAATGGCACCATTAGAGCATGTAGTTATCTTTGTCCAGGTAGTCGTATACTTTTTAATCACATGCGGTGTCGATGATGTATCCAGCCACAAATCATCTGCCTTCGGTGATTGAGGTGCCACTGTTCCAATAGACGGTGCCTTTGTAATAGGGGTAATATCTGCCCCATCCAGCGTACACATGGAAAATGTTACCGTTCCTGCCGTTGCCTTTGATGCCTCCATATCTTTAAGCGTCTTGTCATTTGTATTAAATATCTTTTTGTCCGGCCAAATAGCCACATACGCCCCCATACCACACATTACTTTGGGATTTTTCGCAAGCTGACCAATAATCTGCCAATCGTTCATTTCTTTGTCTGTATATACTAAGTTGCCATCCTCCACAAGCAAAATTCCGTTTTTCGCATACATTCCATAGATTTCTCCGGTACAAAACAGCATTTTCCTCTTTCTTCTGGGTGCCAGTGCCGGGTAATAATCGGATGTCATGTTCTTCTCCATATAAAATTCATTTTCCCCACAATTCATGGTATGGTTGTACCCGCCAAAAGCAGATATCATATCCCTTGTTGTTTCCATTTCTGTAGCTGGTGTTATTGTCAAGGTTACACCCCCGTTCTTTTTGGCTGCATTGGCATATGATTCCGAATATACCAGTTCTTAAAATCCTGATATCCATTACTGAATACCGCAATCTGGTTATTGTACATTCCCATATCACGGTTATAAAAGTCGATTTGAGCCATCAAATAATCAACGTACACTTTCGCGTAGGTATCCGGTATTAATAGGTCTTCATTCATATGTTCTTCATCATATCCATCAAATACAACGTCCACATTTTCTTCATACCTGCTAATTACCTCATCATAAACTTGTCCATCAAGCATCGATAACCATTCAATTTTTTCCATGTCCGAAAATCGGTTTGGTCTTAACCGGTCTGCTTTTTCAATTGCTTCCTGCACTCTCAACTTTCTCACCTCAACCTAAAAAAAGCGGGGAAGGTCACTGCTTCCCCGCAACTTTCCTCTTATCAGGGGAACTAATTGCTTTCATTTTTGGCTACTAACTCAGAAATCTTTGTTTCTGTTTCCTCGTCTGCTTTTTCAGAATTACGCAATACCTCAGCCACATAATATGGCACCTCAACTTCCACTCCGCGCTGAATGCGGAATGTAGTTCCGTTTACAACTACGGTAACGTCTTCCGAATATTTATCCTTGTCTTTAAACAATTTAATCTTAACCAAACGCGTAATATCGTCCTTTTTTACTGTTGCCATGATTCTTCCTCCTTTTTCAAATGGGTTCCCCTCGAAAAGAGAACCCATCCTCTTAGTTTGCTGTTACTGTGCCGGCTTTAAAACCACACGACTCAATACGAATCATGTACTGTTCCACCAGACGCTCTGCCGTCTTAATAGCTTTCCAGCCAACCGTTGAACGCTGATTCAACGGGTCTTCTCCCGAACCCAGTTGTTTGACAATATGCTGTAATCCGCCACCTTCTACTTCGGTTACACCGTAGGCGTGTGCTGCTATTACCATTGTACAGTAAACCGCCAAATCCTCCGGACAAGTTTCGTCTTTCAGAATTTTAGCTTCTGAATTTTCTACAAAACGGATATCACCAATGCGTCCGATTTCACCCTTCCACATCTTATCCGGTGTCGTGTATTTATTCCATTCCTCAAATCCCTTTGATGTTTTCACATCATAAGCAGCGTACGGATGAATAACACATACATAGGCATCCTCAAACGTTTCAGCGTTTACGGTCGCAAGATAGGCTGCTGCCTGCAAAAAGATATCTACATTCAATTTGCAGGTTCCGTCCAATGTCTTTCTTGTAAGAACCTCTGTGCCGTCCGATTTTGGCGCATACATTACATTGGTGCCACCGCTAATTACATCACGCGTAATGGTATCCAATGTGCGACCCGCCTGCGAACCACTTAACTTTGTGGCCTGCACCACATTGTTATCAATTGCGGTTAGCTGCAGCACATCCGTAAGAGTGATATAATCACCGTACTGCTGTACTTCAGATTTAACCGTGGTCACCGTCATCTTACTTCCATCCGGTGTCACGCCTTCCTGCAAAGGTTTCGTGTTTTTCGGTAACGAATCATACTTTCTAAATTCGATTGTCTTACCACCATTTTTTGGAATTGGATATTGATCACCAAACTTGTCAAATACCAATTTGGGCTCTGCCATCGTAATCAGAGTTTTTTCATAAAACTCTTTCATCTCGGCGGTCATTCCCGAGTCACTTGTCGTATTTGGATTTAAATTCCCTGCAAACATCTGCAGGGACATTCGTTTTGCCAATTTTCTTGCTCTGTTCATTTTGCTTACCTCCATTCTGCACATCGGTCAGAATGTTATTTTCTCACCGCGTGCGGCTCTTTTTGATAACTCATCGATATCTTTTGCTGTCAACTTGCTTATGTCAATTTTCTGCTCTACCGGCTTTGAAGAAGTATTCGTTCCATTCTCAGCCGGACGCAAACCTTTCGCGCGAATACCATCCGTCACGCGCTCCGCTGTTTTAGCTGATGCCATCTGCATAGCTCCTCGCATGATTTCATCATGATGCGCTACTTCGTACGCCGTTCTTACATCAATGCCATTCTGCAGCAACTGCAGGAAGTCTTTATTCTCAACCTCCTCATCAAAACTAAAATTCGGATAAATTTCTTTTAATGTGTCTGCCTCTGACATCCACTTGCTATACGTTTCATCTGCCTGACGAATTCTCTGCGTCTCCTCAGCCGCTCGTCTGAATTCTTCATTCTGTTTTTCCAAACGATAGAATTCACGATACTGTTCCGTGGACATTCCCTTTGCCATGGCACGCTCTTCGAACATGGAATCATCCTCTTCCAATGCCCTTAACATGTCATCCGCATCTGCGGTCTTGTCCAATCCATACCGCTGTGCCACAAAATCAAGGACTTTCTGCGATGATGATAACCGCTCTTCCATTTCCTTGGTCTGCTTAAATCTGTCGTTAATCACTTTCTGAACACTCTGGTTATATTCATCTTTGAACTCCCCTTTAATCATGTTCTTCCACTTGGTTCCTCTGTCCTCTGTACTTTCCTCACCGGTGTCTGTCTGTACCTGGACAGTCTGCTGGTCGTTCTGACCCTCTAAGCCAGTCTCAACTTCTGCGCCTCCTGCTTCTCCTGCGCCCTCTGCAAACAACTGCAAATAAATTTTGTTTTTCATAGGTTTCATTCCTCCATCGTCTTTCCGAAGTGTCGTTTCCATCGTCTTTCCGAAGTGCCAGTGGTTTTCACATCACTACCATATCACGGTTTAAATTTTGTTTACCCCCAAACTCCCATGGTTTTTGAAATTAAAATTTTTATGTACTCCGGATACTGTTCCTCCAGAGCAAGCAAAGCATCTACAACCATACCAAACACAATGTTCGCTCGTAACTTACTTCTGTACGCCGTATGAATCATAGCAAGTCCGCTCTTGACTTCCACCTGCTGCCCCGGATACATTTCTTCATGATTTTCAATTTCGTTTGCCAGCATACCAACAATTACGGATACTGCAGCACATACAATATCCTTCCCATGTTCCGCGTATCCTGCATGTCCCACTACATTCAATTCAAATTTTTCTTTTGACCACTCAATTTGTATACTTAACATACTAATACTCCTATACACTCGCCATACTGCTTGCCTGCTCTTTTGCTCCATCCAAACGCTCACTCTTTGTCATGGCTCCACCTAAGGAATCATTTTTCATTGTCTGTTTAGAATCCTGCCCCGGAGGATTTGTGTCACCACCATTTACGACCTCCTGACCCTGCATTCCAGTCATCTGCATCAATTGCTGTACCTGCTGCTGCAGTGCCATCAACTGCTGGTACATGGTTCCATTATTTTGGATTTTCATAATAATTTTTTCTTTGCCCTCAAACTCCATCATATCAAGGCATGCCAACGATGCATCCGCATTGCCGGGAGCGAAAAAGCCTTTATCATAAAACTGGAGAGCGAGTTCATTCTGCGCCATTCGTGAGTAAGTTGATTTCTTGGCCGCCGATACAGTAACGTCAAAGATCGGCAGTCTCTCTCCTACTTCAACGCCCATCTCTTCTCCACCATCCTGCGGAATCATGCCACCATTATCAAAAGTCGCAAATTGCTGTTCTCCTTTTTCGCCCAGTATGCGAAATTTACGTGGTTCATCATAAAACTGACGTATCAGTTCAATAACCATGTAACATTCTTCCATATATGCCCGATAGGTTCCTCGAATCATATCACGCGACAACTTACTTCCTGCCTCCTGCAAGGCGGCAATTGCCGTAGCAGCAGTAACACCACTTTGTGTACTTCCCTGCGAGAAGTCACGGTTACCTGATGTTTCTTTCAATTCGTTTATCTTTTCCTCTTTTACGTTGATACACTGTGTTGGCGGAACTACTGATTGCATTGGTTGAATATCATCCGGATTTCCGGTGTAGTGTACGACTTCCTTAGTCCAGTCGTTAAATTCATCCTCATTGATTCCTCCTGTGTCTTTTGAAAGGTATCTGGCTTTGCTTGCCTTGATAGCAGAATCCAATATTACCTGGTCTAATTTGTCAATATAAAGCTGTGGGTCTTTCATGATATCTATGTAACCAAATCCCACTGGTGTCCCCTCTTCCGGGAACATAACATCAAACACATACGGATACATCCCATGGTCATAATATCCTCTTTCTACATACTCCGGGTCATTTTCGGACGCATATAGAATCTTGTCATTTACGAATTTGCAGTAATGCAGTATATCCTTTGTTCCATTGTCTTTTTTGTAGTACCAATCTACAACATACGATTTCTCCGAAGTGTCGACATTTTCCGCGTTGATATATTTAGTTAGTACGATGTCACTTCCCGTCAAATCAATATCCGGATAACGCTGTTTTAAAATTTCGTTATCCATCAATTCCACATGGAAAAGGTTTGCAGATTCCTGAATCTTGTTAATACCCGGTTCCCAAAACAAATTCAGTATATCTATTTTGGCAATGTTGATATCACCAACGCCATTGTTCTTACGCGAATCCCATACTATCTTTTTCACACTGGCTCCCTGTTTCAGTTTGTACCATGCACAATCGTTATACGTTTCTTCGTATCGATTGTATTCAAGAACTACCGGCAGAATGGAGGTCAGTGTTTTCGCCGTCTGTTCATCGGATGACTCACGTGCCAGTACGGTAGGTTCCGGGAAGTTGTCCATCATATCCGCATGCTTGTTATTAATCGAGTTGTGCAGCCACGCAGAAACCGGCTCTGTCATTCCTTTCTTTTTTTTCTTCTCCTCCGATTCAACAATTCGCCAATGGCGTAATTTCCACCATTCTTCATTGGCTCTTATTTTTCTATCGAACCGGTCTTTCCCCTCTTTGTATTTCTTTAGGGTTTCCGCCGCTTTTCTCACATCATCCTCTGTCAGATTTGTGAGTTTTTCTTTCTCATACTGTTGCATTTCCTCTTGTGTGTTTGGTTCTCCGGCACTTCCATCCAATTCTGCCTGCGGTGTCGACTTTTCGACACTTTCAGGCATAGGTGTCCTCTGCTCTTCCATCTCTTTTTCTTTCTTTTGTGCAAATAATTGTAAATTCATATTCTGCCTCCTAAATCATATAAAATTCATATCTGTTTGCATCTTCATTTGATGTTGTCCTTTGATTCAAAGGATCATCCCCTATATGGTCACGCTCCAGCACATTTTTCCTTGGGGATATTGGATTATCCATAAGCACATACCTGCATTCGTCGTAAATATGGTCTTCCTGTGTAGTATCAATATCTTCCACATCACTCTCGCTATACACGAGTGCCGGGATTGTTCGGATAAAGTGTTTACATGTATCAAATACCTGGAACATGGTATCTCCATCTTCATCAAATGCCATCCGGTAATGATACTGCATCTTTCCGGCAAGCCTTGCATTATCGCCAGGACTAAAGAGAATGTTATTTGGGTGTTTCTCCATCATTTCCGCAATGGATTCACCACGTGAGCAATCCCATATGGACGGGTCTGCGATGCCTATTATCTTTCTGCCTTTGAGGTTTGGGTCCTCATTTTCAATTTCCCTAATGTGTTTTGCCTGCTGAGTTGGGTCTAACTCCAGTCCCACATTAGGTTCACCGGTGCACCCATAATACTCGCGGATTCGATAAATCTTCCCGTTTTCATCCGCCGCATACCATCCAACGCTAAAAGGCTTGGCGAACCCATAGTCATATCCACGCCATATACGCCAATAGGATGGTATTCTGAACGGCTCTATAACGTGAGTCCACTTTCTGTCCTTATAGTGTTCCGGGTCATTTCTCCACTCTTTGAATACTTGTCCGGAAAAACTGTCCCACGAACCATACAATAATGCTTTACGCTCTGCCTCCGGCAGCATGGCCAGATTGTCCAAATAATAGGGGTCATTCTCTAGTAATTTCTTGTTATCAAATACCGATGATGGGATAAAGATTCTCTTTCGTTTCACCTGAATCTTTTTTCCGTCCGGGTCAAGAATTGTCCGTTCTTCGGTAATCGGTGTTTCTGGCGGTGCCGCTGTAATAAACCGGTCTTTCACCCATGCATGGCCAACACCGCCCGGATTGGCAGTTGCTCTCATGTATACACGTGTTCCCGGTCCGCTTGGACGGTTACGTGAAAACATATATGAGTATTCTTCCCAGGTAAAATGCGTCAGCTCATCAAAACCGATAAAATCATACGCAAGTCCCTGATAATTTAATCTGTCTTTCGTATGCTGCATGGTACCAAAAAAGATTTTCGCTCCAGACGGAAACGTCCATTTCTTATCTGTCACATTGTATTTCGCCTGTGGTACCACCGCTTTATACAATTCGTTAGAACGTAATATCAACTCTTGAAGCTGAGGATATGTCTTACGAAAGATAATACCTTTATAGTTTGGCACCTTAATCTGTCGCATTGCTTCACACAACATGGCATCCGATTTCCCCCCTCCTGCTGCCCCGCCATACAAACATTCATACTCCGGACGACACATAAAAGCACTCTGGCGTGGCTGTGGCGACCAAACGATTTTACTCATCCTCTGCCGCCTCCTTAACCGGAGTAAGTATCATTACACCTACACCATCCTCTTCGGTCTCAATCTTGTTCTCAACTTTTTCTCGCCACTTATCCGGTTTGCGGTTCTTCAACCAAAACACCTGTGCTCCCAGTTCCGGCGGATAATAAACCTCCTGGTCTACCATCACTACCTCTTCGCGCTCACACTTACGTTTTCCGTTTTCGTATTCCACTTTTTTCACCTTAAAAGGCTTTTTCTCAACCCTGGTAAAACCAACCGCTTTTTTAAACAATTCATTCTCTACTTGTGCATCTGAAACTTCCCTCCCTTTTTTTAGGCGTTCAGAAAGTTCAGAATGTTCTTGCATGTATTTGTATAATGTTGTTTTGCTAATCCCCAGTTTTTCGGCTATTTGCGACATTACAAGACCGTCTCTTGTCCATCCCTCAATCGATTCCAAATAGGGTTCAACTTTTACGCTATATTGACTTTTTGCCATATCTGATACCCCCTTTTGGTCAGAATAACAAAATCTATGCTATCTTTCCCCCCTAGTTCCCATACAAAAAAGGCACCTGCCATTGACAGATGCCTCTCTCTAAACTAATCTTCGATTTTATAAAACCCTCTACAATACCAAGAACTAGCCGTTATTCCCTCTGCGTATGCATCATTATACACATTTCGTCCATCTTCATCACCTGGGTAATTCGTACTAAACGGCGTTTCTTTTTGCGTATCACCATTAATAACGGCTACCGGAATTACAGTAGACTGTCTGTTACGATTCGGCTCATACGGCAATCCCCCAATTCCGTAGCAGGCATACGCTCCTGTCGTAATAATTACACACTCAACCCAGACATAATCACCAACACGTATGTAATTACCAAAGCATATCTTTAAATAATTTGAATTTACGATACTTCCCGGTCCACTATACAAAATTGGCTCCCATGTTCCTTCTACTATTCTTTCTTCCAGTGCACCCAATCGGTTATTTACTGAATTGTTCTTCTTTTCCAATGCCGTTATACGACGATTAGTAGATAAGTCGCTCTCTATGTATTCCATATGCACTACTTCAACTACATCTTCAGCATTGCTCTCACATATCAATACAGGCATTCCTTTTCCTGATTCAACTCTTAATATAACATCATTCTCCGCATCATCCACCGGATACAACCGCTCTACGGATACACCATAATCTTCGTTGACATCTTTCTGCACATGCCATACATAAACTTTCTGATTTGTCGTTGCATATATGGCATATTGTACTCCTCGATACGGGTAACTGCTATCAATAAATGGTGCTAACGAACTCGAACGAGTATTTCCTTTTTCTTGAATTTTGAAATAGCTACTTTCTAAAACTTTTTCCACGCGCATGGTGCCGGCAAACTGCAATACCACTTGATTTTTCCACGTACTGCTTTGTCCTTCAAAAGCCCCCACTTTTGTATCTACCCAGCCTTGTCCGTCATAATACTGGAACAGTCCATCATGTATACGCAATCCATGCGCTCCGTCACTGGAATGTGTTTCATGCAAACAATGCTCATGCATGGTGTCATTCACAATTTCTTTGTAGTTTTCAACTGCTGCCTCGTATTCATTCACCTTAGCCACCATCTCTTTCAATGTATCCTGCATTTTCTGATAAATCGAAAGATAATCCGAACCGCCTTGGTACCTTACGGATTCCTCAACACGAACCACGCAAGTATCTGTTGTTATCCTGTCTGTCTTAGCTCCCGCATAACATCCTACAGTAAAATATTCCTGCATCATCACTTTGTATGGCACTTCACACTTACCATCTTCAATCAGAACCGGATAATTTTTTCCATTTGCCGTAAATACCGCTATTTGAATCAATCCATCCCATTCTGTTGGCAGGGAAAACTTTGCCTGCACATACTCTCTCGTATTTCCAACTAAATCCGAAATTGCTTCTGTGCATTCAATATGCTGACCAGTTACTTCAAAACTTATCGTTCTCATCTTCTCAACTCCTTTTTCTTTTAAGCATATCAATCATTCCTTCTGATTTCTCCCCTAGTTCCCATAACTTTCATCCAGCATCTTACCATGCTTGCACCTTTCACAATTTTTATAGCAATGCTTTTCTTGAAAATCGAATTTATCCTGCTCCGTCCGGAATCGTGTGCCGCATATAGTATGTTCTTCTAATCCCTCACACGTTATCATCTTTTCACTTTCCCGGATATAGTACGCACACTCTGTCCGGTATATTCCCGGACCATAGTATCCTGCCATTCACTCACTCCTGTCCTGCTGCCTTTATTCTGTTTTATCTCCCTCCTGCATCAACAAGAGGGAGACTTTTTTTACCATTTTCCTTGAAATGTTCTTTCCAATATTGTTTTCTGTTCCATCAAATCTTCGTCCTTATCCCAACCTCTTGGAAGTAATCCGATTAACGATGTATTGTTTCGCCATAATAGTATTTTCCCAGACTCCTCTATCCTATATGGTCCTTCAATCTCCATGTCATCTGATGTTTTCGCACTTTCATCTATCATGTTGTACAATCCTTCATTGATTGGCGTCAATTCAGAGCCATTTGTTAGAAGTCTGCTAATTACCCCAAACTTCGGTTCCTCAATAAGCAGATTGGTTTCTTCCAGATATTCGTCCGGTTCTTTTTCGGCTAAAAGAATCTTCATCTCGTCTGGTACCAACTGCTGCCGTGATTCATTTTTATGTATTCGGACATATTCATCTCGTGGCAAATCTCCAATAAGTTCAACAAGAGCCGCTTTTTCAGCATTAGGGAAAAATTGTTCTTGAATGGCCACAAACCAATAGCCCCCAACAATGTAATACACTTTTTCCTTTTCACTGTGTCCGACACTCAAAATGTCATTTTTATAGGCTTCCTTTAAAAGTTTCTTAAATATACTCGTTTTAATAAACATAATCTATAACCTCCTTTATTCATCGATATAGGTTGCCGCCATGTCGGCAAGATGTAAATATACAGCCAATTTTGACCGTTTGTATGCTGCGTTTATATCCCGGCTTCCACCTCTGACTGCATCGTCGAATGCTCCCATATGCCACCGGATGGCAAGAATTTCTTCATCGGTCAGATTCATAAAACGCTGAATGAGGAAAATAGATTTTTCGCCATGCCCAGCCGGAAAAGATTCCGTGTTGTATACATACGTTCTTTTTGTCTGTTTTTCTCCAGCCTTATGCATCGTCATCGGAAAAGATTTGGTATTGTATTCATATGCTATTTTCTCCTTTTCAAGCTGTGGCTTATACAAATCCACTTTACATACATCGTGCAGCAATCCAACAATAGCAATTGTTTCTTTTGTATATCCTTGAAGCACCTCTTTTTTCATTAAACGATTCATAACATTTACAGAGTGTTCCGCCAAGCCCCCTTCATAACTTCCATGATATTTTGTGCTCGCAGGTGCCTCTAAGAACCCTTTATCAACAAGATAACCTAAGAGCTTGTCCGCTCCTCTTCTTTTGATATGTTTTTTGTATAATTTTACAAATTCATTTTTCATTTTGATTCCTCCTTGGTTGGCATTTCATCGCAGCAAACTGGATGTAATTTTCTTAAAAGTGCATTATATCTGTCAATTACATATTCCGCCGAAACCTCATAGCACTTAATTCTGTACTTTGAAGCTGTTTCTTTTTCGATAAAACAACCATTCCAATCCCACGCCTCCCTAATACCAATAAATACATCTGCCTGTGCCAGTTTTTTAAGGCTTTCTCCTAAATACCACACTGCTTGATTTTTGTTCTGCGGTGGATTGTCCTCTATGTAACTGTCAATCAGTTCCAGTTCTTCTCCTTCGTAAATCTCTGCTACTTTCTTCATCTTCTGAATACTTGCTTTAATTTCCTCTTCTGTTCTGCCTTTCATAGGCACTGATACAAATAATTTTTTCATGTCATTCATCCTTTCTTTTTTATCATCCGAATACTGATATTCCACAACACCAGCATGGCTACAGTTTTTAAGATGTTTGCAATTATGCTCTCTCATAATTACTCCTTTCCCGGCTTCTCGCACCGTTCAAATTCAATTACCCATACCCACGGGTTCGCATCCCATCCGTAGCGGTCAAGGTCGGATTTCTTGATGGTTGAGTTCCATAAATTTTCAAACATTTCGAGCTGATTCATGTCAAAATAAGATGCGTTTGGGTGCACATGGCTATTAAGTCCCTCTTTAAGCACACCCTGTCCTGTTATATCCTGTAACTGTTCCACCCGCACATTCGTAACCTTAAGCCAGATACGAGCCGCTTCTTTCGGCATGTGGATGGACGGATGCCATGTATCATCAGAAGGATATTCATTGTCCTCGCATGATGCACGGTACATATAGCATCCATGTTCCTTCTTCTTAGAATCATATATTACTTGATTCTTGCATGCATCTGGAATAGCATCCAATCCGCAATACCAGCACGGACACCACGCAAATGTCTCACGAACATACAGACGGTCTCCCGGTTGGTATGGTGGAATATATGGACATAACCTTTCATTTCCCCGAGGTTTTGTGATATAACCATTTGGGTGTACCTCAAATGGCTGTTTTAATACTCTTCGTGTACAAGTCTTTCTTCCGTCCAAAATAGCTCTAACCATTTCGGTGTTAAATAATATAGGTTTTACGCTCATTTTTTCTCCTTTCAACACACCAGTTTCCCAGTGCGTAATTTGTTAATATTTAATATTAAATCCACCGTGTTCATTTACCCAATCGATAGCTTCTGCGTATGTAATACCATTATTCTTTAGTACATAAAGCAAATTATGAAATTTAGGATGTGTATTTTTTAATAATTCAAATCTACCTTTTCCTTGCTTTTCTAAATGGCATCCAAAACCACACAAAACACAGCCTGTTCTTCGACATTTTGTTGTTCGCAATAATGCTCTATTGTCGTTGAATATCCCATAATCAAAAAATGATATTTGGTTTTCACATTGTTTCATAGCGGTATAATCAACAACTACTTCTCCGTAAACAGAACATATAGGTAACTTATTTTTTACTATATACCAAAGTACATCCTGCTCCGTCCAAAATGACATTGGATTACTTTTTGGGTTTTTGCTTTCAAATGAATTGCATCCATGTTTTATCCAATTGCTTTTCCTTAGGTTGCTTTCGTAGGCCATAGTTGCAATAATAGGTTTTCTTCCAGTTTGCAATTCATATGTATGAGCCGGATTTTTTTTCATTACCCGACAACACTTATTAGATACATCAAAAGGTGCATTTAACATAAATAAATATCTTGACTTATCATACATAGGACCAAAGTCATCACATTTTAAACCGAATAGCTGTTTAACTCTGACGGGTGCTCTCAATATCTCACTGGGGATATTCCCAGTTCTTAAGTTTAGATAAGCTATATTTTCTTTGTCTTTTCTTCTATCTATTCCAATCAAATCGGCTATTCGATAGGCAAACGGAATAATACTTTTTCCATCTTTCTTTTTTTCCGTAAGTATTGCAATGTATTTTCTACTATCAGAAATGCATTCTGATGTTTCTTTTGAAAATAATGGAAATCCATACTTGCTACATACTTCTGCAAATGAAATTTTCGGTTTCAAAATTTCAAGATTGTCAAATGTCATAGCAAATTGTTTTAATTCTGGATATTGTGTCGGAACATCCACAAATACAAGCGGGATATTCCTATATCCGCAAACCACTCTGACTATGTGTGCCAAAACAGTGCTATCCTTTCCACCGCTAAAACTTACATAAACACCATCTTCACCAAACTGATTTACCCAATCATCTATTCTCCTTTTTGTCATTTGTACTTTATCGTCCAATGACAAGGATTGCATCTGGTAAAGGTCTGTAATTGTATGTCTATTTGCCATGTAATACTGCTCCTTTCTCTATGTCTCCTCCATTTCTTAAATCCTCCCAAAACAATTCAATAAGTTGCACTTTTTTTTACTGAGGTGACTGAACAGACATATATAAAACATGAGTTTTAATAATAGGAGGCGAAAAGCCATGCAACAAACATTTATAAAATGGCCTAAGAAATTGGAAGATTTTTATTTTTTGCATATCCGAAAATATTTGAAAAATCCAAAGGTGGAATTCTTTACATATTTTTTATACACACTAGCAGAATCCATTCCATATGTTCCAATTCAAATTCAATGGATTTTAACTTTAATAATTAATCTTCCTTAATTTCTTTGTAGATGGCGACCATCCGGTCGCCATCTGCTTTACCACTCCGGTTCCACATCAGGTGCCTTTGGCATATAGCCATCCTCAATCTCAATCTTTCGCAATGCATATCGCATGCTGATTTCCTTATCATCCCATGCATACGCATAGCCGTCTGGAGCAAATGTACTCTTACATTTTCGATTACAACGGTCTATAATCGTTTGATAACTCATGTAATTCTTTCTTGCCGCTTCCCGTGCTGACGAGTACACTTCTACCACTTCACCATTACAATCTATTTTTGCAACTGGTTGTCGGCGGCTCTTTGCCCCCGTGCGTTTACCCAGTTCACGTTTGCTTATGTATGAAATATTCTGTATATGGTTTTCATATTGACATCCGTTTTTGTGGTATGCCACATGTCCCGGTGGCGGAACTCCTAGAAATGTTTTCGCAATCAACTGCATCACAATTTCTTCTCTGCTCTTTCCATCCCTGGTTAATTTAACAATCATCCTTTGGCTTCCACTCATATGCTTGTGATATGGTCTTAGCAAGCGTGTTTTTCCTGATGAATACACACGCCGGATATTTCCCTCTGTATCCGCTTGATACTTTCCGTCATAACCGGGAATGTCCTTCCATGATTCTTTCATGTGCCGCTTTCCTCCTCATAAAACTCGTGACTTCCGTTAACCACCTTCTCTTCCTCCTCGTCCTCAAACGACCAGCCATACAACCGAAGTACCTTATAGCCATCCATAAGTCCCTGACCATTCTCTTTTTTATAGGTTCCGTCATATTTAATCAACTCAGTTCCATCCATCGCTGCGTTGAGAAGCACTAACATCTGATGGAGTATGCTCAATTTAGCCACCTTTTCGGATACTTCCTTTCTTTCCTCCTCTGTGCATTCATAAAGCGGTTTCCCGGCAAAGAAGTAGCTAAGCCGTGACGGATAAAGACACGACTGATTCAACACAAGCGCACTCCACAATGCATCCTTCACCTTTTCCTCATCCTTTATCCTGGCAATTCTCCCCTCAACAATATCAGTCACAAAGAGCCTGCGGCGTTCATCTAACTTTTTCAGAACATCTTTCATATATTTCTTATTTGCTTTTTGTTTCTTTTCCTTCTGTTCTGCCGGTGTCAGTTTTTTCTTGACTGCCTTTTTCTTCCTAACGACATCAATCTCAATCCAATTAATATAATAATAAAGTTTTTCATCCTTCTTATTTTTTAACCGGATACTCTCCGGCACCTCGTCATTTATTCGGAAACTCTTTACCTTCTCCCATTTGTTTCCGTATTGTTCCCTTGCATACTGTTTAGGAGCCTCAACCACGCCCAGTTCTTTCAGCATTTTAACTATGGCATCCGTTTTCTTCTGTCTCTCTTTTTCTCGTATGTACGACTGAACTTTGGCAACTAAATTACGATTGTCCGTGGCTTCACGGAGAATCTTATTCCGTTCTTCCACATCTTTAATACGTTCCAGTTCATAGAGGTCTTTCAGGGACAATTGAAAATCCTTATCCTGCTCTTTATTTTTCAGCTCGTCCTGGTCCAGTTTGGCAATGTTCAATCGATGTTTAATTGTCGTTTTGCTAAAGCCAGTTTTATCTGCAATAGTATCCTCCGTCTCGCCCAAATCAAGCATCATCTGGAATCCTTGTGCCTGCTCCCACACCGTCAGGTCTTCACGCTGCATATTTTCTTCCAGCATGATAGAAACCTGCTCTTTTTTGGATATCTTGCTAACAATCTTGCAAGGAACCTTCTCAATACCTGCCAGTTTGGCTGCTGCCAATCGTCGGTGCCCAATTATCACATGAAAATCACTGGACAAAGATTCTGTATCAGCGTCCGGCTGTTCCTCCGGTTCTTCTGTCAAGGCTGACAGAGGAATTACGGTCAAATTCTGCATAATGCCCTGCTTCTTGATTGATTCTGCAAGTTCCGTTACATCCCCGACATCCTTTCTCGGATTATCCGGATGCGGGTAAATGTTAGCTACGTTTATCATTACAATTTCTTTTCTGTTCTGCATTGTCTCATCCTTTCCACTAATTACTTTTTCCCAACATTCCTTGTGCAATTTCTGCATACGTGAATGATTCACGTACACTTCCCACTTTGCACAGTGCATGATTTCTATATAGCTTTAAGATTCGGACCGGCACTCTTTTTTCCCGTCCATCTTCTCTTTCTCCCAAAGGTGCCGGCTTATACACATACACCACATCACCTTCCGTTAAATTCATACGTTGTGGTTGCAAATCGCGTTGAAAAAGCACTCCTTCTTTTTGTTTGCGTTCCTTGTGATTCGTCTTCACTTAATCATCTCCTATCCATCGAATCAAATCTTTTAATAACTCAATAACTGCCCTTTTTATATCTTCTTTCATTCATGCTCTCCTTTATCCTCCCGGCTTATAACCGGGAGGTTTTAACATGGCTTGCTTGTCCGTGATATTTAACAAACCAGAGGTGTCATATATAGTTTTTTCCGAAAATCCTCATGAAATCATCATGGGACCCACGTTCAGATTCAAAGGACTTTTGTCCTGCTGCCTTGATTGCCATATCAACCGTTTTATTTTTATGAACGGCATCCTTTCCGTTTCTGTGGCAACGCTCTCCACAAATATGAATTTTAAGTCCATACTTTTCCGAGAACTTTCGATTTGCTCCACCAAACACATGATGTTCTTCCAAACCACATGGATCCGCTATCCGATTTCTTCCACACAAGTAACATGTGTCCCAATCCATCTGCATAATTGACTTTGCCATCTTTATTCCTCCTTATCGGTCCTCCATTACTGTATACTGTCTTTCTCTCATTCTCTGATGCAAATACTCCGTATACTCATGTTTTGAACACCGTTCTACTTTGACTTGTTCCATCTCTTTTGATTTTTTATAAAATGTTGACCAAAGTTCACTGTATGCGTTTCCATCAGCACTTCCTTTTTTTGCCATATGTTCGGCATACGCATTGTCCAAATGAATTACTACCTGTGCGGACGTGTTCATACACTGTATGGCATCCACTACTGCCCTTGCACTCAATTTTTGGTATGAAATATCATTCCATCCTGCCATATGAGCTTTCGCATATTTTTTTCCATTTATTTCCGTAACAAGAACAATTCCATAAACTCCATGTCCTCTCGTTACTCTCCCGGTAAACTGGGATGTTATATAAATATCTACTCTCATGATGGCGACCCCCTCCTTCCATCATTCTTAACCAGAATATATCGTAGGAAGTTCCAGCCGGTCAGTTCTGATATACCCGAACACACTGTTCGCTTATCTAGCCAATAACCTTTTCTTGTACCCGGCTCCTCCCGAAAATATCCTCTGTTTTTTACTATTTTCTTTTTTGTCTCCGGCCGAAAAAGATTTTTGCTTCTTGTCCAGGCTCGGCCTTTCCCTCCAAGTTCTCTGAAGCGAATGGTATATTTGGCAAAATACTCTGCCAATTTCGAATACTGCCCCGTATCATCTAATGGTCGTATATCAATACGTCCATGTTTCCACGCTTGCCGAATCCACTCTACCGGCACCTGATTCATCACCATATGATGATGCAGTGCACCACGAACTCCAACTTCCGTTACCACTATGTATTTGCATATCTCTTTTTCTTTTTTCATACGCCGACGCAAACGGTCAAGAAATATCTTTCTGTCTCTCTTCGCCTCTTCCACCGTCTCTGCTCGTTTATCTCTTTCATAAGTCAGCGTTATGTGATAATCACCTGGCACGAAATTGGCATTCATTAGAATTGTTAATTCCGTAATGGCTTTTCTTAAATTTATTTTTTTCTGTGATTCCTTGGTGTCCTTCATCTTTTCCGACCGGGTAGCACCAGGTGGATGTATATGTGAAGAATAACTCCTCTCGTACAAAACAGTTCGTCCTGCTCTTGTCACTTTCTCTATGTATGGCATAAACAATCTTCCTTTACGCTAGAAATAATACCCTTATCGAGTTAGAAAAAACGGCTTCCTTGTCCGTTTTTCTTGCTTTTCAAAGCCATACATGATATACTAAATAGTGTGTTTTAGTTGTATCTGTACAACTTTGAGCGGTCATTTATTTGACCGTTCTTTTTTTACTTGCCGGTTCACATGATATTAGGTCCCGTCCACATTCAGAGCACTGTTTTTGATAAGTGCAGCTCCAATAACACTTACCACAAGAACAGGAACATATATAAAGCGAATCCGTCCGCTTCGTCACACCGTCGGTGTAATATTCTTTCCACATTCTGCTACCTCCAGCATTTTTTCCAAATGCTCCGTTACTTCCTTTACCTTGTTATCCAGTCTCGAAAAAAAGAATCTGTTTTGATATACAAGAGTCTTATTTTGCATTACCGACAATGCCATTACCTGTGTCTCTCCATTGACACATAAGTAAACATCCACTCCCGGCATTTCATTCAGTTCCATCACTTTTTGTAAAAGATTTTCAAACATACTCAAATTCCTCACTTCCATAATTTCTTCCAATTAGCAACCGTAAACAATGCTACCCATACAGCAGAAACCAAAAACAATACGGTTTCCTGTATATGTAAATCTCTTACCGCACACGCAGTCATAATACATATAACCAGGGCGATAATTGTAATGAAGCATATAATGCTCTTTTGTTTTTTCACCTTTCTCACCTCCATCTTTGTAATGCGCATTAGTGGAATGTCAGGGACTTGAACCCTGAACCGTCCGGTTATGAGCCGGGTGCTCTGACCATTGAGCTAACATTCCTTAGTAGCGGTGCCGGGTACGTGACAGCTTGTCCGCTACTCCGGCAGATTTCACATTTACAGACCACCTAATCACCGGAAAGGTCACTTGTCTTGAGTTCGCCCGCCGAATGGGCGAAATGGCACTGCCGGGCTCGAACCGGATTAGCTTCCTACCAAATCAGCGCCCATACATCACATCATGCTCTTACAGCATTTTTTTCTATGTATTTCTTTAACTTTTCAGTATCCCAATAAATTGCTCCATTTGGTTTAAACTGCGATGCAATTGTTTGACCTTTTTCTTCCCTTATATCCCGCAGTAGTTTATCTGGAAATCCTAACTCTTTTAATTCCGTTGTTTTCATTATTGGTTTTGGTAAATTCATCTATCATTCCTCCTAACTTCCATTTATTCGATTATTTGTCCTTATAATTATGTATCACTTTAAGTGGACTTTGTAGGCAAAAAAATATAATCTGATGAAATACCATATATTCTACAAAGAAGTTCCACATTAGCAAACGATGGTGATACCTTTCCATTTTCCCAATTATTTATTGTTTTATTGCTAACATGCGCTTTTTCTGCTGCTTCCACCTGTGTTAATCCTGCATTTACTCGTGCTGCGGCAAGCGAAATTTGAAACTTTGTTTGTTTGTTTTCTACCACATTATAACCTCCTTTTTGTTAATTTACTCGAATTATACCATCACTTTAAGTGTGTGTCAACACTTAAAGTGAAATATTTTATTTTTTTGTGTTGATAGATTGACACTTTTAGTGTATAATCTTTTTCAAGGAGGTGAACACGATGTCTGTAGAAGAATTTAATGCCATCTTTTCAAAAAGATTACGTTACTACCTTAATAAATATAATATGACGCAACTAGAATTATCAAAACGATTAGGCGTTGGCACAACTTCCGTTTATAATTGGTGTAATGGAATTAAAACTCCACGAATGGACAAAGTTGATTCAATGTGTAAAATCTTTAATTGCAACCGTTCAGATTTAATAGAAGATAAACCGGAAACACATGAACAACCAAACTACTACCTTGACGAAGACGCAAGAGAAGCTGCCGACTTTCTTCACAAAAATCCTGAATACAAGGTTTTGTTCGATGCTTCGCGCAATATTAGTAAGGAAGATATCGAATTTGTTGCAAAAATGTTAGATAAGTTTAGAAAATAATGGGGGATGATATTATTAAAATGCGGGACGATGTGCAGGTACTTTTCTTAAAACTGCCAAATCATATAAAAGAATTTGTTACTATGAATCCAGATATGTCTTATACTATCGTATTGAATGTAAACCATTCGCACGAAACTCATCTGGAGGCCTATGCTCATGCATTACAACATATTGAAGAACACGATTTTGATAATTGTGCTTCCGCCGATATGATTGAGGTCTTTGCTCATATGAGGTGATATAGTAATTAAAGGTAAACAGAAACGCTAAACTATAAGAAAGGTGATTTATTATGTTGTTATTTTGGGCGCTAATTGGTATATGTGAAACTTTTGTTTTTTTCATTGCTTTGTTGTATTTTCAGGGCAAATGCGAAAATCCTAAATTGCTTTCCGAATTATCGCTTCCCGAATCACTTTCAAATAAGGTTGCATATCATAATGGTGCTTATACCTATGACCAACTTAAAGGGCTTAATTATTTTTCAAAATTAACTGGTTGTGTTGAAGCCATATACGATGAACTAAGTTCGCAAACTAAATTTATAAATAACACAAGAGGACTCCCATGGTTTTTCTGTTTCCTTATTTTAACCGGCTTGCCCAATTTTTTAATAAAATGCTCAGGCTCAATTAGTGCATTTTGTCGCGTCACACTAGTTATTGGTATTATCATTGTCACTGTTTTCATATTCATTATTGCTGATGTAATAACAGACCATTTACGTTCCTCACATCGTTATGATGAATTATATGATTATTTACCTGAAATATATAGACAACTGATTAACAATCCACTTCCCTACAATGAATATGATTTTTGCCATGAAGATTATTGCGTTACCATGTTATACAAAGAGTACATTCATAGACTCCAGGAACATTTAAAACTTAATCGTTCTAGGTTGTCTAAAACAATAGGTGGAATTATTGTTTCACTAATTTTCACATTTGTTGCATTCAGTATTTTTATTTTATGTCGGTAACTTACATTTAATCATAATCTCCTCTGGCGTATCAAAGGGAAGTGCACATTTAGAGTGATAAATTATAAAAAAGGGTTCGCGCTACCAACACGAACCCATTGCAAATAGAATACCAAAAAAACATATAATGCAAATAAAGGATGATATACTATTTACCAAAACCAACCTTATTATATCATTCTTTATTTCTAAACGCAATAAATATAGAAAGGATGATATATTATGGCACGATTTAAAAAAAGAAAAGATGGCCGATACGCCACATCAATTACTATTAATGGACAAAAATACTATCTATATGGTTCTACACAAAAGGAATTGGAAACTAAGCGCCTCAAACTCCTTACCGAATCTCAAAAAAATATGTTAATTAAAACATCATCCATGCCTTTTAAGGATTATTGTGACGATTGGTTCCATTCCAGACAGATAAACCGTAATGCGAATACTCGTGATATGTATTTTTACTCTATTTATGCACATATAATTCCGGAAATTGGGCACATTCCACTTGATAAGGTCACAAAGACTGATATTCAAAGATTAATTAACAATTTAATTGAACATCCTAGCACCTGCCAAAAGATCATTAATACTCTTCGTCAACTTTTCGATGAAGCAATTGATGATGACCTCATTTACAAAAATCCTTGCTCTAAAGTCAAGTTACCTAAAATCGTTGTAAATGATGTACCACCTTTTAATGATTCTGAAATGGCAGCAATTCAATCGGCTGATTTATGTGTAGAAGACCGTGCTTTTGTTAATGTATTACTTGCCTTCGGTTGCCGCCGTGGTGAAGCATTGGCACTTATGTGCTCGGATTTTGACTTCAATAGTCAAACTGTTAGTTTTCAAAGGTCTATTACCTTTGATAAGAATACACCTATCATAAATCCATATATGAAAACTAAATCATCAAAAAGAGTTTTACATATTCCAAAACCTTTTTTTGATTTTTTTAAAAAGTACATAGACACACGAACCGGTCTTTATCTTTTTACAATGCGTAACGGTAATTTAATTACTAAATCATCTTACGTTAAAAAATGGAAACGTATTGAAACTTCCATTGAAAATAAATTGTACGGTGAAAATATTCTTGCTAAAATGAATACTCGTAAAATTACCGCTCTTGTATTTCGCCACAATTTTTGTACTCAGCTTTACTATTCAGGCATAAGTCGTAAAAAGGCTGTTGAAATTATGGGGCATTCAAGTTATCAAATGATTGAAAAAATATATGCTTCTCTTGATGAAAAGCAGGAGAAATCATCTGATAAAATCGATGCCATGTTTGATAATATTATTTAATTAAAAAAGCCTTATATCAAAGGCTTTTTTTTCAATATTTTTGACAACTTTTCTGACAACTACTCATCTAAAAACCGCTCTGACAACTAGTTGACAACTACTAAACTAACGCAGAATAACGCAGAATAACACAAAACAAAAAACCGTGCAATCGCCGATTTTTCGGTAATTGTACGGTTTTACGTGTAGTGAGGCATCGGGGACTCGAACCCCGGACAACTTGATTAAAAGTCAAGTGCTCTACCACCTGAGCTAATGCCCCATAATGCCCAAAGCCGGAATCGAACCAGCGACACAAGGATTTTCAGTCCTCTGCTCTACCAACTGAGCTATCTGGGCTTAAATTGCGGGAGCAGGATTTGAACCTACGACCTTCGGGTTATGAGCCCGACGAGCTGCCTGACTGCTCTACCCCGCGACAATCAACTTTGATATCCTAGTCTCATTCGTAAAATATCAAATCATTACCCACCAAAAGAAATTTATCTTTTGGAATGGGCGGAGAAGGATTCGAACCTTCGAAAGCGTAGCTAACAGATTTACAGTCTGCCCCCTTTGGCCACTCGGGAATCCGCCCATGAAGCCGACGACCGGACTTGAACCGGTAACCTGCTGATTACAAATCAGCTGCTCTGCCAATTGAGCCACGTCGGCACGGATGGGGCCTACAGGGCTCGAACCTGTGACCCTCTGCTTGTAAGGCAGATGCTCTCCCAGCTGAGCTAAGACCCCATATACCTGTATCTCTTGCGGTTCTGATTACTCTTTCCCGCAACCGACTTGCTTATTATACTATCATCTCATCGCAAATGTCAACACTTTTTTCAATTTTTTTAATTATCGTCTCCGACTTTTGTCATCCTTGCCTGACTTTTACGATCCTCAACTGCAGAATTTACAGAAAGACGGTTCTAAAAGCAGAAAAGTCCAGCAATCGCTGAACTTTTCTACAATCTGCAATATTTTACCGCAATTTTTATTTAAAATATTTTACACCTGATTCAAAAATCTTCAGATCCTGTTCTCCATAAATATTGATCGCAACATGATCCCCACGACGTTCTGAATGAGCCATCTTACCAAGTACACGTCCGTCCGGGCTTGTGATACCTTCAATCGCACGATAGGAACCATTAACATTCCACTCTTCATTCATGCTGATCTTACCTTCAGGATCACAGTACTGCGTTGCAACCTGTCCGTTAGCGAAAAGCCGGTCCAGCCATTCCTCACTTGCAACGAATCTTCCTTCTCCATGGGAAGCCGGATTCGTATAGACTCCGCCAAGCTCTGCTCCCTGCAGCCATGGGGACTTATTGGTTACAACCTTCGTATAAACCATCTTTGAAATATGACGTCCGATGGTATTGTATGTCAGAGTCGGTGAATCTTCTGTCTGACCCGTAATCTTACCATATGGTACAAGTCCCAGCTTGATCAGTGCCTGGAATCCATTGCAGATTCCCAGTGCCAGTCCGTCTCTTTCATTCAACAATTTCTCTACCGCTTCTTTAATCTTTGCATTCTGGAATGCTGTTGCAAAGAATTTGGCAGAACCATCCGGTTCATCTCCTGCACTGAATCCACCCGGGAACATGATCATCTGTGCCTGTCCGATGGCTTTTTCAAATTCACCAACAGATCCTCTGATATCCTCTGCGTCCAGATTACGGAATACTTTCGTAATCACCTTTGCTCCTGCCCGCTCAAATGCACGTTTACTGTCGTACTCACAGTTCGTTCCCGGGAAAACAGGAATAAAGACAGTCGGTTGTCCGATCTTATGGCTGCAGATATGGATATCTGCTGTATTAAACAACTTTTCTTCTACTTTTTTATCAGAATCTGCTGCAGACTTTGTTGCAAATACTTTTTCAAGAGTACCTGTCCATGCCTGTTCTGCCTCTTTCAGACTGATCGTTACATCCCCATATGCCAGCACTGCTTCCTCAGTTACTGCTCCGATCTCTGTATAGTCAGCCACAAGGTTCTCCACTTCTCCCGCAGGTACCTCTGCAATGAGATCACCAAATGCCGGTGCGAACAGATCCTTTTTATCCACCGTTGTCTCAAGCTGAACTCCCAATCCGTTACCAAATGCCATCTTACTTACAGCACTGGCAATTCCATGACGATCAAGTGCATAAGCGGAAACGATTCTTCCTTTCTGAATATCTTCATGGATCTTTCCATACTGCTCCATCACTTTCTCATAAACCGGAAGATCATTTTCATCTCTCTCAATCTTAAGCCATACAAGCTTATTTCCTGCTTTTTTCAGTTCAGGTGTGATGATATCCTGCTCCAGTGCCATATCGACTGCAAAAGATACCAGCGTCGGAGGAACATCAATATCCTGGAATGTTCCGGACATACTGTCCTTACCTCCGATTGACGGAAGACCAAATCCGATCTGTGCCGCATAGGCTCCGAGCAATGCAGCAAAAGGCTGGCTCCATCTCTTCGGATCTTCGGTCATTCTGCGGAAATACTCCTGGAATGTAAAACGGATCTTACTATAATCTCCACCGGCTGCCACGATCTTTGCAACTGATTCTGTCACCGCATAAACTGCTCCGTGATACGGACTCCAGCTTGACAGATACGGATCAAATCCATAACTCATCATGGATACGCTGTCCGTTGTACCATTCTGTACCGGAACTTTTGCCACCATCGCCTGCGTCTCTGTCATCTGATATTTTCCGCCATGAGGCATGAACACTGATCCGGCTCCGATGGAACCGTCAAACATTTCCACAAGACCCTTCTGAGAGCATACATTTAAATCAGAAAGAGTATTCAGCCAGGTCTCTTTTACATCTTCTACTTCTTTTTTGATAAAAAGGCTGTCTTTTCTGGACGGCATCTCTACTTCTACGTCTGTCTCCTGATGTGCCCCGTTGGTATCAAGGAATGCACGGGAAAGGTTTACAATCTCTTTTCCTCTCCATACAAGAACCAGTCTCGGATCTTCCGTAACGACTGCTACAACCGTTGCCTCAAGATTTTCCTCTTTCGCATATGCCATAAATTCATCTACATCTTTCGGATCGACAACGACTGCCATTCTTTCCTGGGATTCGGAAATCGCGATCTCTGTTCCGTCCAGTCCTGCATATTTCTTTGGCACTTTATCCAGCTCTACCCGCAGTCCGTCTGCCAGTTCTCCGATGGCAACTGAAACTCCTCCGGCACCAAAGTCATTACACTTTTTAATCAAATGGCTGACTTCTTCTCTGCGGAACAGACGCTGGATCTTACGCTCTGTCGGTGCATTTCCCTTCTGCACTTCAGCTCCGCATGTCTCGATGGACTCCTCTGTATGAACCTTGGAAGAACCTGTTGCTCCTCCGCATCCGTCACGACCGGTACGACCACCCAGCAGGATAATGATATCGCCCGGATCAGAATTTTCACGGATCACTGCACGTCTCGGTGCTGCACCAAGCACTGCTCCGATCTCCATACGCTTTGCGACATAATCCGGATGGTAGATCTCTTTTACCAGTCCGGTTGCAAGACCGATCTGGTTTCCGTAAGAACTGTATCCATGTGCAGCCTCACGCACCAGCTTTTTCTGTGGAAGCTTTCCTTTCAGTGTCTCGTTCGCTGAAACCGTCGGGTCAGCCGCTCCCGTCACACGCATCGCCTGATATACATAAGTACGTCCTGACAGCGGATCACGGATTGCACCGCCAAGGCAGGTAGCTGCTCCACCAAACGGCTCAATCTCTGTCGGATGGTTGTGCGTCTCATTTTTAAAATTGATCAGCCATTCTTCCTCGACACCGTCTACCTTGATCGGTACAACGATACTGCACGCATTGATCTCATCGGACTCTTCCTGATCTGCAAGCTTTCCTTCTTTTTTTAGACGACGCATTGCCATCAGTGCCAGATCCATCAGGCATACAAACTTATCTTCTCTTCCTTTAAAGATCTCACTGTGATCTTTCAGATACTCTTTATATGTATCCTCGATGGCATCTCTGTAATCTCCGTCATCAAATTTTACATCTTTTAATTCTGTAGAAAATGTCGTATGACGGCAGTGATCTGACCAGTAAGTATCCAGTACACGGATCTCTGTCATCGTCGGATTCCGGTCTTCCTCTCCATGATAATACTTCTGGATATGCTGGAAATCTTTAAACGTCATCGCAAGACCAAGTGAATCATACAACTCTTTCAGTTCTGCCTCCGGCATATCTTTAAATCCGTCAAATACCTTTACATCTGCCGGTTCTTCAAATACTGTTACCAGTGTCTCCGGCTTCTCTGCAGCAGCTTCTCTTGAATCTACCGGATTGATGCAGTGATTCTTGATTGCTTCAAACTCTTCCTCTGATATATTTCCCTCGATCACATAAGTTACCGCTGTACGGATCACCGGTGTCTCATCTTCTTTGATAAATCTGATACACTGTTCTGCTGAATCTGCTCTCTGGTCAAACTGTCCCGGAAGAAATTCAACTGAAAAGCACCGATCTGTCTCATTCTTTGTAAAACTTTCTCTGTAAAGGATATCGACCGGAGGCTCTGCAAACACTCCGCCACATGCTTTTTCAAATGTCTCATCTGATATATTTTCTGCGTCATACCGGATCAGAACCCGTACCCCGGTCACATCTTTAATTCCGAGATAATGACGGATCTCATGTCCAAGCCCTTTCGCTGTTACGGCAAATTCCGGCTTTTTTTCCACATACACACGCTTTACATTACTCATATACAATCTCCTTTTCCTCTTATGTGCTTATTCCTTCACACCAAATTAGAATGAACCTGTTATGCTTATCGTATCATATAATTGCACATCCGTATAATTAATAAATTTAAACTTTATCATAAGCATTTCTAATCAGTTATCCATCCGGAAAGTTTCCACGGAACTTCTCATTGTTTCTTTTCTGCTTTTCACCCATAAAAATCCTCCGGTGATAACTGCACCTGCACCGAAAATCCACATGGACCACATTGCCATATCTGAAAAAAAGCCCTCCGGCAACATTCGGATCATATAGTCTTTTTCTGCATCAAACATCCACAGCCGGTTCGTAAAAACTTTTTCATGAAACCATGTAAACCAGTAATCAAAGTTCCGGCTGACCACAAATCCGGCCACAACGCCTGCCAGTAAAATCAGCCCCGCAATATTCCGGTACACTTTCCATAAGACCTTCCACAAAATTGTTTTTTCAGCACCTGTTTTTTCACAGAAGAAGCAGATCAGCAGAAATATAAAAGAAAAACTTGCGGTCACTCCTGCCATAAACCGGACTCTCTTGCTCCAGTCAAAAATCTGCTTTACATCCTTCATATGCAGCCGATCCTGCTCATTAAAAAAATCTCTCCATATTCCGTCCACCGTAGTCTCTGCTTTCAGTTCTTCATGCTCTCCATTTAAATATGCCATCATCTCACGGGTTACATAAATTGTATCTCCCATTGTCATGTTCAATTCATCTAATACCCCGTATTTTTCATATTCCGCCCGGTACAGATCAACATCCGAATAAAGTACGAGTCGGACACTCGTGACCAGCCACACCGCTAAAAAAGAAACCGTCAGGATCAGTCCCAGGATCCGGCTTAAAATCAGACTTATTTTGCTTTTCACTTTTTCAGAAGATAAGACCCGTTTTTTCACAAATTTACTCCTTTTTGTTGTATTCTTTATGTATTTATCTTATAATACTATTATTACTTATTAGGAGGTCTAATAATATGATGGATATAAATTATGAACTATATAAGGTATTTTACCATGTTGCAACTACGCTGAATTTTTCAGAGGCGTCCAAGCAGCTTTTTATTTCTCAGTCTGCTGTAAGCCAGTCGATCAAGACACTGGAGCGGAAACTGGATCAGACACTCTTTATCAGAAGCACCAAAAAAGTCCAGCTTACCCCGGAAGGTGAGATCCTGCTCCGCCATATTGAACCGGCTATGAATCTGATCCAAAAAGGAGAGGCACAGCTTCTTGATGCAGCTTCTACCGGAGGTCAGATCCGTATTGGTGCGAGTGATACAATTTGCAGATACTTTCTTGTACCATACCTTGAAAAGTTTCACAAAATGTTCCCCAATGTACATATCAAAGTGATCAATCAGACTTCTCTGCATTGTACGGAACTGCTCAAGAACGGGCTGGTAGATCTCATTGTGGTCAATTATCCCAATGCCAGCCTGAATAATATTTCCGCATCCATGAAGATCAAGAATTTCCGTGATGTATTTATCGCAGGGAATAATTACGAAGAATTAAAAGAAAAAAAGATCTCTCTTTCAGACCTTCTTGCTTATCCGATCCTCATGCTGGATAAGAACAGTACCACCAATGAATTTCTCCACCGCCTGTTCCAGCAGCATCAGTTAGACCTTGTTCCTGAGATTGAGCTGACAAGCAACGATCTTCTGATCGACCTTGCACGCATCGGACTCGGAATTGCATTTATTCCTGATTACTGTATCTCCAAAGAATCTGACGGTATCTTCACCCTGGATATGAACGAAGAGATGCCGGAGCGTTCGCTGGTCATCGCATACAATGAGCAGCTCCCGCTTTCCAAGGCAACGCAGGAATTTCTGAGTTGCTTCCATCCGGTGGAAGAGTAATCCATTGGAAGAAGAATCCGGTGAAAGAATAAGTCTCATCCCCTCCTGCATCCGGTCTGCCCGGTTTCCCGGACACATTTTCCGGATCAGGTGGGATCTTTTTTCCAAAATTCTGTCAGCAGCTCTGTCACATTTTCCATCGTACATCTTCTACATTCCGACCATTCTCGCGGAAACATTTTCCTATAATGCGGGCTTTGGAATCTTTCATCCATCAGAAGAATTACCCCTTTATCTTTTTCCGTACGGATCACACGCCCCGCTGACTGAAGTACTTTGTTCATTCCGGGATAGAGATAGGCATAGTCAAATCCCTCTGCTCCAAAATACTGCTTCAGGATCTCCCTTTCATTGCACACCTGCGGGATTCCTGTTCCCACGATCATGGCTCCGATCAGACGGTCCTGCGTCAGGTCGATCCCTTCCGAAAAAATACCGCCCATCACACAGAATGCCACCAACGTCCCGTCCTGCTCTTTTTCAAATTTTTTCAGAAATTCTTCCCGTTCTTCCTCATCCATATACTGCGACTGAAGCAGCACTTCACTTTTCTTCCCAAGCTCCAGGAATTTTTCATACACTGCCTCCATCAGCCGGTATGACGGGAAAAAGGCCATATAATTTCCCTCTCTGCTATCCAGTGTCTTTCCGATATATTGTGCGATCCTGCTGTACATCTCTTCACCACGGCTTGTATACTTTGTACTGACTCCATCTGTCAGCAGTACTCTCCGATTCTCTGCAGGGAAAGTCGATTCTGCATAGACTGCATAATCGTCCTGATCCACAGATAACAGAGATTTATAATATTGTATCGGCAACAGCGTAGCAGAAAAAAAGATCGTACTGTTTCCCTGTTCCAGGCAATTCTGAAGATTCTCTGCCGGGTTGACACAGAAAAGTTTCACCATAAATTTTCCATCAGACTGCATTTCGCTGTATATCACATAATTTTTATCCAGCAGATCATGGATATTCAGAAAACTTCGTAATGCAAAGAACAATTGAAGGATCTCTTCTTCCGTTTCATCCTGCCTTCCCTGCTCTCTCTGTTCTTCTAAATAACGTTCCATTTCAGTCAGAAGATTCATCGCCTTCAACGCAAGGACAGATACACTGTCCAGGATCTGATAATTTTCACACTCTCTTTTCAGTTCCAGAAGTGCCTTGTTCATGCTCTCCAGACTTCTCGTCAGCTTTTTATCTTTTCCTTTTACAATTTTTTTCACTTCAAGAACATCTTCCTTATACAGGCTTGCACTGTACATCTCGCGTCCACGTTCCACAAGGTTGTGAGCTTCGTCAACCAGGAACAGATAGTGATTATTTCCTCCGTCTGCGAAAAATCTTTTCAGATGTGCATTGGGATCAAATACATAATTATAATCACAGATAATTCCATCTGCCCACACCGAAAGATCCAATGCAAATTCAAAAGGACAGACCTGGAACTTTTCTGCCTGTTCCTCGATCTCCTTTCTCCCCATTCCACCGCCATTTTTCAAAAGGTCATAGACTGCATCATTAACCCGGTCAAAATGTCCTTTTGCATAGGGGCAGGCCTGCGGATTACACTCTGCTTTTTCACAAAAGCAGATTTTTTCTTTGGCTGTCAGAGTCACCGAACGGAACTTCAGCCCCTTTTCCTTTAAAATAAAAAAAGCCTGCTCGGCAACCGTCCTTGTGATCGTCCTTGCAGTCAGATAGAAAATCTTCTCGCCCAGACCTTCTCCCATCGCCCTGACAGCAGGATAGAGAACTGCCATCGTCTTTCCTGTCCCCGTCGGTGCCTGGATAAAAAGCTTTTTCTTTCTTGCGATCGTACGATATACAGATGCGGCAAGATTGAACTGTCCCTCCCTGTATGAAAATGGAAATTTCAGATTGCGGATCGTCTCATCCCGCATCTGCTCCCATTCAATCTGAAGCCTGGCCCATTTTTCATATCTATGCACCAGTTCTTCAAACCAGCTTTTCAGATCTTCCAGTGTATACTCTTCTTTAAACCGTCTTATTTCTTCAGTATCCAGATGACAATACGTCATCTGGATACTGATCTTTTCCAGTTCTTTTTCTTTTCCGTAAATATATGCATAGCATTTTGCCTGTGCCAGATGTACTCCTGCCGGTTTCTGAATCTGTTCCAGATTCCTCAGGACTCCCTTGATCTCATCCACCGTCACCTGCTGCAGCTTTCCGTCTGAAGTTTCATCTACAATAATCCCATCTGCTCTGCCTTCTACCCTCAGAGTAAATCCCTGACAGGGAACAGAAATCTTCAGCGATACTTCTGCCTGATATCCCAATCCCATACTTTTCTGGATCTTCCGGTGAAGCCGGCTTCCCATTAACATCGCATCCTTTTCCGCAGTCCCTGCCGTAATACGATTGTCAATGTCTCCTTCTTTTAAAATAAATTCCACGAGATTTCTGACCGAAATCCTGACAACTTTTTCTCCTGATTCCAATTAATCCACCTTTTCTGTCACATCCGGGCGTGCTACTTCTGCGATGGTCTTCGTAAGACCTGCAATGCCCTGCAGATCAGAAGGAATAATGATCTTTGTTGCCTTGCCGTCAGCCGCTTTCGCAAATGCCTCCAGACTCTTCAGTGTCAGCACTGCCTCATCTGCACCGGCTTCCTTGATATACTCGATACCTTCCGCAGTCGCTTTCTGCACAGTACGGATGGCTTCTGCCTGACCTTCTGCCTCTTTGATCCGCTTCTGCTTTTCAGCTTCCGCTTTCAGGATCGCTGCCTGCTTGGATGCCTCTGCCTCCAGAATCACCGACTCTTTCTCACCTTCTGCTACAAGGATCGTAGATTTCTTTTCACCTTCCGCACGGAGGATTGCTTCTCTTCGTTCACGCTCCGCCTTCATCTGCTTCTCCATGGCATCCTGAATTGCTTTCGGAGGCATAATATTTTTCAACTCTACACGGTTTACTTTAATTCCCCATTCATCTGTCGCAATATCCAGGATCGTACGCATCTTGGAGTTGATCGTCTCACGGGAAGTCAGTGTCTCATCCAGTTCCAGATCACCGATAATATTACGCAGCGTTGTTGCTGTCAGATTTTCGATCGCCGCAATCGGGCTTTCTACCCCGTATGCATACTTCTTCGGGTCAGTGATCTGATAGAATACGACGGTATCAATCTGCATCGTAACATTATCTTTTGTAATTACTGCCTGCGGTTCAAAGTCAACGACCTGTTCTTTCAGTGAGACTCTTCTCGCGACACGATCCAGGATCGGCATCTTAAAATGAAGTCCTACCCCCCAGGTTTCTTTATATCCTCCAAGTCTTTCAACTACATACGCATGTGCCTGTGGAACAATCTTGATATTGCTCACGATCAGTAAGATCGCAATTCCAAGTATGATCACCCAGACAATTAAAATAGCTAATCCCATGATTTCTTTTCCTCCTTAACCGGTCTTAAGATTAATTTTACACCGGAGATTGCCGTCACCGTTGCAAGACTGCCTGCTTTGATCTTCTGATCGTCTTTTTCTGATCTGGCAGTCCATTCCAGCCCGTTGGCAAATGCCGCACCGGTCTGTTCATAATTATCCACCTGCTCCGTTACCCTGACCGTCCTGCCGATCAGTTCATCACAATTTGTCTTTTCATGATGCCTGTTGATATATCTCGTTGCAAAAGGCCTCGTAAAAATCAGGAGCAGAACTGATACCACGATAAACGCAATACACTGCCATGCAACTGTTGCTCCGGCAAGAGCAACAAATAATGCGATCAACGCACCTCCGGCAAGCCAGATACTGGTCAGTCCGACTGTGGCAAGTTCTACAACAAGAAATAGGATCATCAGTCCAAGCCACAGAAAAACTTCTTTTTCCATATAACTCCTTTCCCTGCTTCTCTTTTGTATTCATAATATGAGCAGTCATGTTATTATTATCATAATCGTATTTTCTCTTTTATACAACTTATTTTTCTTTTAAGTTTCTAAAAAAAGTCGCGAAAAGAAAAAAAGAAGAAAACCGCCCCGGAAAGACATCTCAATCCCCCGGTTCGGTAATCTTCTTTCTGCAAAATCAATAACTTATTCGCACTCTCTGATCCTCTTTCTCAGTGGCAATACAAGTGCCGGAGATACAGACAGCTCGTCCAGTCCCATCTTAAGAAATTCTTCCGTAAGTTCAAGATCTGCACCAAGCTCTCCACAGATACCGATCCATTTTCCCTCTGCATGTGCATTGTCTGCCGCCATTTTGATCATGGCAAGCACTGCCGGATGATGCGGATCATAAAATGTATCCAGCTTCTGGTTCTGACGGTCGATCGCCAGTGTATACTGCGTCAGGTCATTCGTTCCCACACTGAAGAAATCCACTTCCTTCGCAAGTTCACGGCTTATCATCACTGCTGCCGGTGTCTCGATCATGACACCAAGCTCTACATCCTCTTTATAAGGGATGCCCTCTGCCTTCAGTTCTGCCTGCACTTGTGCAATGATCTCTTTGATCTTCTTTACTTCACTTACAGAAATGATCATCGGGAACATAATAGACAGATTTCCATATACTGCTGCACGATAAAGGGCACGTAACTGAGTCTTGAAGATTTCCGGTCTTGTCAGACAGATACGAATTGCTCTGTATCCCAGTGCCGGGTTCTCTTCTTTGTCAAGATTAAAATAATCTACCTGCTTATCTGCTCCAATATCAAGTGTACGGATGATAACTTTCTTTCCTGCCATGCTTTCCGCAACCTGCTTGTATACTGCAAACTGCTGCTCCTCTGTAGGAAATGTGCTGTTCTCAAGATAAAGGAACTCACTTCTGAACAGACCGATTCCACCTGCATCATTTTTAAGTACTGCTCCAAGGTCGGAAACATTTCCAATGTTCGCATAAACATTGATCTTCTGACCGCTCCTGGTCACATTTTCCTTTCCCTTTAACTGATTCAGAAGCTCTTTCTGCTCCAGATCCTTTGCACGCTTCTCCTGCATTCTGGCAAGTGTCTCTTCATCTGGATCTACATAGAGGATTCCCGTAAATCCGTCAATCACTGCCATCTTTCCGTCATACTGAGATGAAAGAGTTTCTCCCAGACCGATCACTGCAGGGATATTCATGGTTCTCGCAAGGATGGCTGTATGGGAATTAGCTGAACCGTACATCGTCGCAAATCCAAGTACCTTACTCTTATCCAGCTGAACTGTCTCACTTGGAGCAAGATCATCTGCTGCAATGATACACGGCTCAGTCATCTCTTTTACTCCTGCACTGACTCCACAGAGAATATCCAGCACACGCTCCGATACATCTTTTACATCGGCTGCTCTTCCCTGCATATAAGCATCATCCATTGATGCGAACATCTGTGCAAAGTTATCCGCTGTCGTCGCAACGGCATACTCCGCATTTACTTCCTGAGAACGGATAATATTTTCAATTGATTCAAGATAATCCAGATCTTCAAGCATCATCTGATGGATCTCAAAGATCATGGCATTTGCTTCTCCCACATCTTCCAGAGCTTTCTCATAAAGCTCTTTTAACTGGTCAACTGCCTGACCTTTTGCGGCTTCAAAGCGTTTCCATTCTGCATCTGCATCACTGATATGCTCTCTTTTGATGACTTTTTCATTTCTCTTATAGAACATCAGTTTTCCAATGGAAACACCGCCAAACACGCTTTTCCCCTGAATTGTTATCATAATTATAAGTTCTCCTTGAAGAATGCCTCTAATTCTGCTGTTGCTGTCTCTTCGTCCTCTCCGTCTACCTTAATCGTAACTTCTTCGCCTGTCTTAACACCAAGCCCCATAACTCCGAAGATTCTCTTCGCATCAGCACTCTTCTCACCTTTTACGATCGTAACTGCTGACTTATATCCTGCTGCCTGCTTTACAAGGATTCCTGCAGGTCTTGCATGGATTCCTTCCGGGTCTGTTACCACATATTTAAATTCTTTCATAGTTATATCCTCCTTTTATTAAGACGTTGCGTTCATTATATAACACATCCCATCATTTTTCAATCAGCTTTCAGTGGTTTTTTCAACAAAACGATTCCTGCCATTCCCACAACTGCTCCGATCAGGATTGCTAAAAGGAACATCGGACCATGATCGATAATACCGATTACGAAAATTCCTCCGTGAGGTGCTCTTGAACCGCAGCCAAATGCCATGGAAAGGGCTCCTGCAATTGCTGAACCAACCACACATGGTGGGATGATTCTCAGCGGATCCGATGCAGCAAACGGAATCGCTCCTTCTGTGATAAAGGAAAGTCCCATAATGTAATTTGTCACGGTTGTCTGCTGTTCACTCTTTGTAAAACGGTTCTTAAAGAAAGTCGTTGCCAGAGCAATCGCGAGCGGAGGAACCATACCACCTGCCATAACTGCCGCCATCATATCGAACTGTCCGCTGGCAATTGACGCTGTGCCAAATACATAGGCTGCTTTATTGAATGGTCCTCCGAAATCGATTGCCATCATACCGCCAAGAACTGCTCCCAGTGTGATCTTACTGCCCTCTCCCATGTTCGTCAGGACATTATTAAGCCATGTATTGAATGCTCCCATCGGTGGATTTACAATAAAGATCATGATTGCTCCCATTGCTACGATCCCCAAAAACGGATACAGCAGAACCGGTTTTGTCCCCTCAAGTGCATGAGGAAGTTTTTCTAACAGTTTCTTGATCAGGACCATCAGATAACCTGCTACAAAACCCGCGATCAATGCTCCGAAAAATCCTGAAGAAACCCACTGATCTTCCGGCAGGAAAATACTTGTTCCTGCTTTTGCAAGCAGACCTCCTACAATACCGGGCATCAGTGCCGGTCTTTCCCCGATCGCCATTGCAATATATCCTGCAAGGATCGGGAACATCATTCCAAACGCTGTATTTCCGACTGTATTAAAAAACTTTGCAAGTGCAGTTCCATTTCCGAATACATCTGTTCCCGCATTTGCCCCGTCACAGATAAATGAAAGGGCGATCAGGATACCGCCACCGATAACGAACGGAAGCATATGGGATACTCCATTCATCAGTGCTTTATAAAGCTTTCTTCCAAGGCTCTCATCGCCTATGCCGGCGTTCTCTTCTCCTTTGCCATCATTATGATATACCTTTGCCCTGCCATTGATGATGTCTTCGATCAGTTCCTGTGGTTTATGGATTCCGTCTGCTACTTTCGTGACAATGACCGGCTTTCCGTCGAATCGTGCCATTCTGACTTCCTTGTCCGCTGCCACGATGATTCCGTCACAGGCAGCAATTTCTTCCGCTGTCAGGACATTTTTATCGCCACCCGAACCATTTGTCTCAACTTTGATCGTATAACCCAGCTCTTTTGCTGTATTTTCCAGACTCTCTGCCGCCATATATGTGTGGGCGATCCCGGTCGGGCATGCAGTCACTGCCAGAACACGATATCCACTGTCCGGTACATTCACTGCCTTCTCTTCCTCTGCTTCATTTTTCGCATTTTCTGCCCGATCCACAACTGCAAGGAATTCTTCTACTGTCTTTGCTTTCAGAAGATTCTGCTTAAAGGATTCATCCATTAAAAGCATGGAAAGTCTGCTCAGTACTTCAAGATGTACATTGTCTTCTGTATTCGGTGCAGCAATCAGAAATACCAGATCCACCGGCTGTCCGTCCAGTGCATCATAATCTACACCGGCAGGAATCACCATTGCTGCAAGCCCCGGTGCATTAACTGCATCGGTCTTTGCATGAGGGATTGCAATTCCTTCCCCGATTCCCGTCGTTCCTTCTTCCTCACGGGCAAAGACCCCTGCTTTATATTTTTCAACATCTGTCACATTACCGCCCTTTTCCATCAGGGCTACCATCTGTTTGATGGTCTCTTCTTTCGTCTGCGGTGTACCATTTAGTTCCACACTGCACGCCTTGAGCAAATCTGTAATCCTCATACTCATTTCCTCCTATATACCATACTCTTTTTCCGTACGTTCCAGTTTCTCTGTAATTTCTTCTCTGGTTGCAAGCCAGGATACAAAGGCTGTCGCACTTCCTGCTGCTGTCCCCAGTTCCAGTGCCTTTTCATAATCACCGGTATTCAGCCATCCTGCAAGGAATCCTGCTACCATGGAATCCCCTGCTCCAACAGAGTTGACCACCGTTCCTTTTGGTGGTTTTTTACTGCTTACAGTTCCGTCTTCCGTTACCAGGATCGCACCGTCCCCTGCCATCGATATGAGAACATTGACTGCTCCCATCTCCTGAAGTTTTTTTGCATACTCCACGATATCTGCTTCACTTTCCAGTACCTTGCCGAAGATCTCACCCAGTTCATGATTATTCGGCTTGATCAGGAACGGGTGATATTTCAGAACATTCACCAGCAGATCCTTTGTCGCATCCACCGCAATCCTGATCTCTTTTCCCTGAAGTCTTTCCATGATCCGTTCATACATATCCCCCGGAAGTGTATTCGGGATACTTCCGGCAAGTACAAGTACATCTCCTGCCGTCAGCTTATCCAGTTTCTGATAGAGTGCCTCAATCGCTGTATCTGTAATAACCGGTCCCTGTCCGTTGATCTCACTTTCCTCATTTGATTTCACTTTCACATTGATTCTGGTCAGCCCTTCTTCCAGCGGGATAAAATCCGTATAGCATCCGAATTCTTCCAGCATGGTTTCCATCTGCTCTCCGGTAAAACCGGCCTTGAATCCAAGAGCTTTGCTCTTGTGTCCCAGATTAGAAAGGATTACGGATACATTATTGCCCTTTCCACCCGGATAAATTTTTTCTGATGTTGTCCTGTTCACTTCCCCAAGTGTCAGGTCATCGACCTGAATTACATAATCAAGAGAAGGATTAAATGTTACTGTATAAATCATGCTTTCACCTCTACAATATTTTTTTCCTTTTTCAGATCCTTATCCGTAAGTTCTGTAGTGATTAATTTTGCCTGATCGAATTTTGCAAACGTAACCGGAGCGATTTGACCGATTTTACTTGAATCTGCTAGAATATAGCATGTTCTGCACCGTTCCATGGCAGCTTTTTTTATCATCGCTTCCGCAGGATCGGGCGTCGTAAACCCATGCTTTTTATCTACACCATTCGTTCCAAAAAATCCTTTTGTAAAATTATACTTTTTCAGATCCTCCACAGCCTGACTTCCGATCACCGCATCCGTTGCTCCTTTAAACATCCCTCCAACCAGATAGACAGTAATCCCTTTCTTTGTCAGGCTCTGTGCATGGGCAATCCCATTCGTCACAAATACCGCCCCACTGCCGGTCATGTATTTTAGCATCTGTGCAATACTGCTTCCCGAATCCAGATAAACAAAATCTTCTTTCTCGATCAAGGATGCCGCATACTTTCCGATCAGGGATTTTTCATCTACATTCTGTGTCATCCGCGATGTGATTTCTACATCTTTGGTTGTATAATCCATCTCCAAAGCCGTCGCCCCACCATGAACTTTCACCAGTAATCCCTTTTCCGCAAGTGCTGTCAGGTCTCTTCGGATCGTCGATTCTGAAGTTGCCAGTCTCTCCGTAAGTTCCTGCACTGTGACCGATTTTTCCTCTCCGAGCATTCTCAGAATCTCGGCAAACCGCTCTTCCGTAAGCATCTCTGCACCTCCTTCTTTCATTTCTCTGCCCTTATAATAAAATCATTTTCAGTCACAGTCAATCATTTTCAGTCATTTATTTTCACGAATAATCACTTTCGGCATTTCGCATAATTTTAGCACATTATTTTTGTGTAATTTTACAACCTCAATCAGATTTGCATTGACTTTTATTGTTAAATATGCTATTCTAAAACGGTATCGGGTTTTTGATTCCCGGTCTAACAACTTATTTTTTTATGGAGGGCAACAACAATGACAGGTACAGTAAAATGGTTTAACAACCAGAAGGGTTATGGATTCATCTCCGACTCTGAAGGAAATGACATCTTCGTTCACTATTCAGGACTGGTGATGGATGGATTCAAATCACTTGAAGAAGGTCAGGCTGTAGAGTTCGATGTAACAGAAGGAGCTAAAGGACCTCAGGCAACAAACGTAGTAAAACTTTAATCAAATATTCATTGTACCTTTTAATTATTATAGATAAGCTCAAATTTAAGATACCAGGGTCACAAGGTCTGACACCACGTGTACTCGCACACTAGTGGTAAAATGACCTTGTGACCCG
>OGQO01000311.1_pt1 | contig 53319 bp, 58 predicted proteins | sample 1553241 | NCBI WGS metagenome assembly OGQO01 (sample SAMEA2579933, study PRJEB22360) | human gut metagenome | biome: human gut; feature: human-associated habitat; material: faeces | place: Denmark | collected 2008/2010
AGGACACGGCGGTGGTTGTCGGCGCGTTGCTGCCGCTTGTGACAAAGGATATCCTGACGGGGTGGGACGGAAGCCGCCTGATGGTGAAGTCGGGCGGAAGTGAAATCTATACGCGCATGAGCAACCTCGCCTACTGCAACAAGGGTGCGTTTGGAACCATGGCGACAAAGAACGCCGACGACTATGTGACGCGCACGACCGCACAGACGATAAGTGGCGCAAAAATATTTGATAACGAGGTTACTGCTATATCTAAATGGGTTATCGCGAAAATAATCACTGGCGAGACAAATGCAAGCAACAACACTGCGCAGAAGAAAAAGTCGCACAGCATAGAACTTGGCTACCCGAATCACGATTACATGAATTTCAATGAGTATGGTGGGGTATTTAACTTTTACAAGACCAACACCGCTTATACCGCAGCAAGTGGTGACGGGACATTAGTTGCGAAAATCACCCAAACGGGTATCACAGCCGCCTCGTTTGTAAAGAGCGGGGGAACTGCATCGCAAGTGCTAATGGCAGATGGCAGCGTGAGAGGGGTGCTGACAAGCAGCGTAGGAGCGGAATCGGGCTTTGCAATACCCGCGTCAAGCCCTCAGAACAGCCTAGTCGAGCAATGGTGGCTCATGCTTTGGGACGGCAGGTATATGCTGTATGGTGACGACACACCGCATTGTACACTTCAATATTGCAAGCACGGAAAGTTCGGCGACATCGTGACGCACAACGCAAGCGAGTTCCTGACATCGGCAAACCTGTCGGGCTACGCAACCCAGTCGTGGGTCAACTCGCAGGGATTCATGAAAAGCCACACACATCAAGTCATAATGCCGACGGGGGAGACCTCGGGCATCACGCTCGCGTCTTTCAACAAAGACGGGGTACGCGTGTATCAACAAACGAATGACAAGGGGGATGGAATTTCATATTGCGCCATCCTGTCAGTCTCTGCGGGTTCCGAACACAGGTATTTTCAGATTATCGGAGGCAAAGGGGGCACAAATCTACGATGGAGGACCACAAACAGCGACGGCACTGCATTGGGGGCAGTCAAGACCCTTCTCGACTCCACGAACACCTACCTCAGTAACGGCACAATCACCATCAACGGCGCATCCATCAAGCCGCTCATATCGCATCAGAGCCTCGCCAATTATGTGACGTTGAACACGGCTCAGACTATCAGCGGCAACAAGACTTTCTCGGGGCTTGTGACCACCAAGGCTATACAGCCCGACGCGTCGGGAAACCACAACCTCGGCATTAGCCCCGTAGATTTGGCGGGCGGGAAAAAGCCACAACCTCGGCACATCGGGGCTGCAATGGAATCATATCTTCTGCCGCCGCTTGTATGTGACCACGGGTGGCAGCGACTCGCTGACGGCTGCGGGACTGGGCACCGCCGTGGGGCTGGGGTGGCTGGAGCTGCGCTCTGCGGGTACGCCTTACATCGACTTCACGGGCAGCAACTCGACCGCCGACTACAATGTGCGCCTCGCCTACCAGAACAGTCAGCTGGAGGTGAACGGGGCTAACTTCTCGGTGGCGAACACCATACGTAGCAAGGCTTACATCGGTATGATATTCGACTATATAGGCTGGACGGCGAAAGCCAACACATACGGGGTGATGTTCTACAAGCGCGACACGTATTTTAATATCATTCGCACGAAGAAAGGCGCGCCTGACACGCCGACGTCAGACCACGGCGGCAGCCTTATGGAGATAAACCTCGCCACCAACGCCGTCACTTTCGCGGGCGTGGTTACGGCATCAAACATCTCTACAAGCTCTGATGCAAGGCTGAAAACGAGGATTGCGGACATATCCCTGCCGATAGCCGAGATAGCAGCCGCGCCGCTGTGGCGGTACAGGCGCAAGGACACGGGGGTCGTGGATGTAGGCTCGACCGCGCAGTACTGGGGCGCGATACTGCCCGAGCTGACCCGCACCGACGAACAGGGGTGGATGTCGCTCGACTACGGCAAGACGGCGTTGCTCGCATCGGTGAGCCTCGCCCGCACCGCAGACGACCACGAGGCGCGCATAAAGGCTCTTGAAGCCGAGAACCGCGCATTGAGGAAGAAGATTGCAAGACTGGAGGCGGCATAGGACAACTAACACAATATATATTAACTCTTAAAACAAATGATTATGGAAACAACAGCTAACGTGACTTTCGGAAAGGTCAACAGTGCATCAATCGAGGTAAATAACAGTGGAGACGCCGGGCGTCGCTACGGTATTACTGCAAGCGTCGATATGTCTGATGGCAAGGTGACAAACCTTTACAACGGTATCGTGGTCGATCTTGACAACAACCAGCATCTCGCCAGCTTCGGACTGCGCGACGACATGGGGTCCGGAAGATTCTCTATAACCTATCAGGATGACACATGCGACCGTGTGGCGGTGTTCGAGGACGTGAACGACTTCTTTGATGCCGCTATGGGAAAGGAAGTCACAATGATTGCCGAGTAACACAGCGCAGACAATCGTTCTCCAGCTCCGTATGCAAAGCACGGAGCTGGATTTTGTTTGTATGTAAAATTTTTCTATCTTTGCGATACAACCACCTCAATAAATTTTAATATGGTAGCTTATATTCTATTTTCCTTTGCGACAAAGCTAATTCTGCACTAATGGCGAAACGCGACACCCAAGCTGATGCGGAACAGTATATCAAAGAGCAGATTATAGATAAAGAAATAGTCGAGAGTAATGTTGACCCCAGCACTGACCTGGCTCATATAAGCTGGTATGAAATCTGGTTGCATGACAGTGACACACAAGAAGATCCTGAAATATTATATCAATCACAATACTTTTATGATTAAAATGGCGGAAGAAGTTGTCGATCTGACATTGCCGGAATGGGGGTTCATTTCAGATGGGGGTGCACCGGACCCTTGGGCAGGGCGCGATGTTTTGTTGCACGTGCGCTCGATGACCATATTTGAATTTTTTAAAGAAGATAATGTTGTATTAAAGGAGGATGTTAAACATTCCTATTTTTGGCGTAAGAACCTTGTTACCGGACAACGTGAGGGATGGGTGTGCGCCCTACACCTTACAACCCTTCTCAGTGACGACACAAGCGGAATGTTACTTAAAATCATGGAAGAGGCTGTGACGTTTTTTGAAAACTACCTCACTGATATTGAGAAAGAGACACTTGATGATATTGAAAGCGCAAGATTGATTAATGGTAATTGATGAAAGGTGCGTTATTATTGGGTAATACCATAAATTAATCTCCTATATTTTAAACCTGCTTGCTTTCCGGACGCAATTCTTAGATAAACATCAACTTAAAAATTGCATTTATGGATAACAAGACAACAAGCCTGACCCTTGAAACAGTGGCCTCCGGCGCCAGATTGCTCAACGACTGCAAGCTCAAAGGAGTGGATGGAGCAGAAAAATACATAATCCTCCGTGCGATGCGTCATTTTAAGCCCGTGGGAGAGACATTCGAGGCCTTTGTAAAGACCTGCCAGGAAAAGCTGAAGGACGAAGAAATCGTCAAGGCTGAAGAATCGGCAAAGCGTTGGGAGGAACTGAACGACGACGAGCGCCAACAAATCAACAAGGTCTGGGGCGCCTATCAAAAAGCCATCGAGGAATGTGTGAGCGCGGAATTGAAAAAGGAAGCCGATATTCCTCAATATGAGAGACTTTCTGAAAAGGGGTTCACCCAGCTTCTCGATGCAAACCCGGATTGGACCATCCACCAGATTTTGACAATAGAATCACTTTTGGCATAGCATAGATTCTCCTTTCTTGATAGACCGCAACCACCATAACGGCTGCGGTCTATTCTTTTTTAAAAAGGACAATGCCTGTCATAGCAAGGGGAATGATAACATTAAGTGGGCTCAACGACGCTTTTTCCGTGTCGCTGTCCCCGTCATCCCGTGTCGTGAAGGCATTGTTTGATGGCACTGTCTCTGATGGCGAGCTGGGTAACGTGTTCACAAACATCAATGTATTCAGAGGCGACTCTCCGGTACCCTTCACCGTTGATTCTGTAACCGTATCAAGCACCGGGGTTACTTATGCCTATTCAACTCTCGCAGACGGCTACACCACGCGCTTGTGGATAACCGGCATTTCAAAAGAAACGACATCAGCAGAGATAGCCATTGAGATTAGCGTGGGTAATGATTTCCACACCACCGTCAACTTCCAGTTCTCGGTGGTAAGGGAAAGCACTATGCTGGACTGGATTCAAGACTGGTCGGGGAGGCGCACGGAGATAAGAAGCGAGTCCATAGTGACGCCGAGAGCCTTTTTCGGCTCCAAGACCGATGACGGCAGGCTCAATGGCGTTTACATAGGCCCGGACATGGCGGGAGGCAACGGCATTTATGCTTACAAGAACTGCCCCGAGTCTGCGTTTGGAAGCTCTTCCAGCTATGAGATATTCCGCCTGAACCAGAACGGAGGCATGATAGGAGGCTGGGAGATAGACCACGGCCGCATCTACAAACAGACCGTGACCGACGACAGGGTCGGGCTTCTTGAACTGAAAGCGGAAGGCACGTTGCAGTTTACAAAAGACACTGGCCTTGCATGGCAGTTTGACAAAAGCGGTGCCGGTGTGCTGGCTTTCGGGAACATCTCGTGGAATGAAAACGGTGACGCGACATTCGCCGGCTCCATTACTGCCAAGGAAGGGTACATTGCCGGGTGGACCATCAGTGAGAATGCGTTGTATAATGGAAACGTACTTATAAGTTCCACTAAATCATACATTGGCATACATGCAGGAAGCCCGTCAAGTTATGGGGAGGCTTCAATATCGAGACATACGGAAGCCACAATCCTGTCTGGCGGCGTGTCGGTGTTTTACTCATCGGAAAACTCATACGGTCTCAGGGGATATGCGCCCTCCACAAATAAATACAACCCCATCATCACCTTTTCTCTTGGCGACACAAACAAGATTGCCGGGTGGTCTTTTGACAACGAGGCGATATGGATCGGCGACAAGGTCAACCAGACACGAAGCAAGACCTCTGCCATCAATTCAATAACGATAGGCACATCCGGATTAAGGGGAAACACGTGGTACATTGACAACGACGGCGAGATTTCCTTCATGGATGGCCTGCTCCAGTTTTCCAACACGGGAGGGAAAATCGGAGGCTGGGTTATCTCTCAAAACCATATTTCTTCAGATTATGCCGGGCTGGTCTCCCATAAGGAACACACAGGGTTATATCTTACGGGTCCGACAGCCTTCAACGGCATATATACAGGATATATGTCCCATATCCAGACAAAAGGGGGCATATACCTGAGAGCAACAAAGGCAAGGTCGGAACTTGTCGGGATAAGCACCGCAGCCAAGGTGGAATTTAAATTGTCTACGTCGGAGGACAATATCATAGGAGGCTGGAAATTCAACTCTACATCCATATACGCCACCCAGGAAGTCAATACGGCCGGACAGTTTGCCGGCGCCAACAATATTGTCATTTCCCCGGAAGGCTTGCGGGGACCGGCGTGGCGATTTGAAAAGGACGGCTCCGGGGCAGTGGCAGGAGGGGCGATTTCATGGAATCAAAACCAGGTGTCGTTTGGCAGCGGTGTCACGATCGGCTGGAATCTCATCTCAGGCTACGGCAACCGTTTTACCAAAATAACTTCAGAGGGCGTCTACACGGGCACGATCAATGCCAGCCAAATCAGTGCGGGGCAAATCAGCGCGGACAGGATAGATGTCGGCAGTATTCTATTAAACGAAGGCAAATGGCTGCTCGGCGATGACGGGGCCGGCTACCTCGCGTCAAAGAACATAACGTGGACCAAGGACGGCGAGCTTCAGATGACAGGCAAGATCACGGCGACATCGGGTCTCATAGGGGGCTTCCAGATTATCAACAAAGACAGTGAGTCATCGCTGGAGACTGTCGAGGACGCCTACGCTGATGGGGGCTATATGAAAATCATATCGAGAGGAGAAGTCGCGGGAATGTTTTTCAGTTCTCCAGGCTTTACAAAATATGCCGCCGTCGGGGTGCCTACAGCTGATTCCTGGTCTTCATACAAGGTGCTTGGTCTCGGTGCCATCATGAGGCTCGATAACCGCACATCCGGGACCCCCAACGTGGCCTTGGCTCTCTATGCAGAAAACGGCACCCAGAACCATGCTTTTGTAGGAAGGGGGAGCGGCACCCTGGAAGGCATAATAGACGGCTATGCCGCCGAAATAGTCTCCAGAAGTTCAAGTGACCAGCAGTTGCAGATGACCGGCTCCAACCGTTTCTTTTTACACGGCAACGGCACAGGCGGTTTCATCCTCCCCCTTGTGACATCAGTAAGGTCGGCTATCAGGCCATCTGGCGCAAACACCGAGTGGTGTGTGAGGATCACTATTGTCAACATGTCGGCCAATACAGCCCGTATCAAGGGGCGTGTTTCCGGAGGCGACACCTCGGTACCCAGGATTTTTAACGGTAATACTTCCGGGGTTGATTATATCGACCTTGAAGCAGGGGACGCCATTGAGTTTTTGCTGCTTAACGCAGGCTTCGGGTCCGGTTATCAGGCCTGGGTTGTTTCACATCAAAGGTAATGAGAGAAGACATACAGATACATATAGAGTCAGGTGACATGCCGTTGGTGCCTTCAAATACATACAGCATTGACGGCGAGGGCGTGTGGATTGAGAACCCTGAAGGGTTGCAAAGCTATGCCTATTGCGAGATAGAGATTTCGGAGGTGATTCAAGAGGCAACGCTGCGGGAGAACGGTGTGTATGTGCGCATCCCTTACCATCCGGTTTACAAGTTCGTCATGCTCGGCTTCAAGAGGATGCAGGACAATGGCTCATACGCATATTTGAAAAACCCGGTCAACGGATCTGACTGGTTTCCCACACTCGCGGAGACACACGGCAGGTTCGCCAGGGCGGTTTATGCCCCCGACCTCATGCTCATAGCGGACAAGGATTACTATGTACGCTTTGTGCGTGACGGCGTTGTGGTTTACTCCGCAGCGACGGTGGATGTCAATATCGTCAACAGTGGCAACCAAAACTCCAATATGTTATTAAGCTGTGTGCCGGGCAACAATTACCGTTATCCGGTGTCCGGCGTAGGGCTCGTGCGATGGATAAACGGACCGGTTACGACAGAGGGGATGGCCCGGACAATAAACGATGAGTTTGCGGAGGATGGCGTCGCTGTCACATCCGCCAGCTTCAATAACGTGACAAAGAAGCTTCAGTTGATTTCTAACGCATCAAAGGTTGACTAATGGCAAAATATACAGTCAATATAAACCAGAACATCTGGGATGTGGCATTGATGTTGTACGGCACGGTGGAGGGGGTGTATGACCTCCTCGCAAGCAACCCCTCCCTCAATATGGTGGATGGGGTTAAAAGTGGCGATGTCCTTGAATATCACGAGGATTTCGTCATAAACGAGGATATTGTGTCGCATCTGAAAGACAACAATATCGTGCCTGCAAACGAGGAGCGTGGGGTATATTACAAGCAGCCTCCAGGAGATGTCATTGCGATTCTTGATGTCAGCCCGGAAGACGAAAGCGTGTCTTTCGTTGCAAGCGGTCAGGGGACACTGATTGTCGATTGGGGTGACAACAGCCCCCTGGAGTACATTAAGCTGACCGAAACCCCGGCTGAGTACATACATTATTTTGACAATGTGGCGGAGGTGCGCCGTGTAAGATGGTATGGCGACTTCCAGTTTGAATTGCTTGACATGACGGCTTTTGTTGGCTCGTTTTATCCGTTAAGACCGATTACGGTTGACAAGTTTACCAAACGGGCAACCGGCAGCATCCCTGACGGCCTATTATTATTTGAAGGCACGGTCAAGATGGATTTACAGGGCTCCGAGCTTAGCACACTGGACCCGGTAAAAGACATGAGTCTCCAGGAGCTTGATTTAAGAGGAGTCGAGTTTAAACCGGAAAGTGTTCTTGACGACTATCTTGAATATGTGGCGGATAATTACGGGCGCAGGAGAAACTGTATCGTGAGGCTGTCGGCGGAGCCTTCGCAAAGGGGATATGCCGTAATCGACAAGATACTCGGGGAAGTCGAGTGGAACACCCCGGAAGAATGGAAATTTTACATAAACGAGACTTTATACATAACAGAAAATGGCGAGGAGTCTGAAAACAATATATGAGGAGGCAAGGAGTGTCAGGAACCAGTATCTTGAACTGACGGAGTTTCAAAACTCGTCAAAGATGTCTGTCCTTGACGCTATCACTTGGGTTACGTCTGCCTGTATATGGTCATTCGAGAACATACTGGATGTCTTTCAGGTGGACGTGACCAATGACCTGAAGAACCGCGTCAACGGGACTCCGGCGTACTATGTCAATGCGTTGCTGAAGTTCCAGTATGGCGACGAGCTGATGATGAACGATGACGGCACACAGTTTCACTATGAGGTGACAGATGCAACCAAGCGTGTTATCACAAAGGCGGTTTACAGCGAGACCGAGACACCCGGCTTCCATGACAGGCAGCTTGTCCTTAAAGTGGCGGGCGGCCTTCCCGGGGAACACTACAGAATCCCGGAAGAACAGCTTACGGCCGCAAGGTCATACATCCAGCAGATTGCCTTTGCCGGGACTCACATTACTATTGTCAGCCGTAGCGGCGACATACTGGTTCCCAAGGTCACTGTCTGCTATGACGGGGCGATACCTCCTGAAGAGATGCACGACATCCTGAAAGTCGCTTTGCAGGGGTTTATACGCAATGCGGAATTTGATGGGACCATATACGTAAACAAGATACTCGATACCCTCTTGCACTGTGAGCATGTATCGGATGTCTATTTTGACAACGAGGCGACTGACCTACAGGGGGTATTCATCGCGTCTTATGATGATGACGACGTGCTTATCGGCACTGAGGAGAGCGGCCCTACATTGACGAGAGCCGGGCGTAAATTGCAGCTCAATAGCGGTTATCTGAAAGAAAGCACCGGCTTCGGGCAGGAAAAAGACATACCGAAATGGAAAGAGTCGATTATCTTGAAGGTTGAACGATAATGAGACACCGGATAAACTTTGACAAGACCATAAACGAGCTGATGCCCCATTATCTCGGAGGCAGGAGACTCATCCTGTTTGTCCAGTCACTCATGAGCCCGTTGCAGTCCATGTCAGACGCGTTTGCGGAATGGGCAAAAGAAAAGCGCATCGAGGCTTCCATGACATCGCAGGTTTTTAAGTTTGAATGGTTTCTCAACCGCAAGTTCAAGAAATATTTCGCCGATGAAAAGGAAAGGCTGGTGATAGTGACAAGGCAGACCAGCGGCCTTCCGCTTCATTTTGAGGACGCCAACATCCCGTTAGGCAGCAACCCGGTTTTCTATTATGAAAGCGAGGGAGGGAAAGTGGTGATGTACAAGGCGGACGAGTCCACACAGACAAACCGCGCAAGCTTCACCGTGTTTTCCCCTGACATAGACACCAAACTGATAACCAAGGAGCAATATGTTTCCATCCTCAGCCATTGGATAGACCGTTACCGCATTGCCAACAAGACTTATCTAATCACTTTTAATACCAAATGAAAGAGTTTAATTCACAGACCGGTGGGCGTTACACATACATAGACGACATCCTCAACCTTCAGGAACTCGCCCTTGCGTTTGGGCATCTGTTTGACGGTTGCGACAATTTTATAATAAGCGGCTGTGAGGCTGTCTCTGGAGGGTTGACTGGCGGTTATGTGTGGCTCAACGGCAAGCTGAGAAGCGTCAGGGGGCAACAGACAGTCACATTGCCGGTGTATCTTTGCGAAAACAACAAGAAGGAGCTGGTGCCATATACAAGCGGCGGTCAGAAGGTGGGCCGCACGAACTACGGTTGCACGGTGCGCTCATCTGTGCCAACGACAGTAGATGAAGTGACCGGACAGATACCCGCCTCGATCACCATAGACGCTTCCGGGAAAGCCATGCGCCTTAACGACGCGTTGTTCGGGAAATACGCCCTTCTCAAAGACCCCTCTGCTGCCTCTCAGATTGTAAAGGGGCCGGTGTTGTTCTCCGGTTCAATCAAGACCCCGCGTGTGGTCGCCGAGCGTGTGGATATAGAGGGGACAGGGGCAGGGGGCGCTGTCTATCATGAGGGTGCCAAGCTGAAAATCCGTACATATACAGGAACGTCAAGCAGCCAGACATGCGAACTTGAAGGCTCCCCTGAATCCGGCTGGATATTCAAGATAAACGGGGTGGCGCGGCTCTCCGTGTCCTCGGCAGGCTGCGTGTCGGCGGTGCCTCTCCAGTCTGCAAAAATAGTCGGCGGGTCCCTTGTGATGTCGACCGCAGGCATCTATAATGCAACGGACGGCACTGATTCGGGACGCGTGGATATAAACATGATAGGCTATTCCGGCGGTGTTTCAAAAAAGAGGTCTCTCAGAATCGGCGACGGCGCCGGGTCTATAAAGATCGAGGTGAAGGGAGACACAGGGCAGGTATTTGTTAACGCACCGTTGTTTGCAGCCTCCCCTGATGAGGCGGGGGGGATAGTGAAAAGCTCGTACCTACGCTCTTCGTCGTCGTTCTCAAAAACGATTCTTTTTTCTGATTCTGCGGGAGCCAAATGCGCAAGTGTCGGATATGCCGCTGCTGCCAATTCCATATTTAAGATAACAAATCATATAGGTGACGTTGAGTTGCAAGGAACGTCGGCTGTAAACATTGGCCCTGTTATCAAGGAGGGTGGCGTAAAGCTGTCTGAGAAATATGTGCTGAAAAGCGACTATAACACGGCGGTTGGGGGCAAGGTCGATGCCACGGATGTCTATTCCAAGACTGCCGCCGACAGTCGGTTTGCCGCCAAGGGAGGCGGTTTTACCCAGTTTGTCACTTCAAGCAATACAAAGACCGCCTTATGTTCCCAGATAGGCGCCGCCACAACAGATGCCGTGGGTAAATGTGTTGAGAAAAACAAGCTGCTTGCAGACATGGCGACGACCGAGGCCCTTAAACAGCAAATCCGGCAAAACATCGGCGCGGCGTCTGTTAGCGACATTACCGCGAAAGACGCTGATACGGGCTGGGTGGATATAAGCGAAGACAGCCGCCTTTTTGTCCGCGCCATAGGCAATGTGGTCTGTATTCAGGGTAAAGTCAAGACCCATCATACAGGCGTTGTTTTCACGCTGCCTAATTCGATACCGGCACCCGGAAAGGATGTCGTGTTCTCGGCTGCAATGGGAGGCGGGGAATACTGGTCCTGTTATATAGAGGCCGGCTCAAAGGTATGTCGTGTCGCAGACTGTTACCAGAACGACATTCACAAGTCCGTAAGATTTACGTTAACATATATGGCATGACAATGAAGATATTTAGAAACATCAGTGACAGAAAAGGCTTGCTGGAAAATGAACGGGAAGCAGAGCGAAGAAGAACCGAGGCGCAAGAGAGGAAGACCGAGAAAGCCGGTGAACCCGAACCGCCCGAAACCAAGGAAAAGAAAAAGGGGGCGCCCGAGAAAGATAACCTGGAGACCAAAGTACCCAAGAAGGCGAAAAAGAAGGTTTGACGAGACGGCGGTAGGGTACTTTATCGCTCATGAGGCCCCTGTGGAATACATGTTGCTGATGGAGGCAAGCGTGGTCGGGGAGCCTTCAGCCAACCTCATAGAATACATAGGGTACGCGTCTCTCAACCCGCTTTTCCGGAAACCCAAGTTTCGCCGGGCCTTAAAAGAATACAGGGACAGCGGGCTTTACCCTCTCCGGCCAAGAAAGGCGTCCCCCGAGGTGGAGAGGTATTACATGAGGATAAGAAAAAACATGGCAGACCGATAAAAAGTCTGCCATAAATTTTGTCGTGTGCCCATATTTACCTTAACTTTGCGACATTCAGTTGATCCCGGTGGGCACCCTGCCTGTCGGAAAGCGGATTCCCGCTTATCTTCCTTTTAAGTATTATATTTTTATATGAAAGACTTTACTGTGTCTGTTAGGAAATTGACAGACGAGGCTCTTATGCGCGAGGCGTGTGAGATGACCTTTCTTGGGAAGAGTAATCAATCCCTGTTATCCATTTACAAGTCCGAACATTCGCCTGTCCGGACACAGTTGTTTTGGGTGAAGCTGGAGAACATTCCGTTATTCATCAGCACCCACCTGATACGCCACCACGTCGGCTCGATCCCCTTCCAGCTTACATGTCGTGACGATCGTCCGGGCGGCAACCCCGGCTTGCCCCAGAAAGTAAGCGGGCTTATCAGTCGCTTACATTCAATCTCGGACATGATTAAGTCCCAGCGCCCTGTCTATGACATAACAAACGCATTGTACCAATGCGAGGCGGAATTGGAATGGCTTGCAGACAACTCTGACCGTTATACCCCGGTGAACCTTGCACTGTGTGTCAACGCCCAGTCTTTGATGGATATGGCAAAACTGAGGCTGTGTTCGGGCACCGCGCATAAAGAGACGGTCAAGGTGTTCAAGGCTATCAAGGAGGAAATCAAGAAAGTGGACCCGGACCTTGCATCCATGATGGTAAGAAAATGTGTGTATCGCAACGGTCTGTGTGGCGAGGGGCGTTGTTGCGGGTTTAACTCGACACCGGCCTTTGCGAAAGAGATGGCGGAATACCGTCAGAATTTCAGTAACAAACAGCTGGGCATAAGGCAATGAGTATTATGAATGTGATAAAACGAGACGGGCGTTGTGAGCCGTTTGATCCGGTCAAGCTGCGTATGTCAATCAACTCCGCCCGTTCTGCCGTGGAGTGCAAGGACCTGTTTCTGGTGGAAGATGTTTTGGATCTGGTTGTCGGACAATGCCATGACGGCATGCCGACAGAAAAGCTGCATGATATAGTTGTGACAGAGCTTATTAAATACAGGTACCCGGATGTCGCCACCGCTTTTGTCAATTACCATGACAACAAAGCGTGACCGTAATACGACATGCGGGAGCATAAAAAATTGCATGAGCGTTTGATTTTACTTTTTGAAAAATGTCAGATATATCAGATGTAAAATATTAAACATCTGTTAATCAATATATGATAAATTTATTTTATATTTAAATGAAAAATATTTGCAACTTTATTTGGATTGTATAATCCTTTATTGTTAACTTTGCTGCAAATCATAGAGATGATAAAATTAAAAGGCGCTTTCAAGGTCTACGAAGATGGCGCCGGTTTAAAAGACATCAAGGATGCTGTAGACACGCTTCCCGCAGGTGCTTATAAATATGTAATCTGTGACGAAACGAAGAATCCGTCTTTACCTCAGTTGAAGTATCTATTTGGCGTTGTGCTGCGAACTATCTCAGACGCGCTTCCGGGCAATCCGCCGATAGATGGCTTGTACAGGTACTTTGAGGAGATGTATGCTCCTATAAGGGCTTGTAATCTACCAGAGGGGAAATTTGAATATTTCAACCTCAAAAACGAAAAATCAGTTGAGGTGAATAATGTTATTGAAAAGATTATTCATCACGCCGCAGAAAAGTGGGGCATAGAGGTTCCCGAGCGGGACCTCCTCAGAACGCCGGGAGCGTCTGAGCCTTTCATGGACGCCTACCTTGAAATGTGGCAGCATCTACCAATTAAAAACCAATAACATTATTTACTCAATGAGCGAATTAGAAAACTCGGCGAAAATGTCCGTGTTCGGCATTTTCGAGTCCACCCAGGAGACATTTGAAGAAGCAAAGAAGAAAAGCAGCGAAGAAAGCCGAAAGTCTACAAGCTATTTTCGTATGGCGAAGGACGGCACGTACAATATCCGTGTGCTTCCCCTTGCCCCGGTACAGGATGAACAAGGCAACTGGGTCCTTGAACGCAAGGGCTACGAGTACCCCACACGAGAGTTCATGCTTAAATTTGCTGTCCCTGGCAAGAATGGCGGCAAAGAAAAGACAGTCTACACCTCAGTATGTGACGCACGTATCGCATTAAAGAAGAAGGGGGCTGACGTTGACCTTATCGACACCTACCTGAATACCGCATGTACCATTTACGCTGATGACGAGACGATGTGTAAGAAACTTCGCTCCACCGGTTTCAGTGGCGGCCTTAAATTCGATTCCCGCCGGTACATGTATATCATCGACCTTGATAACAGGAAGGACGGAATACAGCTCCTTGCACTTTCATACAGCCAGTACAAGGACATGGATGACCGCAAGCTCGCCACATGGGAAAAGGCACGTAAGAACAATCCGAAGGCTATGTGTCCCATCTCAGCACCACAGGGGGCTTATCCTGTAGAAATCAAGCGAAGCACTGAGAACGGTAAGGCGTCATATTCATTCAATATCGACATCATGGCAGGCCTTGATGCGCTTTCTGAAGCTGAACTGACAGCACTCATGGACGCACCCAGATTGCCGGACCAGATATACAGCTATCGCCGCCGCCACCTTGAAGCCACGATTGAATACCTGAAACGACTTGACGAGCGGCTTGGCATAAACATCATGGAAGAGCAGGCAATCAAGGATTGCATCGACAAGATTTCAATGTGCCTGCCGAGTGACGACACCAGCCATTTCAGTCTTTCAGATTCAGCTTCGGCTTCACAGGACGCCGCTGCCGAGACAACACTGGATTCGTTGTGGGAAATCTACGACAAACTTCAGGAACAGGGGGTTGACGACAAATCAGACGAGGGTCAGGAGTTGCGCACCTCAATACGCGAATACATTGACTCGCATGAACTTGACATCAAGATTCGTCGCTCCATGACCAACTACGACATCCTGTGCGAGATTGAAGCGGCGGAGAAAACCAAGCCCTCCAAGCCCGAGCCTGAAGAGGATGACGAGGAAGGGGATGACGAGCCTCAGATGCCACAGGCTGAAGATGAGCCTGAAGATGACGAGGATGAAGAAAAAGCCCCGGTGCGCCGCTCTCAAAACGATGACACCGCAGAGCCGGCTGTACGCCCCGCCAGACGCGCACATTCCGCCCGCAGACCACAATAAAATTTTCTACGCCTTAGTTTAATTTCCCCGGCATGGCATTTAGCCCGTGCCATGCCGGGTCTTCAATCTTTTTATATGTCGCAAACAAAAACATCAACCCCTTTCGCCCTGCTGATAAATGACATACATGTTAGCAGCAATACTTTAGACGATTTTCGCCGTAACTGGGAGGAGGCTCTTGAAATATGCAAGGGGTGTCACATCAATCACATCATTATAGGCGGCGATCTGTGGACATCAAGGGCCTCCCAGACTCTTGACGTATTAATGGTAGTAGACGCCGCATTGACCCAGGCATCTGCAAGCAATATTATCGTTGATATTGCTGACGGCAACCATGACAAGGTTGACCAGGAATCCTACATCAGCTATAATCGTTTGTTTCGCCACATCCCAAATGTAAGGCATATCCAAAGAACAAAGAGTTATGACCTTGATGGCGTGACGCTTCTGGTTATGTCATATTTCCCTGAAGACACTACGTTTACATCGGAGCTGAATACAGCCCTTGGCGCGTTGTACGGGGTTAAAAAGAAAGATATTATCCTTTATATACATGAAGGCATCAACGGGGCTTTGGGCTCGTCTAACGGCAAGGAACTTCCTGCCAGCCTGTTCAAGGGGTTTAAGCAGGTTCTTGTAGGTCATTATCACGACAGGAACAAGGTTGCTGACAACATCATGTACATCGGTTCATCCCGTCAGCATAATTTTGGGGAAGACGAGGCAAAAGGGTACACTATCCTTTATATGGATGGTTCAACCAAGTTTATTGAGAATCAAGCCAATTTGCGATACCGTACCATAGAAGTTGCCCCCGATGAAGTCAAGGAGCTTGGAGATGAAGTCGCCAGTCTTATCGCTGATGACTATAAGGTCAAGGTGAAAATTACAGGCGACAGCACTTCCGTAAAGACTGTTGACCGGCAGCGCCTAATTGACATGGGGGTTACGAAAGTGGAAGTCGTGGCAGAAACGGATGTCACTGAAGCCCATAACGCTGATTTCACTACTAAATATGACAAGTCCGGGCTGAAAGAAGAGTACAAGACTTTTTGTTCGCAGAAGGAGATAACCGACATTCAGACCGGAATCAAATACCTCGATAAAATCAACTGATATGTGGAAGTTAGTAAAAATACATGCCGAAAACCTTTGCTCCTTTGTCAACCTTGATTGGGAGCTGCCTCAGAATGTCACCACATTGATATATGGTAACAACCTTGACAATGATTCCCAGCGCTCAAACGGTTCTGGTAAATCCACCTTGATAGAGGCTGTTGCAATCGGTCTTACAGGAGACCCGCAAAGACAGGCTAAACTTGATGAAATTATAAATGATAATGCAGAACAGGCTATTGTGGCGCTTTCAATGCTTAATACTGATGGCGGCACTACTCTTGATATTCGCCGTACAATCTCTCGGAAAAACCCGCAAGAGATTGAAGTCGTGTATCAAGGCGATAAGGTTGTCAAGTCTTCAGTTTTAGAATACAACAACTATATACTTGACTTGATTGGCGTTTCCAAAGATGACATCTGGTCAAGCTATGTGCTGTCTAAACGCCGCTACGTCTCCTTCCTTTCGAGTTCTGACAAGGACAAGAAAGAGTTGATAAACCGCTTCAGCAATGGTCTTCTTGTAGACCAGTCCATTGAAGCCCTTCATGCAGACCTTGACCCTTTGAAGCAACGGCAGGGGGAGATAGAGAAGCGTATATCCTTTATCGAAGGTAATATATCGGCTTTGGAAGAGCAGATTGACAAGAGACTGGCTGACAAGGAACGCAATGCGGCTGACAAGGAAGAGAAAATGTCAGAGATCCGTCAGCAGATTGCGAAATGCCGCGAAACTATCCGTCTGGCGAACAAGACCTGCAACGACATCGACCTTGATTGGGGTGATGTAGAAAAGCTCGAAAAGTCATTCAAGAAGATAGAGGAGGCTGATTCCACATTTGCCAGCGCATACCAGAGAGTAAAGGGTATATGGGATTGCTCACTGCTTCAGAAAGAGCTTCCGAATTATGATGTGGTGGTCGCTGACATAAACAAAGAATTAAGCCAGCATAACAACACATTGGAAGAGCTTAACAGCTCCATGAAAGCGGTAAAGGATAAGATAACCGACTTCACCGGTTCATCCCGTGCAGCACAGGCCCAATACACCAAGCATTACAACGAAGGCGCTGTAAAGTTAAAAGAACTGGACGATAAGGCAGCTGCCCTGAGAAAGAGCATTGAGGCCATCAATCAGACCATGCGGGATCTCAATGCCTCTCAGGTCAAGCATAACCGTCTTGCATCGACTTTAAAGACCGCTCTTGCCGGAACGATAGCCTGCCCTAAATGTGGCTATCAGTGGTCTATGGAATCGGGTAAGAGCGCGGAAGAGCTTCAGAAATCACTTGATGCTGCCAATGCCGAGATAGCGGAGATAGCAAAGGAATGTGATGAGCTTGACAAGCGTTGCGTCTCTGAGAATCATAAGATAGACCGTATCGCGTCTGACAGGGTGGCTCTGAACGAATCCCTTCAGGCTGAATATAACGCCATGACCAGCAAGAACAAAGAGCTGGATGAGCTAAACCAGAACCTGCGTTCTGCGCTTTTTATGATTGGCACGTGCAATGATAAGATTGCATCCCTTAACCGCAAGGCATCAAACCTTAAAGAAGAGATGTTTACATTCATCGCCAATACCATAGATGCAGCCATTAGACGTTTTGATGCTGAAATCCAAAAGCACGAAAATGAAATCAAGGTTCAGGAAGGCATGATCGAGTCATTGGAGGCAGCTTTAAAACAGCTTGAAACAATGTCATTGGAAGACACCCTTGCACCTTTAAAAGAAAGCCTGAAAGAGTATAATGAACAGCTCGTTCAGGAGAATAAAGCCAAGGCCGACGTCGACTCTGCTGTAAACGCCCTTGTTATTCAGGAGGCTCGTTTTGTAGAGTTCAAGACCTACCTTGCCAACACCAAGATAGCGGCCCTGTCGCAGATTACCAATGAGTTTCTGGAGCATATCGGCTCGGACATCCGTATATCCTTTTCAGGCTACACCGTGTTAAAGTCCGGCAAGGTGCGTGACAAGATTTCTATCTCTCTTCTCAGGGATGGCATAGATTGCGGCGCCTTCGGTAAGTTCTCTGCCGGTGAAAGGGCGAGGGCAGAGCTTGCAACCATACTTGCCCTTCAGAAACTTATAAACATCAACTGCGAGGACGGGAAGGGGCTTGACCTCCTTATCCTTGACGAGATACTGGAGGCAGTGGATGAAGACGGTCTTGCAGCCATTTTCGGCGCTCTCAACAACCTTGGGCTTACGGCGCTTGTGGTAAGCCACGGGAATGTAGCTGAGAATTACCCTCATAAGCTCATTATCAACAAGCAAAATAATATCTCATTTATTAATGGAAAGAAAACATGAGGAAACACCCAGAATAACCAGAAACGAGGTGTTGTCCCTCGACATTGCCACCCACACAGGCTATTACAGCCTTGCAGAGGGCGGGACATGGAACTTTGAAGAGTCCATGAAGAGAAACAACAACAAGCAGCACAAGGCTTTCCGTGATACCCTTATGCGCTTTATAAAAGATCACGGGATTAAACGCATCGTGGCTGAGGATGTCAGCGCGGGCGAGGCGAAAGGAGGCTTCCTCGCTTCCAGAAAACTCGCCGAGTTCAGGGGCATCCTCATGGAAGTATGCGATGAGTTAGATATGCCGGAGCCAGCCTTCATAAATCCCAAATCAGTTAAAAAATGGGCTACCGGTGATGGAAGTGCGGATAAAGAGAAGATGATGCGTTACGCCAAGTTGCGTTGGGGCGTTGACCCGATAGACGACAACCACGCAGACGCCTGTCACATCTTTATGTACTATATAAAGAAAATGAACCTATAATTATTATTACCACGAGTATGAGTATTGCAAGGAGAAAGAGACGCGAGTCCGAGAGGCGGTTTGCGTATTTCGGTGAGTTGCTGATGGGTTTTTACGAGTTCCTTGAACGGACGCCCAAGCCCTCTGACGAGGAAGTGAGAACGACCTTCATTAAGACACGGTCTAAATGGGTCAAGTATTGCGTCGCGCACCAGTTGTCTAAAGAAGCATCTGATTTGTTCACCAAAGAGGTTGCTTCTTCATGGAAGACACGCTACACTGCGCCGACAGAGGGATAGGCTACGACAGGGACCTCGACCCGGAGGTCGCAGAACGGAGGAACATTTTATTCAGGCGGTATATCACGCCGTATTTCAACATGATATACAAGCTTTCCATAAAATACACAAAAAACTCCGAGGATATACCGGAAAACTATAACATAGTCCTCACCACCCTGTTCAGGGGCATCGAGACCTATAATCCTGAGAAGGATATACGCACATGGATTCACATTGTCACAAAACGTCAGATATTCGAGAGTGACAAGAAGCGTATGCGCTATCAACAGGAAAGGGCCTATTGGAACGGCAGCAGCTCTCTCAGGAGCGATGACGAGATTGAAGATGTGGAGGACCTTTCTGCGCGATGGTTCAACGAGGACAACTACCGCAGTTTTTACAACGATGACATCCTCTCGGTGCTGGATTCCATGAACCCGATACACCGTGACGCGCTCATCCTACAGGAGGCAGGGTATTCACTTAAAGAAATCGCTGAAATCGAGCACAGGAAAGGGGCTCTTGACTCCCGCAATATTGATACCGTAAAAAGCAGATTATTTCTTGCACGTCGAACATTAAGAAACAAACTGACCAGAAATGGAACAAGAAAAGCTGATATGGCAGATTAAGGTTGTTTTTACGGAAATTCAGAGAAGAGCCTCGGACCCCGCCTTTAAATTTGACAACGGCGGGGCGATGAAGCGGGCCTTGGTTGGTTTTCTGCAAAGAGCGGAGAAGCAGTTTGGCAGCGTTTCACCCAGAAGGCTCGTGGATATGTGCGTGTTTATCAGTTACAGGCACCGCAGCTCAAAGACCGGGGTCAAGGCCATGTTCGGGCCGACAGGCTTCCAGAAATACCTGGAGAGCGTGAACGGGAGCCGGTACTATGAGAACCGGTGGCTTGAAGAGATCGGGACATGCCGCGCCAGCCTGACCGCCATGATTTCCGACAGGGAGGAACACCCGCACCGTAAATACATATACATGCCTTCAGAGGAGCCGACAAAACGGCGCATGCTCAACAAGCGTGTCGGCTACCTGCTCTGCCAGTCTTCCACTCTCGGGTGGAGTCCGTTATCTGAGTCGTGCTGTCAATGCGACTTCAAGTCCGACTGCATGAAAGAGACAAGTCAAAAATACCCAGAAATATACAGACTCCGCGTAGAAAATGGCAGCACCAGCATTCAATGACAACATATTGACCGAAGAGTTCCTGATAGAGCTTTACCACACCGGTCTTGACAACGATTACATATTCTCCATGCTGATGGAGCACTTCAAGCCGGCGTACCTTCCTGACAGGGACTTTCAGGCGGTTCACCGTGCCATGCTCCGTCATTACAAGGAGTTCAAGAAATGCCCGACGGTCACGATACTTAGACAGGCGCTGGCGGGCAACAAGGGGGCGTCAAGCCTCTTCAGTGAGATTTCTGATGACCGGGAGGGACAGGGTGCCGACTCCGCCGCCGTGGTAGCCCAGATGGAACGGTATATCCGTCAAGTGAGATTCCAGAAAGCTTACAAGGAAGCGGGGAAACAATACAACAAGTTCGGCTGCGACGAGGCTTTCAAGGTGCTTGCCGAGTACACCGAATGGGCTGACAGCTTCAAGCTCGGCGCCGGCGGCTTTGTCAATATAGTTGACGGTTTTTCCACACACTTCAAGTCAAACCGCCAGAAACACAATGCCATCAACCGCGACACGCCTGTCACGCGGTTCTACATCGACGAGCTTGACGAGAGGAATCACGGGAGGAACCTGAGGGGGCAGCTTACATGCTTCCTTGCATCAACCGGTGTCGGCAAGAGCCACATCGCAAGATGGATAGGGAAAAGCGCGTGTATGATGGACGGTCTGAACGTGTTGCATTTTCAGCTGGAGGGCAGCGAGGAGGAGGTTATCAACGCATACTCAGCCTCGTTCGCCCAATGTCCCACGTTTAATTTTGAAAACGGGTTGTTGAAAGATGCCGATGTGGATGACATCACGGAGATGCTGAAGAGCGTGTCGGGCACCCTACATGTCAAGTCGTACCCCAAGTTCAACTCACATGTCTCCACAGTCGACATCTACAACGGCATACAGGATTTCAAGAAACAGACCGGCATTTCGCCCGACATCGTTATCATTGACTCGATGGACCTTCTGACCGATTCTTCAGGCAGGATGTACACCGAGAAAGGGGAGCGCCTTAAACGTATAGCAGTGGCAAATGACCTGAAAGACCTTGCCGCCGACGAGAATGTGTGGATTGTGGTGACATATCAGTCGACCATAGAGAGCCAGGAGCTTCTGGATGACGAGAACAGGTGCCTGACCATCTACAATACCGCTGAAGCCAAAGGACTCACCAGGCCGTTGACTCATCTTATAACGCTGAACCAGTCAAGCAGGGAGGAGCGTGAGAACACCATGCGGCTGCATGTGGCGAAGAGCCGCTTCTTTAAGAAAGGGCAGCCCTTCAGGATAGCGACCGATTATGAGCATGAGACTTTCTACGACCGCCAGCGTACAATGGCACTTAACAAGGTAAACAGGGCATAGTTATGGTGTTGACAAGAGAGGAAAGGGAAATGATGATACGTGAGCTTATTGACGAGACTCACGGGCGCATAGACGGGAGCGGGAAGAACATAATCGTCCCCGTGTGCCCCAGATGTGGAAAGGGCGGTGGAAAATTCGGCATCTATGTCGGTCCTGAGATAAACGGGAAGAAGCCTTTCATGAGCCATTGCTTCAAGTGCGGGTGGTCGACTTACACGCTCGATCAACTGCTTGACCTTCTCGGACGCCCGGACTTGAAAATAGAGGAAAAAGCCACTTTTGAGCCGCTGGAGATACCTGACTTTTACAGGCTGGGTGATGACGATGAAATTGACGATGAACTTGAAAAGGTGGATATGCCCGAAGGCTGGAAGAGGTGTTTCAGGAATTTATACCTGAAGCGTCGTGGCTTTACGGCGGATGACTACGAATATTTCCCTGTCGGCACTACAAGGGGGCTTAATTTCAGGTATGATGATTATGTCATATTCCCGATTATCGACAATGGAACCACGGTGGGATACGTCAGCCGTCATACATGGGACAAGGACCGCATTGACCGGTATAACTATGAGGCGCGACGCAACAACCGTTATCAGATACGCCGCTACAACAACAGCACTGAGAACGATTTTGTCAGGCTTCTTTATAATTACGACGCGGTGATAGAAGACGAGACAGACACCGTGATATTGTGCGAGGGCATCTTTGATGTCATTGCATTGACCAGAAAACTTGACCTGTACGACAACCACCGCATAGTCCCGGTCGCCACATTCGGCAAGAAGATTTCCACGGTCCAGATTTACAAGTTACAGGCAAAAGGGGTCAAGACCGTGGTGATAGGATATGACGGCGACGCCCACGACAGCACCATCAAGGCTGCCGAGACCCTTGACGAGTATTTTGATGTCTATATATGTCACATCGAGGATCCGCAGGCTGACTTCGACAGCATGGGGTTCTGGGAGATATTCGACACGTTCACCAAATCACTAAAAACACTAAGAGAATTTAAACTTCAGACAGTACAACAGGTATGAAACTTGATGAATTACATGATTGGCTGCAAATCAATCGCATACAATATAACGACATAGATTCGGATGTCATAGAGATAACCGGCATGGGGAAGGCGTATGTTCAGAACTGGAAGAGCGCATCTTCCATATTCCGCAAGGACAAGGACGGGGAATACATATTCAACAGCATGGAGGACCCCGGGGTGCTTGCCGATGAGGGTATTGAATACACCATATTCAAGTTTGGTGACAACTGGTATTACTTCAAGTTTAGCCAGGGCTTCCAACTGAACATCCTGAAATATGTCGGGAAACGGGTTCCTTCTGAAAGGGACATACGGTTTGTCAACCTGGGGGTCCACACCCCATACGAGCTTCTTAACGGCAGCTTCATGACAGACCAGTGGATTAAAAAGGCGGTGTATCTTGGGCATGATGCCCTGGGCGTGTGTGACAAGAACACGATGGCATCGCTCTTCAGGTTTCAAAAGGACGCTGACAGCGCCAAAATCACCCCGGTATTCGGCTACTCGCTCACCTTTATTGACAAAGGGCAAAAGGTTGACGCCAAGGTTTATGTTCAGACGCAAGAAGGTCTACGTAACCTTCTGAGAATCCAGAAGGCCATCATGGTCGACAACGATGCACACTATATTGATTTTGATGAACTTCTTTCAAGAGGCAAGGGCAATATACTGGTATTCGGAAAACTTTCAGCTGAATATCTGGTGGAAAATCCGGAGGCGATAGCTTCCGCCGAGCAATCGTTCCACGGGGTTTACTATCAGGTGGATCTTTCCGAATATAAGGCTGAACGCATCGACATAAGGGTGCTTGAAGCCGCCAAGATATATTTCGACAAGCTGTATGATTCAGTCGCGCCTGTCTTGATATGTGACTGTTATTATCTCGACAAGGCAGATGCAAAGAACAAGATTATACTCAACAAGATTGCTGAAGGCGCCGCACACGAACAGAGTGACGACCAGTATTTCAAGGATATAGACGAACACTATTCCACTTTCAGCCAGCTATTCGATGACAAGAACTGGGATGTCGAAGCCTTGTTTGAGGAATGTTGTGCCAACACCGTCGAGATTGCAAGCGGGGCGTCGGCAAGGTTTGAGACATCAAGGAACTTTATGCCGCAATACGACATGACAGAAGAAGAGAAGGCGAGGTACGGTACCCCGCACAATATGTTTTGCCAGCTCCTTGAAGAGGGCTTGCAAAGGCTTGTTCCGGAAGAAAAGCGGGATGAATACCGCAAGCAGATGGAATATGAGAAATATATAATAGAATCGACCAACAATGTCGACTATCTGCTCGTGCAGTACGACACCGTGAACTGGTGTCGCAGGAACGGCATACTGACAGGCTGCGGGCGTGGGTCGGCGGCCGGCTCCCTGCTCCTTTATCTGCTCGGCATCACGCTCGTTGACCCCCTTAGATTCAACCTTATATTCGAGAGATTCCTTCTGCCTGAACGTGCCGGGCTTTATCCAGCCAAGACGGTAAAGGTGAAGGGCCGCGTACTTTCCACGGATTTTACGGAAGTGGAATTTGAAAACGGGAAGAAAGCCTTGATTGACAATAACTCGCCGCTATTGGTCGGGAATATGGCAGGAGAAAACGAGGAACCGGAGACACTTTACCCCGACCAGCTGATAGCGGGAGACGAGATACTTTTTGATAACAGAGACGAATTATTCACCATTTAAATAAATTTCAATCAATGGACCAGATTACAATCACCGAGGAGATGCAACGTGCCATCGACCTCGTAGAGAACACCAGCGACCATGTTTTCATAACAGGCAAGGCGGGTACCGGCAAGACAACCTTGCTCAGGCACATCACGAGTCATACAAACAAGAAACTTGTGATAGCTGCCCCCACAGGCGTTGCGGCTATCAATGCAGGCGGAGTGACCCTGCACAGCCTCTTCAGGATTCCTCTTGGGGCATTGGACCCCAACGCGCCGCTTAAAGACCACCTTCATAAGAGCAAACGGCAGTTGCTTGAAAAAATCGACTGTCTTGTTATTGATGAGATAAGCATGGCGCGGCCGGATGTAATTGACTTTATCAACAAGCGTCTGCAACAGGTAAGGCACAATGTGAAACCATTCGGGGGAGTCCAGGTTGTCATGATTGGCGACCTCTTCCAGCTACCTCCGGTCGTGGCGGGGAAAGAGGTAGAGGTGCTGGATTTGTTTTATAACGGCCCGTACTTTTTCTACGCCTTTGCTTTTATCGGCGCCGGTTTTCATGTGGTGGAGCTTAACCATATCTTCCGTCAGCACGAGGAAAGGTTCATAAACCTGTTAAATCATATCCGCACATACCAGTTGACCCCGGAAGACCAGGAGGAGCTTGCTGAACTGCGTGATTCCAGTGCAAGCAATGACTATGAGCGAAATGCCATCCATATCTGTACGCACAGGAGGGATGTCGCGGCCATAAACAAGGCAAAGCTCGGGAAGCCCACACACAAGTTCATCGCTTTTACGGAAGGGGACTTTAATCTCGGGCACTTTCCTTGTGACGAGACATTGGAACTGCGTGTCGGGGCGCGTGTCATGATGCTGGTAAACTCGCATGACGAGGGTTATTTTAACGGGTCGCTTGGAACGGTGTCGGAAATCAAGGATGAAGAGATAACCGTCACCCTTGACGACGGCCACGATGTCACGGTCACAAAAAACACCTGGGAGTCTTATGACTACGAGATAAAGGGTGACACGATCAAAAAGAAGGTCAAGGGCACATGCACCCAGTTTCCGCTCACCCTCGCATGGGCGATTACAATCCACAAGAGTCAGGGGCTTACTTTTGACAATGTGGTCATACACACAAAAGGCGCGTTTTGTTCCGGTCAGATCTACACCGCGCTCAGCCGTTGCCGGACGCTCAAAGGCATCACCTGCGAGTCGTTCATCGGCAAGAAACATATAATCATGGACCGGCAGCTTCTACGGTTTGAGGAAGTGTGCAAGATAAACAACCGGTTTGACAGCAACGCCTATATGATGATGCAATGAAAGTCGTAAGTATAAAAACAGTAAAGACAGAAAAGCCTGTCGAGGTCCTGGAGTGTGTCGTTGATGACGGTTATCTCCAGGGGCCGGGCGGCTCGCTGCCGGACGTTGACATAGATTTCCAGTCTGACAGACGACAGGAGGTAAAGGAATACATAGAGAGACGCTACAACCATGACGGGAAGCAGCGTGTCTTTTCAGCCGGCACGGTGACAACCTTGAAACTGAAGGCGGTCATCAAGGATGTTGCGAGGACAATGAAGATACCGGTGGGGCTTGTGAACTATTATACTGCCATCATAGGCGATGCGGAGGCGGATTTTACGGGGCTTTTTAAGATGGCTGCCGAGAACAAGAAAATTGCCGGGTTTATCAACCAGTACCCGCAGTTGTTCGAGGACATCCGCCCGCTGATGTTTCAGCCCCGCTCCAACTCGGTACACGCGTCAGCGTTGCTTGTGACCCCTGACCATCTCAACGGTGAGGATGCGGAGTGTTTTGACTTCACGCCGATAAAAAGGATGAACGACATGCTCGTGTCGGAGTTTGACGGGTATGAGCTTGACGAGTGCGGGTTGCTGAAGAACGACTGCCTTGCCACCAAGGAGCTTTCCAAGATACAGCAGACAATCGAGATTTGCAACCGGGAGTATGGCACGGACCTCTCATTGGAAGGGCTTAGCACCGGCTCTCTTGATGACCCCAAGGTGTACGAGCTGCTGAGAAACGGGTTCACTCAAAATGTCTTCCAGTTGTCATCAAAGGGCATGACCAAGTTCCTGAAAGAGATGAGACCTGACAATATACAGGACATCATAGCGGCAAACGCGCTGTACCGACCTGCCACACTGGAAAACGGATCTGCAAGCAGCTACCTTGATTGCAAGGCCGAGCTGGTCGCCCCTGTGTATCTGTGGGGGACCTACAATGCGTTGAAGGACACATTTGCCGGCATCTGCTATCAGGAACAGGTCTCGCAGATCGCCCGTGAGGTGGGCGGCTTCAGTCTCGGTGACGGCGTGAAACTCGTGAAGTTTATCTCCAAAAAGAAAGTGGAGAAGATTCAGGCGATGAAAGAAAAGTTCATGAAGGGGGCTAAAGAAAAAGGCTGCCCGAAGGAGGACGCCGTGGAGATATGGAACCGCATAGAGGCTTGTGGAAGCTACCTGTTTAACCGCGCACATGCCACTGCCTACGGCATCACGGCTTACGTGGGGGCTTATCTTAAAGCAAACTTCCCCACGGCCTTTTACACGGTCGCCTTGCAATGGGCCGAGGACAAGGAGCTTGTGACCCTGATGGGCGAGATGGAGGCTTGCAGCGGGGCGAAGGTCGTGCCCCCGGACATCAATGTCAGCGGAGGCTCGTTTTACACCGACTATTCCACAGACTCTATTTTCTGGTCGCTTTCCAGAATCAAGCAGGTCGGTCCTGCTGCGGTGGACTGGATAATCAACGAGCGCGACAAGAACGGCGCGTTTACCGGCATCGGGAATTTCATCGACAGGGTGTTCAAGTACAAGCTGAAGAAATATGAATACTGGGACGACCCCGATAACCCTGATGAGGCTGTCAGGTGTCCGGTCAACGCCCGTCACATCCTTAACATGATATTTGCAGGCTGTTTTGACCGGGTGGAAAACGCGTTGTCAGTGGTAGAGCGGTATGCTATCGCCTGTGAGGCGGCTGAACGTCTCGGCTTTGGCATACAGGAAAAGGATTTTCCCCCGGAGCTGATTGACAAGCATTATTTCTGGAGCCAGAAGCAGATAGCGGTGTCGGGGCTTGGTGCCGTGGACTATAAGCGCATATATGACAACAGTCATGTAAAGCCATTTATCCGGGGCAACGCTGCCTACACTTTACTGAAGGACATAGCCCCTGAAGAGAAAGACGGAAAGCGCGGCATATTCTGCGCCACAATCATAGGGGTGGAGGAAAAACGCTTCAAGAGCAAGAGGACCGGAAACGAAGAGACGTTTGCCAGCTTACTTTTACAGCAAAACAACGAGACCGCTGAATGTGTGGTATGGCCCGAGGAGTGGGCGCATTTCCGTGGGGAGTTGCTAAACGCCAAGAACCGGATCATAGCTTTCAGCGGACTTATCAAGTACGGGGACTACACCGGCAAAAACAGCATACAGTTTACACGTTCAACACAATACGAGATAATATGAACACGAAACCGATTATAATAGCCATAGTGGGGGCTTCCGGGAGCGGCAAGACAACGCTTGCCAGACATCTCACCGACATCATCGGGATTCCCAGCCTTGTGTCATACACCACAAGACCGATGAGACCCGGCGAGGTCAATGGGGTCGACCATCATTTTGTTGACGGTTCTTACCCCATACCCCGTAATCCCCTTGCATATACATTTTTTGGAGGACATCATTACTGGACTGAAAAAGAGCAGGTCGTCGGTCCTGTGATGTCCTATGTGATAGATGAAAAAGGTCTTGTCGAACTGAAAGACAAATGGGGCGGTGAATTTGAAATCTTCGCAATAAAAATTGAAAGACCTGACAACCCCACGGATGATGAGCGACAGGCAAGGGACAAGGAGCGATTGATCCTTCCAGATGGTGATTATGACTGCATCTTGCACAACACCTCGACCCTTCATTCCTTTTTATGGTCGGCGATATATGAAATCGGCCAATTATTAATCTCTAAAAACAAATGACATGGCACCCAAACAAGAATATGTGGCACCGATAGCCTTCACCCTTGACTTTGAAACCGGCGGCCTTGACTGCCAGAAATCAGCATGCACCCAGATAGCCATACATGCAACAAGACTTGACAACTTTGAGCGTCTGGGCTCGTTTGTCAGGTATATCCGCCCATACGACATGAAAGAAGTCAAGGCTCTTGCAAAACCCAAGAAAAAGACTCTCAAATCCAAGTATGACGAAGAACAGAAAACGCCTATGGAATATTCTGAAAGGGCGCTTGAATATTCGGCGATCACGATGGATATGCTGGAGGAGAAAGGCGAGGATGTGGTACAGGTTGCACGGGATGCTGTTAAATGGATGACCGACATGATACCGGCTAAATGCCCCAAAAACATAAAGCCGTTTATCATAGGACAGAATGTAGGCTTTGACGAGGGGTTCCTTTGCCAGCTGTTTGAATACGGGGAGGTCATTGAACAGGCAAAAAAGATTCTGAGAGGACATGTGGATTTTTATGGTCACTGGCACCCGCTTGTACTTGACACCATAATCCTCGGTCAGCTCGCCTTGTGCCATCAGCCGGACATAAACACCTACAAGCTGGAAATCATGAGTGAACGGCTCGGGGTAGAGCTGGATGATGCCCATGACGCCGACGCCGACGTGACAGCGACGACCAACGTGGTCGCCACACTTACACAGCGCATGAGAAGCGTGGGCGGCGAGATTGAGGGCGGGGAACTGAAAATCGCCAAGACCGAAAAATCAAGAAAGCATTTTAAAATATGAGCGAGAAAGAGAAAGACAACCGGGATGCAGCCCCAGTTCAACAGATAACCGAGCCGACAAGGACATTCAATGCTATCTCGGACCTTACCGTTTACAAGATTGTAAACGATGACATAAAACAGACCCTTGTTGAGATAACCGGCTATGACGTGAACATCAACTTCAACATGTCGTATCTGAGGAGCGTTGAGGATGTGGAGGCCGCATGTGACGGCATCTCCCAGCTCTTCCGCGATTTAATAATGGAAAAGCTGCTCGGAAATCAAAAACAATAGGATTCCGCATTGCCTATTCATAATTAAAACAACCCGCACATCCTCATTCATAGGGTGTGCGGGAATCAAACATCAGGCAATGGGAAAACATAATCTGAGTGAACAGGAAAAGACTTTTTGTGAACTCTATGTCAATGGCTCGGCCACTTATGTGGGAAATGCCGGCGAGTGCTACAAGGAAGCCTTTCAGACTAAATGGAGGTTCCGTCAATCCGGCCGCGAGCTTTTGATAAGGGATGATATTCAATCTTACATCGAGGACTTGCAGAAAATGGTGGACCGTGAGAACAAGAACATGAAGCTGTATCTTACGGAAAACCTTAAATCTGTCATATCGGAGACAGTGAGCGCGAAGTATTATGACAGGAACGGCACGGCATTATCCCCGGCGCCGTTAAGAAGCGTGGCGGTGGGGGCGATGAAGCTCCTTGCCGACATGTACCCTGTCAAGGAAGCCCAGGTAAGCGAGCTTAACATCAACGGCTCTGATGGCTCTGGAATCACCTTCAACGTGATTGTCCCGGAGAACAAGGCAGATAAACCGGAGGCCGCTGAATGATAGACTGGAGTACGTTTGCGCTTTCACTTGCAGGCACGTTGCTCGGTGGCGGCGGTCTGGCGGCATTGATACTAATACCCCAGACGCGTAAAAGCAAGATTCTTGATAACGAGTCCAAGCAATCCGATGAATGGAGAAAGCTGTATGAGGAAGAACGCAAGGAGCTTCTTAACACGAGCAAGGAAAAGGATGCCGAAATCAAGGAAAAGGATGCAAAGATTGATACGCTGTATGCTGATATTTCCAGACACCGCGACGAGAAAAGCGCCTTGGCCAAGAAAAACACTGAACTGGAAGTGGAGAACACAAGACTGAAACTTTTAAAATGCGAGGTTGTCAACTGTCTGAAGCGGCAGCCTCCAACAGGATATTAATATGAAACTACAGACAAAGATTACAATCGTCCCCTCCAGGGCTCTCGGCTTGTATTGCCTTGAAAGCCTTGTCGGCCGGACAGGGGAGGTAGTGGAAAACCGCTATGACAGTGAAGGGGTGTACAAGGGAAGCTGGGTGAAGATAGACGGTGCCCCTTACAGAGGAGAACAGGAATGGTATATACCGCGTGACTCAATTTCCACCCTATGAAATATTTTACCATAGCTGAAATGGAGCGTAGCCGGACCGCCCTTGCGCGTGGCATCGACAACAAGGCTACGGGGGAGGCTGTGATTCATCTGACAGACCTCATAGAAAAAGTACTCGACCCTCTGAGAGAGGCGTGGGGCAGGCCAATAACCGTCAACAGCGGCTATCGTTCACCGGCTCTCAACAAGGCGGTGGGCGGGGTGGCAGGCTCTCAGCACCAAAGCGGTCATGCTGCGGACATAACCACAGGGTCAAGAAACGGGAATCTTAAACTGTTTAATCTTATCTGCAATCTCCGTCTGCCTTACGACCAGCTCATATTCGAGAAAGGCAACCTGAGAGAAGGACCGGACTGGATTCACATCAGTTATGACCCGAAACGAGACCGCAGAGAAACGATTTATAATGTCTAAAAGATAACGCCTGTGGATTACAAGAAATTACCGTTTTTAATTCTGGCTTGGATTGCCGCCACGTTGATTGGCGCAACAATAGGCACCACCATCAGGGAACACGAATGTCAGCTGAGGATAGACAACATGCCGCAGACCCGTGACACCGTCGAGATACGCGACACGGCCTATATCCCAGTCCCGGTCCCCATAAAAGAAACTGTGACGCGCACAGTCACCGTGACTCTTCCTGCTGATACCACGGTTGATGTAAAAACACCTGACAGCGTAGCCGTGGTGCTTCCGGTTGTTCAGAAAGAGTATGCTGATTCCAATTACCACGCCTGGATAAGTGGCGGCGGATTTGCCTCCCTCGATAGCATACGGATATTCCAGCGTCAGAAATATATCACCCATACCATCTACGAAACTGCAAGCTCCAAGAAAAATAAAAACTGGGGCATAGGCGTTCAGGCTGGCTATGGCTGGAATGGCAGAGGGTTCTCACCTTATGTCGGGGTGGGAGTCACTTACACCCTGTGGGGGTGGTGACAACCGGATATAAAATTGTGCTTCATAGAATTGCAAGGCCGCCATGTTTGTTGCATGGCGGCCTTTGTTTGTCAAGAGAGTCAGAGAGTTTTTGGTATTTCAGTATTAATTCCTCAATCAGCTCTTGGTTTGGGACATAACTGTATTTTGCACCTACGCCAATATTGCGCTCTCTTAGCAGCAAGCGATTATCGACAAGCCGTTTTAAGTATATTCTTGCTGAAATTTCCGCACAATGTAAATACTGACTCAGCTCTTTGCAGGTCGTGACTACGGGAGCGTAGTGCCGTTGGTCGTTGTTCCAACGCTGGAAGATATACATAAAAATAACAGTTTCTACTCCCGACATTTGATATGCTTGGAATATGGCTGGCAGCATATCTATATGGTCTATCGAATACAGCACCACACCACCGTGCAGCGACAAATCAGGATATAATTGTTTGCTTTTCATTTACTGCGTTTATTAGTTTATTGAATTTATAACGATTAAGAGTATATTCCACGCCAGAGGTGTGTGAACCGCGTGACTTTTTCTTGGCATACCCCATACTGACAAGCGCCTCCAGATAATTTCTTATGGTTAGCCAGCTAATTTCAGTCCCTCTGCTTTGTAGCAGGTATGACAACATTCTACAGGAGTGTCGTACTATATAGCCGATTCCGTGTTCTGTTATCAGGTCCACACCGAATTGCAATGCGTTTTCTTCTCTGAGTGTGAGTCTTTTCTTCATACTGTTTGTTTGATTGTTTTTGAATAAGAATAGACTCAGATTTTATATAAGGTTATTGAATAAGATTTTTTAACAAACTGAGGGCTTGCGTTGTACTACTGTACATTATATAACAGTTGTTTTAAATGCTATTTGCGACTAAAATACAATTTGTTAGGCGTTTTGTTGTGTATGTAAAAATACAACCATAAAATACAATAAGTTGGCAGCATCGTTATAATTGTCACTCAATAAAGGGAAAACGCATTTGTATAAGCAAAATAAAAGCAATATATTTGTTGCATATCTGCTACATACAAATGCGTTGTCTTTTGTATTTGTTAGAAAAATTTGTTAGGAAACAAACAAGATTGGCGGTTAATGTTTTGATGGTCAGTAAGTTATATGGTGCACCTACAACCCGAGATGGATTGCCCTATTTTTATTAAGTAACTCGCAAAAATTAGCTGATATAAGAACTTATAAACTAATTTTTAAGAGTTACTTAATATCCGAGGAGGCTTAAAATTAGTGGGGTGAGAAGCGCGGTGAACAGTCCGTTCAATGTTAGCCCGAGAGAGGAGAAGGCACCATAACGATAGCCGACATCCATTGCCGCCGATGTCCCTACGGCATGTGCAGCCGTACCCATCGACAACCCTTGGGCGATAGGGCTCTTTACCCGTGAATATTTCATCATCTTGAAGCCTGCCATACCGCCGAAAATGCCGGTGCATACCACTACTGCCGCTGTCAGCGCCGGAATGCCTCCTACTGTCTGGGCTATTTCCATGGCTATAGGCGTAGTCACTGACTTCGGCGCAAGTGAAAGGATCACTTCCTTTGACGCTCCGAGCAGCTGAGCAACCACAACGACCGATACGACACCGACTATACATCCTGCAAGCTCTGCAAGCAATATCGGGAGCAGCTGTTTTTTGATGGCTTCCAGCTGGCGGTAAAGCGGTACCCCCAGGGCAACGACCGCCGGTTTTAGCCAGAAATCGATATATTCGCCCCCTTCAGCGTATGTATCATAATCGACGCCTGCCGACATCAGGATACATATCAGCACTGCGATGGTGATAAGGATAGGATTTAGAAATGATATCCCGGTGCGTCGCTGCAGAATCTGCGCGGCGACATACACGACAAATGTGAGTGCAATCAAAAAATACTTATTCTCGAGATAGCTCATGACGTGACGATGTTAGACGGCGTACTGTCTGGTGTACCCAGCCTGTCACCGCAAGAATGAAAAATGTACTGATTACCGAGGCTCCTATAATCGGGAGCCATTGCGCCTTTATAAGACCCAGGCAATTCATCAATCCCACTCCGGCAGGAACAAAGAAGAAGCCCAGATTCTTGACAAGGAAATCGGAAACCTTGTCGACCCACATTACCCTGACTATGCCTGCTTTCAGGCTACCTGCAAGCAACAGCATACCTATGATGCTTGACGGGATGGGTATGCCGGTGAGCCATACAATCAATTCGCCCAATGCAAGAAATGCAAAGAGCACTGCACATTGAAAAATCATAATACAAAACTTAAAACAATCTTTATTAATCTTTGCTATAACGCTTTATTTTGAGATAATAGTATATGTTGTCAAATTTTTTAATGTAGAAATTCAGGCGCGAGGAAGAACAATCCGAATGACAGCCCTAAATTCCACTTCGTGCCGGGCGTATTGCAATAGTTTACGTATGCCGTGAGATGAGCAAAGGGCAGGGCATACACGGCTGCGAGCTCGCCGAAAAATACCGGGTCGGCAAACCAGTCGCCATACTTGGCTTTTACCATTGTTGCGCGGTTGACATCAGCCGGGATGTCGGGCAAAACTTTACGCCAAGGCATGAAACCATGAAATTCACCACGTAGCTGGAGCATATTCGTGATTTTCCATACCGGCTTTACTCCAACTGTCACATATTGTGGCGCTCGGAGAGAGGAGTTGAAGGAATTGTAGGTAGATGCTGTAGGATGGAACACCGGGAGCATTACCATTGTTGCCGCGTAGTTGTCAAGAAGGCGTCGCGTGGATACCTCAACATTTCCTTCGATACCGAGGGAAATTGACCTGTTCAACGACCAGTAACGCTCATAGTTCAATGCAAACTGAAACCAGTTTACGCCTTTTTGTTCTTGCTTTAACGACTTGTCGTCTTGTGGAAAGAAACTATAATTGCCATAGACACCGAATGCTGAAGCATGAATCATCATGCCGTTAGTGGCATAATTGAGGTCGTTCAGCGTATTATATTCATAGACTCCGCGTAGCTGACCGAGCACATAAGTGGCTCTGTCGCGCTCTGTGTCGTTTACCACGAGTCCATCAAAAAATCGGCTGCTGAGTCTTGCCGCGCCGGCATCAATCTCGAGTTTTCCGCTTCTGCCCATAGCCATGCCATAACGTAACCTGCCAAACAGCTGGGTGTCGGTGACAAGAGTGTTGCCGTCATCGTAGAATATCCTGTCGCTGTCAAACATCTTTTCCCTTGAGATGACTGCCTGTATTTTCATGTATGACGGAATGGCTGACCGCATGTTCATCTTCATGTCAAGCATCCCCGCCATATAGCTTTGTCCGATCCAGCCGTTGATTGATGTGCTGAGTGAATTGAAGCTAAGCGTATTGTAACCCGCCGACATGAACAGCATCGAATTGGTTGACGAACTGATATATCCTCCAAGACCGACATTGAAATTGTTTTTAACGTCGGCTTTCAGGTCAAGTGCAAAACATCGGGTAGAGTCGTTCCATATCGCGCGGGGCACGAGGTTGCGCAGCTTTCCCGGGGTTATGGCACGATAGTACGCGTCCTTAGCTTGCGCGAGTCCGAATGTGTCACGTTTCCCTTTCGTGAAGATGTATTTCAGGTAGGCATCCTGTGCCGGTGTGCCTCCATGTATATACACCGAATCAAAAACCACGTATGGTGTCTCTGACTTGAATACTGCACGCCGGAGCTCACGGGTATTTTCCGGGATACGCGAAGTGACGCGGCTCTTTATTGAGTCCATCATCTCCATGGCGCAGTCATATCCTATCTGATATATCTGTCGGCAGGCAGGGAAGTCAAGTAGACCGAATTGTTGCACCGGTACCTTTAGCTTGATTCCCTCGTCATCGGGAAGAGAGTAATCGTTTTTTTGAATCACCATGTCCTCAATCTGCTGCATGAGATTATTCGGGTCGGGCTTCTTATCAGGCGACGATACATCCACGCCTATCATGATGTCGGGCGCGAAGTCTTCTCTCATCACGTCAACCGGAAAATTATCATATATACCGCCGTCATATACCAGCACTCCATCCATCTCTATCGGCTGAAATACGATCGGGAATGACATGGATGCACGGATTGCATCGCCGAGCGATCCATCACGGCACACAATCTTGTGTTTGTGATATACATCGGATGTGACACAACGGAACGGTACGAAGAGGTTGTTGAAATTTCCGTTGCACTGAGCTGAATATCGTGCGAACAGGTCCATGAACGCGAAATTCATGGGAAGCGGGTTGATAAGGCTCGTAGGCAGGATGTTGTTGGTCTTGGCACTGTCCCGGAGGCTCAGGTTTATGTTGGCAAGCTTAGGCGTAGGCTCTTCGCGCGCATAGTAATATATCCATCGCGGGTCTATGGTGCCGGTCGACCAGTAGCTGAAGCCTTTTGATTCAATCAGCTCCATCATTTCTTCAGGGGTATAGCCGGCAGCATATAAGCCGCCTACAATGGCACCCATAGAGGTGCCTGCGACATAGTCGATAGGTATGTCGTTGTCTTCTAACGCTTTGATTACTCCGATATGGGCGATGCCTTTGGCACCCCCACCGCTCAGGACCAATCCTACGGATTGCTGCGCGCTTACAACGCCCGTAAAAAACATTGCCGCAATTACAGTGATTATGCGCGGCAGCTTTTTCATCTTCTCAATAGTTGACAGGTTTCGAGCCATCTGAAATGAATGAGTCTTTAAATCCTATAAAGTACAACACTCCATCAAGCCCGATTGTTGAGATACTTTGTCCGGCGGTTGCTTTTACCTTGGGTTTGGCATGGAACGCTATGCCAAGCCCTGCCGTGGTAAGCATAGGAAGATCGTTTGCGCCGTCACCGACAGCGATGGTCTGTGCGATGTCGATATTCTCGACCTGGGCAAGCAGACGCAACAGCTCTGCCTTGCGGCGTCCGTTGACTATATCGCCGACATATCTTCCCGTCAGCTTTCCGTCTACGATTTCAAGTTCGTTGGCGTACACATAATCGATTCCGAATTTTTGTTTCAGGTAATTGCCGAAATATGTGAATCCGCCAGAAAGTATCGCTGTCTTGAAACCGGCGCGCTTGAGTACTTCCATCATGCGGCTTACTCCTTCTGTCACAGGGAGGTTTTCAGCAATCTCGCGCATCACGCTTTCATCAAGCCCTTTCAGAAGTGCTACGCGTTCACGGAAACTCTCGTCGAAATCAATCTCGCCTCTCATGGCGCGCTCGGTTATCGCTTTTACCTTTTCTCCTACACCGGCACGTTCGGCAAGCTCATCGATAACCTCGGTCTCGATGAGGGTCGAGTCCATATCGAAGCACACAAGGCGCCGGCAACGCCGATACATCGTGTCTTGTTGAAGTGATATGTCAAAATCCTCTTCTGCCGACAGTTTCATGAACAGTGACTGCATCTCATTGGCATCGTTGGGATTGCCGCGCACGGAAAATTCCACGCATGCCTTAGTCTTGGCTTCCTCGCCTTCGGAAAGCGGTATGCGTCCGGTCAGTCGCTGGATGCTGTCGATATTGAGGTTCTGATCGGCTATGATACTGGTGACCGCAGCTATCTGACGCGCTGTCAACCGCCTGCCGAGTATGGTTACAATCCATCGGTTTTTGCCTTGTCGTCCTACCCATGCTTCATATTCTTTTACCGACACGGGGGTGAAGCGTATCTGTACGTTCAGCTCCGATGCCTTGAAAAGAAGGTCTTTCATTATATTGCCTGACATGTCGCCGGTAGTCTTGAAAAGTATACCTAACGATAGGGTATGGTGAATATCTGCCTGACCGATGTCAAGTATGGTTGCATCATATTGGGCGAGAATCTCTGTCAACGCCGAGGTCACGCCGGGACGGTCATGTCCCGATATGTTGACGAGTATAAGCTCTAATTCAGACGATTTGCTGTTCATGTGCCGGTTATAGTGATGAATGGTAACGTATAAGCCCCTCCATCGGGGTTTTGATTACAGTGTCGATTTTTGCGTCAAGCGCTGCAGCAGCTTCGTCAAGTACCGGGCGGTAATGGTAGGCGATAGACCCTACAAAGCTTACCGGGAGCGACCGGTAACGGTCGTACTGCGCTACATTGCGCACAAAGAAAGACTTGAATTCATTAAGCACAAGACGGTGTATTGCCGGCTCCTCGATATTTTTCAGCAGAAACGGTGTGACTGACGCAAGGAAGCGGTTAGGCGACGGCTCCTTATATACACGGCGTATGATTGCCGTGCGCTCAAGATTGTACTCGTCAAGGAAACGGTCGCAGAGTTCACGGGGAAGCTGATGTTTCAATACATCGCCGATCAGATGACGGCCAAGCACCGCGCCGCTGCCTTCATCTCCGAGGATGAATCCGAGGGGGCTCACATGGTCTTTTATCTCATGACCGTTGTAGTAACATGAGTTGGAGCCTGTGCCGAGTATGCAGGCGATGCCTTCGTTGTTGCCGAAAAGGGCACGCGCCGCGCCGAGCAGATCGGAGTGAGCCTCGATGGTCGCCACGTTAAGGTTCTGACGTATGGCACGGCGTACGTTACGGCACACTTCGTCATCAATACATCCTGCACCGTAGAAATATACTTCAGTCACTTTTTCTGCAAGATCGCCGAGCTGAAACATCAGTTCGTCATCAAGATATTGAGCGATTTCCTCTTCGGTAAGCATCAATGCGTTAAAACCGGAGGTGAATATTTGTTTTACCGGCTTGTCATAATCGAGAAGACACCATTCGACTTTAGTGCTTCCGCTGTCAGCTATCAGTTTCATCGTTTTGTTACTCTTATTCTAAATGGACTGCAAATTTAATAAATAATAGGTAACTCTTAAAAATTAGTTACAACGAAAGTTTCATGTCATCGGCATTTTGTCACTAAAATGAGTCTTGAGTTTTGTGATGAAGAGTATAATTGTTAATTTTGCAGCGATTTTGTTATTTGAATGAGATAATCATAAGAAAGTTGTCATGTGAAGATTGCTATTTGTCGTAAAATTTTAATATGCTTGATTACATGGCAGGCTATAGTTGGAAAGGTATGAATAATAATATAATAAAAGAGATTGTTTTATCGGGATTCGGTTTTGCGTGTGTGACCGGAGATGTTTTTGGTAATGAGATGCCTGACAGTATCGCAGGACAGCAGCTGATGGAAGTAGTGGTTACCGGTAACTCCGTAAGACAGCGTGTCGGTAATCCGCGTCTGGGCGCTGAGAGACTGGAATTGACCAAAATGGCACAGATACCGTCATTTGCGGGTGAGAACGATATAATCAAATCGATAGCATTGCTTCCCGGTGTACATGGTGAGGGCGACGGAGGCGGTGGATTTGAAGTGCGCGGAGGTAACGCCTCGCAAAATCTTGTACAGCTTGACGGCATCACGCTTTACAATCCATCTCATGTCATGGGCATTTTCTCGACATTCAATGATAACGCTCTTGCCGGTGCCACATTATATAAAGGACCTATTCCGGCTATATACGGAGGAGCTACGTCGTCGGTGCTGGAGACAACGCTTAATGCCGGCGATATGGATTCTTACCACGGGTCGGCGACAATAGGCATACTTGCCGCGAAACTGATGGCGCAGGGACCGATTGTAAAAGACAAACTGTCGTTTGCAGTGACTGCGCGACGCTCTTATGTTGACGCGTTTCTTAAGATGGTCCCTGAATACCGAAGCACGGTTATGAATTTCTATGATGTCACGGCAAAGGTGCGTTATCGTCCGTCGGCGGCTCATCTTGTCGACGCTTCATTTTTTGTGAGTCGTGACAATATGGCGATAAGTGACCTGATGGGAATGTTCTGGGGGAATTTCGGCACCTCGATAAACTGGACCGCGAAGGCGGGAGAGAAATTCACGTTGATCACCACAGCGGCAATGACACACTTTACACCTAAAATGGAAATGGCGATAATGGATCTTGACCAGACCATGAAGAGTTATATCCACAGTTATTCGTTGAATGAGCGTGTGAGATATGTCTTGACAGAGGGACACAATATTGAGTTTGGAGTGAGGTCGGAGCTGTTTAGGGTGAAGTCGGCGGAGTGGACATTAAATGCTGTAAAGGAGCGTGAAGTAAGGTCGCTTTGGGAAAATTCGGCATGGATAGATTATGCCGGGTCATTCGGGCCGAGATTTGATGTGTCGGCGGGTGTACGTTTTACTTTGCTGTCGGCGATGTCGGGCGATCGTTTCCACGATTTCATGACATCTATTGATGCTGTAAACCAGTTTGACGGTAAGACATATTTTGAGGTCGAGCCCCGTATAAGCCTGAAATATAATATTACCACTTTGCATAATGTCAAGGCTGGTTTTGGAATCGCTACTCAGGGTCTTCATGCAATACGTTCGAGTGCGACATCTTTCCCGTTTGACCGTTATGCACTCACTTCGGCAGTCGTAAAGCCGGAACGCGCGCTACAGTATGGGCTCGGTTACTGCGGCATGACTGAAAGTGGTGGTTATGACTGGTCGGTTGAGGGATATTATAAGAATATTAATAATGTGTATGACTATAAAGATGGTCGTACTTCATTTTCCGATGTTGTGCTTGAAAATATCATACTTGGCGGCGAGGGACGCAGTTACGGGGCAGAATTCATGTTGCGTAAAAATACCGGAGCGGTTACCGGTTGGGTGGCGTACACCATATCGCGCACAGAGACACGCATACCGGGCATCAACGACGGGCAATGGTACAATGCCACCAACGACCGTCGTCATGACTTTTCCGTGACGGCAATATGGCATCTTTCCGACAAATGGGATTTTTCAGGGTCATGGATATATTCATCGGGTCAGCCTCTTACCGCGCCAGATGTGAAATATGAGGTGGCAGGGGAGACCTGTTACTATTATTCGAAGCGCAATGCCTACAAGACTCCGGCGACCCACCGTCTCGACCTGGCGGCTACATATACCCACACCGGTAGAAAATTCACCTATCAATGGGCATTCGGAATCTTTAATGCCTATTGCCGTTACAATCCATACGTGATATATTTCGAGGATGACCCGACGAAGCCATCCGGCACGCGGGCTGTACAGCAGTCTATGTACGGGCTTGTTCCTTCTGTTTCATATACACTTAAATTCTGAACACGATTATGAAAATATATAATCAGATTCTTGCAGCGATATTGATGACGGGGTTGACGGGGTGTGAGAAAGAGCTTGATTTCAAGTATCATGACATAGACCCTATTGTGGTTATTGAAGGTGAACTCACACCCGAGGGCGCCAAGGTAGGCATCACCATGACTACGCCCATGGATGAGCCGATGGACCGCACTCACCTTACGGATGCCACGGTCAGGATTGAGGATATTACCGAGGGGATTACGTATGATCTTTCTGTTGATGAGGAAGGTTTTTTCCGTAACCCGACTCCGGGAATCGCCGGACATGATTATCGCCTGACAGTGAACCGTGGAGAGTGCCGCTATGAGGCTGAGGCTACATTTTATCCTCCGGTGAAAATCGTGAGTCTGGAATTTAACTGGATAAAGATGCCCTACGACCATGTAGCCGTGCTTCAGGGTAAGTTTACCGATAATCCCGATTCCCGTGATTTTTATTGGGTCAAACTGTATCGCAACGGAGAGATTTACCAATGGGGTGAAATGGATGACCGCGGGGCGGTTGACGGCAAGGCAACCTATTTTACCATGACGACACGTATGGATACCGATGAAGAGGAAGATGACACGGTGTTGTATGATGGCGACGTGATGACTGCTACCGTATGCCCGATTTCACAGGCGATGCATGATTATCTTGAAGCGCTGCAAAACGACAGCAATGGACCGGCAATGTTTTCAGGTGACAAATGTCTGGGGTATTTCATTGCGTCATCGCCTGTCTCGCATTCGGTGGTGTTTCATCCCGATGAGATTCCCGAATATAAATGATGCTTAAAAGCATCGCTATAACGCTTTGCGATAGGGAAAATAAATAGCAGGATGATGGATAAGGAAATCTAAATCTCTTGCTTAGAGATACTAAGATTGCACAAAGTTACAAAAAAATTCGATAAACCCGCGGTTTATCGAATTTTTATTAATATTATTAATCGCCATTAACAAGCGTAATTACCGTATAAATCAGCTATTGTTTAGCTAATTTAGCTAAACGGCATTGATATCCAACAAGATACAGAGGATAATATCTCTAAGCAAGAGAGCGTACTTGTGAATCAGCTGGACTGAAAGGCCCAGTTTTCGGAAGTTTGGCAAATAGATTATGCGTATGTGCTTGAAAAACAGACGATAATTTATAGTCGAGCCAACTAAGAGAATACTCTAAAATCTATGATTGATTCAAATCCCGTTTACGAATCGATAAACTGGTATGTATTGAATCATATCGCGACTACCCCTGCCCGAAACAGTGCGCAACGCACAGTCGACCGCTTTAACGACGCGGAGCAACTCGACCTTCAACTGTTTGCCCCGTCGTATGTCGTAAGGGAAGAAAAGGATGGGGTAGTGTCGATGAAACGCATGCACCTTACCTTTCACTACGTATTTCTACGTGGTAAGCTCAGTGACATCAAGCGGTTGTGCAGGATGGAAAACGGATTTTCATTCCTCTTAAACCGGAGCGGGGGAGCGCGCTATGCAATAATTGACGATGCCACGATGCGCAGTTTCCAGATAATAGCCAAGGCATACGAAAACGAGCTGCCATATTACTCGCTTGAAGATATTGATCTTGAAGCGGGTGACCTGGTTGAGGTGGTCAACGGCGATTTTCCGGGACTCGTAGGCACATTCATTCCGCGCCTGAAAAGCAATACGGGCAATATCGTGCTTCGTGTCGACCAGAATCTCGGCACTGTGGCATATAATATAAAGGTGTCTGATGTCAGGGTTCTTGAATTTGCCCGCGACTCGCGGCGCGTCTACGATCAGATTGATGCGTTCGTGCCCAGGTTGCTGAAAGCGTTGCGGGCACATCATGATTCACAACGCCTGTCGGCATCTCTGATTTCACAGTTGTCGGTATTTTGCCAACGGTTTGAGGTGGTGAAACTCAACAATCCGAAACTTGAGGCAAAACTCTACGCCCTGTTAAGCGTGGCAAACTCGATATTGGGCAACATGGAAGAATCCTCCCGCTTCCGCGACCTCTATGAGCGCCGTCGACAGTCGCTTACCAATCCGGTGACGATTGCCCTCGTGACGCTCCTTTTTGCGGTCAACGACCGCGACCACGTCATGCTCCGCGACGGCAACACGCTCATCGGAGGCGTGACAGCTACATCCGCTCTTCAACGATCGCTCGCCGAAGAATACAATTACTATCTCTCACGATGACAGAAATTTCCCGGATTGACTTCTCTGACGCGACAGCCGTCAGGGACAGCGCAGTGCAGCTCTTCACAGAGGCAAACGACCGTCGCTTCTTCATCGGCGAAGACGTTCCCTCGCCACAGCGCGCCGCCATACAGCGCACGGCGCGCCAATGGGTCGCCCGCGCCTGCCGCACTCTCCCAGCGATGCCCCGCACCGAAGCCCACACCCTCCTCCCTCTCTACGACCTCATCCACCGCATCGCCTACGGCACCCCCGCAAATAAGAATCAACTTAATAATAGCGGTAGAAAACTCTTACAACATTGAATTATGATTAACATAACAAATAAAGTGGATTGCTGCGGGTGTAATGCCTGCGGCGACATCTGCCCCACTCAAGCAATCTCATTTCCGCGGGATATTGAAGGATTCTGGTATCCAAAAGTGGACTTGGAGAAATGCATAAACTGTGGTCTATGTGAAAAAACGTGTCCCAATATACATATATCATCCCTGAAAAAGAACGATTATGACAGACCGGCAAAGGCTATTGCCGCAATAAATAGAAATCTTGCCGTCAGATGGGACAGCACTTCTGGAGGAGCTTTCAGCGCCCTGGCGGAGGAAATGTATTCCCGGGGAGGATACGTAAGCGGGGCGGTATATACGGATGACTTCCACGTTAAAAATTTTATATCCAACCGTCCGGAAGACCTTGCTGCACTGAGAAGTTCTAAATATCTAGAAAGTTATGCCGGTGGTCTGTATAAAGAAATCAGGGAGCTCTTGAAAAAAGGTGAGAAAGTGCTTGCCTGTGGCACTCCGTGCCAGATGGCAGGATTAAGGGCCTTTTTAGGGAAATATTATGACAATCTGATAATAGTTGATTTTATCTGCAGGGGTGTAAACTCCCCGAAGGTGTACCGCAGCTACCTGGATTCCCTTGAATCGGAATACGGGAGCAAGGTGATTGCAGTGAAAGCGAAAAACAAGGAACTTGGATGGCGCAATCTTACTCGTAAGGTGACATTTGAAAACGGGAAATCTTACTACGGAGTCCTCATGGAAGACGATTTCAGAAGAGGGTATCACACCAATGTATATTGTCGCCCTTCATGTTATGAATGCGTCTTCAAAGGATTTCCAAGGATGTCCGACATCACTCTCGCCGACTTCTGGGGGATTGAAAAATATGATAAAAATCTAGACAACAACATCGGCACATCGCTAATACTGCTGAACTCGAAAAAGGGTGAAAGGTACTTTGAAGAGGTCAAGAACCGGTTTGAATTCAAGGAACTGCCCCTGGAGAGCACCTTCAGAGGGAATATAGCACTTCACAAACCGATTGAAAAGCCTCTTATTAATCGGCAGGCTTTCTTTGAGGATCTTGACAAAAATGGCTTTGGTTTCGTGGTGTCAAAATATTTTCCTAAAAAAGAGAATTGCCCGTTGAGATTTAGTCAGCGATTGAAGCAAATTGTAAAGCTATTTTACAGTGTTTTTTCATATGAGAGATTCTCTTTTTCTTGCTATTTGAACTTTTTGAAGATTAATTTCAGAAACAACACCAGAACTTTATTTAATTCAGGCAATTTGATATATCCCAAAAAGGGGGTTGTATTCGATATCCATCCATCTGCAAAGATTGATATTAACTATCCGCTTATATTTGGTAATAATCCTGTCAAAGGATTTTGTTTACCGTCTTGTCTTAGAATGGAGGAGAACACAGAATTCAATATTACGCGAGGAAAGCGTGACCGGTACGGAGACACCCCTTACAATCTACGATATGGAGCCTATATCGAGATTGTAAACGGTGGTAAGCTGACACTTTCGAGAGGGGCGGCAAATGTCGGACTGACCATAATGTGTGCAAAAGAAGTCACAATCGGTTCCGGTGTCAGAATCGGTCGTAATGTGTCAATTCGTGACTGGAACGGGGGGCATGTCATAGTCTCGGATACATATAGAAATCATGCACCTGTGCATATCGGAGATAGAGTGTGGCTTTGCTCCGGATGTACAATTATGCCCGGTGTTACCATTGGAGAAGGAGCGGTCATAGCAGCCAACTCCACCGTCACCAAAGATGTACCGCCCCGGACTCTTGTCGGAGGAAGTCCCGCCAAGATAATAAAAGAAAATATAGAGTGGTATTGATATGGAAGTTAATAATCGAATTTATAAATTTGATACCTTGAAGGTCGTTATGATGATGCTTGTCATAGTGACTCACTGCATAGTTCCATATCAATTAGCCGGAGAAAAATGGGTTCCGTATTTATGGATATTCATAATGACTTTCACAATGCCTATGTTCACTATGATTTCAGGCTTTCTTTATAAAGATAAAAGTTTGAAAAAGGTTATTTTGAAATTCTTTTATCCGTGTATAATATTCTCATTATTAAACAATTATATTGGGGGGGGGTATTCCGCTTTATGTTGAAAAAGTAGGTGTCGGATATTTTAAGATAGGTTATACAATGTGGTATATATGGGCTTTATTCATATATTACGCAATCTTGCCTATTGCAATTCGGAAGTTGGGATGGAAGTATCTTATGGCTATTGGGATGTCAGGGGTGTTTATATTGGACTTCCTCCCATTACCCAATTCTATATTTCAATTATGCCGAGTGATTAATTTTTTCCCATTTTTTTTACTTGGCATGTTTTTAAAACGTAATTTGTCTAAGGTCCCCATAATTGATGTTCCCTCTAATATAAATAAATTTTCTGCACTCACTTTATTAATCTGCATACTGATCTATGTCCTTATAGTAACAGTTTATCCTCAGGCAGTATATGACACTGGCATGGTTTCCAATCCCGGGTTTTCACTATCCAGATGGGTATTACGTTGCTTTACTTATGTAATAAATACTATAATGATTATGTGCCTTATTTTTATCACGCCTGACAAAAGCTTTTGGATCACAAAATATTCTCCGCGAACATTAAATGTCTATATGCTTCATATGAGTGTGGTGTTTCCCTTATGTTGGCTCATTATGCCTGAATTCATGTTTAAATGGTTTGGCTATTTGTTTGGTTTGTTGGTAGTCCCTGCTATTAGCTGCGTGCTATTTTCAAAACCGATTGATAAAATCATGAATATATTATTAGGCACTGCCAAATTATAGCTATTCAAATTAGTGCACTTCTTTATCTCTTGAGATGGCAAATAATAGACTTTTAGCCAAAAACACAATATTCCTGTATGTAAGGATGCTGTTGATAATGGCAGTATCCTTGTATACTTCAAGAGTTGTACTTGCAACTCTCGGATTTAAGAATTACGGAATTTATGACGTAATCGGCGGGGTTGTTGCCATATTCGGTTTCCTTAATGGAGCCATGTCAGGAGCATCGGCCCGGTTTCTGTCGTTTGAACTCGGAAGAAAAGACTATAGAAAACTTTCAGAAGTTTTCAGTGTTTTGGTCGTTTCTCATCTTGGAATAGCAATCTGCGTATTGATATTATGTGAGACTGTAGGTCTATGGTTAGTATTGGATAAACTTACTTTACCGGAAAGTCAAATGAATATTGCATTATGGGTATTTCAGATCTCCATAGTGTCGAGTCTGTTGTCAATAACCCTTGTTCCATACACTGCCATATTGATTTCATATGAAAACATGAAGATATATGCCTACATTGGAATAGCTGAAGCATTACTTAAATTAGGGGTGGTATTCCTTCTAATCATTATTCCCGGTAATAAATTACTAATCTATTCGATATTACTACTTGCCGTCCAACTATTTTTAAATGTATTTTATCGAGTATATTGTACCAGGAATTATCAGTGCTGTCACTTCAGACTCTATAAAAACATGAAACTCTACTCCGAGATTTTCGGATTTGTAGGAGGAGACTTGATAGGCAACATATCGGTCATAGCCCAAGGGCAGGGACTCAACATACTGCTCAATATATTTTTTGGTCCTGTAGTCAATGCGGCACGAGGCATCACATTTCAAGTTCAGGGAGCTGTACAACAGTTTTCCAATAATTTTATTACAGCAATGCGTCCCCAGATAATAAAACTATATGCTGAAAATAAAATTAGCGAGATGATTCGTCTTGTTGAGCGTGGATCCTGTTTTTCGTTTTACTTATTATGGATATTGATTTTGCCTATATATTTTAATATGTCTTACATATTGCATCTGTGGCTGGGAAAATATCCTGATTATACTGAGCAATTCTTATACATAGTACTTGCCATAACGCTTGTCAATGCGCTAAAATCTCCGCGCTCGATGGTCTTTCATGCAACCGGTAAGGTGAAGTTTGTGAACATGGTCATCGGCACCATGCTTATAATGACGTTTCCCTTATCTTATGTCATACTGAGGTTTGGGGGCAGTCCGGTTTCAGTGTTTGTCATATCGCTAATCATGATATTGTTGACAGAATTTGTCAGCGTGTTTATTCTCAAGAGATATGTCACTTTTAGTGCTAGAAGATACCTGATGACAGTACATTTAAGATGCTTATGTGTGGCCGTTCTCTCTCTCGTTATGCCGTATTGGTGTCACCAAAGACTCCCTGACGAATCATTTCCGGCATTTCTTATAAATGTCACTGTGTCATTTTTATCTGTAGCTATTGTAGTTCTGTTTGTGGGTATGGATAAAAATATGCGGACATTTGTACTTGAACTCATCAAAAGAAAAATAATTAATTAAATGAAAGAGTCTGAACTTTCTAATGGTGTTATAATGCCGTCATTGGTCGTGGGCACAAATTGGATGGAGAAGAAAGAGTTGAAAAAGATTCTCCATAGCGCGTTTGCCGCAGGCTTTAGGGCGATTGATACAGCACGTGATTATGGGAACGAGCATATTGTCGGAGAAGCACTTCAAGAAGTCTTAAAAGAAATCGGATTATCCCGTGAAGAAATCTTTATAACTACTAAAATAGGCAATAATCAACAAGTAAAAGGGGATATTTCAGGGGAGATTCAAACGTCATTACGAAATCTCCGAGTCGATTATGTGGACCTTTGGCTAATGCACTGGCCCTATCCAGGATATTTCGAAAAGACATGGGATAAGATGACTGAAATTTATCTTGCTGGTTCAATGGTGAGGTCAATCGGGGTTGCCAATTACGATATAAGACATTTAAACCGACTCAAGAATCATTCTGATGGTTTTATGCCAATGGTAAATCAGGTGGAGTTCCACCCATTGCGGACAATCGAGCGATTGAGAGCCTATATGAGGAATGAACAAATTAAATTAGAGTCTTATTGTCCCTTATGTAGGATGGTGTCTCCGCTTAAAGAGTCAAGAATACTGAGAGACATTGCGTCCCGATACGGCAAATCTATCGGTCAGATTATTCTAAGATGGCATCTGCAGCAGAATGCAATACCAATTTTCAAAAGTTATAACCCAGACAGATTCAAAGAGAATATAGATATATTCGATTTTTGTTTGACCGACGAAGAAATTTTAATGATATCAACTTTGAATCAAGATTACAAGTATCATCTTGAGTCATCGTCATGTCCGGGATATTAATTATATAAAGTATGATTAAAAATATAATACGAAAGGCAATCTCTTTTGTGGAAATGCCGGTGAAACGCACAAACTGGTATAAGTATCAGTGGATAGAGACAAATAATTATCCTACGAATGAATGGTATCGCTCTCATGACGAACGTAATTTCGATATCGTAAATATTGGCAGCTCGAATGCTGTATATGCATTTGATTACAATCAGACCAATGTCAAGGCTTTTAATTGGGCGTTGCAGCCTCAGTCCATGGAATCTGGATTTAAAATTTTGAAAAATTTTTTCAGTATTTTAGGGCCCAAAGGAATAGTTACTATTCCTTTGGGCCCATTTTCCGGACTTTCAGTCTCAGGAAAATGGGCACAAAGTTTAGTTGATCGTTATTATGGTATCCTTGACCCGTCATTGATTGATAATTATGAAAATGTTGCATACAGACATGCACATCCTTTTCTTTCAAGTCCTGTGGAGTCAATTAAGCGTCTAATCAAAGATATTCCACCAAAATCCTCTGTAAAAAAATGTAACACAGATGAAGAATTTCGTAATGACGCATTGAGATGGATCGATGGTTGGAAGAATGAATTTTCAATAAATGATTTATCGGCTCCGCTTTCGGAACAGAATATAGACGGGATGAAAATACGTCAGGAATTGGTTGGCAGAATGATAGATTTCTGTAAGGAACGGGATTTGATTCCTGTCATAGTGCTGCCACCAGTGCATGAGACTCTTGCTCAATATTTTGACTCTTCGTTTAAGAAGCACTATATCAGCGATTTTCTAAATGGGATTGATTTGAGCGACGTTCAATGTATTGATTGGCTAAATCCGATTGATTGCCCGTTCAGATTGACCGATTCAGATTTTCTCAATTCTTTTTTTCTTAGCAAAATTGGGGCACAAAAATTTACCGCCGCTTACATTAATCAATTAAATGAATTATTATGAAAATCGCTATATTGACACTTCCCTTACATACCAACTACGGCGGTATATTGCAAGCCTATGCCCTCCAGACCGTACTTGAACGGATGGGACATTCGGTAGATGTTCTACAAAAAGTGCCTCCAGAGGCGCGGAATAAATTTAGGGGATTATTAAGATTAATTGTATCTATTCCTTCAAAATTTGCGAGGCGTCACATCCGAAAGTTTATTAATAGTAATCTTCATTTAAGAGGAATAAAGTCATTATATGAAATTGATTCACATGATTATGATGCTATAATCGTAGGAAGCGACCAGATTTGGCGTGCAAAATATTTTAGAGATTCGTGGAGTGCACCTGTAAAAGATGCTTTTCTTGAATTTACAAATGGATGGGATATTAGACGTATATCTTATGCTGCTTCATTTGGGTTAGATGATTTATCGGAATTTTCTGAAATAGAAATAAAGGAATGTAAGAGCGCCATTTCACGGTTTGATTTGGTTACGTTACGCGAAGATTCTGGGAAAAAAATGTGTGATAAAGTTTTTAATAAGATTGGAGTGCACGTATTGGATCCGACAATGCTTCTGACTAAACAAGATTATATAAATTTGATTCAGGTATCTAATACATCAAAATCTTCTGGCAATCTTTTTTGTAGTATTCTTGATCCAAGTGATTTAAAACGACATCTAGTTGAAAAAATTGCAGCAGAGAAGAATTTAAAAATATTCTATGGAATAGCTACACCGGATAAAAACAGGTGGTTTAAACATACTATTCCATCAATTGAGTCTTGGCTAAGAGGATTTATGGATGCAGATTTAGTCATTACTGATAGTTTTCATGCGTGTGTATTCTCAATAATTTTTGGAAAACCCTTTGTCGCAATTGGAAATACTAATAGAGGGGCAACTCGTTTCACCTCTCTGTTGAATCTATTCGGGCTTGAAGGAAACTTAATCGCAGAAAATTCTTTGATATATCCTAACCATGTAAAAATTGCAGACCCAATTTTGTTGGAAAAATATCGTCAAAATTCTTTGACATACCTAAATATTTAGAAGTTTGACCAATGCATATGAATTCAATGACTCCATCAATATCAATCATAGTCCCTCTCTATAATAAAGAACATACGATACGAAACACATTAGAGACTGTACTTACCCAATCATATACAGATTACGAAATAATTGTAATAAATGATGGGTCAACGGATCAGAGCGCAGCCAAGGTCGCAGAAATAAATGACAATAGAATAAATCTTGTCTGCCAGTCTAATGCCGGTGTCTCTTCTGCTCGTAATAACGGAATAATGCGAGCCAAAGGAAAATGGATTCTCTTTTTAGATGCCGATGACACTTTAATGCCCGATGCTTTGAAAACCTTTATGGATAATATCATAGATGATGAGACTATCGTGGCAGCAAATTTCCTTGTAAAAACGCCTACGGAACAATATAAATTTCTACCTGTAAAAAAGAGCGGGATTTATAACCATGCCGAGATATATAAGGCGTGGGCATTTAAAAGACTTTTTTTGAGGACCGGTTCTTTCATAATACCAACCGATATAGCGCGAAAAGAGCCGTATAATGAATCGTTATTACGATTTGAGGATTTGGATTTCTTGTTTCGTAGTTTTAGCCATGCAAGAATTAAATTCATTCCCGATATAGTTATGGCATATGAGACATCATTTGCAGACGCGAGCAAAATAAACCAGCAGAAATGGGATAAAGATTATTTATTTTATCTCCGATTTACTTCTAAGCAATTCTGGAAAAATTGCGTTTATGGCGACTGTCTAAATATAGCATTAAACTCTTATCCGGCAAAACAGAAGGAATTAGAATCCCTATATGCTGGAAATTTAAAGTATGCGATTATTGCTAAAATAATAAATTATAGCACCCTTCTCAATAAGAAGGGAATTAAAAAATGTAGAAAGAAGATTATTTTCTTTTTTAAGAAATGTAATCCATGGTCAAAATGAAGATGTTGAGACGGATTGCTAAATACCTGATTCTGAAATGGAAATGGAGGGATAAGGTGAAGTTTGGTTTCAGTTGCAATATAGGGTTGCACTCAAATTTTGAGGGGATGAATCAGATTCATCCACGTGCATCTTTTGATGGAGAGTTGGGGTTTGGCTCATATATTGGGCCGGAGAGTGTGATAAACGGTAGAATTGGTAGATTTACTTCCATTGCTCCGCAAGTAAGATGTAATGTCGGACGTCATCCATATACTTATCCCTATGTCACGACTGCTCCGTGCTTTTTTTCATTGAATCCTAATCATTCTCAAAATGGCAGCACTTTCGCAACGAGTCAAGAATATGACGAACTGGCTTATGCTGACAAAGAAAAGAAATATGTCATCAGTGTCGGAAATGACTGTTGGATAGGAGAGGGCGCATTTATCGTGGGTGGAACCGAGATTGCTGATGGTGCAGTAGTGTTGGCTCACGCTGTCGTGACAAAAAATGTCCCTCCTTACGCCATTGTAGGTGGAGTGCCCGCAAAAATTATCGGCTATCGCTATTCTGAAGATGATATTAATTTCCTGCTCAGGATAAAGTGGTGGAATAATTCATTGACATGGTTTGAAGCCAACTGGCATCTACTAAATGATTTTGACAAGCTAAAGCAATATTATGAATCTAAAAATGCTGATTAGAAAGGCTCTACGGGTCTATCCATTTGTAAGGACTAAATCATATATCGGTATAAATCGCATCTTATTCAGACTGTTTGGTGTAAAAGCCGGGAAAAACCTCCGCGTATTTGATCGGTTTTATCTGACAATGCATCCAGGCGCGTCATTAACTATTGGCGATAACTTCACCTTTTCTTCCGGCGACGGCATCAATCCACTGTGCAGGAATCTGAGAGGCAAAATTTTTATTGACAAAGATGCTTCCATTGTAATTGGAAATAATGTCGGGATTAGCTCGGCATGTCTATGGGCAAAGGTGCGAATCACAATCGGTGATAAAGTTAAAATAGGTGGTGACTGTATTCTTATGGATACTGATGCCCATAATCTTGACTATCAGATTAGAAATGGCGGTGAAACAGACGAAAATGGTATTTCGATTGATACTCTTTCTGCTAATTCCTCGCCCATAGTTATAGAGAACGATGTATTGATTGGTACACGTTGCATCATATTGAAAGGTGTCACCATAGGCGCTCGGAGTATAATCGCAGCCGGGAGTGTAGTCACAAAGTCAATTCCTGCCGACTGCATTGCCGGTGGTAATCCTTGCAAAGTAATAAGATACATAAATGGGAAATAATAAGTTAAAGATATCTGTTGTTACTGTGAGCTATAATGCCGCAGAAACAATCGAAGAGACGATACAGTCTGTTGTTAATCAGACCTATGACAATATCGAGTATATTATAATTGACGGCGGCTCGACCGATGGAACCGTTGACATCATTAAAAGGTATGCTGATCGTCTTGCCTACTGGGTAAGTGAACCGGATAAAGGTATATATGATGCCATGAACAAAGGTTTACGAGCTGCAAATGGGCATTATGTCTATTTTCTCGGAGCGGATGATATAATTGCAGACGAAAACGTATTTTGTAGATTGGTAAAAGCTATTGGCAATGACTCACATAGTATATATTATAGTAATGTTAAATTTAAGCATTCCGGAGAAATATATCCTGGTCCAATAAAAACAAATTATAGAATATGTCTTGATAATTTTTCTCACCAAGCTATTTTTTATCCGGCTCACATTTATAAGAACAAGTGCTATAATACAAATTACAAGCTTTGGGCTGATTATGTCTATAATATAGAATTATTTGCTGATAAAATAAATACTTTTAGATACATAGAAGATGTTATTGCTATATTTAGTTGTGAAGGGCGTGGGTCGATTCAAAGCGATACGCTTTTTAATAAGGACCGTATAAAAATAGT
>OGQO01000326.1_pt1 | contig 52380 bp, 50 predicted proteins | sample 1553241 | NCBI WGS metagenome assembly OGQO01 (sample SAMEA2579933, study PRJEB22360) | human gut metagenome | biome: human gut; feature: human-associated habitat; material: faeces | place: Denmark | collected 2008/2010
GACACAACGCCAACACAGAACAAATATATCAGTGAGTGTAATGCGTCCAACATCCCGTTAAGCCCTGACAACTGATTTTGGGCTAAAATGGGCACGGTGCTTGCCCCACTTTGGTAACGTGCTTGCCCCACTTGGGCAACGTGCTTGCCCCACTTGGGCACGATCCGTTCGTGACCCGTGCCCAAAGCATTACCAAAAATACCAATATGGCAAAGTAAACCGAATCATTATGATTTACCGCAAAAACACCAAACAAAATACCACAAAAACACCAAACAAAATGCCACAAAAATACCAAACGCTTTCCCCGTAACTACAAACAAAACACCTCTAAAATTAAAAATAAATAGCATCGAAACTTGCAAGCCCTAATGACCGATTTGGGATAATATGTCTCCGCTTCCAAGTCTGAACACTCAGGAACAGGACCACGACGTGGAACATTCCCCAGTTTATCGGCGAGATTTTCAGAGAATTGCTTGCATATCTCTTTCCTAACTTGTGAATCATGCCAAAGGTCTAGTGGCAAAAAATGGGAAAGGCTTTAGTCGTTCTAATCTTGTCTATACGCGTAAATTTTATCCTGCTTTTCCGATTTGTGAGACGGCGTCTCACAAATTAACATGGAAATAGTTAAACCATCAAGACAATTACCAGATGGTTTTTCTTGTAAAATAAAAATAAAAGTCTTTGTAAATCAATGGCTTTCGCAAGGGCGACCAGATGGTTGACGATTTTGACGATATTTTTGCTTTTTTCATTATTTGCGCGATAATTCATCTTTTGGGGGAATATGAATTAAAACCACTCTGCAAAGGAAATAGTAAAAGCGCCAACAGAACAACACCTTTGCGATTATGTGGCTTCTTATTGTTCGCATTTACATCCTCGGGACGACTTTTTCAGGTATTTCTTTACGTTTTACAATATATCTTCGTATTTTTGCATCTATATCTCAATGTTGAATGATTGACGCATTCATTCTGAAGGCAACATTGATGGCGGAGTGGACCCCGGAAAAGGAGTTTGACCGTCGAAGCTCCGTTTCCAAAGATGATACGATAAATGTCCAAGTAAAAATCGCCAAACTTACTGACAGACAGCGTGGAATTTACGAAAGAATAAAAAATGGTACGATAAATGATACGATAAATGATACGATAAATGCTCAAACATTATCTGAAGCATTTGGAACAAGTGTCATAACTATAAAGCGCGATCTCTACATCCTGCGTGACATGAATCTCATTCATTATGTTGGAAGTAACAAAACAGGGCATTGGGAGGTAACAAACAAAACTAATAAGTAGAATTCATACGTATTAATAATGAACAACGAAAATCACGAAGGCTACGTTTACATACTGACCAACCCTTCCTTTCGTGAGGATTGGGTAAAAATTGGCAAAAGTTCACGTCCTGTAGATGTGCGATCAAAGGAACTCGATAATACTGCTGTACCTTTGCCTTTTGAGATTTATGCAACTCTAAAGACTGCGAAGTTCGATAAGGTGGAGAAGCAGATTCATAAGCAGATTGACCGTCTGACCGACCTCCGTATCCGTCAGAACCGAGAGTTTTTCAATATTGCTCCGTCTGTGGCTTTGGATATCATGCGTGATATTGCCGACTTGCTTGATGATAGCGAACTTGCTGTCTACGTGGATGGCAAACCGGTCATCAGTAAGAGTAAGGAAGAGGACAAAAAGATAGAAGCCGACAGCAAAGAAAAGGAACGAAGAGCACAGAAACCTGCTTTCAAATTCCATATGATTGGCTTGAAGGTTGGTGATACCGTTGTATTCGATGAACTGAACTTGCCTGTCACTGTTGCATCTGACGATAAGGTGGAATACCAAGACCGACTCTGGTCACTCTCTGCTTTTACACGTGAGTTTTTGCCAGAAGATAAGCAAAATGCTTCAAGAGCCTACCAAGGACCGAAGTACTTTAGTTACAATGGCAAAACGTTAAGTGAATTAAGAAAAGAATCTGACAAGTAGTTTAAACGCATCGCAAATAGCCTCTACGCATGTGGCTGTCACTCCATCGCTGAATGGAACTGGTATTCCACCATGTGGGTAGAATGGACTTAATTTGATTAAGCTATCTTTGGCATAGCTAGTTACATCCGCAATGATGGTATCGGGATGTTTCTTTAATATGTTTTCGTGTTTCTTCCGCTTACAATATATTAATATCATAATTATTAAAATATATTTACCATCAATCAAATATTTCATCTCCAAACCGGGAGATTAATTCTTGTTTAAGATTGTTTGGAAAATTGCAGTCATAAAATGCACCATTTCCTAGGCAAGTCACACTATTAACCCCTATTCGGGATAAAATAGCGATTAGTTGCATGTGAAGACAGATACATGAATTCTCTTCTCATGCCATCAGACATTAGCTATATATAAAGAATCGAAAGAGATTATTCTGTCTTTATAACAATGAAAGTTGCTTAGTGTCTTCGATGCAGTATCCTTGCAATGCCTTTGGCTCGTTATCAAAGAAACAATATGCTCCCAAGGCAGAAACTACACGTTTGAAGGTGATATGACAGGGAAAATAGAAATCAAGTTCTGCGTATACAAAGGACAGGCCTTCAATCTGAAAAGCATCAAATTCAACGGCAACAAAGATGCCGGCAGCTGTGTACGACTTGAACAGCAACAGAATACAGGACCTGCAGAAGGGGCTGAACATCGTGCGCCAGCAGGATGGTAGCGTGGTGAAGATATATAAATAAATTAAGTTGACGAGTTGACAAGTTGACAAGTAGACGAGGAGATTCGTTTTTCCATGACAAAAGTTGTTTTCGTTTCATAAACAAGTAATGCATATTTCCTCGTCTACTTGTCTACTCGTCAACTCTTTATTATTATAACGAATGTCGTGTGGCAGCCGGGCTGTGGCGTGTTGGCGAGAGTAAGGTTTCCGCCCTGTGCCATCATCATCTGACGGGCAAGCGACAGACCGATGCCGGAACCGGAACGCTTGGTGGTGAAGAAAGGCACGAACACCTCGCGTGCCACTTCGGCAGGTATCGGCGAGCCGTTGTTGCTTATCAGCAGTTGCGTGTAGCCGGCATCGGCAGTGACGGTAAGGCTGATGTCGTGCGCTCCGGCTTCAACGGCGTTCTTCACGATGTTTGTCAGTACCTGATGCATCATGCTTGCATCGGCACGCAGAGTGCGGATTGCACCGAGGTCTACATGCCAGGAAAGCTTGGGATAGAGCGACTTCAGATTGGCAACCATACGCTCAAGTTCTATTTCCTCTATAGTCACAGTCTGCAGCTGCGTCATCTTGCGGTAGCTCTCCACAAAGGCAGACAGGCTGCGCGTGGTGTCGTAGATGGCTCGTATGCCCTCTTCGAGCGGAGTCTGCTTCACCATCGTACTGCCCATGTAAGCCTGCGTTATGCTCTGTATCGGCGTTACGGCATTCATAATCTCGTGGGTAAGCACACGAGTGAGCCGCTGCCACGACTCCACCTCGCTGCGCGCCATAAGCTGGTTTATCTCGCCACCCATATCGTTGAGCATCGTCTGCAGGTCGCGTTCGCCCGGCATAATACCGTCGGTGGGCAGACGGAACATGAAGTCACGGTTGCGCAAAGCCTCACGCATCAGCCGTACACGACTGGAAAGACGCCGCTGGTGGCGCCACTCCCAAATGATTATCACTGCGAGGATGACGGTGAGAAATGCTATAATATAATAAGGTGCCATATCGTGTGGTATTATATTTGAAAGTTTGGGGTCAGTTGTCTGTTTTCAACTTTCTGTAGAGCGTCTGTCTCGTTATGCCCAATAGTTCGGCAGCGCGGCTCATATTGCCGTGACATTGTTCCACCACTCTGTGTACATGCTGCTGTTCCATTTTGTCGAGCGGCACCACCACACGGTTCTTCTCCACAGCATCGCGCAGCGTACGAATCAGTTCGTCGTTGTCCCACGGCTTAGTCACAAAGTCGGCAGCTCCGTTTTTCAGTCCTTTCACAGCCAGCTGCACATTAGCGTATGCTGTCATCAGCACCACGGGAGTATCCGGATACAGCTTCTTCAGCGTGCGCAGCCAGAACAGTCCGTCATGTCCAGTGTTCACGCCGAGCGAGAAATTCATGTCGAGCAGTACCACATCAACATCCTCCTTTTTCAGCGTGGCAACAAGGTTGTCAGGACTTTCGAGAGTGAGCACACGTCGGAACGCCCCTGCAAGACTTATCTTCAGGGCCGTGAGTATTGCCAGGTTGTCATCCACCACCAGTATAGTGTCACAATAAGTTTCTATCATATAACCTCCTAATGTGTATTTTCTTGTTTCTTCAGCCATAATGACTTCCGTCTTTATGAGATACGGCAAAGTTACATTTTTTTCCTGAACACACGAAGAGAAACGGCATTCATAAACGAAGTGTATGATTTTCATACAATATGCTGTATGATAATCATACAACGGGCTATTTTCCCGGCGAATATCTTCCGGGCGTTGATGGCGTGGCGTAAATTTGCAGATAGAAAAGAAAGCGAAAAGACAATGAAACGTACATTCATATCAACACTACTCTTGATAGCCGCCATATCGGTGCAGGCAGCAGAACCGTGGAGCGTGGAGCGCTGCATGAAGTATGCCGCGGACCACAGCCACAGCGTGCGACAGAGACAGTTCGACCTCGACGAGAACCGCAGCGCCAAGACACGTGCCATCGGGGCATTCCTGCCTGAGGTGTACGGTTCCGTGAGTGCACAGATGAACTTCGGCCGCGCCGTAGACCCGGAGACGAACGCCTACACCGACGTCAGTACCTTCTATAACGGCTACGGGCTGCAGGCTTCGCTCACCATCTTCGACGGACTGCAACGCTACAACGAGCTGCGCATGGCACGAGCCAACGTGGCAATGGGACGCTCGGCAGTACAAGCGGAGAAGGATGCCACAGCGCTGCAAGTCTGCAAGGCGTGTATGGATCTGCTCTACTGCCAGGGAGCTGTGGAACACACCATGCAGAAGCGTGAGGAGAGCCTACAGCTGCTCCGCCAGACCGAGGTGATGGCAGAGGTGGGACAGAAGAGCGAGGCTGACGTGGCACAGATGCGCGCCACTCTTGCCGCCGATGAATACGAACTGACCCACATGCAGAGCCAGGCTACCAAGGCATTGCTCACGCTGAAACAGTTGATGAATTTCCCTATCGAAGACACACTGATAGTAGAAAGACCGTCTGTTGAGACTCTGTCTATCCTGCCAGAGGCTGACTGCGGTGTCACACCTGCTGCACTCGCCCGGAACCCACGCATAGCCCAGGCAGAAAGCCAAGTGGCAGCAGCACGCTATGGGCTATGGGCAGCCCGTGGCGGTTTCCTACCGAAAATCTCTCTTTCCGGCGGCGTGTCCACCTCGTTCTTCCGCAATATGGATACGGTTGGACATACGCCTTTCAGCCAGCAGTTCAAGAACAACGCCGGCGAATATGTGGCATTCACGCTCAGCATACCAATCTTTAACCGTCTTGCCACTCTGACAACGGTGCGCTTGCGCCGCATAGCCCTCGACCGTGCCTGTGAGACGCTCGACTATGAGCGTTCGGAACTGCGCCGCCTCGTGGCAGAAGCCACTGCCGACGTGCGGAACAGCGAGAAGGAGATGCTGAAGACGAACGAACAGGTGGAGGCGGACAGCATTGCCGCACACATCACCACACGCAAGTTTGAGGAGGGCATGGCATCTGCTATCGATGTGAGGACGGCGGCGGTGACGCTGCTGCAGTCGAGAGTGAAACTGCTGCAAAGCCAACTTACAATGATGTATAACAGAAGACTGCTCGCATACTACAGGCAAGCCTCACTATAAAATGTAATATATTATGGACCGACAGATAGAAAAGAAAACATTCCTCCGCCGCTACGCTTGGTATATCGCTGCGGCAACGGCATTGACGGCAGTACTCGTATGGATAGTGCTCAGTTCGACGGCAAGCACAATGACCGTGGACATGCGCGACCTGACGATAAGCAACGTGACCTACGGACGGTTCGACGACTACGTGCGGCTGAACGGACAGGTGGTGCCTATCCAGGTGGTGCAGATTTCTCCGGAGGAGGGTGGCATAGTTAGAGAGAAACCTGTGGAAGAGGGAACACGTGTGAGAAAAGGCGACGTGATACTGCGACTGAGCAACAGCAACCTCGACCTGCAGATTCTCAATGCCGAGGCGGAGCTTGCCGAGAAACAGAACCTGCTGCGTAACACACAGGTGGCAATGCAACAGGACCGGCTGAACAACCGCACCGAACAGGCTACGCTCGACATGGACTGCGAACGCAAGCAGCGCGCCTGCAACCAGAACGCACGCTTGTATAAGGAAAGGCTCATCAGCAAGGAGACATACACACAGAGCCAGGAGGACTACCGGCTGGCACGACGCAAGCAAAGTCTCGTGGCGCAACGGCTGAGACAGGACAGCATCTACCGCCGGGTGCAGATGGCACAGATGGAGGACAACCTCGACAATATGAGAAAGAACGTGCTGCTCGTGCGGGAGCGCAAGAATAAACTCGAGATACGCTCGGCTATCGACGGCGAACTCGGACTGCTCGATGTGGAACTGGGACAGAACATCTCTGCCGGACAGAACATAGGACAGATAAACGACCTCTCAGACTTCAAGGTGCAGGCACAGATTGACGAACACTACATCGACCGTGTGCGCCCCGGACTGCTTGCCACGATAAACCGTGACGGCAAGACATACCGGCTGCGTGTTCGCAAGGTGTATCCGGAGGTGCGCAACGGCTCCTTCCGCACCGACTTCGTGTTCGTGGGCGAACGACCGGCACAGATGCGCAGCGGACAGACCTACTACGTGGAACTGGCATTGGGAAAGTCGCAGCAGGCAACGCTCATTCCGCGCGGCACCTTCTTCCAAGCCACTGGCGGCAACTGGATATTCGTGCTCGACAAATCGGGCAAGAAGGCTTACCGACGCAACATAAGCATAGCACGGCAGAACCCGCAGTATTATGAGGTGACCGACGGATTGGAACCGGGAGAACGCGTGGTGACGAGCGGCTACGAAGCATTCAAGGACAACGAAGTGCTGATACTGAAATAGAGAGCACAACGGTAATTTATATCGAAACAACAAGACATAAAAAAACATACTGCAATGATAAAGACAGAAAACCTGACGAAAATCTTCCGCACGGAAGAAGTGGAAACCGTAGCACTGAACGGCGTTAGTATAAACGTGGACGACGGAGAGTTCGTGGCAATAATGGGACCGAGCGGCTGCGGAAAGTCCACACTGCTGAACATCCTCGGACTTCTCGACAACCCCAACTCCGGTGAGTGCTGGCTCGACGGAGAGCCGGTGGCAAGACTGAAGGAGAAGGAACGCACACGCTACCGCCGCGGACGCATTGGCTTCGTGTTCCAGAGCTTCAACCTCATCGACGAGCTGACCGTGGAAGAGAACGTAGACCTGCAGCTCCGCTATATGGGCGTACCGGCAAAGGAACGCCGCGAACGAGTGACGGAAATCCTGCGCAAGGTGGCTATGAGCCACCGCGCCAAACATTATCCGCAGCAACTGTCGGGCGGACAGCAGCAGCGTGTTGCCATAGCACGTGCCGTGGTGGGCAAACCGAAGCTCATCCTCGCCGACGAGCCGACGGGAAACCTCGACTCCAAGAGCGGACTCGCCGTGATGGAACTCCTCGCACAGCTCAATGCCGAAGGCACGACGATTGTGATGGTGACCCACTCGCAGCACGATGCCCAGATGGCAAGCCGTATCATAAACCTGTTCGACGGACAGGTGGTGGACAACAACAATATTCTTTGAGAAAGGAGGAATGGTGTATGAAAAGCTTACTGTATCTGTTCCGCCGCTACCGCCTGGCAACGCTGCTCAACCTGTTCGGACTGGGAGTGGCAGTGGCGACGTTCTATCTGTTCATGACACAGGTGATATATAACCGCACATACAACTACAACATCAAGGACCACGACCGCACGTTCCGGCTCGAAGTGAAGACCGCACTTTTCGACAACAAATGGGGATGCCATATCTGTCGCCCATACGAGGAGATAATAAAGGAGATACCTCATGTGGAACAGACGGTGAACATGGCATACAACAGGCAGACAGACGTGACCGTCGGCGAAAACACTATAAATGTATTATATATAGGTATGTCGAAACCCGGCGTGGAATTCTTCTGCGGCAAGCTGCTGTACGGCAGCAGCAAGACCTGGGACTACGGTGCGACGGCTATCGTAAACCGCAGCACAGCCGGGAAACTCTTCGGAACAGACAAGGCGGTGGGCAAGACGTTCACCCTGAAGGAGAACGGCGTGGATAAGTCCATCACCGTTGTTGGAGTGAGCGAAGACATGCCCGACAACTGCTCCATTGGCAACGGACTCTATATTTGTGAGAACCCGAAGGATGCCGGCGACGCATCGGAGTGGAGCTTCAACATATTCGTGCGCCTTGACGATCCGGCTAACAAGGCGGCTGTGGAGCGTGCGTTCAAGAAGGAAGTGATGAGACAGACGGGATATACCGACGAGAAGAAATTCGAGAAGGAATATGGTCAGAGCTTCCGGCTCACCCCGGTAGATGATATATATTTCTCCGGTGTAGGCTTAGGTGACAAGGGCAACCGCAACCTGGTGAATGTGCTCACCGTGGCATCAGTATTCATCCTGTTCATAGCCCTGCTGAACCTGTTGAACTTCACGCTCTCCGAAGTGCCGATGCGCATACGCAGCATAAACACACGCCGCGTGATGGGAGCCTCGCAGAGCAGTCTGCGTCTGCAGATGATAATGGAGAATGTGGGCTTCGCCTTTATCGGTCTCCTCATAGCCTTCCTCATCGTAATGGGGTTCCAGCGCAGCGAGACCTGCATGAATCTCGTGTCGGGAGACATCAGTTTCGGGGCAAATGCAATGCTGGCTACTGTAATGGCAGTGGCAGCGCTGGCTGTGGGTGCCCTGTCGGCTGTCGTGCCGGCATGGTACAGCACGTCGTTCACACCGGCAATGGTGCTGAAAGGCTCCTTCGGACTATCACCGCGCGGCAGGAAACTGCGCATGGCGATAATGGGAGTGCAGTTCTGCGTGGCTTTCGTCCTGGCGATATATATCGGTGTGATGGCGAGCCAGTCGAACTACATCTTCAACAGCGACTACGGCTTCGCCAAGAACGAGGTGCTCTTCACCGGACTCACAGCGGAGGCTTGTCAGAAGAAAACTGCCATACGGGCTGAACTGCAGAAGCTGCCATACGTGGAGAGCGTGGGGTATGCACAGGATGCAATAGGCGTCGGCGACCAATATATGGGGTGGTTTCGCGGCAACGGCGACAAGTCGATGAACATGCAGGTGATGCTGTGCGACCCCGGATATCTGCGCACGATGGGACTGAAGATTGAGGAGGGACGCGACTTCAAGGAGTCGGACAGCCAGACAGGGGCGTATATCCTGAACCGCACGATGATGGACAAATACAAATGGCTGCACGTGGGCGACTCGATAGGCCATCGGAGCGAATGGGGCGACAACAACTACCTCATCGTTGGAGTGTGCAACAACTTCAGGATGAAGTCGGTACGCAACGACAACAGCATCCTCTCCGTCGCTTTCCTCGTGTTGGACCCTTTGGCAATGAATCGCATGGGCGACCGCTGCTATAATCTCTTTGTGCGTGTGGCAGAGGGACATGACAAGATAGAGGCAAAGCGAGGCATAGAAAAGGTGCTCAACCGTCTGGATGCCTCATACGGCGATTATAAGATGAAGTTCTTCGACGATGCGCTGCAGCGGACCTACGTGGATGAGTTCCGCTTCATCTCCCAGGTTAAGCTCTTCGCCATCATCTGCATCATAATAACCATCATAGGAGTGTTCTCGCTCACGATGTTCGAAACCGAATACCGCCGCAAGGAGATAGGCATCCGCAAGGTGATGGGTTCCTCGGTGGGGGCGGTGGTGCGGTTGTTTGCCGTGCGCTATAGCGTGCCTCTCGTCGCATCGTTCGTCATTGCCGCACCGCTCGGCTACTGGCTGAGCCGCCAATGGCTGCAGAGCTTCGCCGAGCACACGCCGATTTATTGGTGGCTCTTTCCGCTGAGCTTTGTGGGCGTATCGGCGGTGGTCGTCCTGACGGTAGTGGCACAGTCGTGGCGCGTAGCCACGGAGAATCCGGTGGAGAGCATAAAGACGGAGTGAAAGCTATTGCTATAAGTTGGATGCCGACTCGAGCAAGGTGAATAGTGTTCCTTTCTATCTTTTTTGATATTGAGCTTTTAGCTCTTGTCTCATCCTTTTGAATACCGCCAATATTCACACAACGAGAACAAGTTTTTAGTGTGGTATATATGTTGTATGAGGTGCTCAATATAATATCGGTAAAGCAAAGGTTAACCTGAGATTGGTAGTCCTTTGCTTGACCGATAAATGCTTGGGTAGAACAAAAAAACGAGAAATTAACGTTGGAAAGTTGAGAGTTATGATTATCTTTGTTGGGAGTTTTCAAGAAATCATATATGGCACTATCCAATATAGAGAAGCATTACAACAAGCATCCTGAAGACCTGCGCCTGCAGCGTAGGCACGGTATCGTAGAGTTTGAAACCACTATGCACCATCTGCGCCGGTTTCTGAAGTCCGACTATTTTCTTCTTGACATCGGTGCCGGGACGGGCCGCTACACTTCGGCACTCATGGCAGAGGGCTATAGGGTGAAGGCGGTGGAGCTGGTACGCCGTAACATAGAGGTGTTTCTGAAGCGTGAGCCTACAGCCGATGTGGTGCAGGGCGATGCGAGAGACATTCCGTTTGTCCCTACGGCAACGGCAGACGTGACGCTGCTGCTCGGTCCGCTGTATCATCTGATAGGAGATGAAGAGAAGCTGAAGGCGCTGAATGAGGCGAAGCGCGTGACGAAGCCCGGCGGACTGATTTTCGTTGCGTATCTGATGAATGAATACAGTATCCTGTCGTATTGTTTCGACGAGGACCGCATCGTGGGGCTGCTGGAGAGGGGCGCTGTAGACAAGGATTTCCACATCCAGGCGCAGGCTGACGAACTCTACGACTATGTGCGCATCGACGACATCAACCGTCTGGACGAGAGTGCCGGACTGGAACGGGTTACCATCTTCTCGCCCGACGGGGCCTCCGACTATATGCGCACACGGCTCAACCGTATGAGCGACGAGACCTTCGCAAGGTTTATAGAATACCAGAAAGTGATATCAGAGCGGTCCGACCTGATAGGGGCCGGCAGCCATGTGGTGGATGTGGTAAGGGTGCCCGAGTAGGGCGAAAATGGATAATGAAGTCGTTATAGCTTGTTGCCAGGTTCTGCAGCCATCATCGTTTCCTCTTCCGGCAGGGAGTATCGTTTGATGCTGCGGTCATTCAGGAATATGCTGTTCAGAGTGTGCGCCAGCGACTCTAAGGTCTGTTCCCTTACGGCCGGCTTCAGCTGGCATTCCCATACGGTGATGCAGTGCCATCCCATAGCGGCAAGTTGGTGCTGCTCCTCAATGTCGCGGGTCCTGTTGCGTTCAATCTTCGCTTTCCAGAACTCCGTGTTTGTCTTTGGCAGCACGTAGTATCTGCACCCCTCGTGTCCATGCCAGAAGCATCCGTTGACGAAGATGCATGTGCGGTATTTGCGCATTACGATATCCGGATGACCGGGCAGACGCGGATGGTTCAGCCGATAGCGGAAGCCACGGCTGAACAGGAATTTCCTTACCGTGATCTCCGGTTTTGTGTCTTTTCCCCGTATCGCTGCCATGCAGCGGTGGCGTTGTTCCTTAGTCAGCTTGTCCATAACAAAGGTTTAGAGTTCCAGAAGTGGCGTGCCGATATAGCGATGCCATTCCTTATGTGAATGAATGTGGAAAGGTGTCAATCCTTTGTTTTCCTCATCATTGTCATTTTTTTGTGGTGCAAAGATAATGCTTTTGATTAAACCCAAAACGGTCATTAGGACGTTTTATTGGGTATTTCATAACTGCTTGCAGTCTTTTGAATTTTATAAGGCGTATTTTGCTTGTTTTTAATTCGCAATAGCTCGCTATTACTCATTAAAAGCCAAACAAAATCCACTCTTCTAAAAGTCAAAATCCAAGCAAGCCCTAATGGCCGATTCGGGTTAAATCAGCAAAATGTAACAACCGTAAAATAGCCAAACGAAATCCACTCTTCTAAAAATCAAAATCCAGGCAAGCCCTAATGACCGGTAAGACAGATATTTAGCTGGTGCTTATCAAGAAAAATCATAAATTGCTATCCTAATATTATAAGGAGACACCCCAGAAAACCTCTGACTTTTTTAAAATGCGCCCTAAAAAACCTCTGACTTTTTTATGATTTAGCATCTAAAAGCCTCTGACTTTTTTATGATTTAGCATCTAAAAGCCTCTGACTTTTTTATGATTTGGCATCTAAAAGCCTCTGACTTTTTTTTAATAGTAGTTGGTCATCATGCATTTATTCAGATAAAAGCGCTATCTTTGCATAAGATAAGCTGCATTCGACAATCAGAAAGCAAGCTTTCATTGTGGGTAGTAAATTCGTTTATAGCCAAGTTGGGGTAGGTTATACGACAGCCCAAGTCAAGAATGCTTTGGAGATGCTAAGAGATGCTGGTATCATTATTCCTGTATGGCATACTGCGGCAAATGGCATACCGCTTGGTGCTGAGATTAATCCGAAGTTTGTGAAGTATAATCTGATAGGCCATGGCTTTCTGCTCAATCTGTTAGAATAGGAGACACTACTAATTATTTCGAAGTATAGTTAACAATATTTCTGTATTTTTGTAAAGTATACTTTAAAATATTTCTTCGTTCCATCTGCCCAGTTGCCCATCCAGATGTCTTATAATCTGAATGACGAGGCAAACTATGAGCGGGAAGTGGAAGCTCTCGTGAAAATCCTGAATGCCTTTCCCTGCTACCACGGCTACATCATCACCCGCGACTACCAGACACAAATAGAGGAAGATGGTCATACGATAGAGGTGTGCCTGTCTGGAAATGGCTTCTGCAAATGTAGATGGAGCAATAAAATTCGGCTCCTATAGAAAACGACAAAGGGAAAATATGAACAGCTTGTGATATTTTATGAATATACCTATACGGCGATAAATCAGTAATTTTGCAGCCGAAATATAAATATAGGTATGAAAAAAATATTGTTCACAATTTCCCTGACATTTCTTGCCGGTTATGCAATGGCGCAAGAAACGATGTCGCTGGGCAGATGCCTGCAGATGGGCATCGAGAGAAACCTGAATCTGAAAACGTATGAGGGCAATGTGCTGAAAGGAAAGCACAATGTGAGTGAAAACCGCTCCCGGCTGCTGCCGCAGATAAATATCGGCGCCGGACTGAACGACAATTTCACTCCTCCCGTATCGGTGACCGACGGTAGAGCATACGGCAAACCGTATAACGTGACGAAGACGCTGCAATATAATTCGTCAGCGAGTATACAGCTGCAGATGCCGCTATACAGTCAGACAGCGCTCACCGCACTGGAAATATCGAAGACCCTCGACCAACTCAACACCCTGTCGTATTCCAAGGCAAAAGAAGACCTGATAGTGCAGATAAGCAAGATGTACTATCTGGCACAGAACACCGAAGAACAGATAGGGATAATCAAAGACAACATCAAACGACTGGAGGAACTGCGCGACATCACGCAAGCGTTCCACGACAATGACATGGCGCTGAGCGTGGACGTGAAGCGCGTGAACGTGAATCTGGAGAACCTCAGCGTGCAGTACGACAATGCCAAGGCGATGCTCATACAGCAGTATAACATGCTGAAATATGTAATCGACTATCCCGCCGAACAGGACATCGTGGTGGAGAAAGCCAATGTGGAGCAGATAGACATGGCGGCACTCACCGGACTCAACGAGAACCTCTACGAGCTGCAACTCCTGCGCAAGCAGCAGACGCTGGCAGAACAGCAGAAGAAACTCGCCAAGGATGGCTATCTGCCAACCCTCGCCCTGACCGGCAACTGGACATACACATCGTTTACAGACAAGATGAAAAACTGGTTCCACTCCGGCGAGTCGAACCATTGGTATAAGTCGAACGGCATCGGCGTGTCGCTGCGCATACCGGTGTTCGACGGATTTGAAAAGCGCTCGAAGATAAGAAAAGCACAAGTGGACATCGACAATGCGAAAATTGCCTACGAGAACGCCCTGAAGGGTATGCAGACGCAATATGCCAACGCCGTGAACGATCTGGCTAACAACCAACGCAACTTCACCAAGCAGCGCGACAACTATCTGCTTGCCGAAGATATATATAAGGTGACGAGCGACAGATACCGCGAGGGCATAGCCTCGATGACGGAGGTGCTGCAAGACGAGATGAGCATGAGCGACGCACAGAACAATTATCTCACTGCCCACTTCAATTATCAGGTGTCAAATCTGACGATACTAAAACTCACCGGTCAGTTGGACAGACTGATGAAATGACAACAGGAATGGCGGTTGTGACTATGATGCCCCATTCGCCCTACATTAATTAATTACTAATAACCCCACCGAAAAATGGAAACAAACAATACCAATACCCCCACAAACAACACAACAAACACCCCAAGTGACAACAACCAACAGCAGTCAACCCATGAAGTTACCGCCAAGCAGCTCAAACGCCAGCGCATACGCCAACTGATCGTCAGTATGATAGGCGTGGCAATCCTCGTATGGGGAATAGTGAAGATAGGCTGCATGTTCATGGACTACAAGAGCAACGAGAAGAGCGATGACGCACAGGTGGAGCAGTATATCTCGCCGGTAAACATGCGGGCTTCGGGATATATCAAGAAGATATACTTCAAGGAGCATCAGAATGTGAAGAAGGGCGACACGCTGCTCGTTCTCGACGACCGCGAATACCGCATCCGCGTGATGGAGGCAGAGGCGGCACTCAAAGACGCCATGGCTGGAGCCAACGTGATTGACGCCTCGGTGCAGACCACCCAGACTTCGGCAACGGTATATGAGGCATCGATAGCAGAGATTGAGGTGCGCCTCACAAAACTCGAGAAAGACCGTCAGCGCTATCAGAACCTCGTGGCACGCAACGCCGCCACACCGATACAGCTCGAACAGATAGAGACCGAATACAACGCCACGAAGAAGAAGCTCGATGCCGTGCGCCGTCAGCAGAAGGCGGCATATTCGGGAGTCAACGAAGTGCAGACACGCAAGAAGAACACCGCTGCCGCCATCGAACGGGCACAGGCAGCTCTGGAGATGGCAAAGCTGAACCTCTCATATTGTGTGGTGACCGCTCCATGCGACGGCAAGCTCGGCAGAAGAGCGCTGGAAGAGGGACAGGCGGTGAATGCCGGACAGACTATCACATATATCATGCCCGACACCCAGAAGTGGGTGATTGCCAACTACAAGGAGACACAGGTGGAGAATCTGTATGTGGGCCAGAAGGTGGTGATGACGGTAGATGCCTTTGAAGGAAAGGAATTCCAGGGCAGAATCACGGCAATATCCGGAGCTACGGGATCGAAATACTCCCTCGTGCCAACCGACAATTCAGCCGGAAACTTCGTGAAGATACAGCAGCGCGTGCCGGTGAGGATAGAGTTTGAAGGAATATCAAAGGCAGACAACAGCAAGTTGGCAGCCGGAATGATGGTCGTTGTTAAGGCACAGCTCAAGAAATGACACAGGCAGAGATATATACGGCAGTGCCGGAACATCTGCCGAAGAATTTTCCGTTCTATAACTGGGTGCCGAAGCCCCTCGGCATCGCCTTCCTCGTCATACTTTTCATACCTATCATGACGGTAAGCGGTGCCTACACCGTGAATAGCAGCGAGATGGTGGGAGGGCTCGGCATCCAGTCGGAACACATCGCCTTCATCAGCTTCGTCACGTCGATTGGCATGGCGGCATTCTCGCCGTTCTTCTATCTGCTGGTCAGCGTGCGCCGACAGAAGATGATGAGCCTTGTGGGGTTCTCCTTGCTGGCGGTGCAGAGCTATATTTGCGCCAATACCGACAGTCTGTTTATCCTCGCCCTCAACAGTCTTGTGATGGGCTTCGTGAGGCAGACGCTGCTCATGTGCAACCTCTTCACGCTTATCAAATATGGTTTCGGCATAGAGGCGACGCGCAACGTGACGCCAGGCAACGAGCCCAAGGATGAGGCTGGATGGGACGCCCTCGACACGGAGAAGAAGGCGAGTCAGCCAATCATATATTTCTTCTTCATGCTCCTGGGACAGATAGGCACATGGATAACGGCGTGGTTTGCATACAACTACCAGTGGCAGATGGTATACTATGCTATGCTGGGAGCGATACTCGTGGCGCTGCTCATCACCCTGCTGTGCATGCCATACAATCCATACCCCACGAAGCGTTCGCCGCTGTCGTTCTCCAAGTTCGGCAACGTAGTGGTGTTCTGTCTGATGTGCTGTTCGTTTGTATACGTGACGGTGTATGGCAAGGTGTACGACTGGTATGACAGTCCCAGAATCCGTTGGGCAACAGTTATCTGCGTGTTGTCGTCACTGTTGTTCTTCTATCTTGAGAAGACGCGCCGCTCGCCATATTTCATGCTCAAGGCATTCAAGTCGCGCAGCATCCAGGGCGGCATCCTGCTTTTCATCGGTCTGATGATATGCAACTCCAGTTCGATGCTCGTCAATATCTTTGTCGGCGTGGGCATGAAGGCAGACCAGATACAGATTGCCGCTCTCGGCAACTGGGTGTTGCTGGGATATTTCATCGGAATGGTGATTATCCTGATTCTCAACAACAAGGGCGTGCATTTCAAATGGTTTTTCGCCATGGGCTTCATGCTTATTGCCGCCGCGTCACTTTTTATGTATTTCGAGGTGCAGACCGCCGGAATGCTGGAGCGCATGAAATGGCCCGTCATCATACGTGCCACGGGAATGATGCTGCTCTATTCGCTCATCGCCGTGTATGCCAACCAGCGCATGCCGTATAAGCTGTTGTCCACATGGGTATGCATAATGCTCACGGTGCGTATGGTGATAGCGCCGGGCATCGGTTCGGCGTTGTATCAGACAGTATTCCAGTATCGCCAGCAATACTATGTGACGCGCTATGCCCACGACTACGATCGCACGAACTTGGAGACGGCATCTACCTATGACATGACTGCCCGCGGAATGCAATATCAGGGCAAGAGCGAGACGGAGGCGCAACACATGGCAGCCATGTCTGCCAAGGGCAAGGTGCAGGTGCAGGCCACCCTGTCGGCGATAAAGGAGATGTCCGGCTGGACGATATATGCTTGTATGATCCTTGCCGGTCTGATGCTTGTCGTGCCGTGGCCCAAGAGAGACATATCCAAGGACACGAGAGAGTGGTATGTTGGGTACTAGTTGACGAGTTGACGAGCAGACAAGTAGACGATTCTTTTGCAGTTCCTGTTTTTTTTGTTACCTTCGCCGCAAACATACGGCCAGGGCTTATGAAAAACAGTAAAAACAATATAACGCTTCTTGAGCAGCAGATGGCAAATAATGAGGACATCTGCTGCTCTTGTGGTAATATAACGTCTTTTCCCGAAGCGTTCTTCCACAACTTCCATGTTGCCGACGTGGGCATCATAGTGTGTGCTTCCGGCAAATTCTCGTTTTGTTGTGAAGACGTGGACTATGTGGTGAATAAGGGCGAGACGGCGTTCCTGTCACATGGTGTGTGCTTCTCAGTCACCAGCCACAGCACAGACTGCTCCGTTGTCATCATTCTCTATCGGGTGGACTCCATCCGCAATATCCTCGGCAGCACCGTGGTAGGGATGAGATTCATGAGTATCCTCAATCCGAGAGCGTGCTGGGTGATGCATACGGGGCATGAGGACGAACTGACAAAATATTCAGAGCTGCTGGCAGTGGGCAACAGCGACGACAATGTATTCGCTGCCAACGAGCGCCGGCTGCTCCTGCTCTCGCTGACATACAGGCTTTGTGGCATATTCAGAGAAATCTCCAAGGATGGCGACAATGCTCCGAGCCGGCGGCTCGATATGTATATCCAGCTCATGCATCTGATAGACCAGCATTATGCCAGTGAGCGTGGCGTCAGATTCTATGCCGACCGCATGTGTCTGTCGTCAAAATATCTCACTACGCTTGTCAAGTCGGTGTCGGGATGCACCGTGCAGCAGCTTGTCTTCAAGGCAATAACAAAGAAGGCGATATCGCTGATAACCACCACCGACAAGAGCATCAAGGAAATCGCCGACGAACTGAATTTCCCTAATGCCTCTTCGTTTGGCACATTCTTCAAAAAGCAGGTGGGGATGTCGCCGGTAAACTATCGTCAGAAGGAGAGCGAGTGAATAGCATTTGCCTTTTTGGGATTATTGTCCCGCTTTCTTGGTCCTTGACTTATATGCGATTCCCACTCCAAGAAGGATAAACACCACCAGGATGCTGATCATCTGAGGCACATAGTGTAGCGGTTCAACCCATATCTCAGTGAACATGCCGTTACGGGCAAACACCTCCACGGCAGTCCAGAACACGATCACCGTGGCTATAGACATTCTGATGTTGGGGCCCCAGGCACGCAGTTTCAGCTGGTGGCGGAACATGAATACCGCTCCGATGACGCATCCCACGGCGCTGGCGATGGTGACAGGATGGCTGTCGCCAAAGAATTCAGGGTCGTAAACGAACATAAGATACAGGTAGCACGCCCAGTTGATGAGGTTGAACTCCAGGAAGGTGGTGATGGAAGCATGGTGGCTCATATTGCTTGGCACCACCTCGTTGCGCTTCTCGCGGAAGAACACCTTCTGCAGCCAGTTCATGAAATGGCATCCCGTCTTCGAGCCGAACACATAGAGCACCATGAACATCACGAAGAAGCCGAACGATGCCGGCAGAATCAGATACTCGGGACGCGAACCGCGCATAGCCTTCAGTTCGGCAGGCGGAATGCTGTTCACGTCAACACCATTGATTTGCATCTGATGGTTCACTCCGATGCCGTTCACGTATTCTGTTGTGGTCTGCACAACTCCAGACCCTACAAGGTCGTAATGCACTCCGAAGCGTGCGGCGAAATATCCGAACATGAATTCCACCCAGCCTGTCCAGAACAGCAGTGCGCCGAAGAGTCCCCAGATGGTGCGCTTGGTGTCGCCCTTCACGAACACTCCGATCACCGCCATCGCCAGACCTACAAATCCCATGATGACAGCACAGGTGTTCACGGCGCTGTGAGACATCGTGTCTTCCATGATTCTCATCATGGCATGGCCGAGAGGCATCGTGAACAATACAAAGACAAACGAGGTGATAGTCTTCCCCCAATACTTCTTTTTGTTATTCTCCATAATTATGGTTGCTTAATATAAATAAAAATGTTGAAATTATGAATTCAATCCAAAATTACGGATTTAGTTCAGAACAACAAACAAAATGTTCGCCGTCTTAAGAAATATTATGAAGTCAGGAGCCTTTTTCTGTCAAAATACCTACAATTAGGTATGGCGTTTCTTACCCCAAAACGGCATAATGACCGATTTGTAGCTAAAAACAACCTCTCTTTTGCTATGTTGACTTGCTTAAATGATGTATTTTGTGGCAAAATGCGAATGTATTTGAAAAATATTTGCGCAAAGTGAAAGACTTTTAAAATAAATGGTATATATTTGCAGTCGTCAAACAACATTTATATAACAACCAATATACCTAACGCTTATGAAAAAGATTCTTATCGCAATCTCTCTTCTGCTTACGGCTCATGGACTGTACGCACAGGAATCGTTGACAATCGAAGTAAAGACAGCTGGTACGCTGGGCACCCTCGTTCAGGAGGCCAACCCCAACTATCTCAGCGAAGTAAAGCAACTCACCCTGAGCGGACAGCTTAATGGCGACGACATGGCAGTGCTGCGCAACATGGCAGGCTGCAACGACGACGAAGAGTCGGCATACTATGTAGGAGCCCTGCGCGACCTCGACATGTCGGAAGCACGAATAGTGGAAGGCGGTGCCGCATACCATTCGGAATACAGTTTTGCCACGAGTTCATACGTTGACTATTTTGCAGAGAACGACGTGGTGGGACCATACCTGTTCCACAACTGCGGACGCATCACTACGGTGAAATTCCCGCATACCACCAAGGTAATCGGCAAGTCGGCAATGAGTTTCTGCAAGAATCTTGTGACCATAGACCTTCCTACAGGCAGTGCGCTCACCATCGGCGGGGACGCCTTCGGAAACTGCTCTAATCTGCGACAGGTGGTGATACCGGAAAACGTGAAGAGCATCGATGATCTGGCTTTCAACTACTGTACAAACCTGAAGAACGTGGTGTGCTGCTCATCCACAGCGCCTGAGGCATTCTACAAGAACGAATATGAGAACGTGTTTGCCGGAACCAATGAGACATATCTCCGCATCTATGTGCCAGACGGCAGCGCCGAGAGCTACAAGGCACAGAAGGCATGGAACCAGTTTTCTGTAGTGGAATACAGTCCTGATGCACAGATCGGTGAGATGATGGAATATATCCACATCACCATGACAGAGGCAGGCAACTTCGACCAGCAGTTCCACTACACATATCCCGACCAGGAATTCTATGTGAAGAAGATGAAAGTCACCGGTCCTATCAACGGTACCGACGTGGGCATCATCCGCGGAATGTCGTCTATCGGCAAGCTCGCCGACCTCGACCTCAGCGACACCCGCATCAAGGCTGGCGGCGCAAGCTATAGCTACTACGACGGCAACTACTATAATACTGAAGACGACAAGATCACGAAGTATATGTTCAACAGCAGCTACAGTCTGCGCAACATCACACTGCCAGAGACCGTAACCTCAGTATGCGCTCCCGGCACCTTCACCGACAGCCTCGCCACTATCACCGTGCCGACTGCCAACGCATATTATCATGATGTGGAAGGTGTGCTCTATAGCAATGCCGACAAGGCACTGCGCTTCTGTCCAAAGAACCGCTCTCTGGGTATGCTCGCCGTTGAAGACGGCACAGAGCTGATTGGCGACTCTGCCTGCATGGCAAACCTCAGCATCGAGCAGATCAGTCTGCCGACCACACTGCGCACCATCGGAAAACAGGCGTTCTACTTCTGTGAGAATCTCACTTCTGCCACTATCCCGGAGGGAGTGACCGACATCAAGGACGATGCTTTCTGCTATACAGGACTGACAGACCTCTCGTTGCCATCCACTCTCAAGAGCATGGGACAGTATAGCTTCTGCTGCGGTCATCTCGCCACTATCCACTGCTATGCTGAGGTGCCTCCAACGCTGAGCACCACAGAATATGCCCAAACCTTCTATAGCGTGAACACTGCCGACTGCAAGCTCTACGTTCCGGAAGGAACAGCCGCCGCTTATGCCAAGGCTGAGGGATGGAAAGACTTCGTCAATGTGGAGGAGATGGTATCCGACGGTATCAATGCCGCAACCACAACTACCGCTCTCCGCCCGGTTGCCACATACACCATCGACGGTCGTCAGGCAACTCCAGGCATGAAGGGTCTGCAGATTGTAGTGGATGAGAACGGCAAGGCACACAAGGTAGTGCGCTGATCTTATGAAATACTATCAGCCCCCAACGCTCATTACACCGTTTGGAGGCTGAAAAAAGAAATATTGCTGTTTGGAGGAAAACTCCAGGCAGCAATATTTCTTTTTAAGTCAAATCGATTATTTTTACTTGTTGCGACAAGATTAATTAGAACAAGTCACTATGTGTTCCGGTATCCAAAAAAAGCAACGTCAGTTTTATATCATCTTGTATCCATGTCAAGAGCCAATCTGATGTGATATGGCATTCCCATACACCTTCGTAGTTGCCGTGGAGCTTATGCGGTTTGTAAGACAGTGGGAGGCTGCCAGTTTCTTCCAGTGTGGATACCGCAGCTAATACAAGGTTTGGGTCAAGACCTCTTCTCACGCTTTTCTTGAGTGACTTTTTGAACTTGTTGGTGAAGTCAATAGAATATTTCATTTTAAGCACTGTTCAATCAAGTCTTTTGCACTATTGGCGTGAAATACATTTCCTGTCTTGACATCGTTAAGTGCCTCTTCAAGTCCAGACATCTGTTGTGAGGTGTTGTTTATAGTCCATCCGAATTTTTTTGCTAAATCCTTGAGTAAGGACAAATCCATTTTGGGAATTGTTATTGAGGTCGTAAGTGTAGAAGTATTCATATTTTTGTTGTTTAAAGTGATTAATGCAAAAATAATTATTATTTCTTTAAGTTGCAAGAGTTTTCTTGTGAATCTTATTTGTCACTAACCTCCAATCTTCTTTGAACTCATTATTAGATACAAGAAAAGATATGATTGTTTCACTTTCTTTCGTCTGATAGCACAGAAAAGTTACACTTTTCAGCTGAAGCAGTCAAGAAATGGTGCAGTTTCCCCACGCCAAGGGGAATTTTGCAGGCATGGTTCTTTGTCAGTATAAAGAACCGGCACTTGTTTGTGTTTTTGTTCATTCTCGCTTTTGATTTGTATGAGTCTGTTGTTCTTCCGCCAATATCATTTTCATCAGTTCGGCATTGGCCCTGTTGTTGATTTCAGCGTTTCTCGTTTCAGAAAGATAGTCGAGAGTGGCAGAACATTCGCCGGTAATGTCAACGCCTATTACCTCCTCATGGGCATAGATAATGCGGAGCACGGCTTGGAGCTGCAATAGCGACATGTCTCCATTGCTCCAATCAGTGACGGCGTCATGCTTTCTCAGCACGTCCTTGTCGATGGAGATATAAACAGGCTCATGTATCAGTCTGCCGGCTTTTGAAGGCCATGCTTGATGATGGTCGATTTCGTTCTGACTATAGAACAACACCTTTTCTCTGAGATGAACAGGTATTTGGGAAATCAGCTCATCCGAAGTCCCCACGATAATGATATTTCTGACAAGTGGGTTCTTTTCCAACACATCAGTCACCCATCCTCCACACGACACGACGCCGTTCCATTGCGGTTCTTGCATGTCGGGATGATGGTCGAAGACAATCAGCGAGAACGGTTCCTGCAGTCTGGATACCCAATATTCAGTGAGATAATGGAAATCGCCGGAATCTATGAAATGCAGAGCCTTGGCAGGAAATGGTGAAAGTCTGCGGTGCAGTTCCTCCCTTGCCTGCTCATCACAATAGCAGTCCACGCCATTGATGTCGCTACAGTCAACATGGGTGATGTTCTGGTTTGAGGCAAACGATTCATAATTGTATATGCCTGTGAAATTCAGGAGTATGATGGGAAGTTTCTTTATCATGGATGCGAAAATACATATTATTCCCGATAGTGACAATAAAAAAAGCGTCTTTTGCCTGTTTTTTATCCGTCCATCATGAATGTGCATCCTGACCTTGAAACTATGTCTGCAGATTCGCCATACAGGCAATCAATCATCTTTTAGGCATGATTCCAATCAATTCCTAATACCTGTATGACGCCTTTCTAATCAAAAATAGGATTTTTTTTGTAATTTTGCACCGTAATAACAAGATATTCTTAACGACAGAATAATAGTATACTTACGGAGGAGCACCGTTTTTTTAGATTATGAAGACAACGAGACGCAACATCCTTCTGTCGGCACTATGCTGCATCAGCACCAGTATGGCGAATGCACAGAGCTTCGGGGGCAACTATACCACTGAGTGGCAATGGGATATGAATAAAGGTACCAACTGGGTGAACCTGCTGCGACTGGAAATGAGCGTTCCGCTATGGAAGGGCGGTTCCTTGGAAGCCGCTACGCTGCATGTGGCGAAGACTGGCGACGGCATCATCGATGACTGGCAGGGGTTCTCAAACATAGAGGCCGACAATATGTTTGCCGGCATTGCCGTGTTGGGGTATATGCACGAATGGAAGGCAGGACACCTGTTCGTGGGAGTGAGAAACGTGAATGAGGATTTCTTCACTTCCGACGTCACTGCACTCTTCACTAACAGTTCGTGCGGCATCTTCCCTACAATCGCCGCGAGCTATCCGATAGCCAACTATCCACTGTCAGGTCTGACGGTATATTTCGACGTGAGCAGGGGAGGATGGACATTCAGGAACAGTCTGTATAATGGTGTAGGCTATAATGGATGGAAGCACCATGACAATCCGTTTATCATCAATCCAAAGCGTGACGGCATCTTTAACATGTCGCAGTTGGAGTATTCCTGGCGTGGCGCTTTGTATTATGCCGGAGTTACTCTCCATACCCGCCGGTTCGTCTTCGACGACGAAGGTGAGATGGCGCCAGCCGATGAGGCTGTCCACAAGACGAGCTGCGCCTGGTGGGTGTATGGCGAACAGCCGGTGTGGAAATCAGACGGGAAGGCCATCACCTGTATGGCACAATATTCAGAAAACACCTGCCGCGAGAGCGGTTGCTACCGTTATGCTGAGGCTGGAGGCGCTTATACCGACAGTCTCAACACATGTGGCATCTCCGGACAGTATGCACAGTTCTGTCAGGACAATGAATTCTCGCTGGAACTGACATGGCGGCGACAGCTCACCAAGTCGATAGCCATACAGCCGTCATTCCAATATATCAACAACGGTAACGGAAACTTCACTGTGCTCAGCACACGCCTTTGTTGTAGTTTTTGAAAGAGAGCACGTAGCCTCAAACGGTCATTAGGACATTTGTCCCCAAACTCTAACGACGGATTTGGGATAATTGCAGATAAGAAACGTAAGGTTGCGGTCTTTAAAAGAAAATTATTACCTTTGCATTATATATACAAGTATATAAGTATGAATCTTTCACCTTGCTTAGACCTATGGATACACGTCCATATATAATTAAGGTGTAGTATCAAGATATGAGACAAGAGATTATCGACCGCATGAACATCCTCGCAGCCGGGGGCGAACCATTCCTCTTCGTTATCGGCTATGAGGGAGATGGCGCATATATACACAAGCTGTCGGAAATCAATCCGCAGGAATGCCTTTACGACTTTGAGGGAGTGGGCAATGTAGGCAAGATGGATGTCAGACCACTCCCAACGCCTGTAGAATGGCAGGTGGACGAACCTCGCTATGAGGACTATGAGAAGAGTTTCGCCATTGTGAAGAGCAATCTGATGGCAGGCAACAGTTATCTGACCAATCTCACATGCAAGGTGCCGGTGAGATGCAGTCTCACGCCCGATGATATCTTTCTCCATGCCAGAGGCAAATACAAACTGCTGCTCAAGGTGGGGAAGGAGACAGGAGAAAGGAAAAGCATAGTGTGCTTCTCGCCCGAAACCTTCGTTAAGATAAAGGGCGGAAGGATATATTCCTATCCGATGAAGGGAACGCTCGATGCCACAATCCCAGATGCCGAAAGGGTATTGATGGATGATGAGAAGGAGGCTGCCGAACATGCCACTATAGTTGACCTTATCAGAAACGACCTCAGTAGGGTGGCGACCGACGTGAGGGTGGACAGATACCGGTATATCGACCTGCTGCATACAAACAAGGGCGACATACTGCAGACCAGTTCGGAGGTGAGCGGACAACTCCCTGCCGACTATCGCCGGAACATCGGTGACATACTGGCGGCACAGTTGCCGGCAGGGTCGATAACGGGAGCGCCAAAAGACAAGACCGTGGCTATCATCAGCCAGGCGGAAGGCTACAAACGAGGATTCTATACCGGAGTGATGGGCATCTATGACAACGGAGAACTCAATTCTGCCGTCATGATACGTTTCATCGAGCAAGACCAGAGCGGCATGTATTTCAAGGCAGGCGGAGGAATAACCTGGATGAGCGACTGCCGGAAAGAATATGAGGAGGTGATACAGAAGATTTACCTTCCGATGGGGTAGGAATGATTCAGTCACTGTCTGTTCTATCATAAAAATATAATGAAAATGCACTTCGTAGAGACAATAAAGATAAAGGATGGCACAGTCATGGCACTGCCATATCATCAGACAAGGATGGAGAGAACCGTCAGACGCTTCTTTCCCGGCCTTGCCCTTCATGACATGCCCCGCCTCTGCGAAATCATTGACGCAAAGGCAGGCGAAGGAATATTGAAGGCACGGGTGGTGTATGGCGAGAAAGGAGTGGAGACAGTGGAATACGCACCCTACAACATGCGTGAAATGAAGACCCTGCAGGTGGTGGAAGGTGGCGACATAAGTTATGAATACAAAAGCACCGACCGCTCCCGTCTCAATATGCTGGCGGAGAAGAAAGGAAATGCCGACGAAGTGATAATCCTAAAGCACGGACTCCTGACCGACACATCGTTTACCAACATCGCCATCCACGACGGCAACGGATGGATTACGCCACGGCGTCCATTGCTCTATGGCACAAAACGGGCAGCGCTGCTCGACCAAGGTGTCCTCACCGAGGCCGACATCACCATCGGTGACCTTCAGCGGGCAACCCGCGTGAGCCTGTTCAACGCCATGATAGACTTCGGCGCGAGAGAGATTGCCGTTCATGATATAAACACGGAACTGATATGAACCAAAAGATATACAACCTGGAAGAATTTGCCTCACGATATCATCTGAAAGATATATTCGGAGCATACGCCGCCCACTTTGCCGTCACTCGGCAGGAGAGAGGGGACTTTGCCGATATGGTGACGGAGCGCGCGCTTTTCTGCCGTATCTTTCTCGTGAAGCAAGGCAGCTGCCGGATGGTCATCAACGGCAAAGACGGTGATGTGCTGGAACTCGGTGAGGGCAGTATGCTTATGGTCTCGGTCAATGATGTGGCAACGCTCCTGTCTGTTTCTCCAGACATCGACGCGGAATGCGTGCTGGTGGACGAGGAGTTTGTAAGCCAGACATATTGCTTCCGTCTTTCCGCCGACAAATACAAGAGCGTTCTCGATATCTTCCATTTCATACGCGACATCGTGCGCCATCAGCATATCAACAAGATAGAGATGATACGAAGCATGTTCAATGTGCTCAAGCTGATTATCGAGGAACTGCCATACGAACAATGTTCCGTGTCGCACGACATCGGCCACAAAAAAGGCATTTATGAGATTTTCCTCCATCATCTATACCGTAATTTCCGCAAGGAGAGACAGATCCGCTTCTATGCCGACAAGCTGAACGTCTCCACCGTGTATCTCTCCAGAATGGTGAAGGAAATCAGCGGCACTACCGTCAACGACCATGCCACATCATTGGTATACAAGGAAATATGCAATCTGCTCACACATTCAGACATGACGATAGGCGAGATTGCCGACTATCTCAATTTCAGCGACCAGAGCGCCCTCTCCAATTTCTTCAAGCAGCGCTCAGGCATGACTCCGCTTGCATATAGAAACAGACAATAGGGGCGGAGAGACCGCAGGGACCTCTGCTCTATGATAGTTTTTTTTACCCAAATCGGTCATTAGGGCTTGCTTGGATTTTGGATTTTTAGAAGAGTGGATTCTGTTTGGCTTAATATATCGTCAAAGATTTTTTCCTATCCCTTCTTCGTAAGTTGGAATGCCAGCCGCTCGTCGCCAGACCAGCAGTGGATAACTCCGCAATAGCTGAACCCCTCGTCGGCAAGCAGATGTTGCATCACGAGATTGTCGCGATGTGTGTCGATGCGGATGTTATCATAGTGGGTGAGGGCATACTGCAGGGCGGTGTGCATGATGCCCGTTGCTTCGCCCGAACTGGCGATGCGGTGGATGGTGGCGTATGGTTTGTCGTTGGGCCACTCGCCGTCGTAGATGATGTCGTAGGTAGGGTCGGCGCCGCCACGCAGTACGAAAGTTGCCACTATCCTGTCTCCATTCACAATAACGTAGCTGTCTCCGCTGTCAATGTCTTCCTGTAGAAGTTCATCGCTTGGATATCCTTCTGTCCATTGATTGGGGTTGCCGGCTTCCGCCATGAATCGTCGGGCAATGGCGAATATTTCCTTCAGCCGTGGTATGTCGGCTGTTGTGGTGTGGCGGATGATGCAGTCGTCCGAGTTGCGGTAGTTGAGGCTGTATGTCGTTTTGTTATTCATGAAGGGAGAGGAGACTTTGTATCTTGTGCAAAGATAGTGCAAACCGAATGCAGGACAACAAGCTTGCTTGATTGTTATGCTGAGGTGAAGCCTATCTTATGCAAAGATAGTGCAAACCGAATGCAGAATATTAAGCTTGCTTGATTGTTATGCTGAGGTGAAGCCTATCTTATGCAAAGATACTTGTTTTTCCCCCTTCTGCAAATTTTTCCAGTCAGTTTTTTGCAGTGTTGTCAAGTTGTAGTATATTTGCATCGATAGACATATTGCCGTATTAGTAGACTTCCGTTTGCTGGATGTCGGCAGAATGCGCAAAATACCAATCAGTACCACATTATTTTGGCGTATGACAGATCGCTACTATACCTTAAATACATTTCGAAAAATCCGACTATTATTCTCTGTGCGCAGCGCAGCCTTCCTGGTTACGTGTGCCATAATCCTGACTCTCATCATGTCGTGCCATAGTTCACCGTCGCCACGCGTCCTCGCCATGAAGCGTGATGCCGCCGACAGTGTGGTAAACGGCATGAAAGACAAAGAACAACTCGACAGCCTGGTGAAAGAAGCTGAAAAGAGCGGCGACTATATGCTTGAGATGAGATCACTCCAGAAGCGGGGACGCTTGTGGCGAGATGAAAACCGCTTCATGAAAGCCATAGCCTGTCATAATCGTGAACTGGAACTCGCAAGGAAACTCGGTGACACCATCGCCACAGTGCAGGCGCTGAACAATATCGGAACGAACTTCAGAAGAATGGGAGTGCTCGACGAGGCAGTGGACTACCACTATCGTGCGTTGCACCTCGGCGACCTGTTCAGTCGGCGAAACGACAAGACGGCAATGAAAAACCGTGTGGTATCCCTCAACGGCATCGGAAACATCAGTCTTACTCTCGGCGACACCGAAACGGCAGACTCTATGTTCCGCGCTGCATTGGAGGGAGAGAAGACACTCGAAAGCCACCTCGGACAGGCCATCAACTACGCAAATATCGGTTCGGTATTCGAAAAGCGAAACATGCTCGACTCCGCATGGGCATGCTACAAGCAGTCGATGCAGCAGAACAGACTCGCCGATTCCGACCTCGGCATATCGCTCTGCTATACCCACTTCGGACGCCTCTTCGAGAAGCAAGGCAAACGGACAGAAGCAATAGCCGAGTATCGCAAGGCATACGAAATAATGGGAACGTCAGAAGACAGGTGGCATGCCATGGAACCATGTCTCGCTCTTGCGGAGATATACATTAAAATCGGCGACGAAAACACGGCGATGACCTATCTCGCCACTGCCGACCGCCTTGCCCACGACCTGCATTCGCTCGAACACCAGGCGCAGATTGCCAAGCTGTACTACGACATCTATGCAAAGAAAGACGACTGCCGGCGCGCTCTTCACTACTACCGGGCGTTTGACCAACTCAGCGACAGTCTGACGAGCGAGAAGAATATTGTTCACATGCAGAACATGCGAGTGCGCTATGAGCATGAGCAGAGGCGTGCCGAAGTGAATGCCCTGAACGAGGAGTATCAAACGGAGAAATCGCTTAAGTGGGTCAGCATTATGGCTGCAGTCCTTTTGTTCGTGCTCGGTGGTGTGACAATGAGTTTCATGCTCTACGCCCTTCGTAACCGTAAGCGCAAGCAGATGGAGCAGCATCAGATGGAGGAGATGAGAATAAGTTTCTTCACTAACATAACACACGAGTTTCGCACCCCTCTCACCGTTATTCTCGGATATTCCCGGATGATGGAGGAAGGCAAGGTGCCGGCAGGCGATATGGCAAAGGTAGGAAGTATGGTGTCAAGAAAAGGCACGCGACTTCTGTCGCTCATCAACCAGTTGCTCGACATACAGAAGGTGAAGTCGAATATCGGACATCCCGACTGGCATCATGGCGACATCGTGCTCTTCATGGCAAACATCATAGAGAGTCATCTCAATATGGCACACTCCAGACAGATAACCCTGATGTATGCCCCAAAGCAAAAGAAGATGATGTGTGACTTCGTGCCAGACTATGCCCAGAAGGTGTTGTGCAACCTTCTGACAAATGCCATAAAGTTCTCCAAGGAGGGCGGACAGGTGCTTGTGGCGCTTGAGGTGGAGAACGACATGCTGATCCTGCGCATTGCCGACTATGGTAGCGGTATACCGGAAAATGAGCAGCAGCATATCTTCGAACCCTTCTATCAGACAGAGAGCGACAAGAAGGCCATCGGGTCGGGAGTGGGACTGGCCCTCGTGAACCAGATAGTGAAAACCCTTGGCGGCAGCATAACGCTCGACAGTAAGGTGGACGTCGGTTCGGTATTCACTGTAAACGTGCCCGTCAAGGCCCCGGCGGGTGTTGACGTGAAGCCGCTTGAGTCACTCGGAACAATCCCTGACGACATGCTGCTTGGAGCAAATACTAAAACAGGTGGCAATAACGGAACTTCCGGTTGTGGAGAGGATAATAATCCTGTGGCAGGCGACAAGAGTGATGCCCTCGTGGATATCGGTGCGAATAGTCATGATATGGATGATGATGGTAGTGATGTGGCTGACGGCAGTTCTGCTGACACCCGTCAGCTCGTGCTCATCGTGGAAGACAATGCCGATGTGGCGGAATACATGACAATGCAGCTTAAGGCAAGATACCGCCTCGTGTTGGCACGTGATGGTGAGGAGGGACTGCGCATTGCCACGGAGACGGTGCCCGACATCATCATCACCGATCTCATGATGCCACGCATGGATGGCTACGAACTGTGTCAGAGAGTGAAGGAATCGGAGGTGCTCAACCACATTCCAGTCATCATCGTCACGGCGAGGACAACCCAGAAAGACAAGCTGCGCGGACTGCAGATTGGCGTTGATGCGTATATATATAAACCATTTGATGCTGAAGAACTATCCGTAACTGTCGGCAACCTGCTGGAGAAACACCGCTTGCTGCGCCTGCGCTATATGCAGGCGCCAGCCGACGACAAACAAGCTGCAGTGGAGACGCTGCCGCCTTGCGACCGCGTGTTCCTCAATAGGGTGGATGTCGCAGTGGACGAATTGATGGCGACGGACCTCTCCGTAGACAGTGTGGCTATAGCCCTATGTATGAGTCAGCAGCAGTTGCGCCGAAAGCTCAATGCCGTGTCGGGCGACACACCGATGGCATATTTCCGCAAGCGCCAGATGCAGAAAGCCAAAGATATGCTGGACAACCGCGATGACATGTCGATCAGCGAGATAGGAATGAAGTGCGGTTTTTACGATATGTCGCATTTCACAAGAATCTTCAAACAGGTGGTAGGAATAACACCGTCGCAGTATCGCAAGAAAGCATAACCCCCCAAACGGTCATTATGCCGTTTGGGGATAAAATCCGCTCTTCTGAAAAAAACACAATCCAGGCTGGCCATGATGACCGATTTGGGATAAAAAACTCTTGTACATTTTTTACAAATCCTTGTAAATATCTATCAATAACCCAATTTTGTAAGAAATTGGCTATTTTTTGTAATTTATATCCAAGTCCTTTTTCTGATTTTTCTTTTCCTTTGCAGTGCGAATCAACCTCAATGAGGTCTTTGATGAAGACTGTGGGGCATATCTCGCCAGGAGTATTCCTGTCATACAGATTGTGCACCTCAATATATATTGCATCTTTGATGTGTGGATTGCAATTCAGGGACAGACTTAACTGATGCCATACAAATGGCAATCGATCTGATATTCTAACGAAAAATAGAATGATATGAAAACAAACGACCGGCCCTCGACCAACAGCAGTGACCAGCCCTCAACCAACAAACTTATAGGGTGTACAACTGGAAAGACAGACCAGCGTATTGCTAATGAAACAGACCACTGCATTACTGACGAGACAGACCATTGTATGGCTGTCAAGTCTGACTGCAGTATGGCAGACAAGACATTGAGTGAGACAGACAAGACTACACAACCCTCGACCAACCAAGGCAGCCGATTCTCTTACGATCTTGTAGATGGGATGATAAAAGACCATCTGGCAAGCATCCACAGAGGATGACGGCAAGACAAGGGGATGAAAGAAAGATGAAATGACAACAATCCCCAAACATGACGACTTTATCCAGACTTATGAATTGTTACGTTAAACGGCTTTATGACCGTTTTTGAGATTATAAGAATAGTGGTCTTGATTTCCCAATTGAAGAAATCAAGACCACGAATGTTTCTTTGCGAAAATTCCCCCCTGGCGTGGGGAATGTATCCCCACATTAGGGGGTACTGTTCCCCACGCTGTGGGGGAAATATGAGACCTATGGCTTGTCTTGTTCCTATTTCATGCAAGCCTTGAAGATTTCGAGGATATCCTGTTCCATGAGAGGAGCCCATGCCTTGTCGAGACCTTCATTGTCTGCCACGTGTTTCGCCATTTCAGCAAGGCGGCTGTCGTCGATGCCGACCTCAGGCAGAGTCATCGGGATGCCGATGTTGCGATAGAAGTCATGTATTGCCTTGATTGAAGCCTCTGCGTTTTCAGCTCCAAACACGTTCTTGCCGAACTTCTCGATGCGCTCCACCACCTGGTCGTGCAGTTCGCCTGTAGAGTGGTCGAGGATATGTTTCATCCAACGTGGCGTCACGATGGCAAGACCCTCCCCGTGGGTGATGTCGTAGTATGCCGACAGAGCGTGCTCCATGGCGTGCATAGGCCAGCCGCTCGGACTGTTGCCGAGACAGTAGATGCCGTTGCAGCCAAGAGTAGTGGCATAGAATATCTCAGCCCTGGCGTTGTAGTTCTGTGGATCTTCCAATACAATCTTCACGTTCTTCACGAGCGACTTCATAGCGCCCTCCATGAAAGCGTCGTTCATGTCGATGTGGTCGCCACAGAAATACGACTCCATGATGTGGTTGATGCAGTCGGAAACGCCTGCCAACGTCTGTTTCACAGGCAGTGTGAAGGTATATGTAGGGTCGATGAAGCTCACTGCCGGGAATACGAGTTTTGAGAAGTATGCCAGCTTGTCGTTTGTCTCAGTGCGCGATATCACTCCGCCCATGTCATATTCACTGCCGGTAGCAGCCATGGTGATGATGTCTACGATGGGCACTGCTGCCGTTGTGGGCTTGCGTCCGCAAACGATGTCCCATGCCTCCTCCACATTGTCCGTCACCTTAGTCTTGAGCGTTCCGGCAACACCGGCTATAGCCTTAGTGCAGTCGAGCACCGAACCTCCACCCACGGCGAGTATCACATCGATGTCGTTGTCCTGACACATGCGCACACCGTCAAGCACGCTGGGGTTGAACTTGGGATTAGGCTGTATGCCGCCGAGCTCGAACACCTGCTTGTCTGTCAGTGTATCCTTCACCAGGTCATAAAGACTCTTGTCGTGTCCGGGAGCGGTGCGTTTGATGCTGCCGCCGCCATAAGTGATGAGTACACGTTTTCCATACTGGTTCATTACGCTTGCGAGTTTTTCGCTTACTACACCCCTGCCGAAGATGAGGCGTGTGGGTGTCTGATAATCAAAATTGACCATAGCTCTTTGATTTAAAAAAGGTTGTTTATACATTGTCGTTGTAGATGGCAATCTTTATCACTCCGTCTTCTTTGTTTTCGAAGATGCGGTATGCCTCTTCTATCCTGCTCAGTGGGAAGCGGTGGGTGATGAGAGGTGTGGTGTCGATTTTGCCTTGCTCGATGAGCTGCAGCACTTCCTCGCAGTCGCATCCGTCCACACCGCCGGTCTTGAACGTAAGGTTCTTGCCATACATGTCGGGTAGTGGCAGCACCTGTGGCTCGTCGTATAGTGCCACCACGGTTACGATGGCGTTAGGACGGGCGCATCGCCAGGCGAGCTGGAACGTATGTTTGCCTCCAGCCACCTCCAATACCCTGTCGGCACCTCCGTGGTCGCTGTTTTTCATCACGAACTCCTCACACTCTTCCGGTGTCGTTACCATCACTTCCGGATAATGAGCCTTTACGAATGTCTGTCGCTCTTCCGACTGTTCGCACACGATGATGCGCTTTGGCTTTTTCAGCATCACGCTCAGCAGTGTGCAGATGCCTGTCGGACCGGCACCGATGATGAGCACGGTGTCCTCTTCCGTTATCTCACTGATGCGTGCAGCCCAGTAGCCTGTTGCCAGCACGTCGCCCACGAAGAGAGCTTGCTCGTCGCTCACGCTGTCGGGAATGCGGTTCAGTCCCTGTGTAGCCAGCGGCACACGCACATACTCAGTCTGTCCGCCGTCGATGCGGCAGCCCAGTGCCCATCCGCCGTGTGGCGAGGTGCAGTTGTTCACGTAGCCATGCTTGCAGTAGAAACATTCTCCGCAGAACGTCTCCACATTCACCGTCACGCGGTCGCCGGCTTTCAGTCCCTTCACTGCCGTTCCTGTCTCTTCCACTATTCCCACCATCTCATGTCCCACGGTGATGCCAGGCACCGCCCTTGGCACGCTGCCATGCTTGATGTGCAGGTCGCTCGTACAGATGCTACCCAGCGTCACTCTGACGATGGCGTCGGTGGGGTCCTGTATCTTGGGTTTCGGTTTGTCGGTCATGGCAAACCTTCCTTTCTCAATGTATGTATATGCTTTCATGTTATTGTTGGTAGTTTATGTTATATAGACAGAGGGTCAGAAGACGGTGTGTCATTTCTTGCCCTTCGTGGCGAAGTATTTCCATAGCGGTGCTGCCATCATAGCCTGATGAAACTCGTCGTTCATGAGCATGCGTACCACTTCGTCCTCGTCCAGTAGCACGACCTTGATGTCTTCCGACTCTTCGAGATGCTGGGTGGAAAGTCTTTCCACCCCTGTGGCAAGGTATGTATGACTGTAGTTGGTGCAAGCCCCGGCATTGGGACTAATGGTCATCAGCTTCGACCATTCGCCTCCGCCATATCCCGTCTCCTCATATAGTTCGCGTCTGGCAGCCTCCATCGGGTCTTCGCCTTTCTCCACGCATCCCGCCGGAATCTCTATTGCCGTGAGGTGCTGGGCATGTCGGTATTGGCGCTCCATGAGGAATTTCCCTTCTTTGGTTATCGCTATGACATTGCAGAACTCAGGATATTCCAGAACGTAGAAATCCTGTATCTCAGCGCCAGTAGGCAGTTTCACATGTTCGCGCCTTGCCGTCAGCCAAGGCTCTCTGAAGAGGTATTCGCTCTCTATCACCTCCCATGCCATAGGGTCTTTGTCTTGTTTCATGATTTCTGATATTTCATTTGATTAGGAAAGGTGTCCATTGGAGGCATACGATTCCTAATTTCTTCATATCCTTTCGTATTGTAGATTTTATATGTCTTGATAATTTCTGTCTCTTCGTCTGTTCTATCTCTTCATGTCCTTGTCCACCATTGCACATACACAAGAGTCAGACCACACGTTCTCTGCCGTCTCTATCATGTCGATGATGGTATATATCGGCAGGATGATACCCATGATGCCGATTGGCGCATTCACTCCCGACATCAGCGAGAGGGTGAGGAAATAGCAGCCCATTGGCACTCCGGCATTGCCCACCGCCGACAGTACGGAGATGAAGAGCCAGAGAATCATCGTTGTCAGCGGCAGCTCCATTCCGCCGTTCTGCATCAGGAACAGTGAGGTGACGAGGATGAACGCCGCACAGCCATTCATGTTGATAGTGGTGCAGATAGGCAAGACGAAGCGTGACACCTTGCTCGACACTCCCATCCTCTCTTCTGCCGTCTGCATGGTGACAGGCAGCGTGGCAGCCGAACTCTTGGTGAATAGGGCCATCAATACCGCCGGCATCATGCGGCCGAGGGTACGGAAGGGGTTGATGCCCCTTGCCATCAGGAACAGGGGCAGTACGATGAAGAACTGTATCACGTTGCCACCCAATATCACCGCCACGTATTTTCCGAGCGATGCCATCACGATGCCTGCCGAGAACTGTGCCGAAAGCTGTGCTGCAAATGCCACGATGCCAAGTGGCAAAGCCCATATCAGACCGTGGATGAGCATGAAGAGCAGGTCTTGCAGACCGAACAGTCCCTTCACCACCACCTCCTTCTTGTCATTTTGTGGCATCTTTGCCAATGCAATGCCCACGGCAGCAGCCAGCATGAGGATGGAAAGCACGTTGCCGTCGGCAAACGGTTTCACTATGTTGTTGGGAATCACACCCAATATGTGGTCATAATAAGATGTCTCGCCCAGGTTCTGAGGCACGTCAGCCATACCACTCTGCACCAGAGCCGCCGGCAGGTTGCCGGGAGCGATGACGTTATAGAGCACCAGTCCCACGGCGGCAGCGGCAAATGTGGTGAGCAGCGTGTAAGTGATGGCATGCCTGAAAATCTTTCCCGTGTCGGCCTGATTGCCGAGCGAGGCGAGAGTCGTCATCACCGCCAGGGCTATCGTCGGCACCGCCAGGAGCAGGAACAGACGGGTATATACCGTAGCGATGAAGTTCATCAACCCGTTGAGCCATGCTATGCCCAACATTCCCAATGCTGCACCGACTACCAGTGCACCGATCCAAAGCATCAGCTGCTTTGTCTGCTTTTTGTTTTTTCCTTTTGCTATATTGTTCATGGTGTTATTAGTATTCAGGTTCGTTATAACTTACGCCCTTTCAAATCCTTTGTATTGTATGACCGGCGGTCCGTCATGCGAACAGCTCATTCTTCTTTCTGTCACGGCAGAGCGGTTCGAGATGCGCCACAAGCATGTTGAGGCGTTCCCCGATACCCCTTGCCTGTACCGGACATACAGCTACGCATCGCATGCAGCCGATGCATAGTCCGTTGTCGTTGCCTCTCAGATTGTCTGGAGAAATAGCTCCGGCAGGACATTCGCTTGCGCAGGTTCCGCAGCCCGTGCAGTTGTCATTTGCTGTGGGGTAGGGACCCTTGCAGCCCTGCTTGTATGGTCGGTTGCCCGGCAGGGAGAGAGGTGCATACTCTCCATCCCCCTTGATCTTGCAGAAGATGTCGGCGGCAAACGAAGCCAGTTCGTTGGCGTCTTCGGCATCGGGGCGGCCGGAGCCATACATGCGGCAGATACTGTGTTCGGCGATGGCGGCAATGGCAGCCACCACACGGAATCCTATGCCAGTTGCCACATCCTGCATCTCCACCAGAGCGTCTTCGTAAGCCCTGTTGCCATATACGGCAATGATGACACACCGTGCCCCGTTAGCCTCGATGCCCTTCAGCCTCTCCACAGCCATGGCAGGCACACGGCCGGCATATACGGGCATGGAGATTACCGTCAGGTCGTCGGTGTGGATACCGGGGAGTTTCAGGTCCTCTTTCTTTGTGCAGAGTTCTGTAGTGACACACTCCCCGCCAAGTCCTTTGCACAGCAGTTCGCCCACGCGGCGTGTTCCACCTGTGGGACTGAATGTTATGTTGTGAATTGTCATTCTGGCTCTTATCCTTTTATAGCGTTTAATATCTGCTCAGCATGAATCTTTGTCTTGATTTCCTTTGGAGTGAAGATTTTCTCTATAATTCCGTTTTCGTCAACGAGATATGTGGTGCGCAGTATGCCGATGGTCTTCCTTCCGCATGTCACCTTTTCTCCCCAGCATCCCAGCTCCTGCAGCAGAGTGGTCTCCGTGTCGGCGATTAGCGGGAACTGCAAGCCGTGAGCATCGGCAAACTTCTTCTGCAATGCCTGTTTGTCTTTGCTCACTCCTATGATTTCATATCCGGCGGCTGCCAGTTCCTCTTTGTGTGCCTGCAGCGAACAAGCCTCTGCGGTGCATCCGCTGGTGTTAGCCTTTGGATAGCTGTATATCACCAGTTTCCTGCCGCGATAGTCGCTTGCCTTTATCTCTCGTCCGTCCTGGTCGATGCCAAGAACCTCTGGTATTCTGTCTCCGATATTCATAATGATTTTGATTTATATTATTGTCAGGTTTAATCTTATCCTTTTATTATAACATGCAAATATAATAAAATGTATTGATAGCCCGTGATAATATTTAAAAAGTTAACAGAATACCATTCATTTTTGTTCTCCTTTTGATGATTGAATAATTATGGCAGGCTTTTATGAATATTCAGCTCCGGCATTTGTTCGATAACTCGATACCAAATTCAAGGATTATCGGATGCGTCGCAAAAGCAGTTTTCTCGTTATTTTGTTTCATTTTCTTTCTTTTGTTTTGAAAAATAATTGTACTTTTGCGATTGGATAATTTGGTGGATTGTATCTAATACATAAAACCGATGCATCCATGTCTCCGTTCACGCCGAGCCTTTTGCGGGTTTTATGCCTGTAAACAAAGGAGGTTGGGTGGGTAAAGAGGCATGACATAATTAAGGCGTTTACTTGACGCTCTGTTTGAGATAGTCTGAAATCTTGCAACTTCCAGAATCTAAGTCTTGAACGTAGCAACGGTAGATGCCCCGGGTGTGATTATATCATTCCCGTGTGGTTCACTGCAAGCCACCATTGTACCCATTTGGGCGCAATGCGTGTTTGTGTATATAAACCTCACGGCGTGGATTTTCATATCGGCGTGGGCTCTGACGTTGTCTGTTCGACTTAGATAGGCAATGCAAGAGCCTCAGACTATGGAATAGACAACAGGTAGGTTCTCCACGCTTTTTTGTGCCATAAATCAGAATGCTAACCCTACATTGTTCGGGAGAAGGCAATGTGCTAATAGATGGCTATTTATGGCTACAGGACACTTGTATATTAATACTCGCGACGAACTTATTCGCCTTGACTGCTCCAAGATTGTTTATATGGAGGGTGACGGCAACTATACCAATATAGTACTTGCCAACAAACAGAAAGTATCGGTTTGCATGAATCTCAGTCACATGCAGCAGTTCATTTCCGAGAGCTTGCGTGAGCGTGCCTCCATTTTTGCACGCATCGGCAAGCGTTTTATCGTCAATCTCAACTTTATATATAAGGTGCAGCCCTTGCTGCAAAGCCTCGTTGTGACGGATGGAGTTCACTTCACCTTTCAATTAGGTATCTCGAAGGAAGCCCTGAGGCAATTGAAGGACATCCTTGTAGGACGTGTACCCAACAAGACATCTGTAAACGTGGGATAATATCATGGCTATGGAGATTATTATAGGAAGAGAAGAAGGAGCACGCCGTTTGCATTGTATCGCTGGCGGTCGTGAGTTCAACGTAGGACAGGCTGGCATGGTGCCGTTGTCCGTCAGTAGGCGGCATTGCAAGATTACTGTCAATGGCGGCAATATCACTATCGAAAACATCAAGGCGCAAAACGTTACTTATGTCGATGACAACCAGATATTCAGCAAGAGTATCTCACCGACGAGTCGTGTGCAACTGGGTGAGGAAAAATTCCTTGTACCCTTACAACAGATATTGCAAATGGTAGGTGCTGCGCCTACCACTACCCCTGCACCGCAGAAAGAAGTGCCGACATACTCGCTCAAGCCATTGGAGAGAGTTTGGAAAGAATACGATGACCGCAGAATGGAGATACAGAACAATGCCGCCAAGTCAGCCAACAGGCAACGCTTACAAGGCATCCTGTCGATGTTGGGTATGTTCATCGGATTCATTCCCGGCATAGACCAGACGGTACGCATCTTCATCATCCTTGCGGCTCTTGCCATTGCTGTCTATTTCTTCATAAAAGGCAGCACGAACGATACCGTTCAGCAACAGTTGCACGACCTTGACGAAGAGTATGCCAAGAAATACAAATGTCCCAACCCCAAGTGTGGAAAACCATTCGGAGCCATTCCTTACAGGAACATAGAGTACAACAAACAGTGTTTTGCCTGCGGTTGCAAATACACCCACTGACATTTCGTACAGCAATCGGGGTGTTTGCTACAGGATGCCGATTTTCTCATGGCACTGAGAGAAATGCACCTTAATTTTGCAGCATAAAACAATTATTTACGAACTTTAAAAGCTATCGGTATGAATAACGAAGAGACAATCGTCATGAAGCCTCAGACCGACAACAAGGCTGAACAGGCACAGAATGTAGAGACTATGGAAAAGAAGTCGAACAAGGGTAAGAAGGTCGCAGCAACTGCTGCCGCCGCAGTGATGGGTGGTGGCGTGGGCAGTGGCGCAACATACGCCGCAACGACCATGCTCCACGACAAGGAAGCCGAGGAGCAGAAACCTGAAGATGAAGCACAGACTACGGAAGAATCTGTTGTCGCTGCAGCGGAAGAACCGCAAAAGGAGCAGCAAAAAGAAGCCCCGAAAGAGGAAGAAGTAGCAGTAAAATTGGATGCAGCAGAAAGTGCAGAACCTGACTACACGGGTGCCCATCATGCCGACCCAGTGACTCCTAATCCAGAAGTGCATGCCGCCGTTGACGAGACAAGCAATAGCGACACCAACGAGGTGCAAGTGTTGGGAGTGTATGAGGCGCAGGGCGAGAATGGTCAGACCATGCAAGCTGCCGTACTGACCAACGGTGAGGACGTGGCCGCTGTCATTGACGTCGATGGAGACGGTGTGGCAAACGTACTTGTTGTTGACGAGAACCATAATCAGCAGATTGACGAAGGCGAGGTCTATGACTTGTCCAACGACCACGTACAGATGTCAGACTACCAAGATGCTTATCTTGCCCAACAGCAGGAGCAGATGCAGCAAGAGCATGACACGTTTGCCTACAATGCCAGCGATGATCAGCAAGACTATAACAATGATGTTGATCCGCAATATGTATAAAATGGCTAAGCATACACTGTTGACGTTGCTCTTAGCTTTGTTGCCTGTGGTATGCCAAGCCAAGATATACTTGTTGTCAGTTGGTATCTCCGATTACCCTGGCAAACAAAACGACCTCCGTTTGCCGCACAACGATGCCGCCACGATGCAATGGCTATACAAGCAGAACAGTCAGGCAAAGGTTTGTCTCTTGATGAACGACAAGGCAAAGGTGGCAACTGTCAAGAAAGCACTTCAGAATATGGCTGCATTGGCAAAGGAAGACGACATCGTTGTGATGTTCTTCAGTGGTCATGGTGTAAAGGGAGGCTTCGTCTGCTACGACGGTTTCCTCTATTACAACGACATCTACTCGGCGATGGGTGCTTGCAAGAGCAGGAACAAGATGATATTCGCCGATGCTTGTTTCTCTGGTGCTATGCGACAGGAGAACTCATCTTCCCCAAATGGCAGCAACCATAAGGACAGTAACGTGATGCTCTTCCTCTCTTGCCGCAGTAACGAGAAGTCGATAGAGACCCCGAAGATGACCAACGGCTTCTTCACCTACGCCTTGCAACATGGCTTGCGAGGCGGTGCCGACACCAACAAAGACCGCATCATCACGGCGAAGGAACTCTTCGACTATGTGAGTGCTAAAGTGAAAAAGGAATCCAATAATCGCCAGCATCCCGTGATGTGGGGCAAGTTCTCCAACAATATGCCGGTGATGAAGTGGTAAACCATATATATATAATGTGTAACGATGAATGAGATTAAGATAAAATGTCCTACTTGTGGCAAGGTGCTGCGCTTGCAGGATGCCCCGAACATCAATGCGGCATTCTTCACTTGTCCCGTGTGTGAGGAAAAGCACGTCGTGGGCAAGTGCCAACGGTATGTGGAACAGCCGAAGCCGATGGTTTCTTCGGGCGATGAGACCCGATATGGCGGCGCTTCTGCCCGGCAGGGAGGCGATGAAACAAGGATCGGTTCACAACCTCAATGTGGTGGCAGTGATGAAACAAGAATAGGCTCCGCTTCAAGCCCTGCGGTCGGTGTACTTATGGACAACATGGGCAGAACGTATCAGTTGCGTCTGGGCATCAACACCATAGGACGCAAGGCTGCCTCATCCCCGGCTTCCGTGCAGATAGCAACAGACGACCGCACCATGAGCCGCAGTCATGCCGTGATAGATGTGAGCCATGCTGGAGGGAAGACTATCCACATCTTGAGAAATGGAGCAAACAAGAATCCGTCTTTCCTGAACGGCTCACTCATCGGACAGCAAGACCAACTCATCCTGAACAACGGCGACCGCATCAAGATGGGCAACACAGAAATGACATTCAAAATATAAAGGCGTATGAAATACAAGATTAAAGCATACAACCTGCAGGAACTCGGGCAAAGGCAGAATCAGGAAGATTCCCTTTTCCCTGCATTTGGTAAGTCAACGTCCGATGACCGTCTGTTTGTCCTCTGCGACGGAATGGGCGGACACGAGAAAGGTGAGGTGGCATCGGCTACGGTCTGCGAAACCATCAGCAGTACCATCCTTTCCGAATGGAATCCCAATGAGGCATTGAGTGATGAACTTTTCTTGCAAGCTCTTAGCGCAGCCTATGACGCATTAGATGCGAAAGACAACGGCGAGGAGCGCAAGATGGGAACAACCCTCACCTTCCTCTGTCTTCATACCAATGGTGCTACCGTGGCACATATCGGCGACAGTCGTGTCTATCATTTGCGCCTGGCATCCAAGAAATCACCGGCACGTATCGTGTTCCGCACGCAGGACCATTCGTTGGTCAACGACCTCGTGAAGATTGGCGAGATAACTGAGGAAGAGGCGAAGCACCATCCGCAGAAGAACGTCATTACCCGAGCCATGCAACCATGCCAAGAACATAGGGCAAAAGCAGACATTGCTCATCTCACCGACATTCAGCCAGGCGACTATTTCTACATGTGTTCAGATGGTATGTTGGAAGAAACATCTGATGAGAACATCCTCAATATCATCACCAAGCCGAACGTTACCGACGAGAAGAAATTAGAGAGGCTCCGCCAAGTGACTGAGGACAACAAGGACAATCACACGGCACACCTTATACATATAAATAAGGTGGAAGGAAATGTCGCTGTCGTTCCCGAAGAAGAACCTCGCTCTGCCGTAAACGGCACATGGATTACCCCAGAGTTTGGCAAGCCCAAGAAGAAACGTAAGGTGTTGCCTTGGATACTTGGCGTATTGCTCATAGCAGTTGTCGCCATCACCTCATTCTTCCTTTTCGGAGGAAAGAGCGAAAAGGAAAGAGTAGCAGAGCCTGATAACTCGGTCAAGACTCAATCAAAGGACCAAAAGGGTGATATGACAAATATAGACACTGCATTGCATCATGCAATTCCTCAACGACATACACCGCCACCAGCTTCTTCGGAAGAGAAACCTTCTGACGACAAACTGGTGGGTAAGGACAAATTGCAGAAGCTGACAGGAGCAAGACCCACAAGCGAAAAGAAAGAGGCAAAACCGAAAGCCGTGGATAAGTTTGTTCCAAAGAAGGACAACTCCCCTAAAGCAGAACACACCGTAAAGTCTAACGAAAAGAAAGTATAAACTATGCAGCAACAATTGGCAACAGAAACACTCCTGCATGGAGGTACATACAAAATTGAGAAAGTCCTCGGACAGGGCAGTTTCGGCATCACCTATCTTGCCGAGCACACTAACCTTGGGAGAAAAGTAGCCATCAAGGAGTTCTTTATGAAGGAACTCAACTCTCGTGGCGAAGATGGAAGTATCACAGGTATGACAGACGGAAGTTTGTCTCAGAATTATTGTGTCAAGTTCCAGAAGGAGGCCATCAACCTGTCCCGACTTGACCATCCCAACATCGTGCGTGTAACCGACTCATTCAGCGAGAACGGCACATTCTACTATGTGATGGACTACATTGAAGGACAGAACCTCAACGATTATGTCAAGTCTCATCATGTGGATGAAGCAGAAGCAACAAGCATCATCAAGTCTGTTGCCGATGCCCTCATCTATATGCATGAAGAGAAGCACATGCTCCATCTCGACTTGAAGCCCGGCAATGTGATGCGCCGCAATAGCGACGGACACATCTTCCTCATCGACTTCGGACTCAGCAAGCATTTCAGTGAAGATGGTCAGCCTGAGACATCTACCACCATCGGTCTCGGCACGGCTGGCTATGCTCCGATAGAGCAAGGTAACAAGGCGAAGAACGGTGAGTTCCGTCCTACCATTGATGTATATGCTCTTGGTGCAACATTCTATAAACTTCTCACTCGTGAGACACCTCCTCCTGCATCCGACCTCGTAAGTGACGATGAACTATTGGAGAACGGTCTTCGTGCAAAAGGTGTGTCAGACAATCTCGTCAAGGTTGTTGTCGAGGCGATGTGTCCGAATGTAAGAAAGCGTACGCAGACCATTAGGGCTTTCAAGAACGCCTTTGATGGTATAAAGACAGAAGCTAACCCAATAACAAACAATGTATCTTCAAACGAGACTGTTGTTAGAACAGGTGAAGACGAAACTATAGTCACTTCTGCAAACAATTCATTAGACACTGAAGAAAACGCTTTGGCCAATTCTGCCATACAAGATGAAAAGTCACGATTGGTGAAAGAATATATGGAAGCGTTCAATGTGGAAGAAAAGGATGCACTCCTTTATGTCAATACACATGGAATAAAAGTGACGTTACGTGCTATAGCTGCTAAGAAAGCCGGAAATACAGCAAATACTCAAAAAACAGCAAACCAAAAAGTAAGTTCTCCTAAAACGGAAAAATCCAAGTCGAATGACAGTGAAAATGGATGTGTCGTAGCTGCAATCTGCATCATCATATTCTTTGCCTTTCTTTTGGGAATGACTAGAGGATGTGGAAATAAAACAGCGTCTGAACCATCTTATACAAATGCGTATTCAGATACTGTTGAAGTCGAGGCAGATACTATTTATTAAAAAATGGAGTACGTAGACTTGGGGCTGAGCGTAAAATGGGCAACAACAAATTTAGGCACTAAATATCTTGTGAATCCACTTTTACAAGTGGATTCAATGATGGCTTTGTTGAAAAATAAAGAATCAGAACAGTATAATAATTAAGTAAAATGGTATTTCTAATTGGGAAAAGCATATGAAACTGAAACTACACATTCTATTTGCAATCGCAGTTATCCTAATGGGGTTGACTGCATGTCAGAAATCAACGAAAGACCAGTTGGTCGGAACTTGGCATTATGTCAAGACCATGACCATTGATGGTAATACGGGTAGAATTGAGGGTGCTGATACGAATGATGAAGACGGCACTTATTCTAGTGTGGCAAACGCAGTCTATACGTTTGACACAGAGATTGAAGGCGTTAGCGTCCAAATAAAGATGGGCGTTAGCTTTAAGGGGACCGGAGAATGGACGGTGAACGACAAGGAGATTGTTACCACTCCGACATCTGCAGGGGTAAAAGTGACAAGTATGAGAAGCTACGACCCATCTGACGGCTCATTCATAGGAGAACTCACGGGTAACGAATTAAAAGAATACTCAAATGAATTTGCGGACTATCTGAAAGAGAGACTTCTTGAAGCATCAACCGAACAGATACTTGTGCTGCAAGAGAACAAGTATGTTGCGGAATCGACGGATGAGGACGGAGGGAAGACAACATACACTTATAACAGATTAAAATAAAATGGGTAAAGACAATTCATCACTTCCTGCCGGTACTGTCCTGAAAGGGAAATACCGAATAAAGAGCCACCTGTCTTCGGGTGGCTTCGGGAAGACGTATCTTGCCGAATATGGTTCTCGCAACACGAAGGTTGCCATTAAAGAGTTCTTTATGAACACGGCAAACCAGCGTGAGGCAGACGGCGTGACTGTGAGCGTTGACCGGACTAAGGAGAATGCCGACGCTTTTGATTCCCAGCTTGTGAAGTTCAAAAAGGAGTATGAACGCCTCAAACAGATTAACAATGTCCATGTGGTGAAAGTGCATGAATGTTTCGAGGAGAACGGCACCGCTTATTATGTGATGGACTATGTGGAAGGTGATAACTTGAAGGGAAGACTGAAACAACGGAGAACACCGTATGCAGAGAAAACGGTACTGGGGTATTTAAAACAAATCCTTGACGGTCTCGCTTCCATACACTCTGCGGGTTTGTTGCATCTTGACATAAAGCCAGCAAATATAATGGTGACTGCACGTGGTCATGTGAAACTGATAGACCTTGGTGCAAGCAAGGATTACATGCGAGGCGTTGGAGCAACGGTTCTTACGGGTATGGCAAGAACAGACCGCTATGCACCACCGGAACAGATAGATGGTAGCTATGATAAATTGGGACCATGGACTGATTTCTATGCTCTTGGCGCCACCATATATTATCTGCTTACTTGCAACGAGATTCCTACATGGACGGAACTCAACGAGGACAAGTCAAGTGACAAGTGGAATGCACTTCCAATGCCAGGCATATCCGAAGAGACAAAAAGACTTGTCGTATGGTTGATGAATACGGACAGGGAGAAACGTCCTCGTAGTGTTTCGGAAATACTGACGAGGATGAACTCAAAGGAAAAGACAGGTTCATCGTATGGTGAGGCAACGGTGCTTTCCGATGACACAGAATAAGCAACGGTTGTTGTGGAAAAGCCAAAGGCACGGCAGCAGTCGAATATTTCTTATCAGAAAGAGTCCTATCGTTCTTCAAACGACAGAAGCACTACTCCAAGGCAAAGTGTTACGAAAGAACCTGAGCCAGAGTTCAGCTTTGTCGGATGCCTGTATATTCTGATAATCATCGCAATAATCGTATTTGTAATAAAGTTTTTATTATTCACATAAATATTAGAAATCATGAAATCGTTTATTAAAAAAGTAATGGTCGTGGTTGTCTTATTGGCAGCTGTTGTTGACTGGCCTGTTGAGACCAAGGCAATCAACGGAAAGGCAATCGAAAAAGTATCTTCAGGATTGTTAAAAGCTTGCTCAAAGGGTACAAAAAAAGTGGAGAGATTTGTGAATAAAGCCACGCAAGAAACGGAAAAAACCGTGAACGAAGCAACAGAAAATCCCAATGTCCAACGAGGGGCAGCAATCAGTGGAAGTCGCATGCTAAAGAACACCACTCAAAGCAATGCCCAAACAACGTCTCAGCCACGAATGCTCACATGTCCACGCTGTTACGGAAGAGGAAATGTGCAGGGCAACGACGGATATGTCTATAGCTGCAGCCGTTGCAATGGCACAGGAAGGATATTCGTCAAGTGATGATAAAAAATGAAGCATCATGGCGTATGAAAATAATGATGGTTGCGGAGGATGCGTAAATCTTCTCCTGTTTGTTCTGTTCGCTTTTTTTATTATTGTCCTTTTCTTCAAAGGTTGCGTTTCTTGTGCTGATGAGGCATGTAGAAGTTACAACAAATGGCGTCAAAACAATTCTGTCCAAAAGCCAGAGACAAATATTTATATTCCCAGCCAACAAGATGCATATCAACAAAGAAACGAATACATTCGTCAGAATAGTTCAATGACAAATGAAAGAAAGGTTGTTTCGTATTATGCGATTTGCCCTGTTTGCAATGGAAGCGGAAGGTCCACCTGTTCTACATGTAATGGGAGTAGATGGGTAAAGCGGCGATGCTTCAATTGTAATGGCACGGGAAAAAGTAGCTATCTTACAACTGACGGAGAAAAGTTAGTATCTGTGCCATGTGCCTGCAATGAATGTAGTGGAACTGGTTGGAAAGAAACGATATGCCCAAATTGTTCTCCATTAGACCAGTGCAACAGATGCAATGGTCGTGGACGTATTATTGTAACAAAATGATTGGTGACATTTCGTACACAAACTCCACCATTACATACAAGTTGCAAACACTCTTTCTTTCATGCAGATACTTAGTCGTACCTTTGCACCATCAAAAACGAAGACTATGAAGAAAGTATTAAAAGTGATTGGAGTGTTGTTCATGTTGGGAATTGTCGGAGTGGGTATCGTTTGGTGGTATTCTAGCACGAGCAATCCGTGGAATGCAAAGACTGTTGGTGACATTTCAGCACCTGTAGGCTACACACGAGTGGAGGGCGGCTATGCTGAGTTCATGCGTAGTCTGCCGCTGAAGAAACGTGGTAGCAAGGTGCAGTTCTATACGGGCGGCGATGCACAATTCCAGTGGTTGTCTACTGGAGTGATTGATATGCCTATGCTGAGTAACTCGGAGCAGTGTGCTGACATGACCATGAGGCTGCGTGCAGAGTATCTCTTCAACCAAGGACGGTATTCGGAGATAAAATTCCGTGATGTAAATGGCAACACGCTACGGTATCATGACTGCGGTTCACGCAAGGCATTGGAGAAGTTCTTGAAAAACGCTTACGGAGTGTGCAGTACATTCTCCGTGAGCCGAGAGACGGAGCCACGGAAGATTAGCGAGGTGCAGCCCGGCGATGTGCTTGTCTATCCTGCCCGCAAGTTGGAGGGCATGGGGCATGCGCTGATAGTGATTGATGTGGCACGGAAAGGTAATCAGGTCGCCATTATGTGCGCCGAGGGCAATACGCCTGCCAGAGAACTGCATATCGTGCGCAACCACAATCCCATTGAGAATCCGTGGTTCTTCTTCGATGGCGACGAGAACACCCTCTGGGTATCTGTGTTCCACTTCAGAAAGAATGAGTTGAGACATTACTAATGTAAAAATTACAAGTTATGGAGCAACAAATCAAGGAAGAGATTAAAGAGTATATGTTTTCTTTCTATAGTGGAATACTTCCAATATGTTCAGAAGAAAGAATAAATGAGATTATAAATGATACTTATAATCACATAAAAGACAAATCCTGTTGTTTTGACTTAAAAGGGCATGTTTCTGGAACTGGGCGTGATGAAATCCTAAGATTCCTTACTCCAAAAGAACAGGACAATGTGTGTTATTAAATCGTAAACAGATATTTATCGGCACATAAACAAACTTATAAACAAGCTCTTCAGGAAGTAAAAAATGGCAAGAAAGAAACTCATTGGATGTGGTGGATATTTCCACAAATGAAGGGATTAGGAAAGTCTGAACGTTCAGAGTTCTATGGTATTCCAGATAGAAATCAAGCCAGAATATTTCTATCACATCCTATTCTTGGCAAACATCTGACAGAAATCACGCAAGCAGTTCTTGACAGTGACAAAACTCCTTATGAAATATTTGGAGCAGATGTTATAAAATTCCGCTCGTGTATGTTGCTGTTTGTTTCTTTAGAAGGAGCACCGTCCGTATTCAAGAAGGTTCTCAACAAAAATCAGTGGCGATAACATAGGGTTTCCTAAATAATAGAGTCAACCAGCAAGTGCAAAAATAAGAATAAACTCTGAAGAACTCTTCTTTTGGTGTGGAAAAGTTCAGTTTTTCTCTTGGCCTTCCATTAATTTTCGCTTGTATGGATGAAATTCTTTTGTCCGTCACCCTACTTAGTGACGGTAAAATAATAACTTGGTACGATTTGAGTAAGAAATGTAGCATCCCAATAATGTGCCGGTCTCATCTTTTTGGCTGTTTTCATCCCTCTCATCGGTCATATAGCCCGCTATACTCCCTCTTCGAGTGAAGAAAACATCTCAAAAAATATGAGGCTCAAATCATACCAAGTTGTTTTTTTTACCGTCACTTAATATCCATCCCCTTCGGGATGTATTGCCTTATCAGTTTGTTGGTGTTTTCAACAGCACCTTTCTGCCAAGAAGAATATGCATCAGTAAAGAACACAGGCACTCCAAGTTTGTCGGTAATCCATTCATGTGCAGAAAATTCACTTCTATCTTGAATGTTTGCTTTCATTGCTTTTCCGCCAGATGTCATTGCAAGAACATCTGGAATAAGTGGTTTGGGAAACTTTTGTGTTGGCAAGGATTAAATACTACTATGGCGAACAAGGCTATGCCTCCAGCAGGAAAGTCAGTCCGCTGATGCCGATATAGGCATAGATGATGTATTTGAGCAGCGGGCCCGTGATGTGTCTGAACACCCATGCTCCCATCATGTTGCCAATCACCACGCCCACGATACCGTAGACATATCCCATTGCCACGGATGTGGGGAAGAATCCGTTGTATGCCCTCGCCATGGTCATCATCATATTGCCTATGAAGAAGTAAGCCTGTGTCTGGGCGAGATAATGGTCCTTGTCGGGTTCGGAATTCACGAAATACAGCACCGCCGGCGGTCCCTGCATGCCGAAGAATCCGCCCATCAGTCCGCTCAGTCCGCCGGCCGTGACCTGCAGCGGCTTGGTGGGCTTTATCTTTATGCGCTTGCTGAAAAACGAGAAGTATATGCTCACGACGATCAGCGTGATGCCGAGCAGGATGTTCAGTATGCTGTATTCCATGCGTTTGAGCATGAATATGGCACCTGCCGACACCACCACAAAAGTAATCAGTATGGGCAGCAGTCTGCTCCATACGATGTATTTGTGTTTCTGTAAGACGATGATGAATGAAGTCGTCATCGCCAGGATGCCGGAGAGAGTCGTCGCCTGTCCGTAAGACGACATTATTGCCGGCAGCATGGTCATGATGAAGATGCCGAAGCCGAAGCCCGTGGTGCGCTGCACGAAGCTCGCCCCGATGCTCAGCAAGAAGATTTCAATAGGCATGCTGTTCTCATTATTTTGACGGTATCACGTAAGCATGCTCTTCCCCGTGGTTGCCGCAGTCGTGATGGTCGCAAGATTCAGCCGAGTCGGTGAGCTTGCCGTCGAGATATGCTTTCAGCACATCGTTGATGTCGCCCTTGCAGCCGCGTATCACGCTTATTCCATGTGCAGAAAGCTTGTTGAAAGCTCCCATGCCCATATTGCCGGCAAGCATCATCGTGATACCCATCTGCTGCATCACAGAAGCGATGTTCGACTTGCATCCGCAGCCCTGCGGTGAGTCAAGACGCTCGGTGGATACCACCTGCTTGTTGTCGTCGATAGTGAATACTGAGTAGTGGTCGCAATGTCCGAAGTGGTCATCCACACGACCTTCGCGTGTGGGAATAGCTAACTTTGTCATGTTTCCTTGTTGTTTAGATTTATTCTGCAAAGGTATAAATCTTATTGTATACCCGCAAGTTTTCAGTGTGATAACCGCCTGCCTGCATCTATATTGTCAATATTGGGAAAGACCGATGGAACCGTCCATACCGCTGATGGTGACGAGCATTCTCACTCTTTCGCCCAGTGCGTCGGTGAAGGACACTGCATATTCAGGCAGGTCGCCCATGAATTGCATCTGTATGTTTACCGACTGTCCGGCTTTCAAAGGCGTGCTCAACAGCACTTTCCCCTCATTGGCGATTATCCTGCCGTCAACGAAGTCGATGCCGGAAAGTTTTATTACCCTGAAGTCCTTCAATGGCTGCGATGACGAGAAGCTGACTTTGTCGCCTTCGCTCTGCTTCACCGTTATTGGGCGCAGATATGTGAACGGTGTCAGGTCTATCCATACCGCCTGTCCGATATTGTTCTCGTCGTTGGAGTTGTATGTGTCAATGTCGAAGTTCAGTTTGCTGCCTTTTCTGGGGTCGGCAGTCTCCATACGACTATGGTAATACACATGGTCTCCCGCTTCATTGAGAGTGCTGAACCAATAATGCTCACAGTTCAGCTGCTTGTTTATATATGAATACTGACCGCTCATCACATGGGCTGCACTTTCTTCGCCCGTCATATAAAACCATCCGTTGCCTTGGTAATACCATGTTTTCTGGCTTGAGCCATGAAGGAGACATTCCGGTTTGTCGCCATTCGCCGTATATACGGCATGTATCATGGTCCTGCCGGGAAAATTGCTGTAGGGCTCGATGTTTGTACCGATGACCAGTTCGTTCACGCCATCGCCGTCGAAATCGTAGAACGAATAGCCCACTCTTGTTGCCAACTCTTGCCACGACATCATCTTCCCGTCTTCAACGTTGTTGGTCATTGCAAGTACACCGTCCATCTCTTTGGGAATCTCAAAGGAATTTCCCGATACTGCCCCTGCAACAACCTCGATGGTCCTGGCATATCTCTTCAGATCCGTGTCGTTGTCGCCTCTGTTTTGTGGATTTACTGCTGCCTGAGCTCCTCCGGTGAACGAAAGAGCCATTACTAAACACATTAGTTTGTCATACATACCTGATCTCATAGCGTTATAGTTTTAAAGGGTTAAAAATGCCCGGGCAATGACACGTAGCCCGGAGTTGTTGTTTAGTGACGGAATTTATCAGCCTTGGTGTTGGAATGTCAAGTCGTAAATTCAGTTTTATGCAGGGCAAATATACGAATTAAATCCGAGAAGTCATATATATTCAACCCCCAAACGCTGATTAGACAATAAATAAGGTCACTTTTATAGGTAGAAATTAGTAAACTAACCAGTTGGCGGAGTTAATTTAGTGCACACTTATTAATGACCGATTTGGATTAAAATTGGGCACGGTGCTTGCCCAACTGTGGTAACGTGCTTGCCCATCATGGGTAACGTGCTTGCCCCTGTTGGGCAGAATTGCTGTCAGGCGTCTGCCCAATAAGCTAATGTTGTAACACACATATTCCTGTTTTCAGAATTCTGCCAACGCATGCCATTCCTGCAGTCTGAA